>ERZ1034363.217-NODE-217-length-40293-cov-4.138875_pt1 | contig 40293 bp, 37 predicted proteins | sample MGYA00520616_ERZ1034363 | MGnify/ENA primary metagenome ERZ1034363 (study PRJEB33736, sample SAMEA104284506) | Azolla filiculoides | biome: Urban; feature: Water surface; material: Ditch water | place: Netherlands | collected 2015-10-28 | depth 0-0.1 m ...
GCCGTTACGACGCTCGGCAACGCCACCATCCTTGCACGGGGCGTATTCGTCAAAAACGTGGCTCATCAGGCCGTTACCACGGGTCAAGTTCATGAACTCGCCCTGGAAACCGATCAGGCCACGCGCCGGAATACGGTATTCGATACGGACGCGACCGCGACCGTCCGGCACCATGTCCTGCAGGTCGCCCTTACGCTGACCAAGGCTTTCCATGACGCCGCCCTGGGTATCTTCTTCGACGTCGACCGTCAGCATTTCGTACGGCTCGCAGAGCACGCCATTGATCGTCTTGTTAACCACACGCGGACGGCCAACAGCCAGTTCAAAACCTTCACGACGCATGTTCTCAAGCAGGATGCCGAGGTGCAGTTCGCCACGGCCAGCCACGTCAAACACGTCACCGTTACCGGTGTCATGAACGCGCAGCGCCATGTTGGTCAGCAGTTCTTTGTGCAGACGATCACGGATCTGGCGGCTGGTGACGAACTTGCCTTCAGTACCGGCCAGCGGGCTGGTGTTGACCATGAACTGCATGGACAGGGTCGGCTCGTCAATCTTGAGCAGCGGCAGGGATTCCGGCTGTTCCGGATCGGTCACGGTACAGCCAAGCACGAGGTCTTCGATACCGGTGATCTGGACGATGTCGCCAGCGTGGCCTTCTTCCAGTTCGATCTTGTTCAGGCCCTTGTAGCCGAAAACCTGACCAATCTTGGCCTTGATCGGGGTGCGCTCGTGTTCGGCGGCTTCCTCTTCGGTACCGAACATGACGAGCACGTTCTGACCGGTCTTGACCTTGCCGCGATTGATCTTGCCAACGCCGATACGACCAACGTAGGAAGAGTAATCGAGGGCGGTAATCTGCAGTTGCAGCGGCGCTTCGATATCGGTATCCGGAGCCGGCACGTGGCGCAGGATGGTATCGAACAGCGGAATCATGTTTTCGCGCGGCTGGTCGAGTTCCATGGCTGCCCAGCCGTTGAGGCCGGAAGCGTAGACAATCGGGAAATCCAGTTGTTCGTCGGTGGCACCGAGCTTGTCGAACAAGTCGAATGTCAGATTGACGGCCTGATCGGGATCGGCACCGTCGCGGTCAACCTTGTTGACCAGAACGATGGGGCGCAGGCCGAGGGCCAATGCCTTCTTGGTGACGAAACGGGTCTGCGGCATCGGGCCTTCAGCGGCATCGACCAGAAGAACGACGCCATCGACCATGCCCAGCACGCGCTCGACTTCACCACCGAAGTCCGCGTGTCCCGGCGTATCGACGATGTTGATGTGCACGCCCTGGTATTCAACGGCGGTGTTCTTGGAAAGAATCGTGATGCCACGTTCTTTTTCCAGGTCGTTGGAGTCCATGACGCACTCGACCAGTTGCTGGTGAGCGGCAAAGGTGCCGGACTGGCGGAGCAGTTGGTCGACGAGGGTGGTTTTACCGTGGTCAACGTGGGCGATGATGGCGATGTTGCGGATCGGGCGAGCGGACATGGGAAGGCCTGAAAAATCAAAGCGGTGATTCTATCACTGATGGTGCGCCGCAACATCCCCGAGCGCGTTTTTATCCGTCTTTATTACGCATGAAATCGGCAGTATTGAAGAAATTGTGCAGCAGCACCTTGCGGATATCCTCACTCAGACCGACATCCTCCATGGCCAGCGCCATGCAGGCCACCCATTGATCGCGCTCGCGGACGCCAATGGTAAACGGCATGTGGCGGGCGCGCAGACGGGGGTGGCCAAAGTTTTCAACAAACAAATCGGGGCCGCCCATCCAGCCAGACAGGAACATGAACAGCTTTTCCTGCGACCCGGCCAGGCTCTCCGGATGAATCGCCCGCAATTCGGCAAATTGCGGAACGCTGTCCATCAGTTCGTAAAACCGGGCGGTCAATCGGGAAACGGTGGCTTCGCCGCCGATTTTTTCGTAGGTGGTTGTGGTGCTGGTGTTTTCCATGGATGTTTCCGACATCGTGATTTAAGGTTTTCGTCCCGACGGGCGAGCGCGTTGCGGCATCGCCGCCTTGCCCGGCCGGGCTACTGGCTGTCCGGGCTGACGCGTTGGGCGCTGGGCAGGGCGTGGCGCGCTACCGGGTTTCTGGATTTTGGAGGCGTGCTCCGACGTTCCGAAGGTCTTGCCGGGAACGCCGGCCGGCTGCCAGGCTGGAATCAATTGTTTCTTGCCATTACCGATAAGGTCGGCGCGGCCCATTTCTTTCAGCGCCTCGCGCAGCAAGGGCCAGTTGACCGGGTCGTGGTAACGCAGGAAAGCCTTGTGCAACTTGCGCTGACGGCCATTGCGCACGGTCCCTACCTGTTCGCTACTGCGCGTCACCTTGCGTAGCGGATTGCGTTCGCTGTGATACATCGTCGTCGCCATCGCCATCGGCGTCGGGATGAAGGTCTGCACCTGGTCGAGGCGGAAGTTGTTCTTTTTCAGCCACAAAGCCAGGTTGAGCATGTCCTCGTCTTCCGTTCCCGGATGGGCGGCAATGAAATAGGGAATCAGGTACTGCTCCTTGCCGGCCTCGCGGGAGAAACGGTCGAACAACTGCTTGAAGCGGTCGTAGCTGCCGATGCCCGGCTTCATCATCTTGGAGAGAGGCCGTTCCTCGGTATGTTCCGGGGCGATCTTGAGGTAGCCGCCGACGTGGTGGGTGACCAGCTCCTTGATGTACTCGGGCGAACGCACGGCGAGGTCGTAGCGCAAGCCGGAACCGATCAGCACCTTCTTCACGCCTTTGAGTTCGCGGGCCTTGCGATAGAGCGAAATGAGCTTGCTGTGATCGGTATTCATGTTCTCGCAGATGTCCGGATAGACACAGGAGAGGCGACGGCAGGCCGACTCGATCTTGGGGTCCTTGCAGGTCAGGTGGAACATGTTGGCGGTCGGCCCGCCGAGGTCGGAGACCACGCCGGTGAAGCCTGGCGTCTTGTCGCGCATTTCCTCGATTTCGCGGATGACCGAGTCTTCCGAACGGCTCTGGATGATGCGCCCCTCGTGCTCGGTGATCGAGCAGAAGGTGCAGCCACCAAAACAGCCGCGCATGATATTGACCGAGAAGCGGATCATCTCCCAGGCCGGAATCTTCGCCTCGCCATAGGACGGGTGCGGCCGGCGGGCATACGGCAGTTCGTAAACCGCATCGAGTTCTTCGGTGCTCAGCGGAATGGGTGGCGGATTCAGCCAGACATCGCGCTCGCCATGCGCCTGAACGAGCGCCCGCGCATTGCCGGGGTTGGACTCGAGGTGGAAGGTACGCGAAGCATGGGCATAGAGCACCGGATCGTCCTTGACCTGCTCGTAGGACGGCAGGCGAATGACCGTGTGGGCGCGACGCTCCCGGCGACCGGCCAGCCTCTCCTCACGGGACACGATACGCACTGCGTGCTCCCCGGGCGCGCTCGGCGTGGTGGCGGATTGACCTGGAGTACTGCTATCCATCGCATAGGGATCGGTATGCCTGACCAGCGGTCCCGGCGTATCGACCGAGGTCGAATCCATGGCATCCCAATCGTCCGACGGCAGCCAGCCGGAGGGCACCATGAAGGCCGTGCCGCGCAGGTCGCGAATGTCGCTGACCTTTTCGCCCCTGGCGATGCGATGGGCGAATTCGACAATAGCCCGCTCGGCATTGCCAAAAAACAGCATGTCGGCCTTGGAATCGGGCAGTACCGAGCGACGGACCTTGTCCGACCAGTAATCGTAATGGGCGATGCGGCGCAGGCTGGCCTCGATCGAACCGGCAATCACGATGCTGCCGGGAAAGGCTTCGCGACAACGCTGGGCATAGACCGTCACCGAGCGGTCCGGCCGCTTGTTCGGCTCGCCGTTGGGCGTGTAGGCATCGTCGGAACGGATCTTGCGGTCGGCCGTATAGCGATTGACCATGGAATCCATGTTGCCGGCGGTGACGCCGAAGAACAGGTTGGGTTTGCCCAGCTTCTTGAAATCAGCGGCGGAATTCCAGTCCGGCTGGCAAACGATGCCAACGCGGAAGCCCTGTGCTTCAAGCAAGCGCCCGATCAGCGCCATGCCGAAACTGGGATGGTCGATATAGGCATCGCCGGTAACGAGAATGATGTCGCAGGAGTCCCAGCCCAGTGCATCCATTTCGGCGCGAGACATGGGCAGGAAGGGTGCCGGGCCGAAGCGATGCGCCCAGAATTTGCGATGACCGAAGAGCGGACGGGTGACTTGCTGATTTGAATCCATGCAATATTTTACCTGAGAGCGTTTGGTGACGTGGCATACTTGCCTTTTGTCATAGAATCCTCCTTACGCGATGATGACACTTCCCACCCGCGAACAGGCTGGTGTGCTGATCGTTTCCGTCGGCGGTCGCATAGACCACACGGCGAGCGAAGAGTTCACAAAAGCGCTGGATCCCCTGCTCGATCGCTGCACCCAGGGAGCGGCTCCCCTCCTCCTCGATTTCTCCGGGGTCGAATACATCAGCAGTGCCGGACTGCGTGTCCTCATGATGGCTTCCCGGCGAGCCAAGGGACAAATGGGCGTATTCGCCATAGCCGCGCTGCAACCCTTGGTCCAGGAAGTCTTTGCAATCACGCGCTTCAACCTGATCGTTCCGTGTTACGCCAGCATCGAATCAGCCTGCAAGGTGCTGGGATCATGAAACAGGTTGTTTTCTGGGGAACGCGGGGTTCGCTACCGGTTTCCCTCACCCACCGCGACATTCGCGAAAAGCTCGTCGCCGCCTTGACAGCCGCGAACGGAAAATCCTTCAAGACCCGCCCTGCCCTTGATGAATTCATCGACCGACTCCCTTTTTCGGTAGCCGGCACCTTTGGCGGCAACTCATCGTGCGTCGAAATCGTCACCGACAGCAACGACCATTTCATCTGCGACATGGGTAGCGGCGCCCGCCCCCTCGGCCAGGCAAAGATTGCCCGCTTCGGCACCCCCAATCCGCAGACGTACCACATCTTCCTATCCCATCTGCATTGGGATCACCTCATGGGTTTCCCGTACTTCGCACCCATGTACATCGCCGGGAACCGCATCGTTATTCACGGTTGCCATCCGGACCTTGAACAGGCTGTCCGCCAGCAGATGCAGTCGCCCAACTTCCCGGTCGATTACGCCCAGGCCGGTGCGAAAATCGAATTCGACCTCATGCAGCCGGACGAAGCGCACTACATCTCCGGCCTCAATGTGACACCGAAACACCAGCGGCATGCCGGCGACTCCTATGGCTATCGCTTCGAGAGCCTAGACAGAACCGTCGTCTATTCCACCGACTCCGAACACCAGCTTGATAACCCGACCGAATACGCGACGTTCAGCCAGTTTTTCCGCAAGGCCGACCTGGTCATCTTCGACGCCATGTACTCGCTGGCCGAGGCTGTCTCGGTCAAGGCCGACTGGGGACATTCGAGCAACATGGTGGGCGTTGAGCTCTGTCAGGCGGCAGAGGCCAGGCGGCTGGCCCTGTTTCACCACGAACCGGTGCACGACGACAAGCAGCTTTCCCGACTGGTCGCCGAAACCCGACGGCTCGAACAGATCACCCGGGGCAGCCGGGCGCCGCTTGAGATCATCTCCGCCTACGACGGCTTGACTATCGACCTGTGAAGCGCCTGTCCGGCCTGCTCCTTGCCCTTATCCAGCGCGGACGCGGCAGGGCTTTTCCCCTGCTTCTGCTAATTGCCGGCCTGCTCGTACTAAACAGTATCGAACAGACGCCGTTGCTGGCCTTGCGGGAAGCCCTCTTCGACCAGTACCAGCGGCAGATGCCGCGAGAACGCAGCAGCGAGCCGGTCATCGTCGTCGGCATTGATAGCCAGAGCCTGGTCAAGCATGGCCAATGGCCGTGGTCGCGTGACCTGATCGCTCAACTTGTCACCCGCATTCAGGCCGGCAAGCCGCTGGCCCTGGGCATCGACATCGTTTTTGCCGAGCCCGACCGCTACAGTCCGCAAGCCCTGACAACGCGCTATCCGGGTTTGCCGCCGGAGGCGCTGGCCACGTTACCCGATCCCGACCGCCAGCTTGCCCGCGCCCTGAGCGGCCAGCCGGTCGTCCTCGCGGTTGTCGGGCTGAGCAAGGCCCTGCCCGGATCGAAGCAACCGGCCCGCCCATTGCCCGCACTGAATGCCGGCGCCGGGCTGGAGCAGCATCTGCCCCGCTATCAAGGCGCGCTGGCCAGCCAGGCTATCCTTGAACAATCAGCCGCCGGCGAAGGCCTGATCAACGCCAGCCAGGGGCAGTTCCAGGCGGACAGCGAACGTGGCGTGCTGCGCCGTGTACCGACGCTGGGCACCATCAGCCAGTTGCCCTTCCTGTCGCTGCCCCTCGAAATGGTGCGACAGGCATTGGGCGACGGCATTGTCGTGCCGGAAAGCAGCGGCCAGGGGATGAGCGCAATCCGTATCGGCGACTATCGGCTACCCACCCAGGGCAATGGAGAAGTGCTCCTGCATTTCGGGCATGCCACATCCAATTACTACCTCTCGGCTGCCGACGTCCTGGCCGGTGTGCATCCCCCCGAGACATTCGCCCAGCGCTTCGTCATCATCGGCTTCAACAGTACCGGGCTGCAGGACCGGATCATCACGCCGCTCGGCGAAAGCCTGCCCGGCATCGACATCCACGCCCAGGTCATCGAAAGCCTGCTCGACAGCCGGGCCTTGCAGCGCCCTGACTGGATGCCGCGTCTGGAAAGCATCACGCTGCTGTTGGGCGGGCTACTGCTCATTGCGACCATCCCCGTGCTCCGGCCGCGCTACGCCGTCATGAGCTTTGCCGCATCGAGCCTGATCCTGATGGGCGGCGGCTACCTCGCATTCTTCATCAGTTACTGGCTATTCGACGGCTTGTCCCAGGCGCTGCTGCTGGCCCCGGTTTTCATCCTGCTCCTGGGCAATACCCTGATTGCTGCCGACAGCCGGCGCCGCGAAGCCGAACGGGAGCTCCAGCTGAGCCGCGAAGCCGCCGCCCGGGATGCCGGCGAACTCGACGCGGCACGGCGCATCCAGATGGGCCTGTTGCCCGACCCGGCAAGCATCTTTGCCGATGAAAAACGCTTCTCCATCGCCGCCCTCCTCGAGCCGGCCCGGGCGGTCGGTGGCGATTATTACGACTGCTTCATGCTTGATGAGCAACGGCTCTGCGTGGCCATCGGCGACGTCTCCGGCAAGGGTGTGCCGGCCAGCCTGTTCATGGCCATCTCGAAGACGCTGACCGGCACATTGATGCGGCGACAAGCCGATCCCGGCCTTGCCCTGCGCGACATTGAATGCGAGCTGAACCGGGAAAACAGCGAATATCTTTTCGTCACCGCCTTTGTCGGCGTGCTGAATCTGGTATCGGGCGAGTTCAAATACGTCTGCGCCGGCCACGATGCGCCCATCCTGCTACGCGATGGCCAGGTGTCGCGGATCGATACCACAGCGACCGCCGGCCCGCCGCTCTGCGCCCTAGGCAACTATCCGTACAGCGCCGATCGCTTGCAACTGCAGCCGGGCGATCAGATTTGCCTGTTTACCGATGGCGTCAGCGAGGCCACCAACGGCAGCGAAATGTTTGGTTCTGTCCGTCTCGAATCGGCACTCCTGAAGGCGGACAAAGCCGATGTACACCTTGCAGCCCGGGCTCTGCGCGATGCCGTGCGCAACTTCGAAGCGGGCCACCCGCCGGCCGATGACCTGACCTTGCTAGTTCTGCAGTGGCACGCTCAAACGGCTAGCGAACGCTGATTTCAACCCGCCGGTTTTTCGGCTCATCGACTTCGTCGTCAGTCGCCACCAGCGGATCGCGTTCACCACGTCCGACCGCTTCCAGTTTACCGGCCGCAACACCAGCCTCGATCAGCACATCACGCAGGCCTTCGGCGCGTTTCAGGGAAAGCCGGTCGTTCGCCTCAACGCTGCCGACGCGGTCGGTATGACCAATGACCATGACTTCGGAGGCCGGACGATCAGCGATTTCCTGGCGGATACCGGCGAGCGCCGCCTGCGACCCGGGCGTCAGGACATTGCCACCGGTTTCAAAATAAAGCACGTAGCTGGTCGGCCGGGGCGGTTGCGCGGCCAGCGCCTCGCCAAAACGCGCCTGGACATCCTCGACGGAAGACTGATAGCGCGTTTTGCCACCCACGCTGCGCATGGTTGCGGCATAGGGATTGTCGAGAGCGACCTCGCCGCCAGCATCGCGCACGACAACAGCGCCTGGCCGGCCATCGGCCGACGGCAGCAGGACGAAACGTTCGCTGGCGCAGCCAGCCAGCATCAGGAGCGCGAGCAGCGCCAGGGAAACATGGGACTTATTCATCGCTGCCGCCCACAACCTCGACGACAAACTCGGTGCCACGCACACCCAACACCGACGTCGGCGTATGGAAATCGACCGATTCGGGCGTCCGTTTGGCGATCTTGCCCGAGGCGACAGAGAGCGTCCCCTTGCGAATCCCGATGGACATGCTGCCATCCTGCGTCGTCTGGTCGTAGGCAAATTTATCGATGACGATGAGCGAATGGGGGCCCGCCGAGAGCAAGGTGTTGTCGCGCAGCGTGACACCCACAGACGACTCCTTGCCGGTGCGAACCCGGTCAGCGATTTCGACCTGACTGCCGACGGTAGCCGGCATTTTCTTCCCGTCGCGTTCGATGCTGACCGAACCCTTGACCACCTTGATCGTGCCGGCCGGTTCGGCCGCCTGGGCGGAGCAGGCCAGCAATACGCAAAGCGCGGCCCAATGTGCTTTAATCATGGTGAACCCCTTGAAAACTCGATGACTCACAATTCTACGGACATTCTTGTCAGCGCGCGCTATTCGGAGCTACCCGGACTACTCGCGCGCATGGCTGAGCAGGCAACACGTCTCGGCGTCGCCGACGATGCGGCCTTGCGCCTGCAACTGGTGGCCGAAGAACTCTTCGTGAACACGATCACCCACGGCCATCAGGGTGAAAGCGAGCACAAGGTCGGCCTCACGCTGGTGCGCCAAGACGAGGTTCTGACCCTGCGCTACGACGACGATGCGCCGCTTTTCGACATCACCCAATCAGAACAAAAAGCAGCCTCGCCCGCCGCCATCGGCGGCTTGGGCATAGACTTGATCCGGGGTATGAGCAAAGCAGTTCGCTTCCGGCGGCAGGGCCTGCGCAATGTGACGGAGATCGATTTTTAGTCTCAGGCGCCGTGTCGCAAGGCCAGCAAGGGTGGCGTCGCAATCAACTGGCGGACAGCCAGCCAGCCGATGAGCACCGCCAGCAAGCCGCCGCCGACCGTCGACAAGACCGGCAGCCAGAAACCAAACGAGAGTTCAAGCTGAAACGCCTGCTGGCCAATGATGTAGCCGAGCAGCATGGCGCCGATGGCGGCCATCAGCCCGGCCAGGCCGCCGACCACGCCGAGTTCGACCAGCATGGCCTGGCGCAGTTGCGCGCGCTGGGCGCCAAGCGCGCGCATGACGGCCAGTTCGTGGCGCCGTTCGTCAAAGCTGATCAATAAGGCCGAATAGAGCACGATGCCACCGGCCAGCAGGGCAAAGACAAAAACAAACTGCACGGCACCGGCCACCTGGCCAATGACGGACTGCAACTGGCGCAGGATGGCGCCAACATCGATCATGGTCAGGCCGGGAAAACGTCGGGCCAGTTCGGACGCCGCATCAGCCCGTTCGCCGGGCAGATGGAAACTGGTGATGTAGCTGGCCGGCGCATCGTCGATGACGCCGGGCGGCGTCAGCACGAAGAAATTGACCCGCATCGAATCCCAGGCCAGCTTGCGCAGGCTGCTCGTCCGCACCCGCTTCTCGACGCCGGCGACCATGAACACCAGTTCGTCGCCCAGCTGGATGCCCAGCGTTTTGGCCAGGCCCTCCTCGACCGAAGCCAGGCCCTGCCCGGCCTCTTCGGGCCCGAACCAGCGGCCTGCCGTCACCCGGTTGCCGGCCGGCAGCACGCTTTGCCACGACAGGTTGAACTCCCGCTCGATCAGGCGCTGGGCACGTTCATCGTCGGGGAAACTGGCCGGGCTGACCTCCCGCCCGGCGATTTTGATCAGCCGGGCGCGAACCATGGGCAACAGCTCGGCCTCAATGCCGCTGGCGCGCAACAAGGCGGCCACTGGCTCCCGCTGATCGGGCTGGATATTGATGACGAAACGGTTGGGCGCATCGGCCGGAACGGACTTTTGCCAGGCATCGAGCAACTCGGCCCGGATCACCGTCAGCAACAACATCGCCATGAGGCCGATGGCCAGCGCGACAATCTGCACGGCGCTCGACGAGGCATGGCGGGTCAGGCTGGCCAGCCCCTGGCGCCAGCCGAAGCCGGCGCCGCCACGCAGGCGGGCAATGACGGCAATCATCAGGCGGGCCATCATCCAGAAACTGCCGAGGGCCAGCATGAAGCCCACAACCGCCGAAACACCGAGACGGACATTGCCCGCCATGCCGATGATCAGCGCAGCCAGCAGAACGAGGCCGATGGCGTACGCCCCCAGGGACGAGGCTCGGGGCGGCCCGAGTTCGCGCCGCAGGACGCGCAGGGTGGGCACGCTGGCCAGTTGCATGAGTGGCGGGAAAGCGAAGCCGAAGAGCAGGACGGCTGCCACGCCAAAGCCGCCGACCAGCGGCCACCAGCCCGGCGCCGGGAGTTCAAGGACGAGCAGGCTGGATAGCCAATGGATCAAGACGAAATGTGCAGCATAGCCAGCAAGGCTGCCGAGACTGGCAGCGAGCCCGGCCAACCAAAGAAAAAGCCAGCCATGCAGGCGCAGCAGCCCGCCCTGGGTCATGCCCAGACAGCGCATGACGGCGCAGGCATCGAGATGGCGCTGCATGTAGCGGCGAGCCGCCATGGCCGTGGCGACGGCAGCGAGAACCACCGTCAATACTGTCGAGAGTGCCAAAAACCGCTCGGCCCTGTCCAGCGCGCCACGGATTTCCGGCCGGGCATTGCGGGTATCTTCGAGACGCTCGCCACGCGCCAGGCGTTCGCTCAGCCAGCTTTGATAGTCGGCAACGCGTTTTGCCTCGCCGGCCGCCAGCAGGCTGTAGCGAATGCGCGCGCCGGGCAGGATTAGCCCGGTTGCCGGCAAATCATCGACATGCATCATCAGACGCGGGGCCAGACTGAAGAAATTGACGCCCCGGTCCGGCTCACGGGTCAGGATGGCGGCAACCCGCAGTTGTTGCGTGCCGACCGTCACACGCCCGCCCGGTGCCACCTGAAGGGCTGCCGAGAGCCGTTCATCGAGCCAGACCGAACCCGGTTGCGGGCCGCCTTCGACAGGCAATCCCGGCTCGCCCGCCCGCTGGCTGGCTTCGAGCCGTCCGCGCAAGGGATAAGCCGGACTGACGGCCTTGATGTCAGCCAGTTGCGCCCCGCTTGCGCTGATGACCATGCTGGGAAATACCAGCGTTTGCGCCAGATTGAGGCCGCGTCGGCCAGCCTCGGCCGTGTAGTTATCGGGCAAAGCATGATCGGCAATCAGGATGAGGTCGCCACCCATCATCTGCCGGGCCTCGCGCTCCAGCGCCAGACGCACACGATCGGCAAAAAAACCGACCGCAGTCACGGCGGCTACGGCGATGGCGAGTGCGGCAAAAAGCAGCCTGAGCTCACCTGAACGCAACTCGCGACTGAGTGTGCGCCAGGCCAGCCCCGATTTCACGGCAGGGCCGACCAGCGGGCGCGAAATTCCTGAGGGGCCACCGCCTTGCCATGCAGGTGTCCCTGCAATTGCTGACAACCCAGCGCCGCCAGGAAATCCGATTGCTCGATCGTTTCGACCCCTTCGGCCACCACCTCGAAATCCAGGCTGCAGGCCAGCGCCATGACCGTCCGGATGATGGCTTCATCGCCCGGATTCTTGCCTATGCCATCGACAAAGGATTTGTCGATCTTGAGTTGCTGCACCGGCAGCATCTTGAGATAGCTGAGCGACGAGTAACCCGTGCCAAAATCATCCAGGGCCAGGCTGATGCCCAGATCACGTACGCGCTCGAGCAACGAAAAAGCGTCGCCGACAGCCATGACCACCGACTCGGTCAGCTCCAGCTTGAGGCTGGCCGCATCCATACCGGTTTCATCGAGGATTTCACTGAGCACCTCGACAAACTCGGGCCGCTCGAGTTGCTTGACCGACAGATTGACCGAGACCTGCGGCAGGTCAAAGCCGCTCGCCCGCCATTGCATGACCTGGCGGCAGGTTTCGCGCAACACCCAGTTGCCCAGCCCGACAATCAGGCCGGAGTCTTCGGCCAGTGGAATGAAGCGCATTGGCATGACCAGACCCAGCTCCGGGCTGTTCCAGCGAACCAGGGCTTCGGCACCGACCAGTTGCCCGGTTGATGTCTCGACCTGTGGCTGCAGGTGCACTGACAGCTCGCCATTGTCGAGCGCCCGCCGCAGCAGGTTCTCCATGCGTATGCGCTCCTGCGCATCGCGGGTCATTTCAGGGGTGTAGAAATGGAAATTGCCACGGCCCAGCGCCTTGGCGCGATACATGGCCGTGTCGGCGTTGCGCATCAGATCAAGGACGCTGTCGCCATCACCGGGTGAAAGGCTGACGCCCACCGCCGCGCTGAGGAAAAGCTCGTGATCGCCGAGGACGAAAGGATCGTCGAAAGCAGCGATGATCTCGCGGGCGAGCATTTCGACCTCGTCCTTGTCGCGTACGGCCTCCATCAAGCAGATGAATTCGTCGCCACCGAGGCGGGCCAGCATGTCGATCAGACCGACCCGATCGGAGAGCCGGGCTGCAACCGCCACCAGCAACTCGTCACCGACACCATGGCCGAGGGAATCGTTGACCTGCTTGAACTGATCAAGGTCGATGAAGAGAACGGCCAGGCGCTCACCATCAGCTGCCGATTCGCGGAGATTCTGTTCGAGCCGCTCGATGAAGCTGCGCCGGTTGGCCAGCCCGGTCAGCGGGTCGTGGTAGGCCAGGTAGTTGAGCTTGCTCTGTGCCTGCCGCCGTTCGGCAATTTCGGCCTCGAGCTGGGTATTGGTCCGCTTCAGTTCATCGGTCCGGGCAGCGACCTGGATTTCCAGCGTATCGCGGGCGGCGGCGATATGCCCTTCCTGCTCCTCAAGGATGCCCTGGGCACGCCGGACGACCAGAAACTGCATGAGATAGAGCATGCCAAAAACCAGCGCCACCCCGCCCGTGACCAGCCACATATTGCGTTGCAGGTGACTGACAAAGGGCGTGACGTTCTGGTACAGCTCGAATACGCCGGTAATCGACTGATCGGCGCTGCGGATGGGAATATAGGTGGCCAGGATATCAACCTGGGCAAGAACCCCTTCAAAACTGTCCACGGTGTCGCGACGGGTCAGCTCGCTGGCAATGCCGCCACTCATTGCCGTGCGGAATCCGGGGTTGTCCAGACGACTTTCACCGACTTGCCCGGCATCGGTGGAAAACACCGTATTGCCGAGACGGTTGTAGAGCTTGACGCGGATGACCGCCGTATCGCGCATCAGGTCAAGGACGCTGGCATGGAGACGGCGGGATTCATCGGACTGACTCAGAAATTCGGCATCCCGGCCAACCGTGTCGTCCATCACCGCATCGAGCGAATCGTGCAGGGTGTTTTTGAAGACCTGCGCCATGGCGATGTTGCGTCCCTCGGCAAGATCCTGAAGTTGCTGCATGGACAGTTTCTGGTAAAGCGGGCCGAGCACGCCGGCGGCAAGGACAACCAGAATGAAGCTGACAGTTGAAAAGTAACGGGAGAGGTTAAACATATAGATCGAAAGTAGTATCCAAGGGAGCTTATTCGATCTCGCGTATCCGCGCCACTGCCTCTTCGACCCGTTTGACGGCGATGACCTCCATGCCGGGAATGGCCTGCTTGGGTCGATTCGCCTCCGGGATCAGCGCCCGCGTGAAACCCAGCTTGGCCGCCTCCTTCAAACGCTCCTGCCCGCGCGGTGCCGGGCGTATTTCACCGGCCAGACCAACCTCACCAAATACTATAAGTTTCGATGGCAATGGTTTGTTTTTCAATGAAGATGTAATCGATAGCAGCACCGCAAGATCGGCTGCCGGCTCGATGATCTTGACGCCGCCGACCGCATTGACGAAAACATCCTGATCGAAACACACGATACCGGCATGGCGATGCAGGACAGCCAGCAGCATGGCCAGGCGTTGTGGATCAAGACCGACCGTCAAGCGCCGCGGATTGCCATGCGAGGTATCGACCAGTGCCTGAATTTCAACAAGCAGCGGTCGCGTTCCCTCCTGCGTCACCATCACGCAGGAGCCGGCAACATCCTGCCCGTGCTGCGAGAGAAAAAGCGCCGACGGATTGTTGACGCCCTTCAGGCCCTTGTCGGTCATGGCGAAGACGCCCAACTCATTGACCGCGCCGAAACGATTCTTGACGGCCCGCACGAGGCGGAAGCTGGAATGCGTGTCACCCTCGAAATAGAGCACGGTATCGACGATGTGCTCGAGTACGCGCGGCCCGGCCAGGGCGCCCTCCTTCGTCACATGGCCGACGAGAATGACCGTGATGCCGGCCTGTTTGGCCAGCCGGGTCAGTTGTGCCGCACATTCGCGGACCTGGGCGACCGAACCGGGGGCGCTCGACAGCTGGTCGGACCAAAGCGTCTGGATCGAGTCGATGACCGCAACCGTCGGCTTTTCAGCTTGCAAGGTGGCAAGGATGCGTTCGAGGTTGATTTCGGCCATCAGTTGCAGGCGCCGGGTATCGAGACCGAGTCGGCGGGCACGCAGGGCCACCTGCTCGCCGGACTCTTCGCCGCTGACGTAAAGCACCTTGTTGGCGAGCGAAAGGTGGGCCAGCGCCTGCAAAAGCAAGGTGCTCTTGCCGATGCCGGGGTCACCACCGATCAGGACGACGGCGCCATTGACCAGCCCGCCGCCGAGCGCCCGGTCGAATTCGCCGATGCCGGTAGCGATGCGCTCAACCTCGCGCGCTTCGATTTCCGAAAGATTCTGCAATTTTGCCGTCGGCGCCAGTGACTCGAAGCGGCTATTGGTCGGTGCCTTCTCGGCCACCGTTTCGACCAGCGTGTTCCAATCATTGCATCCAGGGCACTGGCCCTGCCATTTCGGGCTGGTCGCACCACACTCGGTGCAACTGTAGATGGTCTTCAATTTGGCCATTATTTTCCGTCGACGATGACCGGCACGCGGGGAGCGACGGCACAGAACAGTTCGTAGGCGATGGTTCCCGCCGCGGTGGCCACTTCATCGGCCGCCACGCTACCGGCGATGCCCTCGCCCCACAAGGTAACCGGCGCGCCGATGCCGGCTTCCGGGATATCGCTCAGGTCACAGGCCAGCATGTCCATCGACACCCGGCCCAGGGTCCGCGTCCGCTTGCCCATGACCGCTATCGGCGTACCCGTCGGGGCGTGGCGCGGGTAACCATCGGCGTAGCCGCAGGCGACGATGCCGATGCGCATCGGCCGGTCGGCCGTGAAGGTACCGCCATAGCCGATGCGGTCACCGGCCGAAAGATCCTGAACACCGATGATGGCGCTCTCCAGCGTCATGACCGGCTGCAGACCCAGATCGGTCGCGCTCTGATCAGCAAACGGACTGGCGCCATAGAGCATGATGCCCGGTCGCACCCAGTCGCCACGCGTTTGCGGGTGGCGCAGGATGGCGGCTGAATTGGCCAGGCTGACCGGGCCACGCCAGTCACCCGCCATCGCGTGAAAACGTTCGAGTTGTTCGGCCACGCCACGTTCGCCATCGGCCTCGGCAAAATGGGTCATCAGCGTGACCTCGGCCTGCGGAATTTCCTGCAGGATCTGCCTGGCCCTGGCCAGCGTTGCCACCGTAAACCCGAGACGGTTCATGCCGGTATTCAATTTCAGATAGATCGCCACAGGCGACACGAAAGGGCCGTTCCGCACCAGCAACTCCAGTTGCTCCAGGCAATGCACGACGCAAGTCAGCCGATGCTCGATGACAGCTCGTACGTCGCGCGCACTGAACACGCCTTCAAGCAGCAGTATGGGCTGGGTGATACCGGCCTCGCGCAGGGCCACGGCATTTTCGCATTCAAGCAGGGCAAAGCCATCGGCCTCGTTGCGCAGGGCTTCCACCGCCCGCCACTGGCCGTGACCATAGGCATTGGCCTTGACGACCGCCCAGGCTTTGGCCTGCGGAGCATGCTGCCTGGCCAGCCGGTAATTGTGAAGAATGGCCGATGGCGTGATGCGGGCGCGAATGGGGCGCGAGGTTTTCATGACGCCATTTCTTTCAGCTTTCGGCGGGTAAATTCGATAAAGGTGCTGGTCAGCCTGGACTGGAAACGGTCCTGCTGAAATATCAGGTGCAGGCTACGCTTCAGCGGTGGATTGAGCGGAATGGCGAGCAGCTCGCCGAGTTGGGTTTCCTTGTCGACCACCGCCTTCGAGACAATGGCGAAACCAAGCCCGGTCGACACCACGCCCTTCAAGGCCTCGGGGCTGCCCAGTTCCATCTGCGTCTTGAGTGTTTCGGGCGGCACCTTGTGCTTGCTGAAATAGGCATCGGTGATTTCCCGCGTGCCCGAACCCGGTTCGCGCGAGATAAATTCGTATTCGGCCAGGACTTTCGGCGTCACCGATTTCATGTCGGCAAGCGGATAGTCGGGGGCACAGATGACCTGCAATTCGTCCTCGCAGCAGATCTGGCTGGTCAGCCCGGCCAGCTTGGCCGGCACCTCGATGAGACCGACATCGAGCGTATGTTCGGCGACGCGTCCCTCGATACTTTCGGAATTAGCGACAATCAGCCGCGCCCGAACCTGGGGATAGGCCGCATTGAATTCACCCAGCACGCGCGGCAGCATGAATTCGGCGATGGTCGTGCTGGCGCCGACGAGTAGCGGGCCGCGCATTTCGCCGGTCATTTCAGCGAGACGCGTTTCCATTTCATCGGACAAGGCGAGGATTTTTTCGGCAAAGGAGAGCACCAGATCGCCGGCCGGCGTCAGCGAAATGCCGCCGTGCCGTCGCTCGAACAGGCGCGTGCCGTACTGCTCCTCCAGTTGCTTGATCTGGAAGGTAACTGCCGGCTGCGTCATGAACAAGGCATCGGCCGCCCGCGTAAAGCTCAGATGTTTGGCGACGGCATGAAAGACCTGCAAGCGCCGGTCAGCCATGATTTCTCTCCTAAAGGGTTGCGGGCGATATTCAATCACATTCCGCCCTGCTTCCGGCGGGCAAATCAGAATTTGGCAAAAATTCCGGCCGGGCAGCGAAGGCGTGGAAGTCCCCGATTTTTCGAATGTCCGACTGTCATCAAGCTTTAACCGTCGCCCCCTAGGGTTCGATGATTTGACCCGGAATGACTCAACCATGCATAACGGCGACGACCGCGCAAGGCTTGCGCCGAATTCTCAGCGTGGTATAAACCTCGCCCAAAGTCATATAAGAGACAAATATTTCGTGCCGTTCGGCTTCTACATCATCATGGCCGCGCAGTTCTTCTCCGCGCTGGCCGACAACGCCCTGCTGATTGCCGCCATCGCCGCCCTGCGCGAGATGCAGGCGCCTTCGGAATACGAACCGCTGCTCAAGACTTTTTTCACCGTTTCCTACGTCGTCCTCGCCGCTTTTGTCGGCGCCTTTGCCGACTCGATGCCCAAGGGCCGGGTCATGCTGATCAGCAACGGCATCAAGATCATCGGTTGCAGCATGATGTTCTTCGGGGCACATCCACTGCTTGCCTACGCCGTCGTCGGCCTCGGTGCCGCCGCCTATTCGCCGGCCAAGTACGGCATCCTGACCGAATACCTGCCGCATCGCCTGCTGGTGGTCGCCAATGGCTGGATTGAAGGACTGACCGTCGGCGCCATCATCCTTGGCGTCGTCATCGGCGGCACGCTGATCCGCCCGGATGTCGCCAGCAACCTGCTCACCTTCGATTTCCCGCTGATCGAAACCGGGGTCGATAGTGTCGGCGAAATGGCGCTGTCGGTCGTCGCCGTACTCTACATTCTTGCAGCCCTCTTCAATCTTTATATCCCGGATACCGGTGTCGATCACAAGGCGCTGAAGAAAAACCCGATTTACCTGATCCACGAATTCAACCACTGCCTGACACTGCTCTGGCGCGACCGCCTCGGCCAGATTTCACTGGCCGTCACGACCCTGTTCTGGGGGGCCGGCGCGACGCTGCAGTTCATCGTCATCAAGTGGTCCGAAACGGCGCTCGGCCTTGGTCTCTCCAAGGCCTCGATGCTGCAGGGCGTTGTTGCCGTTGGCGTCGCGGTCGGTGCCATAGCAGCGGCCAAGTTCATCACCCTGCGCAAGTCGGTCCGCGTCATTCCGCTCGGCATTGCCATGGGCCTCATCGTGCTGATCATGAATTTCGTCCACGAAATCTGGCTCGCCGTGCCGCTGCTGATCCTGATCGGCGGCCTCTCCGGATTCTTCGTCGTGCCGATGAACGCCCTGCTCCAGCATCGCGGCCACATCCTGATGGGCGCCGGACACTCGATCGCCGTCCAGAACTTCAACGAAAATATCTCCATCCTGGTCATGACCGGCCTTTACTACCTGATGGTCAAGATGGATATGTCGATCTACTGGGTGGTCTCCCTGTTCGGCCTTTTCGTCAGCAGCCTGATGTACCTCATCCGCCAGCGCCACATTGCCAACCAGGCGCAGCAGGACGACGTCCAGCATCTGGACGATTCATCACACCACTAAAACGGCAGTTCGGGCGTCGCCAGTTCTCGTAACAGGCGGCGGGCGAAGAGCAGGTCTTCCCAGGCCTTGGCCTTGTCCGGCAAATTGCGCAGCAGATAGGCGGGGTGATAGGTCACCACCACCGGAATCCCAGCGTACTCATAGCGCTTGCCGCGCAAGGCAGCCAGTGCCTTGTCGTCGTGCAGCACAGCATGTACGGCGACCTTGCCGAGCAGCACAATGATCTTTGGTTTGAGCAGGGCTATCTGCCGCTCAAGATAAGGCCCGCAAGCCGCCAGTTCGGCCGCTTCGGGCGTCCGGTTGGCCGGCGGGCGGCATTTGACAGCGTTGGCGATATACACCCGGTTGCCGCGCGCGATATCGAGCGAGGCGAGCATGTTGTCGAGCAGCTTGCCGGCCTGGCCGACGAAAGGTTCGCCCCTGGCATCCTCCTCGGACCCCGGACCTTCGCCGATGAACAGCCAGTCCGGATTGAGATCGCCGACACCCAGCACCGCCTGCTTGCGCTGCTCGCACAAGGGACAGGCGCGGCACTCGGCGACTTGCGCTCCCAGTTCCGGCCAGTCCAGCGTGTCGACCGAGGTCATCGGGCGCAATGCAAAATCAGCAACAGGCTTGGCCGGCGGCGCAATTTCCGGCGCGGCTGGGCGAGATTCTGCCTCGACAGGTGCAGCCTCGCGAATCTCGACAGTCGGGGCAGCCGCTTCGGTCTCGCGCAACACCCAGATCGGCGTCACGCCCATCTCGACCAACATCTGCTCGCGGCTCAGGCTCACACCAACTCCTTGTCAAAAATCAGCGCATCCTCGCGCCCGATCACTGCCGGATAATAGCCTTTGCGCAGGCCGACCTGGCGAAATCCGAAATGGCGATAAAGCTCAACCGCACGCTCATTGGAGGGCCGGACTTCGAGGAATAATTTGCTCGCACCACCGAGTCGGGCGCACTCCATCGCATGGCGCAGCAGCCGGGCGCCATAGCCCTGCCCCTGGTAACGCTTGCAGACGCCAATGGTCAGCAGGTGCGCCTCGTCGATGACCGACATGAGCACCGAAAAACCGATCAGGTCGCCACCCAGACGCAAGACCCAGACGCTGTAGCCGGCGACCAACGAATCGGCAAAATTGCCGCGCGACCAGGGGAAAGTCTGCAAGGTGGCTTCGAGCGCCGCCACGGCATCGAGGTCGCGCTCGTTCATCGGGAAAAACTCGACGGGAAGCACCAGGGCGCTCACGCCCGCCCGCCTTCGCTCAGTCGTTCGGCCACCGTCTTGGCGACCTTGTCGCGGATGTAAAGCGGCGCAGCCAGCGCGGCATCGATGCCTTCGCCCCGGGCGGCGCGGGGCGCGGCCAGCCGGGCGACTGTGGCGGCCGTCGGAAAAATGTCAGCCTGGCAAGCCCTGCCGGCCGCACTCAGGCGCTCAGCCAGGGCCGGGTAGGCAGCGATGGCATTGCCACAGGCGACCCAGTCCGCCTCGCCGGGCAGAGCCACGGCATCCGGTGCCGAAACCCGGATTTCGCCATGCAGGACATAGCCGGCATCACAGCGTTGATAGAAACCCGAATACACTTCGCCCATGCGCGCATCCAGCAGCGCCAGAACGCGTTCGGCACCCGTCTGTGCCGCCATCGTTTCGAGGCTGGTCACCGGTATCAGCGGCAGATTGGCGGCTACGGCCAAACCCTGCGCCACGCCACAGGCCACGCGCAGGCCGGTAAAAGCACCGGGGCCGACGCCAAAGGCAATCGCATCAAGCTGAGCAATCTTCAACCCGGCCTCGGCCAGCAGTTCGCGCACCAGCGGCAACAGCGTTTCTGAATGCGACTGCCCCGGTGGACAGATGCGCTCGGACACCCCCCCTTCGCGCCAAAGGGCGCAGGAGCCATGTTCAGTCGAGGTTTCAAGGGCAAGGATCAGCATGGGCCAGCATTTTACCGGAGGCGCGGCCCGGCCGGGATTCAATCTCGGCGCCAGCCCCGGCCACCGCCCCGCCCTTCGCGTTGCTCACCCCAGGCGCGCTGTTGTTGTCGCTGATCCTGCCAGCCGCGTTGTTCTCGCATGTCGTCACGCAAGCGACGGCGGTCTTCCGGCGGCACATCGCGCCAGCGCGGCGCGCCTTCGTCACGGCGCAGTTCGCGCTCCTGCTGCCAGTGCTCACGCATCTGCTGACGCATCTGGCGCCGTTCGTCCGGCGGCAGGTCGCGCCAGTAACCCTGCGCGCTGACGCCGGCCGCCGAGGCAAACAGGCCGAGCAGCAAAAGCGAAAGGGCGAGACGACGTTTCATGGCAATGCGGATCACAGGGAGTTCAGATGCAATCATTGTCCATCGGAGCAGACCGGGCAAAGACGTCAAAATGTAAGAATATGTTTCCCGGCAAGGCCCTGACAATCCTTGTTACCATTCAAGTCGTTTCCTTCACTGTCCGCCCTTATCCTTGCCAGCATGAACGAACAACACCCACACATCCTCGTCGTCGATGACGATGCCCGCCTGCGCGATCTGCTCACCCGCTATCTCGGCGAACAGGGTTTCGAGGTCAAGGCGGCGGCCGACGGCCAGCAGATGGACAAGCTGCGCGCCCGCGAACATTACCACCTGATCGTGCTCGACCTCATGATGCCGGGCGAAGACGGTCTGACCATCTGCCGCCGCCTGCGCGGCCAGGGGGACAGGACGCCGATCATCATGCTGACCGCCAAGGGTGACGAAATCGACCGCATCGTCGGCCTTGAAATGGGCGCCGACGACTATCTGCCCAAACCCTTCAACCCGCGCGAACTGCTCGCCCGCATCCATGCCGTCTTGCGCCGCCAGGGCAGCAAGCCCCCCGGCGCACCGGAAGACGAGCAGGAAAAGATCCGCTTCGGCGAGATTGAAGTCGACCTCGCCGCCCGCACACTGACCCGTGGCGATGAACTCCAGTCCCTGACCACCGGCGAATTCGCCGTGCTCAAGGTGCTCCTGCAGCATCCGCGTCAGCCGCTGTCGCGCGACAAGCTCATGACCCTGGCCCGCGGCCGCGAACAGGGACCCTTCGACCGCGCCATTGACGTCCAGGTGTCGCGCCTGCGCAAGCTCATCGAAATCGACCCGGCCCAGCCGCGCTACCTGCAGACAGTCTGGGGCTTCGGCTACGTTTTCGTCCCGGACGGCACCGCCAAGGAATGATGCCGCGTACGCTGCTGGCGCGCACTTTTCTGCTGCTCGCCCTGCTCGTCCTGCTCACCACGGCGGCCTGGCTGAGCCTCTTCCGCTATATCGATGCCGAGCCACGAGCGCGGGAAACTGCCCAGCTGGCGGCATCTGCCGTCAACCTCATTCGTGCCTCGCTGTTTGCCGCGGCGCCGGAAAAACGTCTCGGCCTGTTCACCGAATTCTCGACCCGCGAAGGTATCCGCCTGCTGCCGGCCGAACCGGAGGACAGGATAGAGGCGATGCCCGATTCACGATTTTTCCGGCTATTGCAGCGCGAACTGACGGCGCGCCTCGGAAATCACACGCGGATTGCCGCCAGCGTCGATGATGTCCCCGGCTTCTGGGTCAGCTTCCGCCTTGATGACGCCGACGACGAGGAATACTGGCTGGTCCTGCCCCGCGACCGCGCCGCCCGCGACTTCGCCAGCCACTGGCTGCTCTGGGGTCTGCTCGCCGTCGGCCTGGCCCTGGCGATGGCCTGGCTCATCGCCTCGCGCATCAGCCGACCGCTCAAGGCCATGGCTCAGTCGGCCGAAACGGTAGGGCGTGGGCAGAAACCCGAGCCGCTACCCGAGGATGGCGCCGAAGAACTCAGCCGTCTGGCCGTTGCCTTCAACACCATGGCGGCCGATCTCGAACGCCATGAAAAAGATCGCTCGGAAGTCCTGGCCGGCATCTCGCACGACCTGCGCACCCCTCTCACCCGCTTGCGTCTGGAAGCCGAAATGAGCGTCGCCGATGGCGCCCGTCAGGCCGTCGTCGCCGACATCGAGCAGATGGAAGCCGTCATTTCCCAGTTTATGGATTACGCCCGGACCGAATCCGGCGAAACGCCGGTCGCCACCGACCCGAGCGACCTGCTGGCCAGCATCGCTGAACGCCAGCGCTACATAGGCCAGCCACTGAATACAGCCATCGCGTCCTTGCCGGAAATGCAACTGCGCCCGAAGGCGATTACCCGTGCCATCACCAACTTGATCGACAACGCCGTCAAATACGGCGGTGGCGAGATCACTCTGGCCGCCTCTGCGAACAATGACGAAATAGTGATCGAAGTCAGTGATCGCGGGCCGGGCGTACCGGCCGCCGAAATCGAGCGCCTGAAGCGACCATTCACGCGTCTGGAAAATGCGCGCACCAATGCCACAGGGACAGGCCTCGGACTAGCTATCGTCGAGCGCATTGCCCGACTACATGAAGGGCGACTTGAACTGATGCCCAATCCAGGGGGTGGGCTGCTGGCCAGGCTGAGTTTGCCGGTTCGGCGCTGAGCTATTCAGCCAATCTGTTGCATCCACCGGTTGAATCCAAGGCCCTTAGTTACCATTGGTTGTAATCGGAAGCCGCCGTTCGCCAAGCGAATGCAAATAATAAAAGCTGCCGTTCGCGTTCCTGAAGCCTTTTTCTCGGTTGAGCGGCTGCAATCCCGCAAGCATCGCTCATTGGATGCGCCGACCTCTATTTCAGCACCCAGCCAGGAACAGATGGTGGGCTATCTTTGTAAGCAGCCAACTGAACGACCGCTGTACTTCGAGATCCACCGGACGGCTTAAGCGAACTCCTAGGTCAAAACCGCCGTTCAGTAGAACAAAAGCCAATGGCAGCTTTACACAAAATTCCGGAACAGCTTTTTATTGGAAATTCCCGGCTAATTTGATTCACCCCGAAATGGTCGCCTCCATTAGCTTTTCCTTAATTTCGTGCAGCATGCTCTGGGCTTCTTCGAAGCGGAATTGTTGGATATGTTGGCTGAGTGCGGTGAGAGTTTTGGCATCGATGTCGCCGGAAAGTGCCGGTAGGGCGGTTTCGCTGAATTTAATGGCTTCCATGCTGCTTTCTGCGACAAGTTCGTAGAGCTTTTCACAGGCGCTTGCCGCACTAAGTTCGGGGCCAGTCGAAAGATCTTTGAGTTGTTGCAACTGTTGTTGCAACTGACTACTTAGGCTTTCAATAAATTGAGCACACACCGGTTCAAGTTCGGCAAAAGCCTTGCGGGCTTCCTCCGCAGCATTTAAGTGTTTTTCCTTAAGGGGCAGTTCAAGGGCCTGAGCGAGCGCATATAATTGTTTGGCGCCGATGTTGCCGGCACTGCCCTTGAGGCTGTGGGCTAATTGGCGCAAGACATCGAGTTGCCCATTATCCAGGGCAGTGCGCATTCGGTAGAGATCGTCCTGGTGGGTTTCGCAGAAGATATGCAGAACGCGGGCATAGGTTTTCCACTTTCCTGAGACGACGCGCAGGCCATTAGCGATGTCGAGGCCGGGAATTTGTGCGAGAGCGACTCGTTGCCGTTGTTCTTCTTCGGGGAGTCGGGGAGTCAGCACTTTGCCGTCACGGTTCATCCAGCGCAGCAGAGCGTTGTACAAAGAGTTGGGATCTACTGGCTTGGCGATGTGATCGTTCATTCCAGCGCCCAGGCAAAGTTCGCGGTCTTCCGAGAAGGCGTTGGCAGTCATGGCCAGGATCGGAAGCGCGGTTTTCCCGGGTAGGCTGCGGATGCGCCGGGTGGCTTCGATGCCGTCCAGAATGGGCATCTGGATATCCATGAGAATCAGGTCGTAATTACGGGCTTTTACGCACTCAATGGCTTCTTGTCCGTTATTCGCAAGATCGACCACGATACCCACATCTTCCAGCAGTTCAAGCGCCACTTCCTGATTGACCGGGTTGTCTTCGGCGAGCAGCACATGGTGACCGCGCAGGGCACCGATGTCGCCATTGGGTTGTGGTTCGTTGGGGCCGTGCCGTTGTTGTCCACCGAGCAGTGCTTCGTAGAGCGCGTTTTGCAGTTCCCCCAGTGTTAACGGTTTGTTGATCTGGACGAAGATGCCGGATTCGCGCATGCGCTCAGCCGGCCAGTTGCGGCCGTAGGCGGTGACCAAGATAATGCGGGGCGGGTGCTGGCACATGGCGACGATTCGTCGGCTGGTTTCGATACCATCCATGCCGGGCATGGCCCAGTCGGTCAGAACGAGATCGTAGCCATCACCGTTGGCCAATGCATGGCTAACCAATTTGAGGGCTTCTTCACCGGAGCATGCGGCATCGACCCGGGCGTTTATTCCACCCAGCATGTGGCAGATGGCTTCGCGGGCATCTGGATCGTCGTCGATGACAAGAATATGCAATGCATCTGGTAAGTGCCGGCCGGAAAAGCGGGGGCCGGATTGGGCGGCTGCCATCAGGGGGATTTCGACCCAGAAGGTGCTGCCCTGTCCGGGTGTGCTGTCGACACCGATCTGTCCTCCCATGAGTTCCGCCAGGCGCCTGCAAATGGCTAGACCAAGACCGGTGCCGCCGTATTTACGGGTGGTCGAGCTATCTGCCTGCTCAAAGGCTAAGAAAAGGCGCTCAATTTGTTCGCTGGAGATACCAATCCCGGTATCTGCTACTTCGAAGCGAATCAACAGGTGTTCGTCGTTGGAGGGGAGGCGTTTGGCGCGGAATATGATGTTGCCCTGCGCAGTGAATTTCAGCGCATTGCTGGCGAAATTGGTCAGGATCTGAGCGATGCGCATAGCGTCGCCATGCAGTATGGGCGGAATTTCCGGATCGAGCCGAGTGACGACTTCCAGACCCTTGCTTTCGGCTTGCATGCCGATCAGGACGGTCAGTTGCCTGAATAGCTGGTCGAATTCGAAATCGGCGTTTTCGATGCGCAGCTTGTCGGCTTCGATCTTCGAGAAATCCAGAATGTCATTGATTATGCTGAGCAAGTGTTGGGCAGCAACCATGATCTTGTCGATATGGCCGCGATCCTGCACCGATTGGGCATCGCGCTTAAGCAGATGGGCGAGGCCGATGATGGCGTTCATCGGGGTGCGGATTTCGTGGCTCATGTTTGCCAAGAAAGAACTTTTGGCGCGGCTGGCCGACTCCGCCTGGTCCTTGGCCAGGGCTAGTTCAGATGTACGTTCAAGTACCATCGATTCGAGTTGTTCCTCATGTTGGCGAAGGTTTTCGGCAATGTGTTCGCGATCGAGGATTTCGGCTTCCAGGGACTGGTGAGAGCGCTGAATTTCATCTCGCATGATGCCAAAATCCTGAATCAGCTCGCCGATTTCATCTTGGGCTGGGCGCGGAAGGTGGACGCTGAAGTCGCCATCGGCCAGGCGATTGGCAGCCAAGGCCAAGCTGCGTGCTGGACGTAGTACGGCAAATTCGAGAACGGCAACCAAGAGCAGGGTGAGCAGGAGCAGGGAGCCGAGCAGCCAGTACATCAGGGCGCGATGATGGGCCTGGTTTTCGGCGACAAAGGCGTCGAGGTCGAGTTCGACACTGAGCGTGCCGAGAGGCTTTCCTTCAAGCAGGATGGGTTGCTTGAGTTCGGCAATCCGTCCTTCCGGGGTTGGTTTAACTGTGCCGCGCAATGGGTAAATCTGCATGCCCAACTCGTTGCTGAGCCGGATGTCACGCCATTCCTTATTTTTCGCCTTCAGTACATTCAGTGTTTCATACAGGCTATCGATTTGCGAGGTCAGCAGGAGTGGTGTGATGGCATCGACTACGCTATCGATATGGCGTTCGATGCGTGTGAGGTGGGCACGTTCGGCTTGGCGTATGGACTCCGGAATCCATACGAAATTGAGAACTGTGCCGATCAAGGTACTGAGAACTAGCAGTGGCAGGAGGAGCTTTAGGCGCAAGCGCATTGGCTAACCTGTGGGCGAATCAATTTGTCCAGTAGCGATCTAGGCCCCAACTGCGCATCGGGACGTAATCCTTGATGGATGTCGCAACCGGCTGGCGCATCGGCACCTTGTCGAGCAGATTTTGCCCATCCGAAGTCGCTGCCAGACCGAGGATTGATTGCTGGACGGCGGTACGAACTGATTTGGGTACACGTGGATGAGCGGAAATGGGATGAGAGGGCATTTCGCGTGTTACATACAGCACGCGCAGCAAATCACGCACGGCCGCTTCCTGCTCGGACAGGGTCTTTTCAACGCCTCCGCCGGCCGGCAGGAGACCGTTGGCGACATTCATGTAAACCGAACTATGAGTATTTACATTGACCGGTTCGACCGTCACCTTGAACAGGCGTTCGAGATCGGCGCGAACGAGAAGGCTGGCACCCAGGGCATTAGGCGACGGAATGGCCAGCTTGCTCCCAGCCAGGTCGGCGGGGGATTTCAAGGCGCTGTCCTTGGCGACGACGATTAGGCCGCGCAAAGGCTCAGCATCGCGGACAAGCGGAATATAGCCTTGGTGCGTACTCTCGCGAAGGATGTGGTAAGGGTTGGTATAGACGAAATCGTAGGCGCCGCGCGCCAATTGCCCCTCGAATTCCTTGACTGACATGGCGACGACAAATTTGAGCTGTACACCACTGCGTTGAGTGATGTCCTCAATGATCGGGCGCCAGATGGCGAACAACTTGCGTTGCTCGAACTGGGGGACAACACCGAAGCTATATTCCTGAGGTGCCGCCATGAGCGGAGCACAAAGGGCAAGGCAGCAGACTGCCAGACAGGGGTGCCAAATCGCTTTGTTCCAAGCACGTCGCATCGACGAGAACATGATCTATCTCCTGCGCAACAGTCGGGGAAGCTGCGGGACTCAATGCCAAACAAACCGGCAATAGTTTCGTTTTGAAGATTTTGATTGTTTTGCCATATTAGGCTGAATTAATAAAAAGCTCAACAGACTCCCATCGCAGTCACCAGAAATTATTTAGAAGGCATCGACAGTGGGGGCTTTCTAGGACATCGGAACCTAACCACCCGAGGGCTGCAGTGGCATAGATTCGGATTATCGAATCCGGGTTCGACTGTAAGTTATCGGATGCACGGATAGCCGCGGTGTCCGACGTGCTGTTCGTGGGTCCCCGTTTCGGGCGACTGCTCCACTCGAAAACCTGCCATTAAGACTTTCTGGCAGCGGCCCGGCAAGTGCCCCACACGCTCCCCCCCGACTTCATCGTGGCTGGTTAGCAGCAAGCCATGTACGAGAGTCATCAAGGGTAGAAAAAATCTTCGTCGGATATGAATTTAGTGAAGAATTTGCATACGCGTTTGCCAAGAAGATAACCTCAGGTGACGTAGTCACTACGGCAATTTTGATTCGCGAATTGGTCAATGACACGCCTTTGTCGATTACGGAAATATCTTCTACATCCTGCATTGACGAGCAAATTCCAGTAATGCCGAGGAAATCGTTTATGCAATAGTGTAGCGTGTCAAAATGAGCATCCTGTTCAATTTCCACGACTGACTGAATCAAGTCATTGCTCGTCACATGACCCAAAAACCGTTTGATTACCCCACTCGGTTCCCAAATAATTTCGTAACTCAAGATAGTCCTCTGACCATATTTTCGCCAATCTACCGTAATTCAATTGGCTTAGAAAGACGAGAACTGGCTGACGGCCCGAAGGTTCGATTTTCCTTCGCTAATCACCGCACTCTCTGCATAGCCAAAGTTTAGATCATTAGAATCGGTGGCGCCGATTGAATGGCTGCTTCGGAGAAATCACTCACCGCGAACGTCAGCAATGGAGGAGCGGCTCGACTGACTCTTCATGGCCGAAAGCTGCTATCACCACGGCAGTCAAATTCGATGGGTAGGGAATACGCATAAAGTTGTCAGCGACTCCCGCCCGGCACTTGCCCCAGTTCTACTTTTCTCCGCAGCGCCGGGAAGGTTTCCCTCTCGAACCAACGCCTGAAGCGCAAGACGTGCTGATGCAGGTTTTGCCCCTTGTCGGCCAGCCAGTCCAGCAGGGCCGCGTCAGCGAACCACCATTCCTTCTGGGCGCATTGATACACCTCGCCTGGATACCGGAGGGCAAGGCGGCGGATTATCTTGCGCTGTTCGTCTTTCGGAATGCGTAGGACATTCAGCACATCGACCATGGCCACTTCGCAGAAAGCCCCGTTCCAGCGCACACGGACCTGGAGATCATCGTAGGCGTGATAGATGCCGTCAGTGCCGGCATATGCTCGTTTTCTGAGCCACCGAAAGGACTTTCCAGCCCAGTGCTGGACCAGCCAGTAAGCCAGCAAGCTGCCAAACACCGGAGACATCCAGACTGTCGCCCATACCAGCCCGAGGTATGAAGCCAGAGCAAGGTACCCGCTCGCCAGAAGGATCAGTGCGAGTTGAAGATAACGCCGGTTTCGCTGACGAATCTCTTCATCGAGATCCATGACTGATTTTCTCCTGCTCACCCGACGGAGCAAACATGACGATAGCGTTCAGGGACATTTGTCTTGATCTGGTTTGGCCTTCACCCAACCCGTTCCACCAGCACCACCGCCTGCGCCTCAATCGCTTCCTCCCGACCGAGATAGCCAAGCCGTTCGTTGGTCTTGCCCTTGATATTGACGCAATCGACCGGAAGCCCAAGGTCGGCTGCAACGTTAGCGACCATAGCCGCAGCATGGGGTGCGAGCTTCGGTTGCTGGGCGATGATGGTCGCATCGACATTGACAGCCCGCCAGCCGCGCTCAGCCAGCAAGGCGACGGCGGCGCGCAGGAGGACGCGGCTGTCGGCGCCCTTGTAGCGCGGATCGGTGTCGGGAAAATGGCGCCCGATGTCGCCCAGCGCCACGGCGCCAAGCAGAGCATCGGTAATCGCATGGAGCAGCGCGTCGGCATCGGAGTGACCGAGCAAACCCGTGGCATGGGGAATTTCAACGCCGCCGAGGATCAGCTTGCGGCCCTCGACCAGCTTGTGCACATCGTAGCCCTGCCCGACGCGGAAATTCATTTGCGTGCCCTCAGTATCATTGCCGCCAGCGCCAGATCGGCCGGATAGGTGACTTTCAGATTGGTCGAATCAGCCCGCACCAGCTTCGGCTTGAGGCCCATTGCCTCGATGGCGCCGGCTTCGTCGGTGACGGCCATGTCGGTCTTGAAGGCCTGATCGAGCCGGGCATAGCGGAACATTTGCGGCGTCTGCGCCTGCCACAGGCCGTCGCGCGGCTCGGTGGCGGCGACGCGCTGGCCGGCATCGGCCCGCTTCAGGGTGTCGGCGACCGGCACGGCGAGCAGGCCGCCGACCGGGTCATCGGCCAGCTCGGCAAACAGGGCATCGAGCATGGCCGCCGACAGGCAGGGGCGCGCTGCGTCATGCACGAGTATCCAGTCGTCGTCGGCCGCCACGGTCGATGCAGCACGCAATCCGTTGCGTACGCTCTCGGCTCGCGTCGCGCCACCACAGCGCACGGTTTCGAGCTTGGCGCCGAGTTCGCTCCAGTCGAAACGCGGCCACCACGGATCGTCCGGGGCCAGCACGACCCATACCCGTTCGATGTCCGGGCAAGCGGTCAAAGCCTTCAAGGTATGGAAAATCAGCGGGCGACCGAGAAGGTCGAGGTACTGTTTGGGCTTCTCGCTACCGAAGCGGGAACCGCTGCCGGCAGCGGGAACGATTGCGTAATGGCGTGGCATGGCTTAATTTTACTGAATAACGATCAGAAAAGAGGGATCGCATGAGTTTCGTCGCTCCTGAACTGGCTGCTCCGGTTGAAGCCTTTGCCACGGCACTGGGTATCGGCCTGCTCATCGGCATGGAGCGCGAACGGCGCCCGGATGCCTCGGCCGGCCTGCGTACCTACGCGCTAGTCGCCATGCTCGGCTGCCTGTTTGCGTTACTTGGCGAGAAAACCGGCGGTCCCTGGCTGCTGGTCGCCGGCCTGGTGGTGATCGCCGGCAGCATGGTGGCTTCGAATTTCTCAGCCCAGCAGGAAGAACAATATCGCGGCTTCACCTCCGAAGCCGCCATCATCATCACCTATGGCCTCGGCGCCGCCGTCTGGTTCGGCTATTCGACACTGGCCGTGATGCTGGCCATCACCACCACCGTACTCCTCTATTTCAAGGCGGAGCTGCGCCAGTTCAGCGAGCGGACGACACCCAAGGACATCAACTCCATCCTGCAATTCGCCGTGCTCTCGCTGGTCATCCTGCCCATTCTGCCGAGCGAGGACTTCGGGCCGTACAACGCCATCAATCCCCGTCAGGTCTGGTACATGGTGGTGCTCATCTCCGGGCTGGCGCTGGCCGGCTACCTCGCCCTGCGTATTGTCGGCGCCAGGCACGGGGCGGCACTGCTCGGCATTTTCGGCGGGCTGGCCTCGTCGACGGCAACGACCATGATGTTCTCGCGCCACGCCCGCGACCATGACCACCTGATCCCCATGTCGGCCATCGTCATCCTGATCGCCAACATCATGGTCATGATCCGCATCGGCATCGTTTCCAGCCTGCTTGCGCCGGGTCTGGCAACACCGATTGCGATTGTTTTCGCCTGCGGCATTGTGCCGGGGGTGGCGATGTCCCTGTATGGCTGGAAGGTGCTGAGCGCAGCCGGGCCGCTGCCGATGCCGGAAGTCAAGAATCCGACCGAGTTGCGCACGGCCATTTCCTTCGGCCTGCTCTACGCCATCGTCCTCCTCGCTTCGGCCTGGCTACAGGACATCGCTGGCAGCAGCGGTGTCTTCATCGTCGCCCTGGCCTCCGGCCTGACCGATGCCGACGCCAGCGTGCTCTCCAGCCTGCGCATGTTCAACCTGCAAAAACTGCTCGGTGGCGATGCCGTTATTGCCGTGACACTGGCCCTGATGGCCAACCTGGTTTTCAAGATCGGTCTGGTCCTCAGTATCGGCGGAGCAAAACTGGCCCGTCACGCCCTGCCCGGCCTGCTCGCCATCGGCGGCGGCATGGCGGCTGGATTACTACTGGTTTGAGGTGACGCCATGACCCACACCCGTCCGCCCGCCGTTGCCGGCAGCTTCTACCCGGCGAACCCGGCCACCCTGGCGGCGACGGTCGATCAGCTACTGGCCGGTGCCGGGGCAGCTACAAGCATGCAGCCCAAGGCGCTGATCGTGCCACACGCCGGCTATGTCTATTCCGGCTCAACCGCAGCCACGGCCTACGCCACGCTGGCTCCGTGGGCCGCGACCATCCGCCGCGTCATCCTGCTCGGCCCGACGCACCGGGTCGCCGTCGACGGCATCGCGCTGCCGGAAGCCCGGGCCTTTGCCACTCCGCTGGGCACAATCAGCATCGATGCGCCGGCCAGTGCTGCCATCGCCGACTTGCCGCAGATCGTCTTCAGCGACAAGGTCCATGCCCTTGAGCACTCACTGGAGGTACATCTGCCTTTCCTCCAGCGGGTGCTTCCCGACTTCACCCTGCTACCGCTGGCCGTCGGCCATGCCGCGCCCGAGGCTATCGCCGAGGTGCTCGACCGCCTGTGGGGCGGTCCGGAAACGCTGATCGTCGTCAGTTCCGACCTCTCGCACTTCCTGTCCTACGCCACGGCACAGCAGGTCGATGGCAACACCTGCCGGCACATACTGCAATTCGATCAGCACATCCATCCCGAACAGGCTTGCGGCGCCTACCCGATCAACGGTTTGCTCTGTGCTGCCAAGCGCCGTGGCCTGACCCCGACCTTGCTCGGCCTGTGCAATTCGGGCGACACGGCCGGCGACAAGAGCCGCGTCGTTGGTTACGCGAGTTTTTCCTTCACTGAAAGCGCCGGCCATGACTGATCTCGGCAGCGCGCTACTGAGTCTGGCCCGCCATGCCATCGCCAGCCAGCTGGGCAGCGTCAGCATCGCTCCGGAAGATTTTCCAGCCCTGCACGCCATGGGTGCCACCTTCGTGACCCTGACCCAGCGTGGCGAATTGCGCGGTTGCATCGGCAGCCTCGAAGCCTGGCGGCCGCTGGCCGAGGATGTGGCACAAAACGCCCGCGCCGCCGCCTTTCGCGACCCGCGCTTCAAGCCGTTGACTGCGGGTGAGCTACCTATCACCCGCGTCGAAGTCTCGCTGCTGACGCCGTCGGAACCGATCTCATTCACCAGCGAGGCCGATGCGCTGGCCCAGTTGCGTCCGCAAATCGACGGCGTCATTTTTACCGCCGGCCAGCGGCGCTCGACCTTCCTGCCCCAGGTCTGGGAGCAGTTGCCCGACCCGGCCACCTTCATGGCCCACCTCAAGCAGAAGGCCGGGCTGCCAGCCAGCTATTGGGGGCCGGATATCCGCCTCGAACGTTACGGGGTCAAAAAGTGGAAGGAGGCTGCACCATGAGCGCCGCCGAGTCACTTTTCCCCGGCCGCTGGTGGCACGCCTTGCCCGATGGCCGGGTCCAGTGCGATCTCTGTCCGCGCGACTGCCAGCTGCACGAAGGCCAGCGCGGCGCCTGCTTCGTCCGGCAGATGGTCGATGGCGCCATGCAACTGACGACCTATGGCCGCTCCTCCGGCTTCTGCATTGATCCCATCGAGAAAAAACCGCTCAATCACTTTTATCCGGGCAGCAGCATCCTGTCCTTCGGCACGGCCGGCTGCAACCTCGCCTGCCGCTTCTGCCAGAACTGGGATATCTCCAAATCGAAGGACATGGACCGCCTGATGGACAGCGCCAGCCCCCAGGCCATTGCCTTGGCTGCCCGACAACACGGGGCTGACAGCGTGGCCTACACCTACAACGACCCGGTGGTCTTTGCCGAATACGCCATCGATACCGCACTGGCCTGCCGCGAGCAGGGCATCCGCAACGTTGCCGTCACCGCCGGTTACATCCATCCCGAACCTGCCCGCGAGTTCTTTGCGGTCATGGATGCCGCCAACGTCGACCTCAAGGCCTTCACCGACAGTTTCTATCACAAGCTCTGTGTTGCCCACCTGCAACCAATACTCGACATCCTCGCTTACATCCACCACGAAACCAATTGCTGGCTGGAAATCACCACCCTGCTCATCCCCGGCCAAAATGACAGCGCCCAGGAAATCAATGAACTCTCCACCTGGGTAGCCAAAGAACTCGGCCCCGATGTACCGCTGCATTTCACCGCCTTCCATCCCGACTGGAAAATGGGCGACATCCCCGCCACGCCGCCCGCCACCTTGATCCAGGCGCGCCGCCTTGCGCTAGACGCCGGCCTGCATTACGTTTTCACCGGCAACGTTCACGACAGCGAAGGCGGCACCACCTTTTGCCCGAGTTGCCACGCGGCACTGATCGTCCGCGACTGGTACGATATCAAGCGTTACGACCTAAGCCCCGAGGGTCGTTGCCCGCACTGCCTAACCACGATTGCCGGCCATTTCGGCCCCGCTTTGGGTCACAATGGCAAAGCTTTTGGACCAAAACGCATACCCGTTCGCCTGTCGCCATGAACCGCACCCTCGCCATTCACACGCCGCACGGCTCACTGCACGGCCACCTCGAATTACCAGACAACCCCAAGGGTCTGATTCTCCTTGCCCGTGCTCATCATGCGCCGGTTGATGCCTTCATTACCGCCAACCTCGCCATGCGCGGCTACGCCATTCTCAGCATGGAATTGCTGACGGTGCAGGAGGCGCAATTTGCCGACGCCACGCAAAATGTGCCGCGCCTCAACCAACGCCTGCTCGAAATTCTCGATCTGATCCGCCACGATGGCGATATGCAGGATTTACCCCTTGCCGTCTTTGCCAGCGGCGACGCAACCCCTGCCGCCATCCGTGCTGCTGCCCAGCGTGACACGCAGGTCAAGGTTGTTGCCGGCCACGGCGGCATCATCGACCGTGCCGGGCTTGAGGGGCTTAAATATCTGGCGTCACCGCTGATGATGTTGTTCGACACGGACGACAGCATTGGCCAAACCGCCTATCAACGTGCCGCCAGCCACCTCAACTGCATCCACGAAATGCATGTTCTGAACGCTGGCGAAGATCCTGTCATGCGGGTTGCCGCATGGTTTTCGCTGCATTTAGGGCGTTGACCGTAACAAATCGCTAATATGCTGAACATAATCCATTAACAACCATTCTGAACCAACGCGAAATCATGAGCCTACAAGAAAGCCCCGTCATTTACGGCACCGAAGACATCCTGCGCAGCCTGTGCAACTCGGTCACCCGCGTACTTTCCGTCGCCACGCAAACAGATATTCACTACTCCGGCATGGTGCAACGCATCACGAAAACCTGCTTGAAGCCGGACATCGGCTGCTTTGTGCTGTTTGATGGGGGGTTTTCCGGCCTTGTCGTCATCAACTTCTCGGCCCAGTCGGCACTTGAACTGTACGAGAGCTACATGCTGCACATGGGCATGGATAAAGCTGAACTGGCCACCTCACACACCTCGGATGAGGTCAGCAACGTCATGGGCGAGTTGATGAACCAGATTGTTGGCGACTTCACCGGCAAGGTCGCTCGTGAACTGCAAACCCACATTACGCAAAACCAGCCGAAGATGCTGGTGCTCAACAAACAGGTCATGCTCAGTGTTGATACCAACCTCGACCGACCAGAGGCTCGCCGCGTCACCTTCTACACCGAACACAACAATATTTTTTATCTTGAACTCGCCATCGACCACACCGAGTTCATCAAGCTCAACGACTTCGATGCTGCCGAAGCACCGGATCCAGACGAGCTGATTGAGCAAGCCAACGCAAAGAAACAAGCCCCGGCAAAACAGTCCGCCTCAAGCGAGCAGGACGACTTCCTCAACTCACTCGGTATGTAGCGCTGCGTCAATCAAGCGCCGTGAAATACTGATCGGCTCTGGCAACACAGGCAGCGCATCTGGCGAAAACCAGTCCGCTGCCTCTATTTCGTTAGGGTCTGGCTTTATGCTCCCGCCGGCGTAATCAGCAAAAAAAGCCACCATGAGTGAATTGGGAAACGGCCATGGCTGGCTATGGAAATAGCGCAAGTTGGTGATTTCGATCCCGACTTCCTCGCGCACCTCGCGTTTCGCACACTCTTCCAGCGTTTCACCCGGCTCAACAAAACCTGCCAAGGCACTGAACACCCCCGGTTTGAAATGCGGGCTACGCGCCAGCAACAATTTGTCGCCATCGCGCACCAGCACCATCACCGCCGGCGAAATCCGGGGGTAAGCCAATAAAGCGCAACTCGGGCAGTGCAGCGCAAGCTCGCCTGCCTTCTTCACCGTTGGCGTGCCGCACCTGCCGCAGTAACGATGCTGGTTTTGCCAATCCAGCAACTGCGTTGCGCGCCCGGCCAGCGCAAACAATTCAGCCCCCGCCAACTGAAAAATGGCACGCAAGGGCGTCGCCTCGCCCGATTCAAGCGCCGGAAATTGCTCAACATCCGCCGCGTAGCAAGGCCGCCCAAGCCATTCGCCAACCGCAAGCACGTTCTCCGGTTGACCAAAATCAGCCGCCAGGCCGAGCGGGAAAAGCGTTTCCTGAGCCTTCCCACCCACCGTCAGCAAGCGATGTTGGCAACGCAAAATCCAGTAACTTGGCTCACTCATGAGGCATCCTGCAGCGGTTGATTTGAGGCTGAATGATAAGGGGCAATTTGCATGAACGGGAAAGGGGGGCAACGGGAAAAGGGGGAAAAGAAGCGGTAAAAGGGGGCAGACCCCTTAACGATTTCAATATTTAGCCTAGTTCGCCGGTCGACCGCCGCGTACGTCAAAAAACTCGCTAGTTCTTATGGTGCTGAAAGCTCGCGTGCCAGGCATTCGATATGTCGGTCATCGCTGCCGCAACAGCCGCCGAGTATCTTCATGCCCAGTTCGTCACGCAAGGCGGCGACGTTTTTACCGAAAAGATTGGGCGCCTCTTCGTGCAGTTCGTCGCTGCCGTCCAGTTCCTCCGGGCTGAGGGCGGCGGTGTTGGCGAGCAGGCCGCGGATTCGTTGCCGGACTAGGGGCGAAGAATTGTGTTCATGCACCAAGGCGCTGCGGAAAATTGAGGCATGTGTGCAGTTGATCAGGTAGGCCAGCGGGCGCGGCGTCACTGCTGCATCAATCGTTGCAATCGCCGTTTTGAGCGGCGTGCCATCGAGCAGCGTGCCGCCTGGCCGGGCAACAAAACTGATCACGTAAGGCAAGCCGGTGGCGGCCTGCGCCTGCGCCAGCCCAAGCGCTTCGCTCAGCGCCGGCAAGGTGGCCGCCAGCAGAAAGTCGACCCCGGCGCTGGCCAGAGCTTGCGCCTGCCAGGTGTGAAATTCGGCTGCTGCTGCGGCGCGCATTGCCTCGGCCGGTTTGTAGGCATCGCCGCGACAACTCATCAGGCCGCAGATCGCGACCTGTTCTGCATAGTTGCCGTAACTGTCGCGCAGGCCAGTGAGAAAGCGGGTGTTGTCGCCATTCAAATCGCGCTTGCTAAACCCAGCCGCCGCGATGCGCTCGCGCCCGGCACGCCAGGTGGGCGTCGACAGCAACAAGGGCAACCGGTAGCGCTGGCCGATATCAAGATACTGGCGGTAGATGGCCGTTAAAGCCGCATGACCGGCTGCCTCATAAATCAGCGCCGAATTGACCACATGCTCGTCGAGCTGAATGCCGGGGGCACGGCGCAAACGTTCAATGACGGCGCCTTCGCTAAGGACTGGCGAAGTACCTGCCAGCAGGGAAATTATTTTTTGGGTCATGGAGTGGGCCGTGGTGTTTGTCGCAAAACGCGATATTAGCCGGGCTCAGGAGGTGACCGAAATTTTTACACGGTGTACAAGCGAATCAAGGTGCAAAATTTGATGAAAAAAAGGCCGGTAGAATTCCGGCCTTTTGAGAGTGTAGTGAGCGGTTAGAAATTGATACCGACCTTCGCCAGCACGGCCCAGTTTTCATAATCGACATTGTCGCGTTCATTCGTATTCAGGTAGCGCACGTCGGCACCGGCGTATAGCATTCCGGCACGGAAATTAACGCCGGCTACTGCGCCATACGCAAACAGGTTTTTATCGTTGCGACCGTTGTCGACCATCGCCACACCCAGCACAGGGCCGGCACCAACCGAGAAACCGCCGCCCACCGGCAAGGTATAGCGCGGCGAGAGTTCAAAGCTTGTTGATTTGACGCCAGATTTGTCCGAGTGATTGATCTGGACGTGGGTGCGAATACGGTTGTCAGGCGTCTGAATCAAGCCGCAATTCATGTTGAAGTCGAGGCCATAAACCGCCATCGTCTCGTCGTTGCCCGTGCTGGTATTGAGGACGCCGGCGCTGACGGCAAGACTGGGTTCAAACTTGAAGCCGGGTTTCATGCCGGGGAAAAAGCTCAGCCCTTCGGCATGGCTCATGGTGGTCAAAAGCGAGAGCCCGGCCAGGGTCAGCGCGACAGCAATTTTCTTAAGTTTCATCAATCTCTCCAGATATTCGAATATAGAAATGGCTTGCCGCAAGCCACAAAACCTGCGGACCATTTCCAGCCAGTTTATCGATGGCGAGCCTCGGCGTAAGTGACCTAGGTAACATATAACCAAAACTTAATATTCTCTGGCCTGTGCTCGATCATTGTTAAATTGCTGAAAGGCTGGACTGTTACTGAATATTGCTCGTGCACAACAAATCCCTCGTGGCCGGTGTGCGTTAACGCGATTGCCTGCAATCACGCTCATCGCAGCATAGAAAGCACAGTAATTCGATTGTCGGGAGTTGGCTGCTACGGTCAACCGCGCAAACCGCAACAAAATTGGCGGGCTTTGACGGTTGACCGCAAGCAAGGCCGCAAGTCATGCCAACTTGCAGCACACAAGCCGGCTGGCTATTTCGCTACAAAAGTATCCGGCATCTGCAAAGCAACAATTTCACCGCGAGCAGTCGCCACGCCCTCAGCGTACACCGTGGCCTCAACCACAACCTTGCGGCCCTTGATTTCCTTAACCTTGCCGCGAATCTCAAGCAGCGGCCCAAGCGGAGTTGGCTTCAGATAGCTGACCTGCAACGAGCCGGTGACAAAACGAAAAGCCGGCAAGGTATCCATCGCCCGATTTTCTGTTCGATACATCGCCGCTGCCGCTGTTCCCGTGCCGTGGCAGTCGATCAACGAAGCCAGCAGGCCGCCATAGACAAAACCGGGAATCGCCGTGTGCTCCGGGCGTGGCTGAAAATGGGTAACGGTTTCATCGCCATCCCAGAACGTCTTGATCTGATGCCCATCCGCATTGTTGCGACCGCAACCATAACAATGCGCCAAAGTCTCCGGGTAGTAATCCTGAAAGGCCTGCATGCTGTCTCCTTCTTGTTGGCAAAGCCGCTAGCCTAACGGAGGCCGGATTGTGCCGCCATTGTCCGGGTGGTCAGTCTGCGTGCAAATTCCGCCAACAGATTTGAGCGCCGGGCTGAATTTGCTTTTTGGCTGTTTTCCCCGGTTGACCGTGGCGGTCGGGAAAAACTAATTTAATTTGACCCCATTGCTTACTTTGCTTAGAGAGTCTGGCTATAATTTGGCACGATCGTGCTAATATTTGGTCATGTCGATTGCCTCCGCCCTTTTTACCGATAGCCAAGCCCGGCTCTATCGCTGGCTCTTTGGTCAGCCCGAACGCAGCTACCACCTGAGCGAATTGCGTCGCCTGACTGAACTTGGTAGCGCCTCGCTGCAACGCGAATTGAACCGGCTGGTCGATGCCGGTTTGCTCTTGTCAGAGCGCGTTGGCAACCTGCGGCGTTTTCAGGCAAATCCGCAAAGCCCTGTTTTCGCAGAGCTGGTTGCACTAACGCGCAAATCGCTCGGTGCCGCGCCCCTGCTATGCGAAGCTTTGCAGCCCATTGCCACCCGGCTGGAGCGTGCCTTCATCTATGGCTCAGTCGCCAAACAAACCGACACCGCGCAAAGCGACATTGATTTGATGCTGGTCGGCGAAAACCTCACCCTCAACGAAATTTTGACCCTGCTCATGCCGCTGGAAACGCAACTCGGGCGCAAGATCAACCCGAGCAGCTACACGCCAGCCGAATATGCGCGACGGCTTGCCGAGCCGGATTCCTTCGTCAATCGCGTCCTGGCCCAACCCATCTTGCCCTTGATCGGAAAAGACAGTGACCGCGCCAGCGCTAGATAATCTGGTTCGCATCGGCCAACTCAAGGCCGAGCCGCGCAATGAAACCGAGTCCAGGCGAATGCTGGCGATGGCACGCACCCGACTGGCCGATGCCCAACTCGGCAAGCTTTCCGCTGAAGGCCGTTTCACCAGTGCCTACAACGCCGCCCATGCCGCCGCGCTCGCCGCATTACGCTGGCACGGCTACCGCAGCGAAAACCGCTACACCGTTTTCCAGTGTTTGCCCCACACCCTCGGCTGGTCCGCCATTCAATGGCGCATTCTGGATAACGCACACCAGAAACGAAATCTCGCCGAATACGAAGGCTTTCTTGAGGTAGAAGAATCGACCATCGCAGAACTCTGTGCACTGGTGGCGGAACTTATCGTAGATGCAGGCAAGTTGGTTGAGGGCTGATTCAGTTCAGCAGTTACAGACCGACAAATAAAAAACATAGAGAAAACTTGTGATGTATCGCCATTACGTTGGTGCTGTTTTTTCCTGTTTTTGGCGTTGACCGTAGCAATTCAATTTCGTTTTTTGCTTTCGTTGTTGCGGTCAACCGCCAAAACAAGCCAGAAAATTCTGGCTCACGGCGCCCGCTTGAAAACGTGCAATAATTAAGTACAACTTAACTATTGCACAAAAATGATCACAAGAGCCATTACCCCTGTGCTTCAGCAACGCGC
>ERZ1034363.218-NODE-218-length-40207-cov-10.334613_pt1 | contig 40207 bp, 40 predicted proteins | sample MGYA00520616_ERZ1034363 | MGnify/ENA primary metagenome ERZ1034363 (study PRJEB33736, sample SAMEA104284506) | Azolla filiculoides | biome: Urban; feature: Water surface; material: Ditch water | place: Netherlands | collected 2015-10-28 | depth 0-0.1 m ...
GCTTAGCTCAGTTGGGTGTCGGCTTCAGGCGGGGAGCGGACTGCCGTAGTGGGTTATTGACCGACCGCAGACGACCCCAAGCCGTCATCGGGGCTGCGACAAAGCAGTCAATCGCGCGGTCCTTTTCTATGAAGGCATATCAAGCCCCACTGCAATTTGATTCGCTAGTGTGCTTCTAGGCTAATTTTGCTTGGCTCGCAAATTATGCTAAAGTAATTCATCAATTACTTATTTATGATCCCTCCTACAAGAGTTAAGCTCAAAACCGAAGACCGCCAGGCAGAACTGATCCAGGCGGCCTTGGAGTTAGCTGCTGAGCGCAGCCCGACCGAAATTACCACGGGTGATCTGGCTTTGGCAATCGGCATCACCCAAGGGGGAGTTTTCAGGCATTTCGACAGCAAAGAGACCATCTGGCTGGCTGTTGTCGATTGGGCGCACGAGACCTTGATGGAGCGGCTACAGCAAGCAGCTCAAACTCGTCAGGCTAACGCTTTGCAGGCTCTGCGGGCCGTGTTCATGGCCCACATCAATTTTGTGGAGCAGTACCCGGGCGTTCCACGTCTTGTTTTTCAGGAGCTGCAGCATGCCAAAACCACCCCGCTCAAGACAAGGGTGCAGCACCTTATGGCCGACTACCGGACTTTGATCGCCCAATTGCTGACCCGAGCCCGTGAAGAGGGTCTACTGGCATCCGAGGTGGACCCCGCGTCAGCTGTGGTCCTCTTCATGGGAGCAGTTCAGGGACTCGTCATTCAGTCTCTGGTTACTGGCAAGCTGCGCGACTTAGCGAGCCAGGGGAAAGCCGTATTCAACCTCTATGAGGCAGGTCTCTTGCCCAAACAAAGAAACTGACGAAAGTAGCACCGATGACATTCAGAAAAATCAATAAGCGGCAAGTCTTGGTCGCGACCGGTGTAGTGATGGTGCTCATGGCTGTAGGATTTATTGCGACTAATGTGGGGCCACTCGCCCCCATCAATGTCACAGTAATACAAGTCAAGAGTGAAAGCTTGAGACCCTCAATTTTCGGTGTTGGCACTGTCGAAGCTCGTCAGAGCTGGTTGATGGGACCCACGATGGCTGGGCGTGTCTTGCGCGTGCATGTCGATGTGGGGCAATCGGTCAAAGCAGGTCAGCTTCTTGCCGAGATGGATCCGGTGGACCTGGACCAGCGCCTGCAGGCGCAAGAAGCTGCCTTGTCCAAGGCCAGCAGTGTGCAGACAGCAGCTCAGGCACAACTGGCCGATGCCAGAGCACGGCGCGATCTGGCCACCACCAATCTGAACCGGCAAAAGGAACTGGCCCGTCAGAACTTCATCAGCCCGTCTGCGCTAGAGGGGCGCGAGCAGGAACTCAAGTCTGCTCAGGCTGCCTTCGAAGCAGCCCAGGCCAACTTGCAAGCAAGCCGACAGGACGCCCAGCGCTTGCAGGCCGAGCGCGCTGCCGCCGTGCAGCAAAAACAGAACACCCGCTTGATCGCCCCCGCCGATGCGGTGGTGCTAAGCCGCGATGCCGAAGCCGGCAGCACGGTGGTGGCGGGCCAGGCCGTGGTCCGGTTGGCAAATCCCGCCAGCCTCTGGGTGAAGCTGCGTGTGGACCAGGCGCGCTCAAGCGGTCTCGCAGTGGGTTTGCCGGCCCAGATCACCTTACGCTCGCGGATGCAGCAGGTGCTGGCCGGCCGGGTGGAGCGGGTGGAGCTGCAGGCCGATGCAGTGACCGAGGAGCGCATCGCACAAGTGATGTTCGACCAGATTCCAGCAGCGCTGTCGATCGGTGAGATGGCCGAAGTCACGCTTCAGTTACAAGAGACAGACCCGGCTTTGGTGGTGCCGCAGGCCAGTGTGCAGACGCACCAAGGCCGCACAGGCGCGTGGCGGCTTAAAGACGGCGCGCTGAACTTTGTGTCCGTTCAGTGGGGCGCGTCCAGCCCGGACGGTCGCGTGCAGGCACTGAGCGGCCTGGCCTCGGGCGACACGGTGGTGGTCTACAGCGACAGGCCCTTGTCGGTCGGAACCCGCTTCAAGGTGGTGAACTCGCTGGTTAACAAGGCCCAGCCATGATCAGCCTGGCTGCGCGCGACATTCAGCACAGCTGGGCCAAGTTCGTGCTCACCGGGTTGGGGCTGGGTTTGCTCATTGGCGTGACGTTGACCATGGCAGGTGTGTTTCGCGGCATGGTTGACGATGCGCAGGCCCTGCTCAACAACAGCGGTGCCGACCTCTGGGTGGTTCAAAAGGATACGCAGGGGCCGTACGCAGAATCGTCCAGCCTGAAGGACGATGTGGTGCGCAGCATTGCGGGCATGCCAGGGGTGGCCATGGCGGCCAACATCACTTACTTCACCATGCAGGTCAAGGCCGTGGGGGGCAAGGAAGCCCGGGCCATGGTTGTAGGGATCGCGCCTGGAATCGCCGGTTTGCCTGGACAACCGGGCCATTTGTTGGCAGGCCGGCATCTCACACGCAGCCACTACGAGGCAGTTGTGGACATCAAGACCGGACTGACGCTGGGCGATAAGGTGCAAATCCGGCGTCACACCTACGAGGTGGTAGGCCTGACGCGCCGCATGGTCTCATCCGGAGGGGATCCGATGGTGTTTATCCCCATCAAGGACGCGCAGGAAGCGCAGTTCCTCAAGGACAACGACGCCATCGTGAACGACCGGGTGCGCACAGCCGCCAACCCCGCCTTCAATCGGCCGGCAGTGCCGGGCATGCTTGATGCAGTACAGAACCTGCAGACCAGCAGCCGCAACGTCAATGCCGTGCTGGTGCGAGTGGCCGATGGCTGGAGTGCAGAGCGTGTGGCCGAGCCGATCCAGCACTGGAAGCACCTGACCGTGTTCACTCGTGCAGACATGGAAGACATCCTGGTGGACAAACTCATTGCCACCTCGGCCAAACAAATCGGCATGTTTCTGGCCATCCTGACGGTGGTGAGTGCGGCGATTGTGGCGTTCATCATCTACACCATGACGCTGGGCAAGATCCGCGAGATCGCAGTGCTTAAGCTGATCGGCACCCGCAACCTCACCATTGCGGCCATGATCTTGCAGCAGGCACTAGGCCTAGGGGTGATCGGCTTTGTGGTCGGCAAGGTAGCTGCCACGATTTGGGCACCAGTGTTTCCTAAGTTTGTATTGCTCTTGACGCAAGATGCGATTGTTGGTTTTGGGGCAACGATGCTCATCTGTGCACTGGCCAGCACGATGGCTATTCGAGTGGCCTTGCGTGTTGATCCGGCGCAGGCCATCAGTTGAGGCGTACGACATGACATACCAAACAGGTGGCATCCGTATCGAGAATTTGCGCAAAGTCTATGGACATGGAGACACGGCTGTAGAGGCTTTGAAAAGCGTCAATATGCAAGTTTCTCCAGGTGAGGTGGTTGGACTTGTTGGACCATCTGGCTCAGGCAAAAGTACTTTACTGAAATGTTTAGGTGCCATCATCGAGCCTACGTCGGGCCGAATGACTTTAGGCAACGAAGTGATTTTCGAAGACGGCTGGAAGATCCCAGACTTACGAACCTTACGACGCGATCGGATTGGATTTGTGTTCCAAGCGCCGTACCTCATTCCTTTTTTGAACGTCACTGATAACGTCGCATTGCTGCCTATGCTGGCTGGCATTCCCAATGAAATTGCTAGAAAACGAGCACTTGAATTGTTGTCCTCTTTGGATGTGTTGCATCGCGCAAAGGCTGAACCTTCTCAGCTATCTGGTGGTGAGCAGCAACGAGTGTCAATCGCCCGTGCATTGGCAAACAAGCCGCCAGTGATTTTGGCTGATGAGCCAACCGCACCTCTTGACAGTGAGCGGGCGCTGTCTGTCATTCGAATTCTCAACGACATGGCCCGTCTTGCACAGACGGCCATCATCGTGGTGACACATGACGAAAAGATCATCCCAACCTTCAAGCGCATCTATCACATTCGTGATGGACAGACGGTGGAGGAAAAAGGTGAGGGACGCTCTCTTGATTAACTTAGGAGAGCTACGTTTTATTTGTAAAACATTAGCGACCAGTTTTGCTGCTACCCCATTGATCCATGATGCGCTGGTCGCGCGCTGTTTCAGCCTCAATCGAGTCTTGGGGAAGTTGCTTCAAACATTCCTCCAGAGCCTGCGGGTCCAGCTTTTCGACCTTTTGCGGCTTTGCCCGTACTTGAGGTGATTTGCCATCCCATGCGAACGGGTTACGGAATACAGGCGGGTCTGGCAAGCAGTCTTCCTTGTAGCTTGGAGGACCGTCTGATGCGAAGGGTGTGAACGAAATAGTTTTTTCAAATATCAAGGGCTTACCGGTAGGAGTAGGAGGCAAGGCAGGCATGGACTCGACTGCCTGTCGGGCCAATCGCTCGGCCACTTCAGAGGTCGTCCACAGCGTTTCCAGTTTGGCGAGCGTGCCATCAGGCGCAATCTCTATTCTGAAACGCACGAAGCCCTGATCAGGGCCCTCAACCGCCGGCCCCATCATGCTGCGAACCTGTTGCCCCCAGCTGTAGCGGTAGCCCTTGCTGTTTTTGTTTGTGTATTTGGCCGCAAAGGCCCATTCGTCAGCCGTGGGCGCGGACGGGGCAGCCATGCGGGCTGGTTCTTTAGCTGGCGGTGGCTTATCTTGCGAGTCAGCGGCTTCAGTAATGACTGGTGGTTTCTCGGCCGATGGCTTCGCCACTGGCGAATGTTCTTGATCCTTGGAAGGCACTTGCTCTTGCGGCGGCGGCAAGATTTGCATGAAGACGACTTGGGTATCAGGCGGCGCTTTCTGTGTGGTGCGAAAGCCAAATTGATAACCACTGGCCAGAGCGAAGACCGCCGCATGCAGTCCCAAGCTGAAGGCTATAGCCAAGACATGCGAGCGATCAGTTGCACGCATGCGTGTCAATAACTGTTAGTCTTGAGCGATCAAGTCAGTGCTTGGGCGCTGCACCACTGGCTCGTGCGTTGGCGTCAAGACCACCTTTGGCTTTCCACTCGGCGTATCCACCCTGGAGAATCTTGACGTTTTCCCAGCCCGACACGCGCAGCGCAAAGCCTGCCTGGGCAGACAGACTGCCTGTGTTGCAATAAATCAGCACAGCTTTGTCCTTAGGGATGCTTGAACTCTTGGCCAGGACCTGGCGCCACTCGATGTTGACCGCCCCAAGCATGTGCTCTTTGGCAAATTGCGCGGCGTCCCGTGCGTCGATGATCATCATCTTGCTGTACTCGCTCTTGGGAATTTGCTCTGCAAAAATGGTGCCGCCACCGTAATCCACAAACTCCAGGTAGCCTGACAATTCGTCCATCAGCTTGGCTTTGTCATTGGCGACAGCAGGCGCACCAGCCAACAGGATGAGCATTGCGGTGCAGAGTAGTTTTTTCATAGTTGCATATTCCATAAGCGATGTCTAATATTATTGCTCAAGCAACGCATCCACAGTCAGGTGCTACATGGTTCATCCAACCGACCATTGGGAAAACGTCTATCGAAGTAAAAGTTTTGATGCGGTGAGTTGGTACGCGCCTCATCTGGGCGAGTCACTGCGCCTGATTGAACAACTGTGTCCAGACAAGACTGCGGCTATTGTCGATGTTGGTGGAGGTGAGTCCACCTTGGTGGATGATCTTTTGCACCGTCACTGCCTTGACCTGTCGGTGCTCGACATTTCCGCAGCTGCGATCGATTTCACCAAACGCCGTCTAGGCGCGAAAGCTCAGCAAGTGAACTGGCATGTTGGGGACATCACGCGCTACAACTTCGGAGACAAGAAGTTTGACCTTTGGCACGACCGTGCGGTGTTTCATTTCTTGACCGATCCAGCCGCTCGGCAGGCAATGTTGATCTGGTATGAGGCTCAGTCAAGCCCGGCGGATACGTGCTCATGGCCACGTTCGGCCCGAACGGGCCTTTGCAGTGCAGCGGGCTGCATGTGGCCGGTTGCAGCCATAGACGGCCAGGTGCTGGCGGGCAGCTCCCGCTGCTCAACAGCCTGTGAACAACAAGCGAACAACAACCCAACCCCCTCACTCCACCGTGATCTTCTCGTCCTTCACGATCTTGGCCATCGCCGGGATTTCGGCCTTGAGCCAGTTGCCAAACTCGGCTGGACTCATGCCTGATGGCTCGGCGCCCAGCGTAGTCAGGCGTTCGCGCACTTCGGGCATGGCGGCGATGCGTTGCACTTCGGCATGCAGTTTGTCGATGACCGCTTTGGGTGTGCCCGCCGGGGCCAGAAGGCCCTGAAAACTGCCGGTCAAAAAGCCCGGCAGGCTTTCGGCCACGGTGGGGGTGTCGGGCATTTGCGTGTTGCGTTTGGCACTGGATATGGCGATCAGTTTGATCTTGCCCGCCTTCACGTGCGGGTAGGTGGCGACCATGCCGTTGAACATGACGTCCACCTGGCCGCCGATCAAGTCGGTGATGGCTTGTGCGCCGCCTTTGTAGGGCACATAGCCCCACTCGATGCCGTTGCGCTGTGCGTAGATGACGCCCGCCAGGTGCGAGGCGCTGCCCATGCCTGCCGCCACCGCGTAGTTGAGCTTGCCCTTTTGCGCTTTGGCATAGGCCACCAACTCGGCCGGGGTGTTGGCGGGCACCTTGGTGCTCACTGCAAGCAGGTGCGGTGAATACGCCACCATGGCGACGGGTGCAAAGTCTTTTTCAACCGTGAAAGGCAGCTTGAACAAGGCCGGGCTGATGACCAGATTGCCTACGTCCATCAACACCAGGGTGTGGCCATCGGGCGCGGCTTTGGCCACCGCGTCGGCACCCAAGTTGCCGCTCGACCCGGGGCGGTTTTCGATCACCACGGGCTGGCCCCAGCTTTCAGTGAGCTTTTGCCCGAGGATGCGTGCCAGCACATCCGAGGTGCCACCTGCCGGGAACGGCACCACGATCTTGATGGGTTTGGCGGGGTAGGTCTGTGCAACCACCGGCAAGGCGAAGGCAGTTAACGCAGCGCTCAGGGCGATGGTGAAAAGGCGTTTGTTCATGTTTGTCTCCTCGTGTCTCTTGCGCTCAGCGCACCATGCAAGGCCGCTTGTTGTCGAATGTCCAACCCGGAATCAAATACTGCATGGCCTGCGCGTCATTGCGTGCACCCAGGCCGTGTTGCAGGTACAGCTGGTGCGCGGCTTCGACCTTGACCATGTCCAGCGCGATTCCCAAGCCAGGCTTCTTGGGCACTTGCACCATGCCGCCCACAATCTGCAGCGGCTCTTGGGTCAGGCCCTGGCCGTCTTGCCAGATCCAGTGGGTGTCGATCGCCGTGACCTTGCCGGGTGCAGCCGCAGCCACATGGGTGAACATGGCCAGCGACACGTCGAAGTGGTTGTTGGAGTGCGAGCCCCAGGTCAGGCCCCAGTCGCGGCAGGTTTGTGCCACGCGCACGCTGCCCGCCATGGTCCAGAAGTGCGGGTCGGCCAGCGGGATGTCCACACTTTGCAGGCTTAAAGCGTGCACCATCTGGCGCCAGTCGGTGGCGACCATGTTGGTGGCCGTGGGCAGGCCGGTGGCGCGGCGGAACTCGGCCATCACCTCGCGGCCACTGAAGCCCTGCTCCGCGCCGCAAGGGTCTTCGGCATAAGCCACCACACCGTGCATGTCGCGCATCAGGCGGATCGCTTCTTTGAGCGACCAGCCGCCGTTCGGGTCGAGCGTGATGCGCGCCTGCGGAAAGCGCTCGTGCAGCGCACGAATGGCATCGACTTCTTCCTCGCCGCGCAGCACACCACCCTTGAGCTTGAAGTCGTTGAAACCGTAGCGCTCATAGGCTGCTTCGGCCAAGCGCACGATGGCTTCGGGCGTCATGGCTTCTTCGTGGCGCACACGGAACCAGGCGTTGTCGGCATCGGGTTCGCTCGCGTAAGGCAGGTCTGTTTTCTTTCGATCACCCACGTAGAAGAGATAACCCAACATCTCCACCGCGTCGCGCTGCTGGCCTTCGCCCAACAAGGCGGCCACGGGCACGTTGAGGAACTGGCCCAGCAAATCCAGCAAGGCCGACTCGACAGCAGTAACGGCGTGCACCGTGGTGCGCAGATCAAAGGTCTGCAGGCCACGCCCACCGGCATCGCGGTCGGCAAAGGTCTGCTGCATGCGCTGCAACACGGCCAGATGGCTGCCCAGTGGCTGGCCTATGACCAATTCACGGGCGTCTTCGAGCGTCTTGCGGATGGTTTCGCCGCCGGGCACTTCGCCCACGCCGGTGTGGCCCAGGCTGTCGGTCAGCACCAGCAGGTTGCGGGTGAAAAACGGCGCGTGCGCACCGCTCAGGTTGAGCAACATCCCGTCACGCCCGGCCACGGGGATGACGCGCATGGCGGTGATGACGGGGGTGGAAGCAGTGGTCATGTCAATCTCTCGGAAAAATCAGTCATCAGCAAGGGCGGCCTTGGCGCTGCACCAGCCAGGCGGGCATATCCTGCAAGGACACAGGGCGCAGGAAACGGTCCATGGCGGCATCGCCCACCGAGGTGGTCATGGGCTCGGTGCTGGACGGCCAAGGGCCACCGTGCTGCTGCGCAGCTGTGACGGCCACGCCCGTGGGCACACCGGCAAACAGCACGCGACCGGCAATGGCCGTGGCACCGCGCACCAGGCGGCGCACTTCGGGCGTGTCTTTGTCCGCACCCCAGAAAGTCACGGTGAGCGTGCCGCCCACGGTCTGCAGCACCTGCAGGGTCTGCTGCACCGAATCGGTCCAGACGATCAGGCTGGCGGGGCCAAACACTTCTTCTTGCAACTGGTGGTCGGCCATGAAGGTGGAGGCATCGACTTCGGCCAAGAAAGGCTTAGGCGCGATATCGGGCACGGGGTTGTTCAGCAGCGCCTTAGCACCAGCGGCCAGCTGCTTGGCCGTGCCCGCATCCAACGCCTGGCGCATGCCTTGGGTCAGCATGGCGTGCGGCTGGATGGCCTTGAGCGCTTCGGTCAGTGCCACGACAAAAGCCTGGCTTTCAGGGCTGCGCTGCAAGACCAGCAAGCCAGGGTTGGTGCAAAACTGGCCGCAACCCAAGGTGATGGAGCCAGCCAGGGTCTGCACCAAAGCGTCGCCGCCTTTTTGCAAAGCCTCAGGCGTGGCGATGACCGGGTTGATGGAGCCGAGTTCGCCATAGAACGGGATGGGACGCGGACGGGCACGTGCGGCATCGCGCAGCGCCGCGCCGCCACGGGTGGAGCCTGTGAAGGCACCCGCTGCAATGGTGGGGTGCTGGACCAGTGCCACACCGACTTGGCTGCCTGCGCCCTGCACCATCTGGATCAGGCCTTCGTGCAGGCCCAGCGCAGCGAGGGTTTGGCGCGCCAGCTGATAAACGCGGGCCGAGGTGTGCAAATGGCCCGAGTGGGCCTTGACCACCACGCTGCAACCAGCTGCCAGCGCCGATGCGGTGTCACCACCCAACACGGAAAACGCGAACGGGAAATTGCTGGCCGAGAACATGGCGACCGGCCCCAGCGGCACACGCACGCGCATCATGGCCGGGTGACCTGCGGGCGGGCTACCTGCCACAGCCGGGTCGTCGGTGAAAGCGAAGACATCGCCGCTTTGCGCGATGGTGGCAAAGCGGCGCAGCTGGAAAGCCGTGCGGTCCAACTCGCCGTTCAGGCGGGGCAGACCCAGGCCAGTTTCGGCATCGGCCAGCTCGACCAATTTTTCGCGGTCCTGCTCCAGAGCAGCGGCCAGGGCGTTGAGCAAGTTCGCGCGGCTGGCGCCATCGCTGGCTTGCCAGCCGTCAAAAGCCTCACCGGCTTTGTCGATGGCGGTGTTCAGTTCTGCGGTGGTGGTGGCGGGCAAGGCCGCGCCATAGGCCTGGCCAGTGCGGGCGTTGAAGGATTGGAGTGTGCTCATGTTGTACTGCTTATAGAAATGGAAAAAGGATCAGGCCGTGGCCTCGAAGCTGGCCGTGGTCCAGCGGCGGGCCTGCTCGCTGAGCGACACGCCCAAACCAGGCAAGGTCGGCACCAGCATGCGGCCGTCTTGGATCTGGATGCGTTCGTTGAACAGCGGCTCCAGCCATTCAAAGTGCTCGACCCAGGGTTCGGTCTTGTAGGTGGCCGCCAAGTGGATGTGCAGTTCCATCGCAAAGTGCGGAGCCAGCATGACGCCTGCGTGTTCGGCCAGCTGCGCGATCTTCAAAAATGGCGTGATGCCGCCCACGCGGGGGCCGTCGGGCATCAGGTAATCGGCGGCGCGGTGGCGGATCAGGTCCCAGTGTTCCTGCACACTGGTGAGCATCTCGCCGGTGGCAATCGGGGTGTCAAACTGCGCGGCCAGTGCGGCGTGGCCTTCGTGGTCGTAGGCGTCCAGCGGCTCCTCGATCCAAATCAGGTTCATCGGCTCCAGGCGGCGGCACATGCGCTGCGCGGTCGGGCGGTCCCATTGCTGGTTGGCGTCGACCATGATCGGAAACCGGTCGCCCAGGTGCTGGCGCACAGCGCTCACGCGCTCGATGTCCTTGTCGCAGTCGGGCTGGCCCACCTTGAGCTTGATGCCGCCAATGCCTTGGGCCACCGAGGCCGAGGCGTTGACCATCAGCTGGTCGAGCGGCGTATGCAGAAAACCGCCCGAGGTGTTGTAGCAGCGCACGCTGTCCCTGTGCGTGCCCAGCAACTTGGCCAAGGACAATCCGGCGCGTTTGGCTTTCATGTCCCACAAGGCCACATCGAAAGCGCCAATGGCCTGCACCGACAGGCCGCTGCGGCCCACCGAAGCGCCCGCCCAGCACAGCTTGTCCCAAAGCTTGGCGATGTCGTTGGGGTCTTCGCCGATCAAGACCGGTGCAATTTCCTTGGCGTGCGCAAACTGGCCGGGGCCACCAGCACGCTTGGAATAGCTGAAGCCCACGCCTTCTGCGCCATCGCGGGTTTTCATTTCGACAAACAGCAGCGCGATTTCGGTCATCGGCTTTTGCCGACCCGTCAACACCTTGGCATCGCTGATGGGGTTGGCCAGAGGCAAAGTGCAGGCGGAGACTTTGACCCAGGAGATGGCGTCGGACATGGGAGCTTCTTTCTTATTCAGGCTTGATGCCAGCGGCCTTGATGACGCGGGTCCATTGGTCCAGCTCTGATTTGACAAAAACGGTGTAAGGCTTGCTGCCCAGTGCGGGGATGACAAAACCGGTAGAGGTCAGGCGCTGTTTGAAGTTGGCCGATTGCATGGCTTGAGCCATGGCCGCTTCGAGCTTGTCCACAATGGGCTGAGGCGTGCCTTTGGCCACCGACAAGCCCGACCAAGACAGGGCTTCAAAGCCTTTGTAGCCCGATTCGGCAATGGTGGGGACATCGGGGTAAAGCGCATTGCGCTCTTTGCTGGTCACCGCCAAAGCACGCAGCTTCCCGGCTTTGATGTGCGGCAACGCGACGTCTTGGTTCAAAAAAATCATGGGAATGGTACCCGCCAACAGGTCGTTGAGCATGGGGCCACCGCCCTTGTAGGGGATGCCGGTCATGAACACGCCTGTGGTTTGCTTGAACAGCTCCATCGCCATGTGACCTGAGGCCGCGTGGGTGAAGCCGTAGTCCAGCTTGCCTGGATTTTTCTTGGCGTAGTCCACCAAATCCTTCACGGTCTTGAAAGGCTGCGAGGGATGAACCAACAGCACATTGGGTCCCGAATGCACCTGCGTGAGGTGGATGAAATCGGTCAGCGAGTTGTACTTGAGATTCGGATCCAAACCATGCGCCACCGCGTTCTGCCCCACGCCGGTCTGGATGATGGTGTAGCCATCGGCAACCATTTTGGACGCACGGTCAGTGCCGACGACACCACCCGCACCGGCGATGTTCTCGACCACCACGGGTTGTTTGAGCACCTTGCCCAGTTCTTCCGCCATCAGGCGTCCCATCACATCGCTGGTGCCACCGGGCGGAAAGGCCACGATCAGCTTGATCGGTTTGTTGGGGTAATCGGCTTGGGCCATCGCCTGGCCTTGGCTGAGCAAGCTCAGACCAGCAAGGCCGATCGCAGTCAGCAGTTGGCGTTTTTTCATGATGTTTGTCTCCTGGTGTTGTCGTGTAGAAAAAGAAAAATGGAACATTGGGGTTTCAGGTGATCGGTGCAGGGTTGAACAGCACCAGCGCGTTGTGCAGCTTCCAGTGCTCGGCCCAGGTTCGTTTGCCACTGGCGGTTTCCAGCAGCATGCGAAACAGCGCCCAGCCTGCGTCTTCAATCGTCATCGCGCCATCGGCGATCTGCCCGGCGTTGAAATCCATCAGATCATGCCAGCGCCGGGCCAAGTCGGTGCGCGTGGCGACCTTGACCACCGGGCAGGCCTGCAGACCATAGGGTGTGCCCCGGCCGGTGGTGAATACATGCACATTCATGCCAGCGGCCAACTGCAGCGTGCCGCAGATGAAGTCGCTGGCGGGCGTGGCGGCAAACACCAGGCCTTTTTGATCGGGCTTGAGCTTGTCGCCGGGCGCGAGCACGCTGGCAATCGCGCCGCTGCCGCTCTTGATGATCGAGCCCATGGCTTTTTCGGCGATGTTGGACAGGCCTCCGGCCTTGTTGCCTGGCGTGGTGTTGGCGGTGCGGTCCACGCGGCCACGGTCGAGGTACTGGTCGTACCAGCCGAGTTCACGCACCACGTCTTGCGCGACTTGCGGCGTGGCGGCGCGGCTGGTGAGTTGCTCCACCGCGTCGCGCACTTCGGTGTTTTCCGAAAACATCACGGTGCCGCCAGCGCGCACGACCAGGTCGGCCATGTAGCCCACTGCAGGGTTGGCGGTCACGCCCGAAAACGCGTCGCTGCCGCCGCACTGCACACCGACCACCAGCGCACTCGCGGGCACGGTCTGACGGCGGCGTGCGTTCAAGCGTTCCAAGTGGGGTTTGGCACTTTGCACAATGCCCTCGATCATGGACATGAAGCCCACATGCGCATCGTCTTGCAGGCAAACGAGGTCGGGGCCTTGGTCATTTTCACGGCCATCGTGAATCGGAAAACTGCCAGGCGGCAGCAAGCGCGAGGGTTGCAGTTTTTCGCAGCCCAAACTCACCACCATGACTTCGCCGCCGAAGTTGGGGTTCAGGCTGATGTGGCGCAGCGTGCGGATCGGGATCTCGGCACCGGGCGCGTCGATCGCCACGCCACAGCCGTAACTGTGTTCCAGACCCACCACGCCATCGACATTCGGATAGAGCGGCAGCAACTCGCGTTCGATGCGTTCCACCGCAATCTTGACCACACCGGCCACACACTGCACCGTGGTGGTGATGGCCAGCAGGTTGCGCGTGCCGACCGAGCCGTCGGCGTTCACATAGCCCTCAAAGGTGTGGCCGTCCAGCGGTGGCCAGGCTGGTGCCGGTTTCGTCGCCATCGGCAAGCCTTGCAGTTCGCGGGCGGGCGGAATGTCTAGCAAGCGCTCATGTACCCAGCTGCCTGCGGCAATCGCTTCGCGGGCAAAGCCCACCGGCACGTTGTAGCGCAACACGGCAGCGCCTGCGGCGATGTCTTTCAGGGCCACCTTGTGGCCTTGCGGCACCTTGTCACGCAAGGTGATGCCCGCAGCGGGGCCTTCGGGCATGACGGTGCCTGCGGGCAAGCCGCCATCGTTGGCGATGATGGCCACGTTGTCATCTGCATGCATGCGGATGGCCAGGGGTCGGGTAAGTGTGCTCATGTGTTCACTTCACTCAATAACGCGGCTGCTTGCCCGTGAAAGTGGGGTCGTACTTGCGCATCTGGCCCAGGTCATCGCGGTTGCGGATGCCGCAATGCTGGTAGTTGTCGTGCAGACGGGCCAGCGCCTCGGGGTCAATCTGCACGCCCAGGCCCGGTGTGCGCGGCACACGCAGGCTACCGTCTTCAAACTTCAGGCGGCCACCCTGCACCACTTCGTCGTCTTGCCAGGGGTAGTGCGTGTCGCAGGCATAAGCCAGGTGCGGCACCGAAGCGGCCAGGTGCGTCATCGCTGTCAGGCTGATGCCCAAATGCGAGTTGGAGTGCATGGACAAGCCCATGTCAAAGGTCTGGCACAGGCGCGCGAGCTGCTGCGTGGTGCGCAGGCCGCCCCAGTAGTGGTGATCAGACAGCACGATGCGCACCGGGCAGCCCAGGCGCACGTTCTCAGCAAATTCTTTGTAGTCGGTCACGACCATGTTGGTGGCCAGCGGCACATCACTCTCACGTGCGACCGCTGCCATGCCGTTCAGCCCCGGTGCCGGGTCTTCGTAATACTCCAGCACACCGCGCAGCTGCTCCACCACCTTGAGGCTGGTCGCCACGGTCCAGTTGGCGTTGGGGTCGATGCGCAGCGGTGCGCCCGGAAAGGCCTGGGCCAGCGCCAGCATGGCAGCGACTTCCTGCTCGGGCGGCAAGGCTCCGGCCTTGAGCTTGATGCTCTTGAAACCGTACTGATCGATCATGCGGCGCGCCTGCGCCACCATCTGTTCGGGGGTGATGCCTTCGCCCCAGGGGTCGGGCAGGTATTCGGTACGGGTCTTGTCGATGTGCTCGGCATGTTTAAAAAACAGGTAAGCACTGAAAGGCACCGCATCGCGTGCAGCGCCGCCCAGCAAGTCCACGATCGGGGCACCGGCCAGCTGACCTTGCAGATCGAGCATGGCGACTTCAAAAGCACTGATGACCTTGGCCACATTCTTGGACACATGCGTACCGGGCGCCAAAGAAATCTGTTCACCCAAAAACTCGGAACCGGTTTTGGCGGGGGACACCAAGGCGGCCACCCGATCCTCCATGGTGTTCAGGTCCCAGGGCGACAGACCCTGCAATGCCGGTGCGGCCTTGGCCAGCGCGTCCAGCATGGGCAAATCGCCATAGGTCTCGTTGATGCCCACGCGCCCGCAGGCGGTTTCAATCTCGATGATGGAGCGCAGCGCCCAGGGCTCGTGGATGCCTGCCGCATTGAGCAGCGGCGGGTCACGGAATGCGATGGGCGTGACGCGGACGTGGCGGATGGCGTGAGAAATCATGCAGAGCTGAGCTCGATCAAATTACTGAGAACCCAAAGATTTGATCAGCGCGTCGAGTTGCTCCATCTCGGCGGGCTTGAGGTCGGTCAGCGGTGCCCGCACAGGGCCTGCGTCGTGGCCCACCAGCTTGGCACCGGCTTTGACGATGCTCACGGCATAACCGGGCATCTTGTTGCGGATCGCCAGGTAAGGCATGAAAAATTCACGAAGCAGTTTGTGCTGCGTGGCCATGTCGTCATTGGCCACGGCATGGTAAAAATCCATCGCGGTTTTGGGGATGAAGTTGAACACGGCCGATGAATACACCGGGGTGCCCAGCGCCTTGTAGGCAGCGGCATACACCTCGGCCGTGGGCAAACCGCCCAGGTAGGCAAAACGGTCGCCCATCTTCATGTAGATGGAAGACATCAGCTCGATGTCGCCCAAGCCGTCCTTGAAGCCGATCAGGTTGGGGCAACGCTCAGCGAGTATGGCCAGCGATTCGGGGGTGAGCTTGCAGACGTTGCGGTTGTAGACGATGACACCGAACTTCACGCTCTTGCAGACGGCTTCCACATGCGCGATCAAGCCTTCCTGACTGGCTTCAGTCAGGTAGTGCGGCAGCAGCAAGATGCCGTGGGCACCGGCACGCTCGGCCTCTTGGGCGCACTGAATGGCAAAGCGCGTCGGGCCACCGGCACCGGCAATGATCGGCACCTTGCCACGACAAGTGTCCACAGCGGTCTTGATGATCTCGGGGTACTCCTCACCGGTCAGCGAGAAGAACTCGCCCGTGCCGCCTGCGGCAAACAAAGCGGTGGCGCCGTAGGGGGCCAACCACTCCAGGCGGTCGATGTAGCCTTGCTTGTTGAAGTCGCCGTTGGCATGGAAGTCGGTCAAGGGGAACGACAGCAGGCCGTGGGACATGATGGCTTTGAGTTCTTGCGGATTCATCTCGGAAGGTCCTTGTGAAAAGAGGGGGTGGTCAGAAAGAAAAAATGGGGGCGCGACTCAGAGCGGGCCGATCTTGACGAAGCCGCCGCCTTGGAACTGCACGGCAGGGTCGCTCAAATCAGGCTCGGGGGTGCGTGCGTAAACAGCGTCCCGGTAAGTGTCCGAGCTGTCTTGCGGGCGGTAGCCGATGTGACGCGCCAGGTGGTTGTCGTACCAGGACACGCTGTTGTCGGACGTGCCGTAAATGATGCTGTGGCCCAGCACCGGCGTGGTCAGGCAAGCCGTGATCAGGCGGTGCAGGTCGTCGTAGCTCATCCAGCTGGCGAGCATGCGGCGGTCTTTGGGCTCGGGGAAGGAAGAGCCAATGCGCACACAGGCGGTCTCGATGCCGTAGCGGTCAAAGTACAGGCGCGACAGGTCTTCACCAAAGGCTTTGCTCAGGCCGTACAGGCCATCCGGACGCGGCGGGCTCAGGGCATCGACCACTTCGCTCTGGCGGTAAAAACCCATCACATGGTTGGAGCTGGCAAACACCACGCGCTTGACGCCATGGATGCGGGCGGCTTCGTACAGGTTGTAGGCGCCAATGATGTTGGCTTGCAGAATGGGCCCCCAGGGCTGCTCGGTGGACACGCCACCGAAATGCACGATGGCCTGGCAACCGGCAACCAGCGATTTGACCGCATCCGCGTCGGCCAAATCGGCCTGCACCACTTCTTCACCCGCCTGCGCGGGCGCCATCGCACCGATGTCGCTCAAGCGCAGCACCTGGCAATTGGCCTGGAGTCTGGCGCGCATGGCTTGCCCGAGTCCGCCAGCGGCGCCTGTCATGAGCAGCGTGTGATGGGATGGAATGGTCATTTTGAGGGAACCGATAAGTTGTTAGTTGTCTGATGACTGGCAATTCTGTATGCTTGCAAAACTGTTGTCAAGTACCAGGACGAAAAAATGAACAGCCATACAAACCCCAACACCCCACCCGCCCCGCGCAACCGCCGCGGGGGGCTGGTGCAGGAAGTGGTGCAGCACCTGCAGCAGTTGATCCAGGCTGGGCAGATCAAGCCAGGCGACAAGTTGCCCACCGAGGCGGCCGTGATGGACGAGCTGGGCGTCAGCCGCACCGTGGTGCGCGAGGCCATTTCGCGACTGCAAGCTTCAGGCTTGGTCGAAACGCGGCACGGCATCGGCACCTTTGCACTGGAAGCGCCCACCACGCACAACTTCCGCATTGCCGAGCAGGACATGGCCACGCTGGACGATGTGATTGCCGTGCTGGAGCTGCGCATCAGCCTGGAGACCGAGGCCGCCGGGCTGGCCGCCCAACGCGCCACCCCCGAGCAGCTGAGCGCCATGGCCACAGCCTTGCGCGGCTTTGCCAGCGCGATCGACAGTCAGTCGGATGCCGTGCCCAGCGATTTTCAGTTCCACATGGAAATTGCCCAGGCCACCGGCAACCGCCACTTTGCCGACCTGATGACCTACCTGGGCACGCACATCATTCCGCGCACGCGCATCAAGACGGCCGATGAGGCACCCGAGGGCCGACAAGCCTATCTGGAGCGCGTGCACGCCGAGCACGAAAGCATCTTCAACGCCGTTCGCAACCACGACACCGAGGCCGCCCGTGCGGCCATGCGCACCCACTTATCCAACAGCCGCGACCGCCTGCGCAAGGCCCGCAGCGGGGGCCATTGAGCCCTCAAGTTGTACGATGTCTTGTTAATTCAGGGCTCAGGCGCCCCGAACCTCGACGTACAGCGCATACAGCGAATGGCTCGCCGCCATGAACAGGCGGTTGCGCCCTGCCCCACCAAAACACAGGTTGGCACAGCGCTCGGGCAGGTGAATGTGCCCAATCGCCTGGCCCTGCGGATTGAACACGCGCACACCGTCCGGCGCGTCTTCAGGCCGGGCGTCCAGGCTGCCGTTGCTGCCCCAACCGCACCAGAGGTTGCCGTCCTCGTCCACCGCGATGCCGTCAAGCGCCCCAGGGCCCTGCGCATCGATCACCAGACGCTTGCCCGACAGACCGCCCGAAGCGTCCACGTCATAGGCCCACACCTTGCGGTGCGGTTGCGCACGGCTTTCGACGATGTAGAGCACCCGCGCATCGGGCGAAAAGGCCAGGCCGTTGGGCCCGGCCAGATCGGTCAGCACCTGCTGCAGCGCTCCGGTGACCGGGTCGATGCGGTAAACCGCATGCGGCAGCTCGGGCTGGGCTTTTTCACCCTCCCAATGCCCGCCGATGCCAAAGGGCGGATCGGTGAACCAGATGGCGCCATTGGACTGGCAGACGATGTCGTTGGGCGAATTCAGTCGCTGGCCTTCAAACCGTTCGGCCAGCACGGTGAGGCGCCCATCGTATTCGGTGCGTGTGATCCGGCGCCCACCGTGTTCGCACGTAAGCAAACGCCCCTGCGTATCCCGCGCCAGGCCATTGGCAAAGTTGGACGGTGCGCGAAACACGCCCCAAGCGCCCGTGGCCTCGTCGTAACGCATGATGCGGTTGTTCGGGATATCACTGACCAGCAGAGAGCGGGCGTCGCCAAACCACACCGGCCCTTCGGCCCAGCGCATGCCGCTGCCCAGCATCTCAACCGTACTGCTGAAGATGCGGTATTTAGCAAACGAGGGCTCCAGCACTTCGACGCGTGGATCGGGGTAGCGCTGGCTGGGGGCAAACGCGAAAGAAGGGCCTGGCGCAGCGCCGTTGATCAGCAAGTTGTGTTCACTCATGCTGCGATGTTAATCGCGTCCAGACTAAGACACCAAGCTAAGGGTGGACAATCAGCGGGTTTTACCAAATATCTAAACCCCCATGAGCACCCTGCCCCCCTGCCCGAAATGCCACGACGAATACACCTACGAAGATGGCACCCTGTTGATCTGCCCCAGCTGCGGGCATGAATGGAACCCGGCCGAAGCGCCCGCAGCCGAAGCGGCCAAAGTCTGGAAAGACGCCAACGGCAATGTGCTGCAAGACGGGGACACCGTGACCCTGGTCAAGGATTTGAAAATCAAAGGCTCATCCTCGGTGGTCAAAGTGGGCACCAAGGTCAAGAACATCCGGCTGATCGAAGGTGATCACGACATCGATTGCAAGATCGAGGGTTTTGGCCCCATGCAACTGAAAACCGAATTCGTCAAAAAGGTCTGATCTGAACACCACAAAACAGGCCTATGTCCACACGGGACAGGCTTGTATGTGGGTGTTCACCTGCCCTTTATTTTTTGGGATAAAGGTCTGGGTACATGTCTTTGAGCATGCAACCCGCTTCACCGCTGGCCGGCATGTTGCCCGTGCGTTGCGCCTCGGCCAGTTCTGCCTTGACCTCCTCACGGGTCTTGCAAGGCACCACCGGTTTGGGCGGATAAGCGGAAGGATTGATTTCATTGAGCAAACAACCCGACTCTCCAGGCGCCATCATGTTGCCGGTGCGCTGAGCCTCTGCCAGTTCTGCCTTGACCTGCTCGCGGGTTTTGCAGGGCACCGTCGGTTTGGGCGGGTAAGCAGAGGGGTTAACCTCGTTGAGCATGCGACCTGTCTCGTCGTTGGCAGGCATATTGCCTGTTCGGATGGCTTCTTTCAGTTCGTTTTTGACTTGCTCACGGGTTTTGGGTCCGGCAGGGTTTTGCGCCATGACCTGGCCCGCACACAAAGCAAGCAATGCCAAAGTCAGGGCAGAGAGTTGGGGAAGCATACGCATATCGATTTCCTTTCAAAGTGGATAACCCTGCCTGCTTGGACTCGGTCACCAGCGACCGATGCGCCAAGTCGGCAGCGTTGCCATCAATTTAAAAAATCGCCGTGTTGGCGTCTGTGCGTTAATTCACCCCTGCAGCCATTGACCACCATGACCGAAGAATTCCAGATCCACATCCCGCCATCTTTCATGGCCCTTTACGTGCCACCCGGCAAGATCAAGCCCACCCTGGGCCAGCGCGACATGGCCGAACGCTACGAGCTGTGCGAAGACCTGGCCAACTTGCTGACCGAACAAGCGGCCAACATGCAATTCACGCTGGGAATCACCGAAGACCTGGTCTTGCAGCAATGCGAAGCGGGTCTGCTGGCCGAGCCTTCGGTGGTCATCCCTGCCGAAGCCCGCTGGGTGGTGTGCCGCCTGGCGGAATTGCTCAACTGGCCCATGGACCAGCTGCTGCAGACGCCTGCACCCAACAGCCCTGTCGCCTAAGTCACCTCTTTCACGCTGCAAGCTGCCAAGATGCAGCCATGAGCCCACCCCACAACGACCTGCAACGCCTGCTGACCGCCCCCATCTTGCCAACCCTCTTGCGCCTGGCGGCACCCAATGTGCTGGCCATGGTGATGACTGTGCTGGTAGGGATTGCCGAGACCTACTACGTGGGCCGTCTGGGCACTGCACCGCTGGCCGCCATGGCCCTGGTGTTTCCATTTGCCATGCTCACACAGATGATGTCTGCAGGGGCCATGGGCGGCGGCGTTTCGGCGGCGATCAGCCGTGCCTTGGGGGCGTCGGACACCCCACGCGCCCAAACATTGTTGCTGCATGCCTTGGTGATTGGCGTGGGTGCGGGTGTGATCTACAGCGCGATTTTTCTGACTTTCGGCCCCCACTTTTACGAACTGCTCGGCGGCCGGGGGGGCGTGCTCGAAGAAGCAGTGGCTTATTCCGGCATTTTGTTCAGCGGTGCCCTGCTGGTCTGGCTCATCAACACGCTGGCGTCCGTCTTGCGCGGCACGGGCAATATGCGGATCCCCTCCGTGGCGCTGGTGGCCACAGCGTTGTTGCAAATCATTTTGGGCGGGGTGCTTTCTTTGGGGGCCGGTCCTGTGCCCGCCATGGGCATGGTGGGGGTGGCCCTCGGGCACATCATCGCGACAGCGGCTGGCGTGCTCTATTTCCTCTGGTATTTGATCACTGGCCAAGGCCGCCTGACGCTGCACTTGAACAGCTTTGCAATGCAACGAGGCATGTTTGCCGACATCCTCAAAGTCGGTGCCATCGCTTGCTTGTCGCCTGTGCAATCGGTGCTGGCCATTTTGATTTTTACCGGTCTGTTGGCTCAACTGGGCACCGAGGCCTTGGCCGGTTACGGCATCGGCCAACGGCTGGAGTTCTTGTTGATCCCCATCGCTTTTGGCATTGGCGTGGCCTCGGTCCCCATGGTCGGCATGGCCATGGGCTCGGGCAACGTGAGCCGTGCGCGGCGCGTGGCCTGGGTGGCTGGCGCGGTGTCCGCCTTCAACCTGGGCCTGATTGGGGCCGTCGTCACCCTGGCACCGGATGTGTGGGCCAGGCTGTTCACGCAAGACCCTGCCGTGCTGGGCTATGCACGGCAATACCTGGTCACAGCGGGGCCTGCATTTCCCTTCTTTGGGCTTGGCTTGACGCTCTACTTTGCATCGCAAGGTGCAGGCCAGGTGATTGGCCCGGTGCTGGCAGGCACGGTGCGGCTGGTTCTGGTGGCAGGTGCGGGTTACGGGCTGTCACAACACCAAGGGACTGCCGACCATTTTTATGGTCTGGTGGCGCTGGCCATGGTGCTGTACGGTCTGGTGACCGCAGCTGCTGTGAAGATCACGCCTTGGGGCTCGGCCCGCAAAGACTGAGTGAACGCCCCGATCAGAAGGGGCGAACCATCACCAAGCCCACAGAAGTGCGGGTCACCACCGGCACCAAAAGGTACTTGTCGGTGGCCCAAGCGCCCAGCGCTGAGCCCAAGGCATGCCAAGCCATGTCCTTGATCTGGCTGTTGCGGTTGGCACCACGCGAAATTTCGTAGCCTTGCTCCAGCACCACCGCGGCCGTGCTCACGGCAAAGCCTATCCATGCGCGGTTTTCCGATTCGCTGTAGATCTTGGTCACGGCCCCCGCCAGCAATGCACCGCCAACCGCATGGCTCAACTCACTGCTCAAACCGTCGTAGGCGTGGCTGTGGATTGAAAAAAACAACAACGCGATGGTCCAAAGTTTTTTCATGGGTTAGCCACTTTCAAAAAATATGCAACTCTAAGATGGAGCGCATAAATGGCAACATTGGACGCGCAAAAGCTTGATCCAGATCAGTGCGCCAGCCCACACGCACACAGCGCGGGTGCGGTCGGATTCAAGCCGCTTTATCGAGCCCCAGCAAACGCACCGCGTTGTCTTTCAGGATGCCAGGCATCACCTCGGGGCGGAAACCGGCGACTTCAAAGTCTTTCATCCAGCGCTCGGGCGTGATGAGCGGGTAGTCGCTGCCAAACAAAATGCGGTCTTTGAGCAAAGTGTTGGCGTACTGGATCAGCTGCTTGGGGAAGTACTTGGGGCTCCAGCCCGACAGGTCGATCCAGACGTTGGGCTTGTGCGTGGCCACGCTCAAAGCCTCGTCTTGCCACGGAAAGCTGGGGTGTGCCATGACGATCTGCATGTCGGGCCAGTCAATCGCCACATCATCGAGGTGCATGGGATTGCTGTAGGCCAGGCGCAAGCCACCGCCGCAGCGCATACCCGAGCCGATGCCGCTGTGCCCGGTGTGAAAGATCGCGGGCAGTTTGTATTCGTTGATCACCTCATAAATCGGCCAGGCCATCTTGTCGTAAGGGTGGTAGCCCTGCACCGTGGGGTGAAACTTGAAGCCTTTGATGCCCTCTTCCTTGATCAGGCGCTCGGCCTCGCGTGCCCCCATCTTGCCCTTGTGAGGGTCGATGCTGGCGAAGGCCACCATCATGTCGCTGTTCTCGCGGGCGGCCTTGGCGATCTCTTCGTTGGGGATGCGTCGGCGGCCCAGCTGCGATTCGCTGTCCACCGTGAACATGACCAGGCCGATCTTGCGTTCTCGGTAATAGGCCACGGTCTCTTCAATGGTCGGGCGGCGGTTGCTGCCGAAGAATTTGTCGGCAGCACGGTCGTATTCCTCGCCGTAGTTGTCAAACGGGTTCCAGCAGCTCACTTCGGCGTGGGTGTGGATGTCGATGGCGATCAGGTCTTGGTGTTTCATGTCTTGCGGTCTCCGTTGGGTCAATGAACGATAGCCGATGGCACACGTTCGAGATGATTTTTGCAAGCATTCAGCCAGAATTTTTCGGTCAAACCTAGGGAAATCCCCAAGAAACAAACTGCATCAACCTGCCCACAATATCGTTATCAATAATAACCTTCTTGGCCATTGGGTCAAGTCTTCTGAAGGACACACCGATGACAAAACCAGGCAATCCCATCCTTGACCGTGCAGCCGCCAATGGCGTTGCTCTGGAGATGCAAGGCGCTGTCGCCGTGGTGCGTTTGTGTCGCCCTGCCAAGCGCAATGCCCTGAACGACGGCCTGATCGAAGCGCTGCGCGATGTGTTCCAGAACCTGCCAACGGAAGCCGGTGCCGCTGTCATTCACGGAGAAGGCGACCACTTCTGCGCCGGATTGGACTTGTCTGAACTCAAAGAGCGCGATGCGGGCGAAGGCATCCACCACTCACGCGGCTGGCACGTTGCCCTGAATGCAATTGAGCAAGGCCGCGTGCCCGTGGTTGCGGCCCTGCACGGGGCTGTGGTCGGCGGCGGCCTGGAGCTGGCCAGTGCCTCGCACATCCGCGTGGCCGACGAAAGCACCTTCTACGCGCTGCCCGAAGGCACACGCGGCATTTTTGTGGGTGGCGGCGGCTCGGTGCGCGTGCCCAAACTGATTGGCGCCGCCCGCATGACCGACATGATGCTGACGGGCCGCGTCTACAACGCACAAGACGGCGAGCGCGTGGGCTTTGCGCAATACCTGGTGCCCACCGGTTCGGCTTTGACCAAAGCCATCGAGCTGGCCACCCGCATTGCCACCAACGCCCCCCTGACCAACTTTGCCCTGATGCACGCCCTGCCTCGCATTGCAGAGCAACCGGCTGACCACGGCTTCTTCACCGAAGCCTTGATCTCTTCGATTGCACAGGCCGCACCTGAGGCCAAAGCCCGTGTGCGCGCCTTCCTCGAAGGCAAGGCTGCCAAGGTTCAAAAAAGCTAAGGAAAAGATGTCGTTCCCGCGCACGCGGGAATCCATTCCAGAAATGGATCCCCGTTTTCACGGGGATGACACGACACAGATCGAACGGAGACAAGCATGAACGCCCCCAAATTCCGCCCCCTGAAGTTCGGCGTCACCCGCGTCACGCTGCGCGACGGTGTGCCCGGCACGCATTACCTGACGGCCGAGCAGCCATTGCAGCCCTTTGCCGAACGCATGACCGACCGCCTGCAACATTGGGCACAAACCAAGCCCGAGCACAGCTTCATGGCGCGCCGCGTCAAACAAGCTGACGGCACCACTGGCGACTGGCAACACATCACCTACGCCCAAGCTTGGCAGACGGCGCGCAGCATTGCACAAGGCCTGATCAACCGCGGCCTGAGTGCCGATCGCCCGGTGGTCATCCTGAGTGAAAACAGCCTGGAGCACGCGCTGCTGGGTCTGGGTTGCATGCTGGCCGGTGTGCCTTATGTGCCCACCTCGCCGCCTTATTCGCTGGTGAGTGTGGACTACGACAAGCTCAAGCACGTCCTCAAGACCGTCACGCCCGGCATGGTGTTCGCATCGGATGCCCGATACGCCAAAGCCATTGCCGCAACCGTGAGCGACGACATGGAAGTGGTGTTGGTCGAAGGCGGTGTGGATGGCCGCCAAGTCACCCCATTTGACAGCCTGTGCGCCACTGCGGCCACGCCTGCAGTGGACGCGGCGATTGCGGCCACAGGCCCCGACACCATCGTCAAGTTTTTGTTCACCAGCGGCTCGACCAAGCTGCCCAAGGCCGTCATCAACACCCAGCGCCTGTGGTGCGCCAACCAGCAGCAAATGGCCCAGTCCATGCCGGTGCTGGCCGAAAAGGAACTGGTGTTGGTCGACTGGCTGCCCTGGAACCACACCTTCGGTGGCAACCACAACGTGGGCATGACGATCTACCACGGCGGCACGCTCTACATCGACGACGGCAAGCCCACGCCCGCCCTGATCGGTGAGACCCTGCGCAACCTGCGCGAGATCGCGCCCACGGTGTACTTCAACGTGCCCACCGGCTTTGAAGCGATTGCCAACGCGATGAAAACCGACGACCAGCTGCGCAAAACGCTGCTCTCGCGCGTGCAGATGTTCTTCTACGCCGGTGCCGCTTTGGCGCAACCCATCTGGGACAGCCTCTACGAATCACAAGAGCGCGAAGTGGGCGAGCGCATCGTCATGGGCACAGGTCTGGGCATGACCGAGTCGGGTCCGTTCGGCATCTTCGTGACCAACCCCTTTGTGCATGCCGGTGACTTGGGCGTGCCCACCCCCGGACTGGAACTCAAGCTGGTGGACATGCAAGGCAAAACCGAGGTGCGCTACCGCGGCCCCAACATCACCCCCGGCTACTGGCGCAACGCCGAAGAAACTGCTGGCGCTTTTGACGAAGAAGGCTTCTTCAAAACCGGCGATGCGGTCAAGTGGATCGACGAGACCGATGTGCACCTGGGCCTGAAGTTCGACGGCCGCATTGCCGAAGACTTCAAGCTGGCCACCGGCACCTTTGTGAGCGTGGGCCCGTTGCGCGGCAAGATCATCGCCGCAGGCGCACCCTACATCCAGGACGCGGTGCTCACTGGCCTGAACATGAAGGAAGTCGGTGCCATGATTTTCCCGACACCGGCTGTGCGTGCGCTCAGCGGTCTGGGCGCAGACGTGCCCATGTCCGACGTGCTGGCCTCCGCCCCGGTGCTGGCCAAGTTCCAGGACATCGTCAACGAGTTGGCCAAAACCGGCACCGGCAGCGCCAACCGCATTGCCCGCCTGTGCCTGCTGAGTGAGCCACCCACCATTGACAAGGGCGAGATCACCGACAAAGGCTCGATCAACCAACGCTCGGTGCTGACGCACCGTGCCGACACCGTGGCGGCGCTGCATGAAGGCACGCTGCACTACATCGTCAAACCCCAAACATAAACCATTCATTTGTCATACCCGCGAACGCGGGTATCTATGCCTTCGATGAACATGGATGCCCGATCAAGTCGGGCATGACAAAACCCTAGGAAAAAAATGACAGCCAAAGGATTTTTCAACGCGTTTGCCGATGTGTGGATGCACGAAGGCGTGCGCACGCCCATGGTCGATTACTGCGGCGCACTGGGTCACATCTCCCCCACGGACCTGGGCATCAAGGCGGCACGCGAAGCTTTGAAGCGCGCAGGCATTGCACCCACCGAGATCGGCTCGGTCATCACCGGCAACATGGCCCCTGGCGACTTTGACCAGTTCTTTTTGCCGCGCCACATCGGCTTGTATGCCGGCGTGCCCCAAGAAGTGCCCGCCATCATGACCCAGCGCATTTGTGGCACCGGCTTTGAGCTGTTCCGCCAAGCGGGTGAACAGATTGAAGCGGGCGTGTGCGAGGCGGCGCTGGTCGTCGGCACCGAGAGCATGACACGCAACCCGATTGCCGCCTTTGACCACCGCACCGGCTTCAAGCTGGGCGCACCCGTGGGCTTCAAAGACTACATGTGGGAAGCATTGAAGGACCCGGCCGCGGGCATCAACATGATCCAGACCGCCGAGAACCTGGCCAAAAAATACAACATCACCCGCGAAGAGGTGGACCAGTTCGCCTCCGACTCGTTTGCCAAAGCCGTGGCCGCGCAAGCCGCAGGTTTCCATGCGGGCGAAATCGTGCCTGTGGTCACTGAAAAGTTTGAACTCGAAGGCTACAAGGCCCGGGGCATCAAGCTGCAAGGCAAAGTGACCGAGGTCAGCACCGACACCCACGCCCGCATCTCCCCGATCGAGGTGCTGGCCAAACTCAAGCCCGTGTACGAAGGCGGCGTGCAAACCGGTGGCAACAGCGCAGCCCTGGTCGATGCGGCTGCGGCTTGCGTGGTCACATCGGGTGCATATGCCAAAACCCATGGCAAAAAGCCGCTGGCCCGCGTGGTGGCTGCTGCCGCTGTGGGCGTGCCGCCCGAGATCATGGGCATTGGCCCGGCACCGGCCATCCGACTGCTGCTGGAGCGCACCGGCCTGACGCTGGACCAGATTGGCCGCTTTGAGATCAACGAAGCCCAAGGCGCACAAACCCTGGCCGTGGGCCGCGAACTGGGCCTGGACTTGGCCAAGCTCAACGTGAACGGCGGCGCGATTGCCCTGGGCCACCCGCTGGCCTGCACTGGCGTGCGACTGACGATCACACTGGCACGCGAACTCAAGTGCTCCGGCTTGCGCTATGGCATCTCCAGCGCCTGTGTGGGCGGTGGGCAAGGCATTGCGCTGCTGATTGAAAACCCGGAAGGCACTGTTGAATGATCATGGACTTGTCATGGCGAGCGAAGCGCGGCAATCCCCCCTATGTATTGTCATTCCCGCGAACGCGGGCATCCATGGCATTGCTACGCATGGATGCCCGATCAAGTCGGGCATGACAAAACCAAATTCAGCGACAACAGAAAGGTACTGACATGAACATCCAAGGACAAGCAGCTCTGGTCACCGGCGGTGGCTCCGGTTTGGGCGAAGCCACCGCCCGCGAACTCGCCCGCCTGGGCGCCAAGGTCGCGGTGCTCGACCTCAACATGGACAACGCCGAGCGCGTGGCCAAAGAAATCAACGGCGTTGCGGTCAAGTGCAACGTCTCTGAACCGGACAGCATGGCCCAAGCCATCGAGACCGCTGCCGCTGCGCACGGCCCCGCCCGCATCCTGATGCAAATCGCCGGCATTGGCTCGGCCAAGCGCGTGGTCGGCAAAGACGGCAACGCCGCCCCGCTGGAAGACTTCGCCAAGGTGATCAACGTCAACCTGATCGGCACCTACAACGCCGCCCGCCTGTTTGCCGCCGCCTGCGCCAAGCTCGACCCGATGGAAGATGGTGCACGTGGCGTGATGGTGTTCACCGCCTCGGTCGCGGCCTTTGACGGTCAGGTTGGCCAACAGGCCTACAGCGCCTCCAAGGCGGGTGTGGCGGGCATGACACTGCCCATGGCCCGCGACCTGGCACAACACGGCATCCGCGTGTGCACCATCGCCCCCGGCCTGTTCAAGACGCCTCTCTTGGCCAGCTTGCCCGAACCTGTGCAGCAGTCTCTGGCGGCCAGCATCCCTTTCCCCGCACGCCTGGGCAAGCCCAGCGAATTTGCCGAGCTGGCGTGCCACATCGTGCACAACGACCACCTGAACGGCGAAATCATCCGCCTGGACGGTGCCCTGCGCATGGCCCCACGCTAAAACCACCACAACATGCGTGCACCTCACACATTTGTCATACCCGCGCAGGCGGGTATCCATGCCTTCGATGCGCATGGATGCCCGATCAAGTCGGGCATGACAGCTGAGAATCGTGTTCACGCCAACTAAGAGAAGCCTGATGAGTAAAACCGTTGTTTACGAAGTGCAAGTGATGTTCGGTGACTGCGACCCCGCAGGCATCGTCTTCTTCCCCAACTTCTCCAAGTGGATGGACGCCTCGTCTTTGAACTTCTTTGTCCAATGCGGCGTGCAGCCCTGGCGCGAGCTGGTCAAGACACGCGGCATCATCGGCACGCCCCTGCTGGAGATCAACACCAAGTTCATCCGCCCCGCGACCTATGGTGAAACCATTCAGGTCCACACCAGCGTGCAAGAGTGGCGCGAGAAAGTCATCGTGCACAAGCATGTGGTCATGCGCGGCGACACCGTCTTGTGCGAAGGCACCGAAGTACGCGCCTTCTGCATCAAGCACCCCGATGATCCCGACCGCATCAAAGCCATCCCGGTGCCCGAAGACATCAAGGCCTTGTGCTCCTGACCCGGGCATTTGCGCTGTTCAACCCTTTCGTTTTCCCCTAACCTGTGTTTTCCAACCCACCCTCCGAGGAGACAAGCATGAAACTCAAGAAAACCCTGCTGGCTTTGGCCATCACCACCGTGTCCAGCACCGCTGCGCTGGCTGATATTAAGATCGGCGTAAGCCTGTCGCTGACCGGTCCCGGCTCCGGCCTGGGCATCCCGATGCAAAAACAGCTGCAACTGTTTCCCAAGACCCTGGGCGGTGAAAAAGTACAGCTGATCATCCTGGACGATGCCACCGATCCCGGCAAAGGCGCAGCCAATGCCCGCCGCTTTGTGACCGAAGACAAGGTCGACCTGATCTTTGGCTCCTGCATCACCGCTGTGGCGGCCGCCATGACCGACATCGCCTCTGAAGCTGGCACGGTGCAAATCGCAGGCTCTCCCGTGGGCGTGCCCCCAGGCAAAGACAAATGGCTGTTCCGCCTGCCCCAGTCCAACACCGTGATGGGCCACGCAGTAGTCGAGCACATGAAAAAGCAGGGCGTCAAGACCGTCGGCTTTTTGGGCTACACCGACGCCTATGGCCAGCAGTGGCTGGACGCGGTCGGCCCCATGCTGGACAAGGCCGGCATCAAGCTGGTGGGCACCGAGCGTTTTGCCCGCACCGACACCAGCGTGACCCCACAAGCCTTGAAGCTGACCTCTGCCAATCCGGATGCGATGTTGGTGGTGGCCTCGGGTTCGGGCGCAGCCATGCCCCAAATGGGCTTAGTCGAGCGCGGCTACAAAGGCAAGGTCTACCAGACACACGCCGCTGCCACACCTGACTTGTCCCGCGTGGGCGGCAAATCGGTGGAAGGCACTTTTGTGGTCTCCGGTCCTGCACTCTTGGGCGACCAGTTGCCCGACAACCACCCTTCCAAGAAATTGGCCTTGGACTTCGTGCAGAAGTTTGAAAAAGAATTTGGTGCCAACTCACGCAACCAGTTTGCTGGTCACTCCTACGACTTCCAGGTGGCCACCGAGAAAGCCATCCCCCTGGCCCTGAAGAAAGCCAAGCCCGGCACCCCCGAGTTCCGCGCCGCCATTCGTGACAGCCTGGAGACCATGGGCCGCACCGTGTTCGCCCATGGCGTGATGAACTGGACACCGGCTGACCACTGGGGTTACACACTGGAAACAGGCGTGATGACCAAAGTGGTAGACGGCAAGTTCAAGGTCGAATAAGACCCGCCACCGTTTGCAGGGGCTTCTCTTTTTGGGAGCCCACCTCTGCAACGCTTGACGCTGTGCTGCCCCATGACTGGGGCAGCACAGCTTCACCAGGGCTCCTCTTGTTTTTCTCCAAGGCTTCCCATGGACTTTTCCATCGCCAGCATTTTGCTGCTCGACGGCGTCACCAATGGTGCGATCTATGCCCTGCTCGGGCTGGCCACTGTGCTGGTGTTCACCGTGACCCGCGTGATCTTCATCCCGCAAGGCGAATTCGTCGCCTATGGCGCACTGACCCTTGCCATGCTGCAAACCGGCAAAACGCCCGGCACCGTGTGGTTGCTGTTGATATTGGCGGGCGTGGCCACCTTGATGGAGTTGATCGCGCGTTGGCGTCACCATGGCAAGCTGCTGCGCGCTTTGCGCTCAGCCCTCAAGACCTTGGTGTTTCCCGTCCTCGTGTCGCTGCTCGCCATCTGGTCAGCGCCGCAAATGTTTCCGCTGTGGGCTCAGGCCTTGCTGAGCGTGGCCATCGTCACCGCATTTGGCCCCCTGGTGTACCGCGTGGCCTACCAATCTTTGGAGGCCGCAACACCTTTGGTTCTGCTCATCGTGTCGGTCGGTGTGCACTTTGCCATGACCGGTCTGGGCTTGTTGTTCTTTGGTGCAGAAGGCTTTCGCAACCCGCCATTTTGGGACGAGCGCTTCACGCTTGGGCCGGTCATGTTGTCCGGTCAGACGGTGATCATATTCGGCGTGTCGCTGGCCCTGATTGTTTTGCTGTGGCTGTACTTTGAGCGCTCGATGCGCGGCAAGGCTTTGCGTGCAACCGCTGTCAACCGCACGGGAGCCCGTCTGATGGGCATTTCCAGCCACACCTCGGGCCAGTTGACCTTCCTCATGGCCGCACTGATCGGAGCCCTGTCAGGCCTGCTCATTGGACCCACCACCACCGTGTTTTACGACTCGGGCTTTTTGATTGGCCTCAAGGGCTTTGTGGCCGCGGTCATTGGCGGCCTGGCCAGCTACCCCGGCGCGCTGTTGGGAGCCCTGTTTGTCGGCATCGTCGAAGCATTTGGCGCTTTCTGGGCCAGTGCCTTCAAGGAAGTGATCGTCTTCACCCTCATCTTGCCCATCCTCCTCCTGCGCTCTTTGCGCAGTGGCCATTCGGACGAGGACCATTGATCATGCTCAAAAAACAAAACATCGCCTTGCTTTTGCTGGCCGCAGCGGTCCCGCTGATTGCCCTGGCCCCCCTGCCCGACTTCTGGATCGCCCAGCTCAACTACATCGGGCTGTATGCCCTGGTGTGCCTGGGTCTGGTGCTCTTGACTGGCGTGGGTGGCCTGACCTCGTTTGGCCAAGCGGCCTTTGTGGGCATCGGCGCCTACACCACCGCCTGGCTCACCCTCAACACCGGCATGTCGCCTTGGCTGACCTTGTTTGTGGGCCTAGGGTTCACCGCCGTCAGCGCAATGGTCGTGGGCCTGATCACGCTGCGCATGTCGGGCCACTACCTGCCGCTGGCCACCATCGCCTGGGGCCTGGCGCTGTATTACCTCATGGGCAACTTGGATGCCCTGGGCAAATACGACGGCCTGCTGGGTCTGAAAAGCCTTTCCATTGGCAGCATCGACATCGGCCAAGGTCGCCTGTTCTTTGTGCTGACTTGGGCCATTTTGCTGGCCGGGGCGATTGCGCTGCTCAACCTGCTGGACTCGCGACCTGGCCGCGCGATCCGCTCGCTCAAGGGTGGCTCGCAAATGGCCGAGGCCATGGGCATCAGCACCTTCCGCTACAAAGTCACCATCTTCGTCATCGCGGCCTTGTTCGCCTGCGTCTCGGGCTGGTTGCTGGCGCACTTCCAGCGCACCGTCAACCCGTCCGCCTTTGGTCTGAAGATGGGCATAGAGTACTTGTTCATGGCCGTGATCGGCGGCGTAGGCCATGTCTGGGGGGCCATTGTGGGCGCAGCACTCATCAAGCTGCTCGACGACTACCTGCAAGTGGCTTTGCCCGCGCTGATCGGCACCAGCGGCAGTTACGAAGTGATTGTGTTTGGCATCACCATGGTGCTGGTGCTCAAGTATTTGCCTGACGGCCTGTGGTCGGTCGTGGCACGCAAGCTGCCCAAAGCACCGCGCAGCGTGGACTGGCAGCATGCAGCCGACTTGCCTGCACGCAGCAAGCCCGCGCAAGGTGATGTGGTGCTGCAAGTGGACAAGATCCGCAAACAATTTGGTGGCCTGACCGCCGTCAACGACATCAGCTTCGACATCGCTGCGGGACAGATCGTGGGCCTGATCGGCCCCAACGGTGCGGGCAAATCCACCACCTTCAACCTGATCACTGGCGTGTTGTCCAAAACCAGCGGACAGGTCTTGTTCCGTGGCAGCGACATCAGCGCCATGCCTTCACGCGACATCTCGCGCCAGGGCATGGCCCGCACCTTCCAGCACGTGAAGATGATCCCCGACATGACCGTGCTCGAAAACGTGGCCATGGGTGCCTACACCCGTGGTCGCAGTGGGGTGGTCTCGTCCATGCTGCGCACCAACCAGGCCGAAGAGCAAAGCCTGATGAAAGAAGCCCAGCGTCAGCTCGAACGCATCGGCATGGGCGCTTACCTGCATGAGCAGGCCGGCAACCTGGCCATGGGCCCACAACGCCTGATGGAAATCGCCCGTGCCCTGTGCTGCGATCCTGCGCTGCTGCTGCTGGACGAGCCCGCTGCCGGTTTGCGCCACAAGGAAAAACAAGCCTTGGCCGCCGTGCTGCGCCAATTGCAAAGCGAGGGCATGAGCATCTTGCTGGTCGAACACGACATGGGCCTGGTGATGGACGTGTGCGACCATCTGGTGGTGATGGAGTTCGGCACGCTGCTGACCCAAGGCACCCCCGCTGAAATTCAGGCCAGTCCTGCCGTGCGTGCGGCTTACCTTGGAACGGAACACTGACATGTCGACCCCTCTTCTCAAAGTCACCGACCTGCGTGCGGGCTACGGCAAAGCCGAAGTGCTGCACGGCCTGAGCCTGCAAGCCGACAAGGGCAGCGTGATCACCGTGATCGGCCCCAACGGCGCTGGCAAGTCCACCTTCTTGAACAGCCTGATGGGCATCCTGCCCGCCAGGGGCCAGATCGAGTTCGATGGCCAGTCGATCACCGACCTGACGCTCGAAGAACGCGTGATGCAAGGCATTTCGCTGGTGCCTGAAAAGCGCGAGCTTTTTGGCACCATGAGCGTGGAAGACAACCTGGTGCTGGGCGGCTACCGCCAGATGCGCTTGGGCAACGCGCAGTGGCGCAGCCGCTTGGACGATGTGTTCGACCTGTTCCCCCGCCTCAAGGAGCGTCGCCTGCAAGAAGCAGGCACGCTCTCGGGCGGTGAACGCCAAATGCTGGCCGTGGGCCGCTCACTGATGTCGCGCCCATCGCTGTTGATGCTGGACGAACCCAGCCTGGGCCTGGCCCCGCTGATCGTGAAGGAAATTTTCACCATCATCGAAACCCTGCGCCAAACCGGCGTGACCATCGTGCTGGTAGAACAAAACGCCCGCGCCGCACTGGCCGTGGCCGACGATGGCTATGTGCTGGAAATGGGTGAAATTGGACTGCACGGCAAATCCGCCGACCTGGCCCAAGACCCCCGCGTGATCGACACCTATTTGGGTGCCGCCAAAAAGTAATTGACCGGATCGAGCATGAACGCCTACCAACCCCGCACCGACGACATGCAGTTTGTGTTGTCCCGCGTTTTGAACGCGCCCGCCCAGCTGCAAGCCCTGCCCGCCTTTGCCGAGGTGGACCCTGGACTCATGCAGCAAGTGCTCGACGAAGCGGGCAAGTTCGTGGGTGAGGTGATCGCCCCGCTCAACCGCGACGGCGACGAAATCGGCGCGCAGTGGAAAGACGGCGCGGTCAACATGCCGCCGGGCTTCAAGGACGCTTACCAAGCGTTCTGGCAATCGGGTTGGCCTGCGTTGGCTGCCAGTGCCGAAGACGGCGGCCAGGGCCTGCCCAGCGTGCTCGAAGCCATGCTCTACGAAATGCTGTCCGCCGCCAACCACGGCTGGACCATGGCGCCCGGCCTGCTGCATGGCGCTTACGAGTGCATCAAGCACCACGCCAGCGATGAGCTCAAAGCGCAGTATTTAGAGAAAGTGGCCACCGGCGAATGGCTGGCCACCATGTGCCTGACCGAGCCGCATGCAGGCTCCGACCTGGGCCTGGCCCGCACCAAGGCCGTGCCCCTGCCCGACGGCAATTACGCCGTCAGCGGCACCAAAATTTTCATCTCGGGTGGCGAACACGACCTGACCGACAACATCGTGCACCTGGTGCTGGCCCGCCTGCCCGACGCGCCCCCCGGCCCCAAAGGCCTGTCACTGTTCCTGGTGCCCAAGTTCTACCCCGACGGCTCGCGAAGCCGCGTGCACTGCGACCGCATCGAGGAAAAAATGGGCCTGCACGGCAGCCCCACCTGCGTGATGCGTTTTGACGAAGCGGTGTGCGCGATCGTGGGCGAGCCCGGCAAGGGCCTGAACGCCATGTTCGTCATGATGAATGCGGCCCGATTGCATGTGGCCCTGCAAGGCATTGGCCTGTTGGACGCTGCTTGGCAAAAAGCCGACGCCTATGCGCAAGAACGCCGCCAGATGCGTGCGCCGGGCAAAGGCAAAAGCGCGGGTGAAGCCGACCTGATTGGCGAGCACCCCGCCATGCGCCGCATTCTGGACACGCAACGCGCCTGGGTCGATGCCGGTCGCGTGCTGGCCTATCGCACCGCACTCGAACTCGACCTGATCAAACACAGCCAAGATGCCACCACGCAAGCCGCAGCTCAGCGCTGGTGCGCCCTCGTCACGCCGGTCATGAAATCGGTGTTCACCCACCAGGCCTTCCACGGCGGCAGCGACTGTCTGCAGGTGTTTGGCGGCCACGGCTATGTGCGCGAATGGGGCATCGAGCAAATCGTGCGCGACGCCCGTGTGGCCATGATTTACGAAGGCACCAATGAAATCCAGGCGATCGACCTGCTGGTGCGCAAGGTGCTGGCCGATGGTGGCCAGAGCATGAACGCGCTGCTGGACACGATCGCGGCCGACTTGCCACACGGCGCCAAAGCCAGTACCGCAGCGCAAGCCCGCATCCAGACGCTGCGCGCCGTGACCGAGCAGATCGTCAAGGCCGCGCCGCAAGACGCCGCCTTGGCCTTCCGTGTGGCCGACGACTACCTGCGTGCCGTGGCCCTGGTGCTGATGGACTGGGCCTGGCTGCGGATTGAAGCCGGTGTCGATGCCAACACCCCGAATGCCGCCGCACGCTGGCTGGCCCCGGCTAAGGCCTTGCGCAGCTGGGTGCTGCCCGAGTTTCAGATGCGCACCTTCATCATCGTGCAGCAATGCACAGCGGCAGCGGCATAAGCACCCACGCCATGTCCAGCCCCGAAAACCTCCTGCCAACCAAACTTGCAACAAGCTCGGTGAAGGCGCGCACCCGTGCCATGCAGAACCTGAAGGGCAAAGCGCCGCGCACGGCCTCCTCCAAAAAGCCCAGCGCGGGCCCGGCGGTCGACAAGGTGGACACGGCTTATCTGCAAACCCTGATGGGCTACAACGCCCGACGTGCAGCGTTGAGCATCATCGAATTGTTTTTGGAGCGACTGGCACCCTATGGCCTGAAACCGGTGGATTTTTCGGTCATGTCCACCATCCAGCACAACCCCGGCGTGACTTCGCGTCAACTGTGCGCCACGCTCAACCTGCTGCCCCCCAATCTGGTGGGCTTGATCCAGTCGCTGGAGTCTCGCGGCCTGATCGAGCGCAAACCCCATCCCCACGATGGTCGCGCCGTGGGCCTGCACGCCACCCCCAAAGGCCAGGCCTTGATGGTGCAGGCCGAGCAAACCGCCAGCGACCTGGAAATAGAAAAAACCGCCAAGCTCACGCCAATACAGCGAAAAACGCTGCTGGCGCTGCTGCAAAAAATTTACCTCTGACCGCGCTCAGCCAAAAAGATTTCAATCCGGCGGTTACGGGCACGGCCTGCTTCGGTGTTGTTGTCTGCAATTGGTTCACGCTCACCCCGACCATCAATGGCGATGCGGCTGGCATTCACACCACGCGCCACCAAATAATCGCGCGCACTTTGTGCCCGGTTCACCGACAAGGCATTGTTCAATGCGTCACTGCCCACATTGTCCGTGTGGCCGATGATGCGCACCTCCGTGCTGAGCTGCTGCGACAAGCCTTGTGCAAACTGGTCCAGGATGGGTCGCAGGTTCGGCTTGATGTCATAACGTCCCGAGTCAAAAGAAATATCGTTCGGGATGGTGAGTTTGAGCTGGTTGTCAGGTGTTTGTGTGACCACCGTGCCGGTGCCAGCGGTCGCCGCTTCCATGGCGCGCTTTTTGTCTTCCATGCTCTTGGACCACACATAGCCACCCAAAGCGCCCAGCCCGGCACCAATGGCCGTGGATTTCGTGTCACGGCCCAAAATCTGACCTGCGACCGCACCCATCAATGCGCCGGTGCCCGCCCCCTTTTGTTCCGGCGTGGCCGTGGCGCAACCGGTCAACAAAATGGCTGCTGCACAAGTCGCAGCGCCAAAGGCTTTCAAGGAAATTTGCGGGTTCATCTGGAGGGTCCTTTCAATCCATGCCGCAAACTCTAAGCCGAATGCACCGCCATGACCGTACTGCAGCGCACAAAATTGCAAGCAATTGCGACAAACCTTCTGACCCCACCAACACGCCAAGCCTGTGCGTGACAGCTTGCGCCGGGCCAATCTGGCAAGATATACGCCATTGATTTGTTAACCCCCCCATGAACACCACCTTACCCACCCTCAGCGACCGTGCCTTGCTCATTGGCCGCATTTGGCAACCCAGCCTCGGCCCGGTCTTGGTCGCGGTCACCCCCGATGACGTGCTCGACCTGTCCAGACTTGCCGCGACCTGCAGCGATTTGCTGGAACAAGATCAAGCAGCGGTCAAGGTTCGGCAATTCATCGCTTCCGGCCAAGCCGCCCGATTGGCCGAAACCTCAGCCGTTTTGGCCAACAGCGACGAGCCCAGCCGCAACCCAGCCTTGCCTTGGTTCATGGCCCCTTGCGATTTGCAAGCCATCAAAGCGTCGGGCGTCACCTTTGTGGCCAGCATGCTCGAACGCGTGATCGAAGAGCAAGCCCGAGGCGATGCCAGCCGGGCCGAAGCGGTGCGTCAGGCCGTGGTGGCGGTGATCGGCGACAACCTGCGCAGCGTGAGACCCGGCTCACCCGCGGCCGCCAAACTCAAAGAGGTGCTGCTCGCCCAAGGCATGTGGTCGCAATACCTGGAGGTGGGCATCGGGCCAGATGCTGAAATCTTCACCAAAGCGCAACCCATGAGTGCCGTGGGCCCCGGATCACAAGTGGGCATTCACCCTGGCAGCCAATGGAACAACCCCGAACCCGAAATCGTGCTGGCCGTCAACTCGCGTGGCGAGGTGGTCGGGGCCACCTTGGGCAACGACGTGAACCTGCGTGACTTTGAAGGTCGCAGTGCCTTGCTGCTCGGCAAAGCCAAAGACAACAACGCCAGTTGCGCCATCGGCCCATTCATCCGCTTGTTTGACACCGACTTCGGCATCGACGATGTCCGCCAGTGCGATCTGAGCCTGCAAGTGCAAGGCCCAGAAGGCTTTGTGATGCAAGGCAGCAGCTCACTCAGCCAGATCAGCCGCGACCCGCTGAACCTGGTGGCCCAAGCCATGGGCAAATACCACCAATACCCGGACGGCATGCTGCTGTTTCTGGGCACCATGTTTGCCCCCACGCAGGACCGCCATGGTCCGGGCCAGGGCTTCACGCACGTGGTGGGTGATGTGGTGAGCGTCTCCACCCCACTCTTGGGCACATTGGTCAACCGTGTCACGACCTCGGACCAAGCCGCGCCATGGGTCTATGGCACACGGCAATTGATGCGCGATTTGGCACAACGGGGGCTGCTGGCATAATTTTGGCTTTTCGCCCTGCGCCAGCCCCCATGGGACAACCCCCTTGACGGCACAGGGCACCACTGACAGAAAGCCATTCCATGAACACCACACCCTCCGGCCTGCAATACGAAGACACCGTCGTGGGCGAAGGCGCTGAAGCCACCCCCGGTCAAGACGTCACCGTGCATTACACCGGCTGGCTCTACAAAGACGGCGTGCAAGGTGCCAAATTTGACTCCAGCCGTGACCGCCGCGACCCCTTTGTGTTCGGTTTGGGCGCAGGCATGGTCATCAAGGGCTGGGACGAAGGCGTGGCCGGCATGAAGGTCGGTGGCCAACGCACCCTGATCATCCCTTCCGAATTGGGCTACGGCGCACGCGGCGCTGGCGGCGTCATTCCGCCGAACGCCACCCTGAAATTTGACGTGGAATTGCTGGCAGTCGAGTAATTCGACAGGACATGCCGCTTGACTTGAGCCTTTGGCGGAGCGTGTGTGGCTTGCTCTTGGCGTGGGCATTGATTGACTTCAACCCCGTCTTGGCAGAAACCCTTCACGTTCCGTCGATTCCAAGGCCACAGTCACAGCCTGCATCGACAGCAGCAGCCAAAACCTTGTCTCAAAGTTTGGCAAAGCGGGACAGGCAACAGCTGGCGATGGCCAGAGAGTGCGCCAAAGATGTCGCCGGGGTCAATGCCCGCGAAAAAAGCAACACCCTGGTGGCTGAATTCGAGCTTCGCTACGAGGTGCTGCTCGACACACCGCAAATCTACTCACTCGTCCAGCGGCTGAACATCCATTGCATTGGCCCCTATCCTGCGTTTGCAGAAAATGCCCTGGTGTTCGATTTGGCAACAGGTCAACACTACAACCCCTTGAGGCTTTATGCCATCACACGAAACGGCCCTGACGGCGCTGAATTTTTGCCGGCAATTCGGACACTGATTCGCCAAGCCCTGATCGCTGGACGCCAGCCGACAGACCAGAAAGACGAATGCCTTCGGGTTCTGAAACGCGACGACATCAGGCTCCTTGAAAAGGACACCTTGGGTTTAGGTGCCCAAGGTCTGCATGTCATGTATTCGGGACCGCACGTCGTACAGGCGTGCTACGGTGATGTGGTCTTGCCCTACGCCCGACTGAAAAAGTTTCTGAACACCCAAGAAGCCCAAAGAATCCATTGGGTGCACTGAATTTTCAGCAAAGCCCCTCTTGAAAACAGGGATTGACACCCCCAACTGATTGAAATCATTGATAAAAACATCGAAAAATGTCTGAACCCACTCAACCCATTCCCCAAGGCAACCCTGCCGAAGAGCCATCCACCGCCGCTGAGGCCGCCCAGTCACTCGACCCGCTGGCCGATGCCCAGGCCGAACTGGCCAACCTGAAGGCACAAAATGCCGATCTGGCCGACCAGTACCTGCGCGCCCAGGCCGATGTGCAAAACGCCCGCCGCCGTGCCGACGACGAGATCGCCAAGGCTCGCAAGTTCGCTGTTGAAGGCTTTGCCGACAGCTTGCTGCCCGTGCTGGACAGCCTGGAAGCCGGTCTGGCCATCCCCAACGTGACCCTTGAGCAAATGCGCGAAGGCTCCGAAGCCACATTGCGTCAGCTCAAAAGTGCACTGGAGCGCAACAAAGTGGTTGAAATTGCACCTGCAGCGGGCACCAAGTTCGATCCACACCACCACCAAGCCATCAGCGTGGTCCCTGCCGAGCAGGAACCCAACACGGTGGTCACGGTGCTGCAAAAGGGCTACCAAATCGCCGACCGGGTGTTGCGCCCAGCCCTGGTCACGGTCACGGCGCCCAAATAAACCCCGCTTTCCACCCAAACTGTCACCCCAGACTTGATCCGGCGTCCATGACTTCAAACGCATGGATCCCGGCTCGGGGGCCGGGATGACAGCCAGCATGACCTTTTTGAGCGTAAGGGGACTTGAAAAGCGCTCACCCCGCCCCAACTGCAAAACATCTGCACTTTTACTTAATTTCGGAGCATCAAAATGGGAAGAATCATCGGTATTGACTTGGGCACCACCAACTCGTGCGTGGCCATCATGGAAGGCAACACGACCAAAGTGATCGAGAACGCCGAAGGCGCTCGCACCACCCCGTCGATCATTGCTTATCAGGAAGACGGCGAGATCCTGGTCGGTGCATCCGCCAAGCGCCAAGCGGTCACCAACCCACGCAACACCCTCTACGCGGTCAAGCGTTTGATCGGTCGCAAGTTTGCCGAGAAAGAAGTCCAAAAAGACATCGACTTGATGCCTTACACCATTGCCAAAGCCGACAACGGCGACGCGTGGGTGGAAGTGCGCGGCAACAAGTTGGCCCCGCCACAGATCAGCGCTGAAATTCTGCGCAAGATGAAGAAAACCGCCGAAGACTACCTCGGCGAAGAAGTGACCGAAGCCGTCAT
>ERZ1034363.219-NODE-219-length-40049-cov-8.686956_pt1 | contig 40049 bp, 39 predicted proteins | sample MGYA00520616_ERZ1034363 | MGnify/ENA primary metagenome ERZ1034363 (study PRJEB33736, sample SAMEA104284506) | Azolla filiculoides | biome: Urban; feature: Water surface; material: Ditch water | place: Netherlands | collected 2015-10-28 | depth 0-0.1 m ...
TCCCAAGAAGGACACAATCGAATACACCGTATTCGTTCGTTTCGGAATCAACTGGGAAGAGCAGGACGCTATCGCTTACGCAACTAAGCCTGTCGCATCCTAATCATCAGGAAACTAAGCATTGGGTCAGGAACTTCGGTTCCTGGCCCTTTGTGTTTGAATAAACTGATATAATTAATAATTAGGAGGTCAGATAATGACAGAAAAACCATTTAAGAAAAATGCTAAAGATGGTGACATCGACGGTATTGTTCAAGATGGAACCCCCTTTATGCGACCAGAAAGTGTTAAGGGTAACTTTGATAAGGTTGCCATCTTCTCAACTAGAAGTGTTTATTGGCCAGGAGTTGGCAGAATTGTACGTGGATATAATATCGTTAGTTCATCAAAAGTAGATGAATGGCTAACGAGAGGTCACGTTAGAATTGCTACACCCGAAGAGGTTGCTAGGGAGTACGGTATTTAATGGAAGTTCTTAGAGTCCCCCCATATCCAATCGTTACCACCTGGCCTGTCCCAGACGCTAACACAGAGTACACAGTTTATGTAGAGGACCTGATCGAACACACCGTTGAAACATCACTTCTCACATCTAATGAAGACTCAGAGATCGTTTTTGAGCTTCCCCGTAACAAGGTAGAGTATGACCGAGACTTTCTATTTCGTATCCTCGATGCAGACGACCTAATCGTAACAGACTCAAACCTAACAGTTTATCGACCATATGTTGACCCCAACACTCTTGGAACAACGTCTACAGAGATTGCAGACTACAAGCGTTGGGAAATCATTGCTAGATCAGTTATTGACGCATACCTGCAGAATGATTCAGCAACTGGTGAAGGTTTTTATAACCACAAGTTAATTATCCAGGGTATTGGAGATGGAACAGACTACTTCCCCGTATGGCATAACCCTAAGCGTATCCTCAAGGTATACGAAAACAATGAGCTAGTCTATGACATTGACACAAAAGATACCTGGCCCACACAGTATATGATTGCTCCAAACAACTCTGCAATTATGAGAGTAGAAACTGGAGTCTACAACAGAAGTCAGCAGGCAGCTCCTGCAATTAGATATGCTACTGGAGATATCGGACCATTCGGTGGAGGTGGAGTTGCCTTCCCCAAGGGTGCAGACTACATCTTCGTTCTTGATGTTGGGTATAAAGCAGTACCACCAGATATTGAAATTGCAGCAACAATGCTTATTGAAGATCTCAAGTGTGGAAATAACGACTACTATCGTAGGTTTGTTACTCAGTATAAAACTGACCAGTTTGATATCAAGTTTGCCCCACAGTTCCTTCAAGGTACTGGAAACCTTATCGTAGATAAAATTCTTGACAATTACAAGGGGAATGTCTTTAAGCCAGGTATCTTCTAATGAAATGTTGTGGACCTACCGATATCCTTTTTCCTATGTTGGCAGACGTATACTACCCTGCCGTCGAACAGAGTGGATACGGTAACGTCCGCAAGACATGGACTCTAGATAGATCTGTTGCAGGTAGCTTCACCCCTGCTGGTTCAGCCATTAAAGAAGAGATCGCCCCCAATATTGATATCTCAATTGACTCGTTACTTACAAGTAGAATAGACGAAGATATCCGTATCTCTTTGACTAGTGACAAGAATGCCATAACAAATATTCTTGTTACAAATATTAGAGACAAGGATAACAACAAGTTCTATATTGAAACAGCTGGTCCAAGAGTAGGTCTTCCAACCTTGTTTGAGGTAGCCACACATCAGCCACACATGAGTCCTTTTGGTGGAGTTGAGTACTACAAGGTAATTCTTCGTAGATCTCAAAACCAGGGGGTAGACATTTAATGAAGACAGTAATTGACGATAGACTATTCATGAAACAAATGAATAACATCATTGCTTATGCTAATGGCTTTTTGGATGGTGTGCAGATGGGCAAGCAAGGTTTGCTAAATAAGGTTGGCCTTGAGGTTAAGCTTATGCTTGAGGAATATATTGATGCTAATGCAAGAATGAACCCAACAGCTTTGCACCACGTATACGAATGGCACCAAGCTGGCCAGTCAAATGCCAGACTGTTTGAGATTACATATGTACCTACTGGCCGAGGCATCACATTTCAGTCAAACTTTAGTCAGTCAAGATCAATTAAGAATGGCTCTACTGTTCCTTTTTATAACAAGGCAAGCATTATGGAAGCTGGTGCGTCTGTTACCATTGCACCAAGAAACTCACCAGTACTTGCGTTTGAGTCAAATGGCGAAACAGTATTCACCAGCCAACCAGTGACGGTATCTAATCCTGGTGGAGACGTAAAGGGTGAATACGAAGCAACAGTAAAAGAGTTTTTCTTAAAGTATTTGTCTCAGTCCTTTCTTGACGTAACTGGACTAAGAAGACACTTCAGCACTCCAGTAGCATTTAAGCATAACCTAGCTGCTGGAGCAGCAGGCGGTAGAGCTGTTGGAGTAAAGGTAGGTCGCCAATGGGTTACCTCTAAGGAGAGTGTTATTTAATGGCTATTACATATCCACCAGTTTTAATTAATGAGTATCTTGCAGAAAAGGTTCTTGAGGTTATTCCAGATGCATACTTTGGAAACACCATGAGATTCTTCCCCACCCTGCCAACAAGCATTGATTCTATTACAGAAGGCTTTCCAGAAGCTGCTAACGATGTTTTCGGGGTATATGACAGAATGTTTAAACTACGTAGAGGACCATTCCCACACATTAAGAATGAACAACTACTCTATTACTTCTATAAGACAAACCAAAACCCAGAAGCCTTATTTGAGACAGTCCAGGTTGTAGCAGACCTACTTGATCGTGGAGACGAATCAGCACAGGAAGTAAACGAATGGATCAGCTCAAAAGTTGTGAATGGCGTTATCACCTTCGGTACTGGAAGTCTTGCAAGAAACTTTAATCCAGTATACTTCCACGACATCAAAATCTTCCAGCTAGAAGAGACCAGGGATATCATTGACTTTGGTACTGCAAGAACTTATGCTGGTAATAAGGTTATTATTGACTACACCTACCACATACCAAAAGATGCCAATAACGATCCAAAATACAATTCCAGTATTCCGTCTTAATTATAATAAACGGCACCTATAATTGTAATGAGGAAACACGCCCACTATTCCATTTTAGAACAGAGGTGAAAAAATATGGCAAATTATACACGCGGTACAAGTGCCAACATTATCGTTGGTGCAGCAGCCCTCTTCACATTTGAAGCTGGCGAAATGACCGACGCAGACCTTCCCACAGCGGTGACTGGTACTGACTACAAGACTACTCTAACAAACGATGCGGACTTCCGTAACGTAGGTTACACTTCAAACGGTCTTGAACTCCAGTTCCAGCCTGACTTCGGTGAGGTAAGCGTTGACCAGGTACTCGACGTTGCTAAGCTCTACAAGCAGGGTATGCAGGTTAACCTGAACACCAGCTTTGCAGAAGCAACTCTCGAAAACCTACTTCTAGCTATCGCACGTCCTGACACCGACGCATCAGTTCCCGTTGACGGAGCTTTCGCAGGTGAGGACGTACTAAACCTTTCAGCAGGTGAACTCGGTGAGTGCCCAGTTGAGCGAGGTCTAGTAGCAGTTGGTCCTGGATCAGGAGTTTGCGAGCCTGGAAACGCAATTGAGCGTATCTACGTCGCATACCGTGCACTCTCAATCGAGAGTGTTACAGTCTCCGCAAAGCGTGATGAAGCTACAATGTTTGAAGTTTCATTCCGTCTACTACCTAACGACAGCGGATCCTACGGCAAGATCGTAGACCGTACTGTTGCAGCAGGTAACAAGCCAGGTCTTCCTAGCTAATTATAACTAAATAATGCAGAGCCGTCCAGGGTAATACCTGGGCGGTTTTGTTTTGCTACAATGGAGTAATGGCAACTACAATATACGATTCTGGATTTATAAATTTAATTGACGGCACCGAACTATACATTACTCCACTAAAGATTAAGTATCTTCGTGAGTTTATGGTCAAATTTGAGGAAGTCAAGTTGGCTGTCAACGACCACGACGCAATCACAAAGCTAGCAGAATGCTGCTTGCTAACTATGAGACAGTATTGTCCAGCCATCAAAACAATGGAAGACCTTGAAGATAGCTTAGATCTTCCTACAGTCTACCTATTGCTTGACCTATCTACTGGAATCAAGATTAAACCAGATGATGAAGATAAGAGTGTCAAAGAGCAGGCAGAAGAAGGTGGATCTACATGGGACACCTTAGATCTGGCTAAGCTTGAGTCTGAGGTATTTTTGCTGGGTATATGGAAAGACTATCAAGATTTAGAAGAATCACTATCTATGCCAGAACTAACATCTACACTAGAGTCTAAAAGAGAAATAGACTATCAAGAAAAAAAGTTCTTGGCAGCCATTCAAGGAGTAGATCTTGATGCTCAGTCAGGAAAGCCAGATGCTTGGGAAGAAATGAAAGCTAGAGTGTTCAGCGGTGGTGCTTCCTCTGATCCAAATGATATTCTATCTCTACAGGGCTCTAATGCAGCAAAGGCTGGTTTTGGTTTGGGCAATGGTCTGGGGTATGAAAAGTGGGATTAGCGTAAACTCCTCTATGTTATAATTAATAGAACCCTTTGAAGGAGGACATTAATGGCTACTACCATCAACGAGAATAAGACAATTCAGCTTATCGATGGAACCGAAATTACAGTACGACCCCTCAAGATCTCACTACTCAAGCCTTTCATGGCTAAGTTTGAGAAGATTGCGGAAGTTGCTGCAGACAATGAAAAGTCGATGAACATTCTCATGGAGTGTGTACAGATTGCTATGAAGCAGTACGCACCAGAGAAGGCAGACGACCTTGCTGCATTGGAGGATAACCTTGACCTTCCTACAGTCTACAAGATTGTGGAAGAGGCATCTGGAGTTAAGCTCGCAGATGTTACAGGCATGACTGCTTAAAGTTATGTAATACAAAGGTGCTGTTGAATGGCTGATATCGAATCCAATATTAATTTAAATATTGATACATCTGATGCTCTCGCAAGTTTGCGATCGCTACAGAGACAGATATCAACCTTTCAGCAGACCATGTCCAAGACTGGTGCTGTATCCAATGCCCAGCTAGGAAATCTACAACAGAATCTCATTAATGGGATTAACTCTACTGGTCAGTTCTCTGCAACGATGCAGAGAGTTACTACAACTACAGAATCATTTACCAATTCCCTAGAGAAGAACAAATTCTCTATGGGGCAGTACTTCAAGTATGCTGGAGCTGCCACTAAGACATTCGGTAAGATGTTCTCTGGTGAGTTCGACACGATCGAAAAGGTAGCTCGTGAAAGAGTAAAAACTCTACAGACTCAATACATTAAGCTTGGCCGTGATGCTAGCGGTGCTATGCAGGCCATCCAAGTACGTCCTCAAGTACTAGACATGAAGGACCTTGGCACACAGACAGCCATCGCTAACCAAAAGGCACAGCTATTTAACCAGCTAATGAAGCAAGGCTCTACGGAGCTTCTAAACTTTGGTAAGAATACTCAGTGGGCTGGTCGTCAGCTTATGGTTGGTTTCACCATCCCACTTGGAATCATGGGTGCTGCAGCAGCTAAAGAATTTAAGGCTATTGAAGAGCAGGTAATTCGACTAGAGCGTGTATACGGTGACTTTACAACCACTATGGCTGACACCAAAGAGGTCACCGCAAACATTAAAGAGCTTGCTGGAGAATTTACAAAGTATGGCGTTGCTGTTTCAAAGACAGTAGGTCTTGCAGCAGACGCAGCTGCAATGGGCAAGACTGGTACAGATCTTATTGCTCAGGTTGCAGAAGCAAACCGTCTCGCCGTACTTGGTGGAGTAGACCAGCAAAAGTCACTAGAGACAACAATTTCCCTAACTAACTCATTTGGTGTTGCATCAGATAAACTTGCTGGTAAGATTAACTTCCTAAACGCAGTTGAAAACCAAACCGTAACATCTATTGACGACCTCACAGAAGCTATTCCTAAGGCTGGACCAGTTGTGCAGCAACTTGGTGGTAACGTAGAAGACCTTACATTCTTCCTAACAGCTATGAAGGAGGGTGGAATTAATGCATCAGAAGGTGCTAACGCCCTCAAGTCTGGTCTGGCATCACTTATTAACCCATCAGAAGAAGCATCAACAATGCTTGCTGGTTTTGGTGTTAACTTACAGGGAATTGTAGACGCCAACAAGGGTAATGTTAAGGGAATTGTTGTTGACTTTGCCAAGGCACTAGATACCCTTGATCCACTCAATAGAGCACAGGCTATTGAACAGCTATTTGGTAAGTTCCAGTTCTCACGTCTATCCACTCTATTTCAGAACGTTATTGCCGAGGGTAGCCAAGCCAGTCGTGTACTAGAGCTAACAAAGTCTTCATCAGAACAGCTTGCCGCACTATCACAGCGAGAGCTTTCACGTATTGAAGAATCACCACTGTACAAGTTTGAAGGAGCTATCGAAAGCTTTAAGGCAGCGATGGCCCCAGTTGGTGAAACATTTATGAAGGCTGTAACACCAATTATTAATTTTGGTACAGACCTTCTTAATAAGTTTAATGAAATGAGCGATGGCGGAAAGCAATTTGTTGTTGTCTTAACAGGTGCTGTGGCTGGTCTTGGTCCAGTCCTACTTATGACGTTTGGTCTAATCGCTAACGGTGTGGCTAACCTTATTAAGGGTTTCATGTTTGTAAAGAATATTTTCAGCGGTACAGGAAAATCTTCTCAGTTACTAACAGATCAGCTATCTTATATGACAAGCGAACAGCTACAAGCATCCGCAGTAGCAGCCTCTCTAGGTCAAGTGCACACAAACCTAATTCAGACATTTAATGCAGAAGCAGGAGCACTTAGAAACCTAGCTGGTGCGTACGGGGTAGGCATTGCAGCCCAGAACGCATTCATGGGTCCAATCGTATCTGGTCGTGGAAAAGCACCTCGTAAGATGGCATCTGGTGGTGTTGTTGGGGGTACTGGAAACAAGGACACAGAGCTAACACTACTAACACCAGGTGAATACGTAGTACCAGCAAAGCAATCAAAGAAGTTTGCACCACTACTAAACCAAATCATTTCAGATAACGTTCCTGGATACAATGGTGGACGTAAGGGAAGTGTTGGAGGATCTAACTCAGACTTTGCACACATTGGACCTGGAGAGCTGATGGAGGTTCAGAATCTTCTTAAGCAAAACCTCAACCTTGGTGAAGCACTAGAGCAAAGACTTCTACAGCTACAAAAAGTTGACCCCACAGCTCCTGTCGCAATCAAGCATGGCTGGGGTCGTAGCATGTCCAGCGATGTTAATGTTAATCTTGGAAATAAGAGCGGTGCTGGTATTGGTAGCGTTATGGGAGAGTTTAATGGAGATATTGCAGGTGGCTATGCAGAGTCAGCACGTATCTCTGGAACACCAATGGACTCTAAGCTAGAGGCACAACTAAACAATTATGAATCTTCCATGCTCAAGAAACTACAAGATCTTGAGAAAGCTGGAGTTACTGCTATTGTTGACACAGAAGAGCAGCTAGCCAAGCTTCCAGAAGAGCAAAGAAAATTTACGCGATCACTAGAATCTCTTGACAAAGAAGTCATTGACGAAATTGGTAAAGATAACAAACAGCTTGTTGCTATGCGTAAGAAAGCTCGTTCTACTGTTAGAGACGTAAGAATTGGAGAAGGTCTTTCACAGGCTCAGAAAGCTTCTGTGCAAAACGATCCAGAGGCCATGGCTGCACTTCGTAAAAGAAAGCAGGGGAATCAGATTTGGGTTTCTCGTCAGCGTCGAACAGAGGGTGGCTACGGCGATGTCGGGTTCCAAATTGGCGAAGGAGGTTCATCAGTAGGTGCGGCATCAGTATCAAGGGCAAAGAACGCAGGAAAGATTCTTGTAGAGACTCAGGCAAAAGCATTTAATGATGGTCTTGCAGAAGCAGCTCAGACAGCATCGCCATCAAGAAGAACAAAGAGGATTGCTAAGGATACTGTTGATGGATTTGTTGTCGGCCTTGAAGAAGGTAAAGCAAAAACAAAGGCTGTAGCTAAAACAGTTGTCCCATCAATTTTTGATACACCTGGGGCAAAAAACCTCAAAGATAAGTTCCCAAAGATTATTGGAAATGTTCCAAATCTACAGCAAGCACAGATGGCTGCATATGGTGGAACAAACATTCTTAAGGGCAAAGAGCTACAGTTTGAACGTGGAAAGAGACTTCTTGGTGCAGCACAAATGCTTAAACCAGCAAATATGCTCGACAGCGTTATGAGTAAAATGGGTGCAACAGCAAAGACTGCTGCAGACAGATTTGCAGTTCTTAAAGCCAAGACACAACTCGCTGCACAAAGCGTAAAGGTAGACCTTCAAACATCTCTTAGTAAGTTTGGAACACAGGCAAAGAATACCGCAGATAAACTACGCACTGCATCATCACAGATGATGACTGGTATGCGTGACCGTCTTTCAGCAGCAGGACAGGGCGTAGGTGGTTGGGCCAAGAACAATGTGGGCAAACTCGGTGGGGTAGGTATGGCCGCTTCCATGGGTCTATCCATGATGCAAGGACAAGAGGGGGCCATGGGCGACTTTGCCAGACAGGCTGCTGGTCCAATGATGGCTATCTCTGGCGTTGCTTCAGTTATGTCTATGATTCCAGGACCAGTTGGTGTTGTAGTTGGTGCGTTAGCAGGTCTAGGTATTGGTGTTATGGCTCTTAAGGGAGCTTTTGACGGAGCACAAAGAGAGGCAGAAAAGTTTGCTTATGCAACTAAGGCTAGCTCACAGTCCATAGAGGCTCTTGCAACAGCATCAGGAAATGTTACTGCTGGCGAGGTCATGGACAAGCGTAGAGAAGACGCTCTAAAAGCAATTAAGCCAACAGAAAAATCTAATGCTGTAGCAGAATCCTACCTAACTTCAGACTCAGGAAAAGCAACGGTAGATGCAATTGGTAAGTCCCTGCAATCTGGAGGAGCTGGTCAAGCTGCATCTAACATTGCACAGCAAATGGCAACAGCAATTGCTACTGGTGCTATCAACTATGTAGACGCAAGTGCTGTCATTGACCAGCTTGGAAAACAGCTTGGAGATTCAACTTTTGCAATCAAGGCACTAGGGCAGCTAGATTCTCTAATTGGTCCAGGAGGGGTAGACGTTCTGAAAAGTCCACTATCCATTAGAGTAAAACTCATTCAGGAGCAACAAAAGAGTGTCGCAGCCTCTGCAGAATCACTAAAGGGGGTCTCTGCATCAAATGGAAAGTCTACTATTTCTGGAAGTCAAGGTGCTGACTACCTGGGTGGTATGGGTGCTGGTGCCCTCGTAGGTGCTGGTGTTGGTGCACTATTCGGTGGCATCGGTGCCGCTCCTGGTGCAGTTATTGGTGGAATGATTGGAGGTCTAACGGTAGCCACCGTAGACTTGTTTAAGCATTTTGAAAATCTTGGTACTGAGAGTGGAGCTTTCGCAGCTAACCTTGTAATTGCTTCACAACAAAATAAGGAATTGCTAGACTCACTGGACGTGGAGTATGAGAAGAGAATTGCTGCAGCTAAGGCAGCTGGAGATACAGCAAAAGCTGACGCACTTTCGGCTAAATATGTGCAAGATAAAAAGGCACTTCTTGAGGCAAGCTCAAAGAGCTATAAAGACGGTGCAGCAGCATATGAAAGCTTAAACAGTGAGCAAAAGACATCAACAATTGGATCGCTAGATCAACAAATTAAGGATAAGTACAAAGAAGGTCCACTTAAAGCTGTAGCAGAACAATCAATTGGCAAGATTGGAGACATGACAGAAGATGGAAGCTCTGTAGAGCTTACTCTTAAGACTGTTGTAGCGTCTGGCGACATTGATCCAGGAACAATGACCAGCGTGCTAGATATGATTAAAAATGGTGGCGGTAACGTACAGGTAGCAGCAGATCTCATTACTAACTTTGGAGCAGCAGAAGCTGACCGTATCATGCAGTTCTCTAAGTTTGCAGAAACACCAGAAATTGGCGTTAAGTTCCTAACAGAGATTAAAGAAAAGAATCCAGAAGAGGCATCAGCAATTCTTGGCACACTAGACAGATTGGGTGCTTCTGGTGGAGAAGAGGCACTAAAGATTGGTGTAGAGATGACTGGCACTAAGGAAGGTCTACAACAACTAAAGAAGCTTCAAACCCAATACAAGGATATTGACGCTGCTCTGGCAAGTGGTGGACCAATTACCCTATCTGCAATCACAAGCATTGACTGGTCAGGTATTAAAGATATGGGTGCTCTCCAGGGATGGTTTGACAGCATTCCCAAGGAACAGCAGAAGTTCTTCCTAGAACACTTCGTATCCGTATACGCAAGCATCACAGATGATGAAATTGACGAGTACATGAAGGGTGCTGGCATTAATGGTAAGGGTAAGTCAAAGGGTGAAACCTATATCGGTGGAGGACGGTATGCATCTGCTGGTAATGAATATACCGCCGCTCAAAGAACAGAGAATAAAGCTGCAGCCACAGCAAGTCAGGTTCAAAAACTTACTCAGGAAATGGCAAAGCTGGGAATGTTCGATACATCATCTGGAGGAGATACTGGCCCGTCTGCACCACCACCACCTACAGGAGGCGGAGGAGGAGGAGCTGCTAACGAACAGGCAGCAAAGGCTCCAGCTTCATTCCTAGACGACATCGTTAAGAAGGTTCGACAGGTAACTACTGGTGCCGTAAACCTCACAGACGAGTTTGCAACATCGTGGGCAACCATTAACGGACTCTTTGGTGCTGGCTCTCCCACAAATGTATTCGCTGGTCTAGAACAACAGATGCGAGGTCTTGGTGCTAGCGAAGACATTATTAGTCTAATTACTGGCATGTCGGCAGAAGAGTGGGAGCAAAGAAAGAACGACCTATTTAACTTTGATGCTAATGGAAATATCACTGGCTTTAAGGATATGCTCAACTCAGTTTCACGAGCACTCACGGCAGTAAAGCTTGGAGAGTTCCAGAGCAAGCAACAACAAACACTCAAAACTACTGTAGATCAAGCTAACGCTATTTCTAAGATTGTTGCAGCAGGAGCTAGCTATGCACAGGCATACGAAATGGTTCAGGATGCAGCAACAGCAGCAGCAATTGCTCAAGAAACTAACATTGAAAAGATTAAAGAAATTATTAGAATTGCTCAGGAGGCAGCAGCCGCACTAAGCCTCATGAGTGCATCACAGTCGGTAGCTCAGAGCAACCAAGATGCTGCCGATATGAATACAACCATTGGATTCTTGACAAACTATGGTAGTGCTCTTTCAGATGCACAAACCGAAGCTATTCTAAAGAGCAAAGAGCTTCAAACCATGCTCAAGAACTTTGACACCCTAAGCATTGACCAATTACGTCAGCTAGACGAAGCACTAAAGAATGCTGACCTACAAGCTGAGGTAGAGCTCAAGACTAAGATGCTCACTGCCGAAGGTATGCAACAGGTATTCCAGGATGGATTTGGAAAGGCTATGGAGGTCTTCTCCACCCAAGAGCAAGATATTAAGCTTAAGTTCAAGGTACTCCGCAACCCATTCGAAGATGTGGTATCTGGATTCCAGGATGAAATTGACAAGCTCAAGAACGCTCCAGGAGGACTTGACGACCTAGAGGCTGACCTACAGCGTATTGGTGAAAAAGAAATTGACATCAACAAGAAGTATGAAGCTAGATTTAAAGCACTGGATGAAATTCAGAAAGCTAACGACAAGATTGCCGCACAGCAACGCACACAACTTAGCCTTGCAGACGCTCTGTCAATGGGTGACATCGGTGCAGCAGCAAGAGCAGCACAAGAAATGCGTGCACAGGAAACAGCACAGGCACTAGTTGATCAGCGTGATGCACTAAAGAAGTCCCAAGACCTTGAAATTGCACAACTTCAGGGCGAGATGGGTATGTCTAGGGAACAACTCGAAGCTAACATTCGTAACATCAAGACACAAATTTTTGAAATCGAAGAGAAGTCAATTGAGCCAGCACAGTTCCAGCTTGATCTTCTCAAGAAGCGAGAAGAAGCTGAGATTGCAGCACTAACAGTTCTTGGAAAGACCAAGGATGAATGGGATCAAATCAAGAGCAACACCGACATGGCTCGTATCGCTAGCGAACAGTACAATGAGGCCATGAACAATACGGTTAATGTAGCTGACGATCTTATTGCTAAGTGGGCAGAAATCACAGCTCCAAAGGAAACACTTCACACTATTATTGAAAAGAAAGTTTCTGACATTGCAGAGGCAGACAGACTTAAGAAGGAGCAGGCAGATCGAGATGCAGCTGCAGAAGCAGCTCGTAGAGCAGCCCAACAGCAAAACTCTGTTGCAACTCCTGCAGCACCTGCTGGACTATCAGATGCTCAAATCCACGACTATGCTCGTAGAGTAATCCGTGGTGAGTTTGGAAATGGCCGTGCTCGTGTAAACGCTTTGTCTGCTATTGGTGTAGACTACCAAACAATTCAGGACCGTGTTAATAGAATTCTTTACCAGGGCTACGCTGCTGGCGGACTTGTTAACTACCTTGCTAAGGGTGGAAGTGTTGATGGCAAGCCATGGATTGGCGATATTCATATCCCAAGAAGCTATGCAGGTGGATTTACACGCTATGCAACAGGTGGGTCAGTTGCTGGACCATTTAGAGCCATAGGAACAGATACCGTCCCTGCAATGCTAACACCAGGAGAATTTGTTGTCAAGAAGTACGCTGTAGAAAAATTCGGGGTAGATAACCTAAAGGCAATTAATGACGGAACATACAAGAGTGGTTCAGTGTATAATAATACATATAGCATTAATGTCAACGCACGCTCAAATGCTAACCCTGACGAAATCGCAAGGACTGTTATCGCACAGATCAAGCAGGTAGACGCTCAGAGAATTCGAGGTAATAGGTTCTAATGGCTACACAAGCATACATGCAAGGACGTAAGCAGTATGGTCGTCCCCAGGCAATGCTTTGGGCAGACAATCCTGGAACCTACCAGAATGGTTTTTACCTACCAAATGGTAATGAAGTCGGCAGTGATGAATATTCTCTTGGTAACTCTACAGAATCATTCCTTATTCTATCTGATGACAACCGTCAGGCAATTGACTTTAAGTCAGAGCGTATTGAGCAACGCAAGCGTATGGTTAATGGACGTATGCGTTCTTACCACGTTGCAGATAAGTTGACAATTTCAACGTCATGGAGTATGCTGCCATCTAGGTCACACCCATCCTACCCATCTTTTGAGACAACTACTGGTCAAACCACAGCGGTAGGAAAGACAGCTCTTCCAAGAACTCAGCAATATACAACAGATAATGGTGCAGGTGGTGTTGAGCTTCTTAAGTGGTACGAAGAAAACACTGGATCATTCTGGGTATATTTAGCATACGATAACTACAAAAACTTCTCAGAGTTGAACGATTCCACTCCATATGATAACCTAGGTAAGTACAACCAGGTTGTAGAAGTATTCTTCTCAGACTTTTCATATACCGTTGAAAAGCGTGGTGGAAGTAACTACGATTTCTGGAATATTTCGGTATCGCTGGAAGAGGTTTAAATGTTTGAAGATGCTACGCTACAAGAGCACCTAGAAACCTCGTCAGTCATCAAGTCACAGACTGCTGTGATTGCAGAATGGAACATGAGTATTGCTGATAATATTCAGCAGGTCGGCAACTATCGTTACCGTCGCAACGCTTTGATCACAGATGTAGAAGATTACAAATATGCAAATATTGCATCATCGTTTGATATTAATGATGCAACAAATGCAACACCACTCTATACTGGTGCAACCGATTCAGACATTACTGTAGATGCTGGTATTGAGACAGTTAATGGTAACGATGTGCCAGCACTGTTTTTGTCTAAGAAAGAAAAAGAAAAGCTTTTATATTCTCTAGACGACTGCTTTGGCAGATTCCGTCCACGCTCTGGAATCAACAAGCTTCGATATTTCTCAAACAAGTATACTCACCACACAAATCCAGATCTTGCTTCACGTCCACGGTACTATATTGCAGATCGCTACGATCAGTTTAAGTATTGGACATCATACCGTACAGAAAATAATATTGAACGGGGTATTGCGAATAAGCAAATTAATGGGCAGAACCAGATAGACGATACAGCACCATTTGTAGTATATAAAGATGCAGTACCAGCCAACAGACTAGTTGTAAAGATGCAGACAAACGTTGGGTCTGTAGATCTTGGAAGCTTTGTAAATGAGAATGGTCAATTTAATGATCCATTTTACGGTGCAGAAAATCAGACTACGCCAAGTAGATGGAAAATCCAGTATCTAGAAAGCGACAACTGGGTAGATGCAATTTCGTTTAACGAAAACTCTTCACGCAGAGATGGCTCTAACGTAATTAAGTCAGATGGATACGTAGAGGTTGGCTATGGTGTAATTATTCCAGAAGAGTTCAGGGATACTTTTACATATGTTGGTGAGCTCTCCTCGGTCACCCTTCTTCCAGATGCAACATCTCAAAGAATTGGAAACGCATTCTGGATTAGCGGTGGAGAAGATACAGACCCAGGCACATATCATATCTGTATTGGAACAGAGTATGCAACCTTTGCAGCAAAATATGGCTGGTATTTAGAAGACGAAACAGTAACAAGTCTAACAAACTATGTAACAGATATGACCGCACCAAGACAGCTTATTGAAAATGCTGGTTCAAAAGCAAAGTATCGAGAATTTCAGTATGTACAAGGTTTGCGAATTGTCGTAGAAACAATGAATGTATTCGACTCTACGTTTGACTTAATCGAAATGTCCCCTAGACTAGTTGCAGACCTTTCAGAAAAAACAGAATCCTTTACCATAAAAAAGAGTGCCTCTGATTTAGGTGTTAGCGGTCTTCCCGTTGGTCAACTACTAGCATCCACAGGAAGCCTTTCATTGTTTGATTACGATCAGGCGTTCTTCCCAACCAACGTAAGAGATGAAGCAACAAACACTGGAAGCATCGTTTCCGCATATACTACACAAAATATTCAAATTAAGATGTACGAAATCATTGCAGACGTAGATGGCTACGACTACTATATCCCCGTCAAGACAATGTACTCTGAGGGCTTCCCAGACATCTCCAGTAAGGACAGAAGCGTCACCCTGACACTCAGAGACCTATTCTTTTATTTCGAGTCTCTAACAGCCCCACAGCTCCTTGCACAGGATGCCTCGATTAGCTATGCAATCTCAATGCTTTTAGACTCAATCGGTTTCTCTAACTATACATTTAAGAGAAATCTAAATGAAAGCGAAATGACTATCCCATATTTTGCGGTAGGTCCAGACATGTCTGTAGCACAAGTTCTGTCAGACATTGCTGTATCATCACAGTCAGCAATGTTCTTTGACGAATACAATAACTTTGTTGTAATGAGTAAAAACTATATCATGCCGACAGTGGATGAACGACCAACCGTAACAACTCTACGTGGATCGAGAGACAGTTATGATGCTGGAGTTCTAGAGAACGAAGCATCTTCAAGTAAACTAGCAAACATTGTAGACTTGTCAGCACAAGACAATACTGTGTATAACGATGGATCGATTAATTATACTACCAGATATATTCAAAAGTCTTATGGATCAATTAAGCAGGCAAGCTTGGTGGACAGAGATAAAACATGGATCTATAAGCCATCGCTTCTTTGGGAAGTCGGAGCATCTGATAATACCAAGTCTGTAAATGATGAATTAGGTCAGCAATCGGGGTACACACTTAGTGCAATTCCTCTAAACTCAGATCTAACAGACTCACTTCCCACTGTAGAAGACCATCAAATTGTCAATAACATTATCGACTTTGGCGATGGAATTTATTGGCTAAGTAGATACAACGGATACTTCTATGCCAACGGTGAAATTATTCGTTACGACGCAGTTCAGTACAGTATCCCAGGCCTAGCACTTGGTGAGGACTCAAATGTCTGGATTACTAGTGTACAGGAATACCAGAGATATTTTGCTAAGGTACCATTCAATGGAAAGATTTACCCAACAGGTCTTGTTCGTATTTACTCAGAGCCAAACTACGAGATTGTAGAAGAAACAACTAGGCTAAAGAACGGTTCCGTTGCAAAGCACGGTAGAGCACAGTTTGGCACAGGCAAGCACAATGTAGATGGAACTACTGGACCAGTCTACCATTCGGCAGGACTTAGCTCCTACTGGTCAGACGATGCCAATGTTCGTGGTGTAGATATGGACTTCTCGTATCTAACAGACTCAACAAAGATTGCTCCTGCTATTACCACTGGTGCAGCAGGTGTGAGCAATACAAGAGCAAAGGCTACAACTAGAAACGGTATTATTAAGAACTTTATGTCAAACGTTAACGTAGAAGAGTCTACTGTTGACAGACTGTTCTCTACACAAACTGGAACCATTCAGTCTTCCGCATTAGTTATGAACGGATCCACATCAAGCTCTAACGAACTAACACCAGGATTTGTTTCTTATGTGCATAAGCCACTAGAAGATCGTTTTGTTCACTTCGGTACACGTATGCGTATTGTTGGTCGAGTAGAAAACAATGAGTCAAGAGGTCAAACACCATTCGGTGTTAACACATACTACACCTCTAAGGCTGTAACCTCAGATAAGTCTATTGCAATCGGAGGTGCTTCTGGTGGTATGGCTGTAATGGTAAATCCAGAAACTAATAATGGGTACTACTTTGAGATCATGGCTCTAACAGAGAATAACCTATCTCAATACGAAAATGCTGACAGCATTCATAACATTATTTTTTATAAGGTAATGAAGAGAGATGCTCCAAGCGTTGTTATTACGGACAAGCAGATCACAAATAATCTAGCAATTCTTACTACTAGCGAAGACCACAAGTTCTTACCAGGTGACCAGGTCACAGTTGTTGGTGTAGACGCTACGCTAAATGGTTTGTACACCATTACTGGTACAACAAACGACACATTCTCCTACGTAAAAGAAGCTGCAGATGTAACTCTAACTGCTGTTACTCCAAACGGCTCTGCATCAATTCAGAATGAAAAAGCTATTCCTATCAAGCTCTGGGGCGGAATCGGAAACATTGTTGTTGACAACGGTCTATTTACTGGTCAGTATAGAATGGCTGCGGAAGAAAACCCTACAGTTTATGACCTATCTGTTGAGTATAAGAAAATTGGAAACACTCTACGCTTCTATCTTTATATTAATAATGTTCTCGTTAAGGTAGTCGATGACTCAGAGCCATTGCCAATCTACAATAATATGTCACTATTTGTCCGTGGTGGTTCGAGGGTAATGTTTGAAAACATCTATGCTCTTACAAACAACTACAGTCAGAATACAACCTTTAGTCTAGATACGATTGCCGATAGTGCATTTGGCGACCTAGAACTTAACGCTGCAAACTCATTCCAGAAGTACTCACTAAGTGGTCTGATACAGTCAACATATCTTTCTGGAATCAGTACAACAGAGGCACCCAAATATAAGCTCTACTTTGAAGAGTTTGGCACAATCATGCGTGAGGCTTCTTACTTTAACGTACGTTATGACAAGGCTTATCCTGCAATCTATGCAAAGCTAGCACCAACCTTTAACAAGCTAAAGGGATACACAATCTCTGGCTTTACAGCTGGGGCTTACCGTGCAGAGTTCCTGGTATTTAACGCAACAGACACAGCTCTAAACCTAGACTCAACAAGTGGTAACTACCTACGCATCCTCGGCGTTACTTTTACACAGCAGTCACAGCACGAGCTATCTGTTGACGAATATTTTAGCAAGAAGTCGGATACCTCTAATCCAGAGTTCTCTGGAGATGCACTAATTAGATCTCCACAAAAGGTTGCACAAGACTACAAAGATATCAAGTACAGTAGAATGACATATGGCAAGAAGCAGTTCTCTCTTAGCACACCATACATTCAGTCCCAGGACGATGCCAACAACCTTATGGGATGGCTATCAGAAAAGATTATGAAGCCACGTAAATCTATCGGGGTAAATGTGTTTGGGCTCCCAACACTACAACTTGGAGATATCGTTAACGTAGATTACGTAAACAACGAAGGCGTTAATGAGGTTGGAGATGCGGATGCTCGCTACGTTATCTATAGCATTGACTATAACCGTAACCCAGACGGACCAGAGATGACTGTATACTTAAGTGAGGTTAAATAATGACAGTTAACGCTACTCCAGACATTCCAGCATACACACCATCAACACCAAATAACTCAATTAAAACAGCTACTCCAGATCTAATTCAGTTTAATGATTCAGATATTCCAATCGAATTTATGACTGACCTAATGTTTGAAAACATTGGTGGCCAGGAAATTCTTTCGGTATCCAGAAACGACCTGGTTAATGGACAAAAGGTTGTGTACAGTCCAATCAAAAATCTATCACAGCTGTCTCTAGTGAACGGTCCACAAACAATGTTTCTTATGCCTGAGAGCACTGAGGCACAGTTTAAAAACTTTCCAATCAAACTAGAAGAAAAAATTCCAGAAATTGGAAGCAATGTCTCAGAGAATGAGGTTCTCAATATTATTTATGTAGACGAGATTACAGAAGACTTGATTGTTAATGTTATAAACATGCTGCCTTCTGAGCAGGTAGAACTGCAAGTTCTCAATGGTGGGAACGAGCTTGGTGATATACTGTATTAAGGACCTATTATGATTACAAATACTGGAAAAGACATTATTGCAAAGTACCTCCTAGGGCAGGCACCTGCCTTTGCATCTCACATTGCCATTGGATCTGGAAAGAAGCCACTGCAAAGTACCGACTCCCTAACCCCATATCAGGCAGAGTTTGCCTACAAAGATAACTTAGATTTTGAAATGTTTAGAGTTCCTATCGTTTCTCGTGGGTATGTTAGCGATACAGATCCAGTAACAGTAACTATTACAAATGCATCTGGTAATGGAATTCTTGTAACATATACTGCAAACAACACATACGCACCAGGAGATATTGTCGATATCTATGGAATTAATATTGCTGGATACAATATGTCTAACGCCATCATTTATTCATCTAGTGCAACGCAGTTTACCGTAAAGAGTAGTGTAACTGGGGTTTACACTTCTGGCGGTATTGCGGTAGGAAGAATCTCAAAAATTGTTCTAACAGCAGAACTTCCAACAGAGCAAAGATATGAAATTACAGAAGTAGGAGTCTACTCCGCTAGATCAAACCCATCAGCTACTAATAAAGATAGCCGTATGCTTTATACTTTTGCTGAGACAGAGAACTGGGAATACCACGGTACATCATCAGCTATTGGTCTTGGCTCAACAATCTCAACACCACTATATGCTGGATCCTCTGGTACTGGTGTAATCAACCCAAACCTAGGTGTTGCACCTGCATTCCGTGCAACATCTGACAATGCAGTATTTGACAGCGATGCGAGACTAAGCAAGTACGAGCGTTGCAGATTCCTTAATAGTGCTATCTATGTCCCTGGAAATATGTCAAGACTCACTCTTGATGGATCAGAGCTTACTTATACTGACACAGTTCATCCAACATATGACAATAAGACGCACATTCACCTAGCAGGAACAACACTAGATCTTAGCCAAAACTCTCCAGATGACGAGCTAAGACTGGCATTCTCTATCATCCATAAAGATGAAACTTTTGATATCCCACCTACCAAGGCATACATTCTTGTTGAGTTTACTCCAGATGAAAGCCTTGTCGTAGATACAGAAAACTTTGCAAAGTTCCAGGTAACTCTTACAAGCTCAACACCAGGATTCTCTGGCTTTGATGATAGTAGATACCACGTTGTATCTAATAAGCTCAGCGATCTTGTAAAGGGTACAAACTTTACATGGGGATCTGTTAAGCTTCTTAAAGTTTACGCCTCCATCACAGGAACAGTTACTGTTACCAACAAGGTTCTAACAAGCGATGTTGCCACACTGACAACCGAAAAAGCACATGGTTTTTCTGTGGGTAGCGTAGTGACCGTAGCAGGTGTTGACTCTATCTTTAACGGTACATATCAGATCACTGCTATCCCAGATCCCAACACTGCAGGTGGAGCAAAACAGTTCTCCTACGCCAAGGTAGAAACAAACGTGACAGCCACAACAGCCACAGGAACAGCAGAAGCCCCTTCATCTAACTACTTAGTCGGTCTTGATGCCCTTAGACTTGAAAACGTATCCACGCTTAACCCACTTTATGGTTTGACAGGCTACTCTGTTATCAGAACTGACGATGCTAGACCAATCGTAAAGGATGCTAACAGCTCTAACCTAGTTGAATTCAGATTTGGTTTGGATGTGCTTTAGCCATGGCAGGTAAGGGTGGTCTACAAAAGGCCAGGTACACTAGAGAAAACCTACCAGCTCTATCAATCTTTCCAGATGGAAGTATTGGACACTACGCTCGTTATAGAATTGTTTCTGAGGACCGAAACAGAACATCACACTGGTCACCAGTTTATGCCGTAAAGGTTCCAGCCTTTGCAAAGATGGGCGAAGTGCAGGTTGCTGCAAGCTCCACAACCATTACAGCCGTTTGGGGAGACGCACTCGATCGCCCACGCTACGATGTCTTTGTTCGTTGGGGTAACACTTTAAGTAAGGTAGATACTCTCAATGGTGTTGCAACTTTACACACACATCACGATCATGGATTTGTAACTGGAGACTCTATCTCTATTAGCGGTACTGGCCAGACATGGTTAGATGGTAAAACTTTTACTTTGACTCAGGTAGCAGGGCAGCCAAAACAATTTACAGTTTTAATTCAGAGCGGTGTTGGTAACGATACTATAACGTTTGGATCTTCGGCACACGCAAAACTACCATACACATACCATGGAACACCCACGGTACATAACTATTCATTCCTAAGACTTCCCCTGTTCGACCTGATTCACGTTGACATTCAGGTAGAGAGCATCGAGAAAACATATACTACAGATCTTTTGGTATACGACTCCCCAGAACCACTAGGATGGCCTCTGGCGTGATATAATTGAGGTATGGCTAAAGTACCTCTACCAGATCGTGGACAACCACTAGATCTTTCTTATATCTACCAGCTTGCAGAAGCTATTAACAACCTTTCTAACCAGCTATCACCAGTAAACGCAAAGTATACTACCATCGATACGGTTTCAAATGGTAAGCAGACTGTACGCACATCCGACTCAAGAGTTGTGGGTGGTTTTATTAACCTGACAAACAGCTCAGTTAGTACCCCTGGTGGAGAGCAAGAGTTCACATACTCATTCTCAGACTTTGCCTATTCACCAATCGTTACTGCAACCCCCATTGTTACAGACACCAACAACACTCAGGCAAGTAAGGACGTTACCGTAATTCTTACAAGCGTCACAACAAGCCGTGTAGATGGTGTTGTAAAGTTTAATACTACTGGTGTTGCATCTATTGGTATCAACCTTCTTATCGTCGGTATCCCAGTTTAAGGACTCAAATGATTAGCAGAGAAGAATACAATTCTTCGCCAGTTATTTCGGGTAGCAGAAAAATCTACTTTTTAAATGGCGATCTTGTCAGGGTACATCACCTAAACCGTTCTAATGGAATTATGTCTGTGTACAATATCAATAAAGGACAGATTGAAAGCTGCCTTATCGGAGACTTTAAAAAGAATAGACTTCGTGCTTATACAGTTAACGAGACAGCACAACTTGTTAATAGGCACAGAAAATACATGCCACTCTTAATGGACACTGGAAAGATTCCTTATCCTACAGGGTCGTCACTAAATAAAGTAAGAGGTTGGCAGATTAGATCTTATTACTCAGAAAACCAGGTGCACGAGATTCGTGATATACTTGCATCATACCATCATGGTCGTCCACGTAAGGACGGCTTGATCAATAACAATATAACTCCAACTCGTCAAGAGTTGACAAGACGTATGGGAGATGGTATTCTTACATATACAAGGAATGCAAATGGGGAATTCATCCCTGTTTGGTCCGAAACACTATAAGTGGAAGAGAGAACACAATGGAAAACGAACAAACTAAGATTAACGTTACGCTCGGTTATACACTTAACCTAGGTAACTTTCAGTCGCTACGTATTGATCTTGGCGTAGTAGATACTCGTCGTGATGGCGAAAATATTGAGCAGGCATTCGAGCGTGTATATAGCTTTGTCGAAGCCAAGCTTACAGAGAAGATCAACGAGTCTAAAGACGAACTTCCAGAGTAATGGCTGAACGCAAAGACCGCATGGCTTTGCTCAGCAGATATGACAAGCATTACTTGTTTCGTTACGAGACAAAGCCAGTTTACAATAAGTGGGCAGAGCAGTGGGCTGCTGATGCCCTCATTGATTCATACGGTATTCATGACTGCTATGAGTTACTAGATTATTACTTTGGGTCTGCAGAAAAACCAGACTGGAAATACTTTTCTAACTTTGCCAATGAGATTGATAAGGCAAAGCGTATGAAGCAACAAGACGATACAGAGCGTGCAGAACGCAGGAAGAAAGCGAAGGAGTGGTTGAATGGCTAATATAGAATCAAAGCTAATCTCAGCAGTACTAGAAGATAAGCAGGTTCACGTATTGCTACAGGCAAACGTGGATAACATTCTACGTACGCACAACGATATTTGGACATTCATCCGCAACTATTTTGAGAACAATGGTTCGGTTCCTCCTGCAAGTCTTGTCGTAGATAAGTTCCGTGACTTCGAACCAGTTGCTGGGGTAGGTGCTACTAAGCACCACCTAGAAGAGCTGCAGGCAGAATTTATGACTGATAGTCTTAAGGACATTCTTCGTAACACTGCTAGTGAAGTTCAGAATGGTCAGGGTGTTGAGGCACTTGAACACCTAATCTCAAAGACATCAGAGCTCAAGAAGAACACAGCTGTCATTCGTGACATTGATGTTACAGACATTGAGTCTGCTGTTGCCTACTACGAGCAGGTTCAGGCAGCCACAGCTGCTGGAACAATGGGTATCAAGACTGGTCTTCCAGGATTTGACAACTACTTACCTGCTGGTATTACTCCAGGACAGCTCGGTGTATTCCTAGCTTATCCAGGTATTGGTAAGTCGTGGCTGTCGCTTTATTTTGCGGTACAGGCATGGAAGCAGGGTAAGTCACCACTAGTAATCTCACTAGAAATGTCAGAGACAGAAGTCCGTAACCGTGTATTTACCATTATGGGTGAAGGCCTGTTCTCTCACCGTCAGCTCAGCTCTGGTAACATCGACATGGATGATCTTCGTCGCTGGCACAAGTCTCACGTAGAGGGTAAGCCAGAGTTCCACATTATCTCTAACGATAGTGGTGGAGAGGTTTCCCCATCTGTGTTGCGTGGTAAGATCGATCAATACAAGCCAGACCTTGTCATTGTGGACTACTTGCAGCTGATGTCACCAAACCAGAAGTCAGACAATGAAACTGTTCGTATGAAGAACTTGTCTCGTGAACTAAAGCTTCTGGCTATCTCAGATGAAATTCCTATCTTAGCTATTTCTTCTGCTACACCAGATGATGTTAATAAACTAGATACTGTTCCTACACTGGGCCAGACCGCATGGTCTCGACAGATTGCATATGATGCTGACTGGGTAATGGCACTCGGTAGAGGCACAAACTCTGATATCATTGAATGTGTATTCCGTAAAAACCGTAATGGTTTTATGGGAGAGTTCCTTGTTCAGGTAGACTTCGATAAAGGTTATTACAAGTACAAGGACTTTGAAGATGGCTAGTATAATTGAACCATGGCGAATGTCCACCACAAACCAGTTAAAAAGTTTGCCCTTGATGGCAGCATCCACGACGAGTCTGCTATTTGGAGACTCAAGAACGAGTACGTTCGTCTCCTAACAATGGAGATGAAACTCTCGGGGTATGTCCCAAGACTTGACATGAACCCAGACTTCACATTAGACTATATAGAAGAAAAGCAATACTTTATTTTTGAATTATCAATGTACGGCGTATACGTAGGGAAGAAACAATGCGAACAGATCATGGGAGTAGACGAACAAAAAATCATATATACACAGAAGACCAGGTCCAGCGTGTCCTCGTCGGAAGTGGCATAAACGTAGAGTCCGAAGTAGACTCTGACTATATTATCTTTTGTCCGTTCCACGGCAACCACCGCACACCTGCTGCTGAGGTTGACAAAGCTTCTGGAATCTTCTTCTGTTTCTCTTGCCACAAGGCTTGCGACCTTACAGAGCTAATCATGCATACCTCTGGTCGCACATACTTTGAGGCAGCAAGATACATTAAGAGTAAAGAGACTAATAGTACAATCGAACAAGACATTGATCGCCAGCTCAAGACTGAACCAGAGTTTGTAGAGTTTGACGAGTTTACTGTTAAGAGACTAAATAGCACAGCACTTGAATCGCCAAGGGCTATGCGTTACTTTAATGGTCGTCTTATCTCAGAAGAGTCTGTTCGTAAGTTTCAGCTTGGGTACTCTGACAAGCGTGACATGGTTACAATCCCAGTACACTCACCAGACGGAATGTGTGTTGGTTTTGTTGGTCGTTCTGTCGAGGGTAAAGAGTTTAAGAATAGTCCTAAACTACCCAAGAGTAAAACACTATTCAATCTAAATAGAGTAAAGACCTCACGCACTGTGTATGTAGTCGAGTCATCGTTTGATGCTATTCGTCTAGATCAGTGTGGAATGCCAGCAGTAGCTACCCTGGGTGCTAGTGTAAATGGTACACAAATAGAATTGCTTCAAAAGTATTTCAATGACGTTATTGTTATTGCAGATAACGATGAAGCAGGTGGAAACATGAAAGACCGACTTGTAGAAAAGCTCGGTGCTCGTGTTACAGTGCTGCAACTAGAAAAGCAGTACAAAGATATCGGTGACATGGATGATGAATCTATTAAGAAACTTCGGGTAGGGTTTGACAACGCTATCGCATCTATGCTAAACTAATAATCCCACATAGGGAAAATAACAAATAAGGAGAAATAAATGAGTGTAATTAAAGGGCTAAAGAATATCAACGCACTACTTGATAAGCCAAAGTATGATGAAAACTCGCCTCGTCTTCGCTGGCTCAAGCTAGCTGATGGACAGGCTGTCAAGATTCGATTTGTCGAAGAGCTTGACGAAGACTCTGCCAACTACTCTGCAGACCGTGGTCTCGCACTGGTAGTTAAGGAGCACACTAATCCTAAGGACTACCGCCTCAAGGCCGTAGACACCATGGATACCGAAGGCCGAGACTGGGCCGAAGAGATGCACCGCAAGGACCCCAAGGCTGGGTGGCGTGGTCGTCTTCGCTTCTATTGCAACGTCCTTGTTGACGATGGCATTGAAGAGCCATACATTGCTATCTGGTCAATGGGTGTTTCGAAGCAGTCTTCGTTCAACACCATTCGTGAGTACGCACTTGAGACTGGAAGTATTTCCAACCTCACTTGGAAGCTCAAGCGTAACGGTCAGGGTACCGAGACTAGCTACACGCTAATCCCATCCATCCCTGATGCAGAGCCTTTTGCATGGGAAGATCACAAGCCCTTCCCTCTGGAGTCAGCCCTCAAGCAGATTCCATATGCAGAACAGGAAGCCTTCTACCTCGGTTTCGATGGTGGAGCTTCGTCAGTAACCAGCAACACAGACTGGTAAAACACTGGGGGGTCAGCTGAACACAGCTGGCCCTCCTCCTAAACTTTTAAGAGAGAGAAACTAAATGAGCTACGTTGGACTACACGTTCACACTCACTATTCGTTGTTTGACGGTATCGCAACACCACAGGAATATGTGGATCGAGCAGTAGAACTGGGTATGCCAGCTATTGCCATTACCGATCACGGTTCGCTATCTGGCCACCGTGAAATGTATCGTACAGCCAAAGAGGCAGGCATCAAGCCTATCCTAGGTGTCGAAGGCTATATGGCTCAAGACCGCTTCGACCACCGAGATGCATCAGAGCGTGAGCACGTTCTAGACATGGTATATAACCACATTGTTATTCTTGCTAAGAATGAGAAGGGTTTAGAAAACCTTAACAAGCTTAACGAGATTGCTTGGACAGAAGGTTTCTTCAAGAAGCCACGTATTGACTTTGAGGTACTTGAGAAGTACAGCGAAGGTCTTATTGTTACCTCAGCCTGCCCCAGCGGTATCGTAGCCAAGTCTATTGAGACTGGAGAGCTTGCGGTAGCTAAGGAAAAGATTGAGTGGTTCCACCGTGTATTTGGTGACGACTACTACATTGAGGTAATGCCTCACAACGCTGCTGAGATTAATCACACTCTCTTGCAGCTTGCAGACGAGTACGGAATCAAGGCTGTTGTAACGCCTGACTGCCACCACTCAGACCCAAGCCAGAAGGAAGTTCAGGAACTCAAGCTTATCCTTAACACTTACTCTAATAAGATTGAGAAGGATGCAACATTTGAGAAGTCTCGTGACATGCCAAACCTTATGGAACGACTAGACTACCTGTATGGTGCAGACCGTCAGATGTCGTTTAATAAGTTTAACATTCACCTTCTTTCCTATGAGGAAATGAAGCGTGACATGGAAGCCCAGGGTATTGATCGTGAAGACATCTACCAGCACTCACTAGAGATTGCTAATAAGGTAGAAGACTACAACATCAAGGACCACATGGATCTCCTTCCTGTACAGTATCCTAAGCCTAATGAGGAGCTGTATGCTCTGGCTATTGCTGGTTTGAAGAAGCGTGGGCTTGAGGGAAAGCAGGAGTACCTCGATCGACTTGACGAAGAACTCAAGATTATTGCAGACAAGAACTTTGGTCCATACTTCTTGGTTGTCCGTTCTATGATTTCGTGGGCCAAGAAAGAAGGTATTCGTGTCGGTCCTGGTCGTGGTTCGGCTGCTGGTAGTCTTCTCTGCTATGCTCTTGATATTACAGATATTGACCCGATTGTTCATGGACTTTTGTTCTTCCGTTTTATTAATCCAGAACGAAATGACTTCCCAGATATTGATACTGATATTCAAGACTCTCGTCGTGACGAGGTAAAAGACTATCTAGTTAGACAGTATCGTCACGTTGCATCTATTGCTACGTTCCTACAGTTCAAGGATAAGGGTGTTGTTCGAGACATTGCCCGTGTACTTCACATCCCACTGACAGACGTTAACAAGGTGCTCAAGACAATTGACACATGGGACGAGTATTGCACATCTAAGACGACGGCATGGTTCCGTGAGAAGTATCCAGAGGTTGAGCAGTACGGAGAACAACTCCGTGGACGTATTCGTGGTACAGGTATCCACGCTGCAGGTGTTGTTACCGCAAAGGAGCCTATCTTTAAGTACGCTCCAATGGAGACACGCACGTCACCAGGAACCAAGGAACGCATTCCTGTAGTTGCTGTAGACATGGGTGAGGCTGAGCGTATTGGTTTGATTAAGCTTGATGCTCTGGGTCTTAAGACTCTATCCGTACTTGACGACACTCTTAAGATTATTAAGGAACGTCACGGTCAGGACATCGATCCACTCACTATTGACATGGAAGACCGTAGGGTCTACGAGATGCTTTCTTCGGGGTACACAAAGGGTGTGTTCCAGTGTGAAGCTACACCATATACAAACCTCCTAGTAAAGATGGGTGTAAGCAACTTCTCAGAGCTTGCAGCATCTAACGCTTTGGTTCGTCCAGGTGCCATGAATACTATTGGTAAGGACTACATTGCACGTAAGCACGGCAAGCAGTCTGTTAGCTTTAGCCACGTTAAGATGAAGGCCTTCACCTCAGACACCTATGGCTGTATTTTGTACCAGGAGCAGGTCATGCAGGCCTGTACAGAGCTTGGTGGAATGACTATGGCTGAGGCTGATAAGGTTCGTAAGATTATCGGTAAGAAGAAGGATGCCAAGGAGTTTGACCAGTTCCAGGATCAGTTCGTACAGGGTGCTTCACAGTACCTAGGCGAAGAGGGTGCAAAGAACCTGTGGCATGACTTTGAGGCACACGCTGGTTATTCGTTTAACAAGTCACACGCTGTAGCGTATTCCACCCTTTCCTACTGGACAGCATGGTTAAAGTACTACTACCCAATCGAGTTTATGTTTGCTCTTCTTAAGAATGAGAAGGACAAGGATGCTCGTACTGAGTACCTGATCGAGGCTAAGCGTATGGGCATTCCCATTCGTCTTCCACACGTCAACGATTCCGACATGGACTTTAAGATTGAGGGCAAGGGTATTCGATTTGGACTTACTGGCATTAAGTACATTTCTGACAACATTGCTAAGAAGTACATCGATGCTCGTCCGTTCACTTCTTACAAGCAGCTTGAAGAATTTACTTTTGGTAAGGGTAACGGAGTAAACAGTCGTGCACTCTCAAGCCTACGCCTAATTGGTGCAGCTACCTTTGAAGATAACCCTAGGAATGACAATGAGGTTCGAGAGAATCTTTATGAGTACCTTAACCTACCCGAGTTTAACATCTCGGTACCAACACACTACCACGCCTTTATTAATGAGGCTGAGGAGTACGAGGAAAAGGGTGCATTCATTGTTATGGGCATGGTCAAGAACATCAAACGAGGCAAGGGGTGGTCCCGTGTGGAGATCCTAGATAAGACTGGCGTTGTTGGTATCTTTGACGACGAGCAGACGGCTATTGAGCCAGGACGTACGTACATTGTCCTAGCATCTGATAACCGTATTCTCTCGGCGGTACCAGTGGATGAAGCCAAGGGTTCTGACAACGGTATTATCAAGTTCCTTAATTATAAGCAACTGCCATATACAGATGAAGAGATGTATGTCGTATCGTTTAAACCACGTGTAACTAAAGCAGGAAAGAAGATGGCATATCTAGTGCTAGCTGACACTGCACGAGAGTTGCACTCGGTGACGGTGTTCCCAACACAGTTCCCCAAAGCTTATATGAAGATTAAAGAGGGTAACGCTTACAAGTTTGAATTTGGCAAAACCAAAGACGGCACAATTATTATGAACGACGTAGAATAAGGAGAAAACATGTTCGATTCACTAGCAACAGAGTTGCACGCAACAGCAGTAGAGAAGGGCTTTTGGCCAGAGGATGTCGATGATATCTTTGTGACTAAGCAGCTCATGATGATTGTCTCAGAGGCCGTAGAGGTCATGGAGGCTATCCGTAAGGATAAGGGTGAGGAAGAGATTGCAGATGAAATGGCAGACATTCTGATCCGCACATTCGATTTGTACGCTGGATTAGTCGAATACGGGTATACTAAGGTATCCCTCGATTATGCTTTCGAGAAGAAGACAGGCTTCAACAAGAGCCGTCCAGAGAAGCACGGGGTACGTTTCTAATGATTACCGTATACACAAAGCCAGCTTGCGTGCAGTGCGAGCAGACAAAGAAGCTTCTGACCAAGAACGGTTTGGAGTTTGACACTATTGATATCACACAGGACGAAGCAGCCTATGACAAGATTGTTGGAATGGGATTTCTTGCAGCACCAGTTGTGATTACCGATGATGATAGCTGGGCTGGGTTCCAGCCTGAAAAGATTAATGGATTGGTTAACTAATGACAACATTAGAAGAAGCAATGGCCTTACTTGATCCTAAGCTTCGAAAGAAGATTGGACCAGGAGTAGGTATCAAGACAGAGTTTGCAAAGACACCAAGCCCTGGGCTCAACAAAGCTCTCGGTGGTGGCTTCCCCTACGGTAGACAGGTTCTGCTATGGGGGAGCAAGTCATCAGCTAAGTCTTCCTTGTGCCTCCAGACTATTGGTTTGGCACAGAAGGAAGGCAAGCTGTGTGCTTGGGTAGATGCTGAGATGTCGTACGACGAAGAGTGGGCTAAGAAGCTTGGTGTAGACACTACGCAGCTTATCTATTCTGAGGCACGAAGTGTTAACGATATGGTTGACGTATCTGTTGCACTACTACATGCTGGTGTAGACATTATTGTCATTGATAGTATTAGTTCTCTTTTGCCAGCGGTATACTTTGAGAAGGATTCTACTGAGCTTAAACAACTAGATAACACTAAGCAGATTGGTGCAGAGTCTAAGGATCTCAAGCACGCATGGATGATGATTAACTATGCTAACAACCAAGAGAAGCCAGCACTTGTCATTGCTATCTCTCAGGCACGTAATAACATCACCGCTATGTACACTCAGAGCGTCCCTACGGGAGGTTTAGCTACCCAGTTCATGTCCTCCACTATCGTAAAACTTTTCTCGTCTACGAGCGACACACAGGCTATCAAGGCCAAGTTGCCTATTGGAGACAAGCTCATTGAGCAGAAGGTTGGACGTAAGATTCGTTGGGAGATTCAGAACTCAAAGACATCTGCCCCAGGTGAGATTGGTGAATACGACTTCTACTTTAAGGGTGACCGTATCGGTATTGATCAAGTGGGTGACCTTGTTGACTCAGCAGAAATGATGGGGTTTGTAGAGCGTACTGGTGCTTGGTACATCCTTCCAGACGAGTCAAAGGTACAGGGGCGTGATGCTTACATTGCCAAGGTACGTGAGGATGCAGAGTTGCAGGCCTATCTAATGGAGAAGGTCAATGGCACGGTATAACGTACACGTAGGTAAGTTTCCTTGTCACACCTGTGGCTATGAGGTTACCACTATCAGAAACTATCCCAACGAGAAGAAGGCTACCTGGATGTGTCCAGAAAAGCATCTTAGCGAGGTTAGCTTTGAGACTAAGAAGACTAAGGCTGACTATGAGCGAAAGAGGTGAGTCTAAGCGTCTAGGAGCTAGGCAGCACAAAAACTCTGGACGTAATAATCAAAAAGGTGATGCCACTTGGGAGAACTTCTGTGTTGACTTTAAAGAGGTTGGCAAGTCGTTCACTATCAACAAGGAAGTATGGGCAAAGGCCTGTACCGATGCTATTAAAAACCATGCCGACCCTGCTATCGTGGTCGTTATTGGCGAGGGTAACACTAAGACACGCCTCGCAGTAATAGAACTAGATATGCTCACACAGTTGGTAAACGGAGAGGAATAGGGTATACTTAATATAATGGAAACAACAGAAACAAAAACAACAATTGATCAACTAAACTGGGTGCATGAAATTGCAGAATATATGCAAGATGAAGATCTTTCAGATGCCCTAGCAATGGTTGCTAAATTAATAATTAAACCAGATATTCCTCTGCAAGTTGCCACAATCGAGATTGTTCGGTTACAGGCAATTGCTGCCAAGATGTCATTCAAGGCAACTTGGCTTACCAACGTAGACAAGGGAGACAGAGCGAAGAAGAATATCTACTATACTGCAGCAGAGGCTATCAATCAATTGGTATCCGCTCTTAAGTATATTATTCGCTAGAATATATTATGAAAAATTTACTAACGCAAGTAATGGAAAAGCCCGTAGATCTTAAGGTAACTGATGCTTTCAGTACTGAGGGTTTGATTGAGGCTATTCAAAAGGGTTACATCGCTAACCGTGGTCCTCGTCACCAGCAGAAGAAGTCATTTGCTCCTTCTACTATTGCATATGGACACGGTGAATGTGCTCGTTACTGGTACCTCGCATTTGATGGCGGTACATTTGAAGATAACGCAGATGCATTTGCAGGTGCTAACATGACTAATGGTACTCTATCTCACAATAGAATCCAGGCAGCTATGGCTGATGCTGGCATCCTTAAAGAGGCAGAGTTCAAGATTATTAGTAATGACCCACCCATCTTCGGATACGGTGACGTTATTCTAGATTGGGAAGGCGAAGAACTTCTTGGCGAAATCAAGACCATGATGAATGAAGGTTTTGAATATCGTAAGAACAACCGTAAGCCTAAGCCAGGACACTTGATCCAGCTCCTAATCTACATGAAGATTCTACAGAAGCGTAAGGCTGTTCTTATCTATGAGAATAAGAACAACCACGAACTACTTATTCTTCCCGTAGAAATTAATGACTATTACAAACAGTGGGTAAACAATGCATTCGATTGGATGCGTAGTGTCCGACAGGCATGGGTCGATAGAACCCTTCCTGAAAAGAACTATCGCTCAAACTCGAAGATCTGCAAGAGCTGTCCTTTAGCGAAAACTTGTGCAGATGCAGGTAAGGGAGATGTAGTAATCAATCGCCTGGAGCCTATCGATGAAAAACTGTCAATGGTGTGATGCCAATTTTAAACCAAGAGTAAGTTATCAGATCTATTGCTCTGATGCTTGTCGTGAAGAAGCAACCAAAGAAAAAATTGCTCAGCGATATGCTATATCAAGACGTAATAAAATGATAGGTAAAACTCGTGCATGTAAGTCTTGTAGCAAGCCGTTGTCTGTTTATAACGATGACGTGCTTTGCTCAAGCTGTGTGGTTAACCCAACAGATGTTCTTAAAACAATTAAAGAGATAAAGAGAATGGCAAATGGAAAAGACAAATAGGTTTGTTTCTATTGATGCAAACAGTACAAGTATTGCCTTTGCTGTTTGGATGCATGACTCTCTAACTAGTTATGGGAAGATTTCTTGGGCTGGCAAGACAAATTACGAAAAGGTACAACAGGCCTCCCAGGTAGTTCGTGACTTCTTTAATTACTATGGTGATATGGACACTGTAGTAATTGAGCACACTGTCTTTATGAACAGTCCTAAGACCGCTGCTGATCTAGCATTGGTACAGGGAGCTATTCTGGGAGCCATGTCAATTTCGGGGGTAAGGGAGATTAAGTCTACCAACCCCATAGCGTGGCAAACATTCATAAAGAACGGTAGACTAACTACCCCAGAGAAACAGCTTATTCGTAATGAGTTTCCTGGCAAGTCAGATGCATGGTACAAAAACAAGGAGCGAGACTTTAGAAAGAATCGCACCATTGAGTTTGTTAATAAAAGATATAATAAAACAATTACAGATAACGATGTGGCAGATGCAGTAGGTATTGGACATTACGCTATCTTTAACTGGGAGAAATTGGGTTGACATCATGGCTCTAAAACTGTATACTAATGAAGCATGGTTACGCAAACGTTTCCATCTGGACCGTAAGACTCCAGAAGAAATTGCGAAGGAATGCGGAACAAGCGTAGAAACAATCTACGTATATCTAGCAAAATTTGGATTAAGAAAGAGTAAGAGATGACCAAGGGTTACGAGAGCAGCAAGCCTAATGAAGAAAGGTTTGTAGAGTTCTACGACATGGCTAAGAAGATGAACCAACAGATTGATATGGTTAATCACCCCAAGCACTACACCTCAGATCCTAGTGGCGTTGAGTGCATTGAGGTAACTCGACACCGTAACTTTAATATAGGTAATGCTATCAAGTATCTATGGCGTGCAGGGCTCAAGGAATCTGTTGGCAAGGATACACTGGAAAAGCAGGTAGAAGATTTACGCAAAGCGGTGTTCTACATCAATGACGAAATTACCCGATTGACTGGAGAAGTTAATGGCAAAGCCTAAGAAGTTTGTATTACCAGAGATTGCACAGAAGTATGTCCGTGAGGATACTGTTCTGCTTCCTGACGGATTCACCCTAGAGCGTGGAGACATGTTTAAGATTAAGGGTAAGAATAGTTTTGGCATTGGTGAGTGGGGAATTACTTTTAAGTTTGACCACCTTGTTACCAACACAGAAAATGGTAAGATATATGTAGAGTGTTTTGAAATGTACCGTGGCAAGGCTGGGGTAATGAGAGCATTCACTGTAGATCGCATTAAGCGTATCCCCAAGAAGAGGAGCAAGCGTGTCCGAAGAACCACTGATTGAACATCTGGACCAGGTAAACAAGGTAGTCTCTAAATACCTAGAGGGCAATAACGAGACTGCAATCTCTAAGCAACTAAACCTGCCTAGACAAAAGGTTGTATCGTACCTTAACGAGTGGAAGCAGATGGCATCTAACAATGCCGCTATTCGTGAACGTGCACGTGAAGCTTTGGTGTCTGCAGATACACACTACAACAAACTAATTGGTCAGGCATACGAGGTCATCGATGAAGCAACCACCATTGCAAACCTTGCTGCAAAGACAACAGCAATTAAACTAGTACTAGACATTGAGTCACGCCGTATCGACATGCTTCAAAAGGCTGGTCTTCTTGAGAACAAGGAGCTTGCTGAAGAGATGATGGAAATTGAGAAGAGACAAGACATCCTCATGAACATCCTTAAGGACGTTGCTGCAGAACACCCAGAAGTTCGTGACAAGATTATGCGTCGTCTCTCAGAGGCATCTAGAGGCACCGAGACGATCACGGTAGTACACAATGTTTGATGATTTTCTCGAAGCCCTAAAAGACAATCACTTCTCTGAAACACCAGTAGACGTAAAGACGTTTGTTGAGGGTGAGGCTTACCTAGGTCAGCCACAGCTATCAGAAATTCAGTATGATATTGTTCAGGCTATGAGTCAGATCTACAAGCTAGAGGACCTCCAGGAGCTTATGGGGACCGTTGAGGGTGCTGCCTACTACAAGAAGTATACAAAGAATGAGCTTATTCTCCAGCTTGGCAAGGGTAGCGGTAAGGACTTCGTATCTACCGTAGCTTGTGCATACGTAGTGTATAAACTCCTATGTCTTAAAGACCCAGCCCGTTACTATGGAAAGCCTTCTGGCGATGCTATCGATATCATTAACGTGGCTATTAACGCACAGCAGGCAAAGAACGTGTTCTTCAAGGGCTTCAAGACCAAGATTGAAAAGTCCCCGTGGTTTGCTGGTAAGTTTTATTCCAAGGCAGACTCTATTGAGTTCGATCACGCTATCACTGTTTACTCTGGTCACTCTGAACGAGAGTCTCACGAGGGTCTAAACCTTTTGATGGCAGTACTTGACGAGATCTCTGGTTTCGCTTCTGAGGTTGGAACTGGTAACGAACAGGGTAAGACTGCTGATAACATCTACAAAGCATTCCGTGCATCCGTAGACTCACGTTTCCCAGACCTAGGAAAGGTAGCACTACTATCCTTCCCACGTTATCCTGGCGACTTCATTTCTCAGCGGTATGATGATGTAATCCTTGAAAAGGAAGTTATAACTAAGACTCATAAGTTTATTATGAATCCAGAACTACCAGAGGATATGGAAGGTAATAGCCTAGAAATCACATGGGATGAAGACACTATTCTTTCATACAAGTATCCAGGCATGTTTGCTATCAAGCGTCCTACATGGGTAGTGAACCCTACTCGTAAGGTAGATGACTTTAAGCTTGCGTTCTATACAGACCTAGGTGATGCTATGCAGCGTTTTGCTTGTATCCCTACCTACAGCTCTGATGCATTCTTTAAGCAGGTAGAAAAGGTTCGTTCCTGTATGAGCATCCGTAACCCTATTGACACACACAAGAGGTTTGATGAAACGTTCACACCTGATCCAGACAAGAAGTACTACGTCCATGCCGACCTTGCCCAGCTTCACGATAAGTGTGCTGTTGCTATTGCACACGTAGATAAGTGGGTCAATATTAATGTTATTAAAGATTACGAGCAGGTTGCACCCATCGTTGTGGTAGATGCTGTTGTTTGGTGGGAGCCAAAGATTGAAGGGCCAGTTGACCTATCAGAGGTTAAGCAGTGGATCCAGAACTTGCGTCGTTTAGGTTTCGATATTGGTATGGTCAGCTTTGACCGTTGGCAGTCATTCGATATTCAGAATGAGTTGAAGCAGGTGGGTATGAGAACCGAGACTGTTTCTGTTGCCAAGAAGCACTACGAAGACATGGCTATGCTTGTCTACGAAGAGCGACTGGTCATGCCAGCTATCGATCTCCTCTTTGAAGAGTTAACAGAGCTTAAGATTGTTAAGCAAAACCGAGTAGACCACCCACGTAAAAAGTCTAAGGACCTTGCGGATGCTGTGTGTGGAGCCATCTTCGGAGCCATCTCTCATACCCCAAAGAACCTTAACCAGGTTGTTGAGGTTCACACTTTCGGTGACAAGAAGAAGGTTGCGGAGTTTGCCGATGACGTGATACAATTTAAACCTAGGGAAATGACAAACGAGGTCCGAGACTATCTCGGCCAGTATGATTTGATTTAAAAGAGAGGTAACATGGTATCGCTAGATATTGTTTACTACTCAAATCGTTCTGGAAACACTAGGCGTTTTGTCGAAAAACTGGGGTATAGAAATACAATTGATCTGTCATCTAACCTTAACTTAGTAGTACGTAACAACTATGTATTGTTCGTTCCAACTTATGGTGGTGGGCATGGAGAGTATTCTATACCTAGACCAGTAGCAAACTTTCTAAACGACAGAATGAATAGGAAGCAGCTAGTTGGGATTGTAGGGTTTGGGAACACCAATTTTGGTGACCACTATTGCAAGGCAGCTTACCTGATTGCTGAAAAAACAGGTGTGCCAATACTGGCAAAAATAGAGCTTCTGGGAACACCAGAGGACGTACAACTCGTACAGGAAAGGTTGAGGAAACTAAATGAGCAATTACAGCTATCATGAACTAAACGCCATGTTGAATCTATATGGTCCAAACGGAGAGATCCAGTTCGACAAGGACAAGGAGGCTGCCAAGGCTTATTTTCTTGACCACGTAAATCAGAATACCGTATTCTTCCACAGCCTTGAAGAGAAGATTGATTATCTTATTGAGAATGAATACTACGACAAGGCAGTGCTAGACCAGTACGACTTCGACTTTGTTAAGTCTTTGTTTAAGCAAGCATACGCAGTCAAGTTCCGTTTCGATACATTCCTGGGTGCATACAAGTTCTACACCTCTTATGCCCTCAAGACATTTGATGGCAACCGTTACCTAGAACGCTTCGAAGACCGTGTCTGCATGAACGCACTTATGCTTGCTCGTGGTGATAAGAAGCTTGCTAAGTCAATGGTGGACGAAATCATCTCAGGTCGATTTCAGCCAGCTACTCCAACGTTCCTTAATGCAGGTAAAATGCAGCGAGGTGAGTTCGTATCTTGCTTCCTTCTCCGTATTGAAGACAACATGGAATCAATTGCTCGTGCGATCAACTCCTCACTCCAGCTGTCTAAACGTGGTGGGGGTGTTGCCCTTAACCTAACAAACTTGCGTGAATCTGGTGCACCTATCAAGAAGATTGAGAACCAGTCTTCTGGTGTCATTCCAGTTATGAAGTTGTTAGAAGACTCATTCTCCTATGCAAACCAGCTAGGTGCACGACAAGGTGCAGGTGCTGTATACCTCAACGCACATCACCCAGACATTCTCAACTTCCTCGACACCAAGCGTGAGAACGCTGACGAGAAGATGCGTATTAAGACTCTTAGTATTGGTGTTGTTATTCCAGACGTTACCCTTGAGCTTGCTCGTAACAACGAGGACATGTATCTATTCTCTCCATATGATGTTGAGCGTATCTACGGGGTACCAATGACTGAGATCTCTGTAACTGAAAAGTATCAGGAGATGGTAGACAACCCAGAGATCAAGAAGTCTAAGATCAAGGCTCGTGTACTCTTTGAGCGTATCGCAGAGCTGCAGTTCGAATCTGGCTACCCATACGTAATGTATGAAGATACTGTTAATGATGCAAACCCAGTAGAGGGACGTATTAGTATGTCCAACTTGTGCTCTGAGATTCTACAGGTGTCCTCAGCTTCTGAGTACAACGCTGACCTCAGCTACAAGACTATTGGTAAGGACATCTCATGTAACCTAGGATCATTAAACATTGCACAGGTCATGGACTCTCCAGACTTTGCTAAGACTGTTGACGTTGCTATCCGTGCACTGACATCTGTTGCAGACATGAGCTACATCGACTCTGTTATGTCAATTGCCGAGGGTAACAAGAAGAGCCGTGCCATTGGCCTTGGTCAGATGAACCTCCATGGCTACCTTGGTAGAGAGAAGATTCACTACGGTAGCGAAGAGTCTATTGACTTTACCAACATGTACTTCTACAAGGTTCTATACCACGCTCTACAGTCGTCTGCACAGATGGCTAAAGAGACTGGAGAAACGTTTGATAACTTTGAAAACTCTAAGTACGCTACTGGTGAATTCTTTGATAAGTATGTCAACCAGGAGTGGAAGCCTGCAACTAAGCGTGTAGAACAGCTATTCTCTGAAAAGGGTTTCAAGCTACCTACACAGGCAGACTGGGAGAACCTTGCTAAGTTTGTTAAGAAGCACGGTTTGTATAACCAGAACCTACAGGCTGTACCTCCTACAGGATCTATCTCTTACATCAATAACTCTACAAGCTCTATCCACCCTATCGCTTCTCAGATTGAGATTCGTAAGGAAGGAAAGCTTGGACGTGTCTACTACCCTGCTCCACACATGACTCAGGACAACATGGAGTACTTCAAGGATGCATATGAGATTGGTCCTGAGGCCATCATTGATGTCTACGCTGCTGCAACACAGCACGTTGACCAGGGATTGTCTCTCACGCTGTTCTTTAAAGACACAGCAACTACCCGTGATGTTAACCGTGCACAAATCTATGCATGGAAGAAGGGTATTAAAACTATTTATTACATCCGTATTCGACAGCTTGCTCTGGAGGGTACTGAGATTGACAACTGCGTAAGCTGCATGTTATGATTGGAGTATAATGATTACAAGACCTATTAACTGGAATAAGATTGAAGACCCCATTGACTTGGAGGTCTGGAACCGACTCACAGCCAACTTCTGGCTGCCAGAGAAGGTACCACTTGCCAATGACGTACAGTCCTGGGCAACGTTGCACCCTGACGAGCAACAGCTTACAATGCATGTATTTACTGGCTTGACATTGCTAGATACAGTGCAAGGAACAGTTGGTTCCATGAGCATTATTGGAGATAGTCGTACACAACATGAAGAAGCGGTTATTACTAATATTGCTTTTATGGAATCTGTTCATGCTAAGAGCTACTCTAGTGTCTTTTCGACTCTCTGTTCAACTACAGAGATCGACGAGGCATTTAGATGGTCAGAAGATAATCCTTACCTACAGAAGAAGGCGGAGATTGTTCTTGCGAATTACCACGCATCTGATCCAGAAAAGAAGAAGATTGCTTCGACTCTACTTGAGTCCTTCCTCTTCTACAGTGGTTTCTACCTACCTATGTACTGGTCATCTCGTGCAAAGCTTACTAACACTGCTGATCTAATTAGACTTATCATTCGTGATGAAGCTGTTCACGGCTACTACATTGGATATAAGTTCCAGCAGGCTTACAACGAGTCTACAGAAGAACGTAAGGAAGAGCTGCATGACTATGCATACTCACTCCTCATGGAACTCTATGACAATGAGATTAAGTACACTGCTGATCTTTACGACGGTATGGGACTAACAGAGGATGTTAAGGCATTCCTACGTTATAACGGTAACAAGGCTCTAATGAATCTTGGTTTTGATGCACTCTTTCCCAAAGAAACGTGCAACGTAAACCCTGCCATTCTTTCTGCCTTGTCACCTAACTCAGACGAGAACCACGATTTCTTTAGTGGGTCTGGCTCCTCGTATGTAATTGGAAAGCACGAAGCAACAACTGACGACGATTGGGATTTCTAATGGCTAAAGATCTTGACTTCGACGAATGGGTCGAAATCGGTACAGTTAAGGGATGGATCAGTCCACCTTTTTGCAACACTCATGATGGTGATCCATACATGACTGATGAAGAAATGCAAGAATGGGAGGACGGGGGAGACCCCTGTCAGCCTGTTTTCAAAATTCTTCAATAAAGTGTTGACAATAGTTCTTGCTGTATGTATAATTAATATATAGCAAGACAATGCTCCATAGCTCAACGGCAGAGCAGGAAGCTGTTAACTTCAAGGTTCCTGGTTCGAATCCAGGTGGGGCAGCAATATAACTACATAGCGTTTATATACATGCGTGTGTTGCATAGTGGTAGTGCCCTATCCTTCCAAGTTAGAGGTGCAGGTTCGATTCCTGTCACACGCTCGTAACCCATAGGTCTGAACAACTTGTGGGAATACTGATGCAACCGAAACTATCGTTGCTGCTTCCATTCGGATAACCGTTCAGGGCGAGTCCACTAAGGGGGTATGCTAGGTTGTACAGCCATTGGGTGTTTTGCATAGGCATGATCCTGTCCCACGAATGGCACTTGGCCCTAT
>ERZ1034363.221-NODE-221-length-40015-cov-11.115354_pt1 | contig 40015 bp, 39 predicted proteins | sample MGYA00520616_ERZ1034363 | MGnify/ENA primary metagenome ERZ1034363 (study PRJEB33736, sample SAMEA104284506) | Azolla filiculoides | biome: Urban; feature: Water surface; material: Ditch water | place: Netherlands | collected 2015-10-28 | depth 0-0.1 m ...
TCAGCATGCCGTTGGGTTTCTACGTCGGTAACTGGAACTCGAACGTTGCTTCGGGCGCTGGCTACCCAGGTGGCAACCTTGAAACCGATCTGTACGGTGGCTGGAAGTACGGCTTTAACGAAGATTTTGGTATGGATACTGGTGTGATTTTCTATCTGTATCCGGGTAGCAAGGGCTCCACTGCAACAGGTCCATATCAAGCTGCGGGTGGAGCTGGTTATGCGGGCCCAAATAGTGGCATGGTTAATAACTTCGAATATTACATCGGTGGTAACTGGAAGACCTTGAGCTTGAAGGAATATATTTCTTTCTCTGATTACTTCAGCCAAGTTTCGCCAACAGGCGGCAGCACTGCAGGAAGTAGCTATACAGATTTAACGGGTACACAGGATCTGGGCTTCATCAGTGACTCGCTGGCCACCTGGGGTGTGGTTGGGCACTTAGGTTATATGGCTGTTAGCAATTACACAGCAGCTAATTATGTCGATTGGAAATTGGGCATCACCAAAGATATGGGCAATGGTTGGCTTGCATCGGCTTCGTATATCCAAACGAATGCCAATGGCAACTGTGGTTCTGCGACAACTTCGACTCAACCCTACTGTCTGGGTAAAACCTGGGATAGCAGCAATAACATGACTGGTACCCCTCGTAACCTCGGCAATGCCACCGGCGTTGTTTCGATCAGCAAGACGTTCTAATCAAGCTACAACCGGGGTTTGCCTTCAGGGCGAACCCCGCCTGATTTAATTACATAAGGAACCAGTTCATGAAACTCGTTACCGCAATTATCAAGCCGTTCAAGCTGGACGAAGTGCGTGAAGCACTCGCCGCTGTCGGTGTGCAGGGCGTGACTGTGACAGAAGTCAAAGGCTTCGGTCGCCAGAAGGGCCATACAGAACTCTATCGCGGCGCTGAATATGTCGTCGATTTCCTGCCGAAGGTTAAGTTGGAAGCTGCTGTCGCAGACAACATCCTGGAACAGGTGATTGAAGCCATTGAGAAGTCGGCTGCAACCGGCAAGATCGGTGACGGCAAGATTTTTGTCTTCCCGCTTGAAGAAGTGGTTCGTATCCGCACCGGCGAAACCGGTGAGACGGCCCTTTAACGGAATCCAAGGAGTTTATTCATGAAAAAATATCTCGCAATGCTGCTCCCACTGCTAGCCAGTGGCGTAGCGCTGGCTGACCCGGCTGCCGCGGCACCGGTGATGAACAAGGGCGATAACGCCTGGATTATGGTTTGTTCGGCCTTCGTTATTCTGATGTCGATCCCGGGTCTGGCCCTGTTTTACGGTGGCCTGGTTCGCAAGAAAAACGTGCTGTCGCTGCTGATTCAGGTCTTTGTTGTATTTGCCCTGATCTCGCTGCTGTGGGTGATCTACGGCTACAGCGTTGCCTTCACTGAAGGCCATTCGCTCTATAACGCTTTCTTTGGCTCGTTCGACAAGATCCTGCTGAAGGGCATTAACGGCGAAACGCTAACCGGCACCTTCTCCAAGGGCGTCGCCATTCCTGAGCTGACCTTCGTGGTCTTCCAGGGTGCCTTTGCTGCGATTACCTGCGCACTGATCGTGGGTGCCTGGGCTGAGCGTATCAAGTTCTCTGCGGTGCTGCTGGGTCTGGTTGGCTGGTTCACGCTGGCTTACCTGCCGATTGCTCACATGGTCTGGTTCTGGGCAGGTCCTGATGCCTATACCTCGGCTGAAGCGGCTGAAGCGGCTGGTGCAACGGCTGGTTGGTTGTTCCAGAAGGGCGCGCTCGACTTTGCAGGTGGTACGGTCGTTCACATCAACGCCGCTGTTGCTGGCCTGGTGGTGGCTTACATCGCTGGCAAGCGTATCGGTTACGGTCGTGAAGCCATGTCGCCACACAATCTGACGTTCACCATGATTGGTGCCTCGCTGCTGTGGTTCGGCTGGTTCGGTTTCAACGCCGGTTCGGCACTGGAAGCCAGCGGTGCTGCATCGCTCGCCTTTGTGAACACTTGGGTTGCTACTTCGGCTGCAACGCTGTCGTGGTTGGCTGCAGAGTGGTTGATCAAGGGTAAGCCTTCGATGCTGGGCGCCGCTTCGGGTGCAGTGGCTGGCCTGGTAGCGATTACGCCGGCTGCGGGCTTCGTGGGTGTTGGCGGTGCCATCATCATCGGTGCTATCGGTGGCGTGGTTTGTCTGTGGGGTGCAAGTGGCCTGAAGAAAATGCTCAAGGTTGATGACTCGCTCGACGTGTTCGGTATCCACGGCGTAGGCGGTATCACGGGTGCATTGCTGACAGGTGTGTTTGCTGACCCAGCGCTGGGCGGTACAGGCATCTATGACTACGTAACGAATGCTGTTGCCGAAGGTTACTCGATCGCTGATCAGGTTGTGATTCAGGCAACTGCTGTTGGTACAACCGTACTGTGGTCAGGTGTCGTGGCTTTCGTCGTCTTCAAGCTACTTGACGTCGTAATGGGTCTGCGTGTTCCGGAAGACCAGGAACGTGAAGGCCTGGATGTAACCTCCCACGGTGAAAACGCATATCACGATTAATGGTCGGTCGTTTTATGTAAAGGTAATTCCCAACGGTTTCTCCTCTCCGTGTGGATTTGGCGGGTACTTCGGTACCCGCCTTTTTTTTGGAGAAAGAATTAGATGGATTTAGGGCCGATGAGAATGCTGCGCCGGGCAATCTGTACTTCAGACATGAATAAGCCCAGGGCGCCAATCAGCATGATCATGGCGGCTGCAAAAAGAAAGGCGACCGCACCACCGATGCTGGCTGAAAAATAAGTACCGACAAAAATCGTAAAGACCACGGCACAGACTAGAAAAGCGGATAGCGAACAGAGTGTAATGGCGTGATGGATGATGTCGAGACGTCTGCTTAACGTACCCAGCTCGACCGCGAAGTGCGCCGGGTTCTTGCCGTCTTCGATCCAGCCGTCAATGCGATGCGCTCGATCAATGACACGACCCATGCGGGTGGTAAGTACGGAAAGAATGGCGCCTACGCCGGTGAGTAAAAACACAGGTGCGACCGCCAGTTGCACAACGTGGGCGATGTCGGAAATTTCCGGACTGGTCAGCATGGTTATCCTCCGTGAGGATGAAGCAGATTAGCGGAAGACGATGGTCTTGTTTCCGTGGATGAGCACGCGACCTTCCAGATGGTTGCGCAGGCCACGGGCCAGAACGGTCTTTTCGATATCCTTACCGTAGCGAACCATGTCTTCTACCGAGTCGGAGTGATCGATACGGATGACATCCTGTTCGATGATCGGGCCCTGGTCCAGATCGGCCGTGACATAGTGGCACGTGGCGCCGATCAGCTTAACGCCGCGCTCCCATGCCTGATGATAGGGTTTGGCACCCACGAAGGACGGCAGGAATGAGTGGTGAATGTTGATGATGCGTCCCGGGAACTGCGCGCAGAGTTCTGGTGACAGAATCTGCATGTAACGGGCGAGCACCATCACGTCGGCCTGAGCTTCCGTGCACAGTTCACTAATGCGGGCGTAAGCCTGTTCTTTGTTGTCCGGGGTCACGGGGACGTGATGGAACGGAATGCCGTGCCATTCGACAAAGCCACGCAAGGTCTCGTGATTCGAGATGATGCAGGGGATGTCGATATCGAGCTCTTTGGACTGCCAGCGGGCCAGCAGATCATAAAGACAGTGTTCCTGTTTGGAGACCAGAATCACCACGCGTTTGCGCTTGGCTGAATCCGAGATCTTCCAGGTCATGTCGAATTCGTCGGCTACGGGTTTAAAGGCAGCCCGCAGACCATCCAGATCAAACGGCAATGAGTCGGCTTTGATCTCGAGGCGCATGAAGTAGGCGGCAACGCCTTCATCATTAGGCGGCTCGGAATGCAGCGTCGTTTCGAGAATCCAGCCGCCATGCTGGGCAAAAAAGCCGGAGACGGCAGCCACAATGCCTACCCGATCCGGGCAGGAGGCGGTGAGTGTGTAGAAACGTTCGCGATGCATACGCCGACCCGACCTTCTTAGATGCGTGCCGAAGCGCTGCGGATGGCGTCGTTCAGTTCGCTGTAGTTCATGGTCACCGGGAATTGCGGGAATTCACGGATGACGTTTTCTGGTGGGTGGAACAGGATGCCGGCGTGGGCTTCGCCCAGCATGGCCGTATCGTTGTACGAGTCACCAGCAGCCACCACCTTGAAATTCAGACCCTTGAAGGCTTTAACGGCGGCACGCTTTTGATCGGGCATGCGCAGGTGGTAATTAACCAGCATGCCTTCGGCATCGGCTTCCAGCTTGTGGCAGAAGAGCGCCGGCATATTCAGCTGATTCATCAGCGGCATGGCAAATTCGTAGAAGGTATCGGACAGGATGATCACCTGGAAATCCTGACGCAGCTGGTCGAGGAAGTCTTTGGCGCCTGGCATGGGGCCCATTTCGGCGATGACCTTCTGGATATCCGGCAGGCCGAGCTTGTTCTCGCGCAGGATGTCCAGGCGGTACTTCATCAGCTTGTCGTAGTCGGGCTCGTCGCGAGTCGTGCGGCGCAGTGCTTCAATGCCCGTGCGGTTGGCGAATTCGATCCAGATTTCCGGAACAAGTACACCTTCAAGATCAAGACAGACGATTTGCACGGCGGGACTCCCGATGAAAAAGAGAAATAGTTAAGGGGCAAATTTTACCCGATCGCGCCCGCCTGCCCTACAATGCTGGGCGCATGAACCGATTTTATTCCACTTCGTTCCGGATTCTCCTGGGGTTTTGCTCCGGGTTGGTGCTTTGTGCGCCTGTTATGGCAGCGCCACCGGCACCGGTATTTGATCCTGCCGTGTTGGAAACGCGCGAGCAGGAAGCCAAAGCGCTGAAGAACGAAGGTAAGGAAATCCGTGCGAATTCTGATCAGCAACTGGAAATTGATACCTGGAATTGCTACAGCAAGATCCTGGTGACCCGTTGTATTGATAAGGCGAAGGATCGTCGCTACGAAGAACGGGAGAAGGCGCGGGCGCTTGAAGCACAAGCCGCCGTGATCGATCGTGAAGTGCGTGAACGCCGCCTGATTAATCAGCTGGCCAATCCGCCAGAAGAATTACGTCAGCCTAATCCACCGGCCGGGTCGATCAAGAAGGCGATCGACGAGGGCAAGACGGTGAAGCAGGTGGAGCAGGAACGGAAGATCCGTGATGCCGAGCAGTCGGCGACGCCGTTGAAATCGGATGCAGAGATTCAGGCAGCATCTGCCGAGCGTGATCGTAAGGCCGCTGAAAAACGCGCCAAGCGCGAAGCTGCTGAACAGCAACGGGCTGCCGAGAAGGCTGCGTACGAAGCGCAGCAAGCCATTAAGAATCAGAAACCCTAATTCGCGGATCTGTACCCTTCGCCGAAGCGCTAGGGCTTAGTTAACGCCCTGGCTCAAGAGGTAATCTTCGTAATTGCCCTGGAAGTCGACCACGGTGTGATCTGCCTTAATTTCGATGATGCGCGTGGCCAGTGATGACACAAACTCGCGGTCATGCGAAATGAAGATCAGTGTGCCCGGGAATAGATCCAGCGCCGTATTCAGGGATTCAATCGATTCCATGTCCAGGTGATTCGATGGTTCATCCATCAGCAGCACATTGGTGTGCAACAGCATCAGGCGACCGAACATCATCCGACCCTGCTCCCCGCCTGAGATAACCTTGACGGGCTTCTTCACGTCGTCGCCCGAGAAGAGCAGACGGCCCAGCGTGCCGCGGATCAGGGTTTCTACATCGGAGCCTTCATAACCACCGGCGCGGACATAGCCCGAGATCCAGTCGGTGAGGTTCGTGTCTGAGGCGAAGTCAGCGGCGTGATCCTGTGCGAAGTAACCGAGCTTGGCTTTTTCTGCCCATTTGATGGTGCCAGCGGTTGGCGTCAGCTCGCCGTGCAGCAGCTTGAGGAGCGTCGTTTTACCCACGCCATTCTCACCAATAATGGCGATCTTTTCACCGGCGTTAACCGTGAGCGAGAGATTCTTGAACAAAGGTTCGTTGTCCGCGTAGGCGAAACCGAGGTTTTCGATTTCAACGGCTTGACGGTGCAGTTTGTCTTTGTCGTCGTATTCGAAACGGATCCACGGGTACTGACGTGACGATGGCTTTACGTCTTCTGGTTTCAGCTTGTCGATCAGCTTCAAGCGGCTGGTGGCCTGCTTAGCTTTCGAGGCGTTGGCCGAGAAGCGGCGAACGAAGGTCTGCAGTTCGGCGATACGTTCTTTGGCCTTGGCATTGGCGTTCGACTGACGCTCACGCGCCTGAGTCGAGGCTTCCATGAAGTCGTCATAGTTGCCAGCGTAGGTGGTGATTTTGCCGAAGTCCAGATCGGCCATGTGCGTACATACCTGGTTCAGGAAGTGACGGTCATGGGAGATGATGATCATGGTGGAGTTGCGCTCGTTGAGCACGTCTTCCAGCCAGCGGATGGTGTTGATGTCCAGGTTATTGGTTGGCTCATCGAGTAGCAGAATGTCTGGATTGGCGAACAGTGCCTGGGCCAGCAAGACGCGCAGCTTCCAGCCGGGCGCAACTTCGCGCATCGGGCCATTGTGCTTGTCGGTAGGGATACCGACGCCGAGCAGTAATTCACCGGCACGCGATTCGGAGGTGTAGCCGTCGTATTCGGCGAACTTCACTTCCAGTTCGGCCGCCTTCATGTAGTCGTCTTCGGTGGCGTCCGGATTGGCGTAGATGGCATCGCGTTCCTGCATACAGGCCCACATTTCTTCGTGGCCTTGCAGTACAACGTCCAGCACGCGCTGGTCTTCGTAGGCGAACTGATCCTGCTTCAGGTAAGCCATGCGTTCGTTAACGTCTTTGGTCACGTTACCGGCCGAAGATTCCAGTGCATTGCAGAGGATCTTCATAAAGGTCGATTTGCCGGCGCCGTTGGCACCGATCAGGCCGTAGCGATAGCCTTCGCCGAATTTGACCGAAACGTTTTCGAACAAGGGCTTAGCCCCGAATTGCATGGTGATGTTATTTGCGACGAGCATGGAAAATCCAAAAAAGCGTGGCGGTCGGCATAGCCGGCCGCTAAGGCAATGTTTTTAAAGACGTCATTCTACCAGCGGCGGCGCTGCAGTGCGGCACTGGCATGGTGCTCATGGGGTAAACTTGAGTCATGGTTCCTAATCTGACTACGGCCCTGGCTGGCCCCCTTCATGCGCTGGAACAGTGCTTTCTGGATCAAACGACCGCGATTGAGCGGTGGTTTCGCTGTGCCTGGCAGGATCACACGCCGCCTTTTTACGCCTCGGTCGATCTGCGCAACGCGGGTTACAAGCTGGCGCCAGTCGATACCAACCTGTTTCCCGGCGGCTTTAATAACCTGAATCCGGCGTTTTACCCGCTGTGCATCCAGGCGATCCAGACGGCCATCGAAAAATACTGTCCGGATGCGCGCAATATGCTGCTCATCCCGGAAAACCATACACGTAACCAGTTCTATCTGAAGAACGTCGCCACGCTGGCTGGCGTGCTGCGTCAGGCGGGGCTAACAGTACGTCTGGGTTCGGTATCGCCAGAAATTACGGCGCCTGTAACGCTGGAACTGGATGATGGGCAGTCTCTGCATCTGGAACCGTTGCAACTGAATAACGGTCGCTGGGGCGTTGAAGGCTTCGACCCCTGCATGGTGCTGCTCAATAATGATCTGTCGGCCGGCGTGCCGGATATCCTGCAAGCACCCACGGGCCAGACGCTAATTCCACCGGTACATGCCGGTTGGCATGTGCGCCGCAAGAGCCAGCATTTTGCGGCCTACGATCGTGTGGCAACCGATTTTGCTGCGCTGGTCGGTATCGACTCGTGGCGCATTAACCCTTACTTTGCGACTTGCGAAGACATTAACTTCCACGAACGTGTAGGGGAAGATTGCCTAGCGGCGCGTGTGGATGAGCTGCTTAACCGCATCCGCGTGAAATATCGCGAGTACGACATCAAGGCCGACCCCTATGTGGTGGTGAAAGCCGATGCCGGTACTTACGGTATGGGCGTGATGACGGTGCGTGATGCCAGTGAAGTGATCGGCCTGAACCGTAAGCAACGCAACAAGATGAGTGTGATCAAGGAAGGCATGGAAGTGTCGTCCGTGATTATTCAGGAAGGCGTGCCGACACTCGAAACGATTCGCGATGCGGTGGCCGAGCCGGTGGTCTATATGATCGATCGCTTTGTCGTTGGCGGTTTCTATCGCGTGCATGAAGCGCGTGGCCCGGAAGAAAACCTCAATGCGCCGGGCATGCACTTTGAACCACTGGCCTTTGAAACGGGTTGTAACTTGCCCGACTACAGCGCCAACCCGGATTCGCCACCGAACCGTTTTTATGCCTATGGCGTGATTGCCCGTCTGGCATTGATGGCCGCTTCATACGAGTTGGAAGCTACGGATCCATTCGGGGTCTGATGTGATGGGTGGGTTGCGTGCCTGGTTGCTGGTGACATTTATGGCACTCAGCCTGATGGCCTGTGGCGAGAAAAAACCAATCACCAGTGAGTCCTTCGTTTTTGGGACCCGCGTTGAAGTTCAGGTAGCTGAAGAGGTGCCCGAAGCGCAGGTGCGCGCCGCCGTGGCTCAGGTGCTGGCCGAGTTTGATCGCATGCACCGTACGTATCACGCCTGGCAACCGTCTGAGCTGACCCGGTTGAACGATGCCTTGGCCGCCGGTCAGCGGATACACGTCTCTCAGGAAATGGCCAGCCTGCTGCTGGAAGCACAGCAGTTTTCGAAGTCGTCTGAGGGTCTCTTTGACCCGGGCATTGGGCAGTTGATCGCGCTCTGGGGGTTCCATGCCGATAGCTATGCAGCCCAACTACCTGAAGCCTCGGCCATTAAAGCCTGGCTCAAAAACCACCCCTCGATTGCCCAGCTTAAAGTTGATGCTGATGGCGCAGGGGCCTGGGTAAGCAGCAGCAATGCTCAGGTGGCATTGGATTTCGGGGGTTCGCTTAAGGGTACGGCGTTGGATCGGGCCGCCGCCATTTTGCGGGCCGCCGGTTTGAATAATGCGCTGATTAATATTGGCGGCAATGTGATGGCACTGGGTACGCGCTATGGATCACCCTGGCGCGTGGCGATTCAGGCACCGCGTTATGCCGGACCACTGGCCGTTCTGGAGCTCCGCGATGGCGAAGCTACCGGTACCTCAGGCGATTATCAGCGTTACTTTGAAGTGGATGGGAAGCGTTATCCGCATCTGCTGGATCCGCGTACGGGTTACCCGGCACCGGGTGTGCAAGCGGTCACTATCGTCGTGGATGGCCCGGATGCAGGTGTGCGTTCTGACGTGTTGACCAAACCGGTGTTTATTGCCGGTGACAGTGCTTGGAAGGCCATGGCGCAGCGCTTGGCATTGAAGTCGGTGCTGCACGTGTCGGACGATGGCACAGTGTCTGTGACAGCAAATCTGGCCGATCGGCTGAAATTTCAGCCACATGATGGCAAACTGCCGGATATCCGTCGTATTGAATGAGTTGAATGACTGAACAAAATAAAATTCCCGTTGGTATTTTGCTGCTGACGCATGGTCGACTCGGAGAAGCCCTCCTTGAATGCGCGAGCCATGTGCTTGGTGGCGAGTTGCCGGAGCAGGTGGCCATTTTGTCTGCCGGTCAGGATGAACCGGTTGATGAGGTTGCAGCGAAAGCGCGCCAATTAGTAGCCACCCTGGATCAGGGTGGCGGTGTACTGGTGCTCACCGATCTGCTGGGCGCCACACCAGCGCGGGTAGCTGCACGCATGATTGAACCAGGCAAAATTGAAGCGCTTTCGGGTGTGAGCCTGCCGATGGTGCTGCGCGCGATCAATTACCGTCATCGTTTGCTGCCGGCTTTGGTTCAGAAAGCGCTGCTGGCCGGTACGGAATGCACGGTAGCGATGACGGCTGCGGATGCCGGTTGATTTGTCGACTCTCATGAAAGAACGCCCATGACCACAATTCGTAAAGATGTCGAAATCATCAATAAGTTGGGGCTTCATGCCCGGGCTTCAGCCAAGTTCACGCAACTGGCCGGTACCTTCCAGAGTGAAGTCTGGCTGGAACGGAATGGGCGGCGCGTTAACGGTAAAAGCATCATGGGCGTAATGATGCTGGCGGCAGGCAAAGGCACGTCGATAGCGATCGAGACCATCGGTGATGATGCCGAGGCGGCGATGAGCGCGTTAGAAGGTCTGATCAACGACTACTTCGGCGAAGGCGAGTAATCGGATGAGCTTTACCCTCCACGGTCTGGGCGTTTCCGGTGGCATTGCCATCGGTCAGGCGCAATTGTTGTCGCATGCGACGCTGGAGGTTGCTCACTTAACGCTGCCTGCGCGCCAGGTGGAAAAAGAAGTCCTGCGTTTTGAAACGGCCGTTGAGCGTGTGCGTACCGAGCTCGACGAGCTGCGCAACGAGATGGCCGAGTCGGCTGCCGAAATGCGCGCCTTCATTGATGTGCATGCCTTGATTCTGCAAGATCCAGAATTGGTTGATGTACCCAAGACGCTGATTCGTGAGCGCGGTTGCAATGCCGAATGGGCATTGGTGCAGCAGATGGATTATCTGGTGAAACAGTTTGATGCCATCGATGATCCGTATTTGCGCGAACGCAAGGCTGACGTGGTGCAGGTGGTCGAGCGCGTTATTAAAGAATTGATGGGGCGTGCCGGTAAGATCGGCAAGTCGAGCAAGAGCAGCAAAGGGGTGAAGGAAGAAGAACAGATCATCGTGGCGCACGATCTGCCCCCTTCGGATTTGATCAGTTTCAAAGAACACCGTTTCGCTGCGTTTGTGACCGATGTGGGTGGCGCGACATCGCACACGGCCATTCTGGCGCGGAGTATGGCGATCCCGGCGGTAGTCGGTTTGCGTGGTGCACGTGAAGTCATTCGTGATGGCGAGTTACTGATCGTTGATGGTTTCCGTGGCGTCATCATCATTAACCCGGACGAACGGGTGCTGGAAGAATACCGGCTGCGCAAGAGCCAGATCGAACTGGAACGCAGCAAGCTCAAGCGATTGAAGAAGGCCGATCCGCTGACGCTGGATGATGTGCGTGTGGATCTGATGGCCAATATCGAATTGCCGGACGATGTGCAGGCAGTAAAAGATAATGGTGCGGATGGCGTGGGCCTGTTCCGTACCGAGTTTCTATTTCTGAATCGCCGTGAGATTCCGTCCGAAGACGAACAGTTTGAAGCCTATCGCAAAGTGGTGAAGGGTATGGCCGGCAAGCCGGTCGTGATCCGCACCTATGATCTGGGTGCCGATAAAGCACTGGATCAGGCGCGGAGCGCGATCAATCCGGCATTGGGCTTGCGCGGCATTCGCCTATCGCTCTCTGAGCCGGCCATGTTTGGTGTGCAGCTGCGCGCCATTTTGCGTGCGGCCCGTTTTGGTCCGGTTCGTATTCTGATCCCGATGATTTCCAATGCCCATGAAGTCGATGCAACCCGGGCTGCTTTAGACAAGGCGCGCGAGGATTTGCGCGATCGTCGCGTTACCTTTGGCGAAGATATTAAGCTGGGGGGCATGATCGAAATTCCGGCGGCCGCACTGGCATTGAATATGTTCCTCAAGCGCCTGGACTTCCTGTCGATCGGCACCAACGATCTCACGCAGTACACGCTAGCGATTGACCGTGGTGATGAAGAAGTGGCCGGGCTGTACGATTCGTTACATCCGGCAGTGCTGATGCTGATTGCCCATGTGCTGGCCGGTGGCGAAAAGGCCGGCGTGCCGGTATCGATCTGCGGCGAACTCGCCGGCAACCCGAAGCTCACACGTCTGTTGCTCGGCATGGGGCTGCGTCATTTCTCGATGCACCCCTCGCAGATTTTGGAAGTGAAACAGCAGGTTCTGACCGCGGATGTAGGACAATTAGCCCCCATGGTGCGCAAACTGCTGCGCCTGGACGACTCTGCTCAAATCCGTGAACAGATTCGCCGCTTGAATTTACCGGCCGATCACTCGGTCCATTAACTGATTAGAACAATGAACGACGTCCTTCCCGGCTCGGTCGGCCTAGTCCGCCCGCAGACTTTTCACTGTGCAGTCCCGCTGCCATTGAAGAGCGGTGCCGTGCTACCCGAATTTACGCTGGTGTACGAAACCTATGGCACGCTGAATGCTGATGCCAGTAATGCCGTGCTCGTTTGTCACGCGCTATCCGGTAACCACCATGTGGCGGGTTATACCGATGCGGCAGATCAAGAAGGCACGCTGGGCTGGTGGGACAATCTGGTGGGCCCGGGTAAGCCGCTGGATACGAACAAATTCTTTGTGGTTGGCGTGAACAACCTCGGCGGTTGTTATGGCTCGAGTGGGCCAAATACGGTTAACCAGAAAACCGGCAAACTCTACGGCGCTGATTTCCCCGTGGTAACGGTCGAAGATTGGGTCGATGCGCAGGCGCGCCTGGCCGATCATCTGGGTGTGGCAAGCTGGGCTGCCGTCGTGGGCGGTTCGCTCGGCGGCATGCAGGCCTTGCAGTGGACCTTGTCGTACCCGGCGCGTTTGCAGCACGCCGTGGTGATTGCATCGGCGCCGACGCTCACTGCGCAGAATATTGCTTTTAACGAAGTGGCCCGGCAAGCCATTCTGACCGATCCGGAATTTTATGGCGGCCATTACTACGAGCAGGGTGTCGTACCCGCGCGCGGCCTCAAGCTGGCACGCATGCTCGGCCACATCACGTATCTGTCTGATGACCAGATGGCAGAGAAGTTTGGCCGCTCGCTCAAAGATGGCGCATTGAAGTACAGCTACGAAACCGATTTCCAGATCGAGTCCTATTTGCGTTATCAGGGCGAGAAGTTCTCTGGCTACTTTGACGCTAACACGTATCTGCTAACCACCAAGGCACTGGATTATTTTGATCCGGCCGTAAGCACCGGCGGCAATCTGGATGCGGCACTCGCCGGCGCCCAAGCCGATTTTCTGGTGGTGGCCTTTACGACGGATTGGCGTTTCTCGCCTGAGCGTAGTCGCGAAATCATGACGGCCCTAGTGCATAACGGTCGTCGTGTGAGCTATGCCGAAATTGATAGCGTGCATGGGCACGACTCTTTCCTGATGGATGATGCGCAGTACCACGCTGTGTTACGCACCTACTTCGAGGAGGTCGTGCTATGACGGCACGTAAGAGCGTACGTCTGGATCTGGCCGATTTGCGGGCAGATCTGGATGCGATTGCCGGTTGGATTCAACCTGGTGAGCGCGTGCTTGATCTGGGTTGCGGCGATGGCCTGTTGCTGCGCCGCCTGATGGATGAGAAACAGGTCATTGGCTATGGCATCGAAAAGGATCCGGCAGGTGTGCTGGCTTGTCTGAAGTCTGGTGTGAACGTGATTCAGGTGAACCTGGAACGTGGCCTTGCCGGTTTTGAAGATGGCGCTTTTGATCACGTGATCATGTCGCTCTCGCTGCAGATGATTCAGAACACCGTCGGCCTGCTCAAGGAATTGTTACGTGTTGGGCACGAAGCCGTCGTGTCGTTCCCGAACTTCGGTTACTACACGCACCGCCAGGCTATTCTGAAAGGTCGGATGCCTGTTTCTGAGAGCCTGCCGTACCAATGGTTCGATACGCCGAACGTGAGATTCTTTACGATCGCTGATTTTGAGTCGCTGTGTCAGGAGCAGGGCATTGCGATTCTGGAAACGATTGCGCTGGATAACGGTGCCCGAGTTACGGAAGACATTAACTTTCTGGCAGATACAGCCATTTACCGTTTAGGTCGTCCGTGACCGAAGCGGGTTCCGACAAAAAAACCAGTGTGTGGCGCGCCCTCTGGACGCGCCACATGGCTATTTGCGTTCTGATCGGGTTTGCTTCGGGGTTGCCGCTCTATCTGCTGTTGAACCTGGTGCCAGCCTGGCTGCGTTCCAGTGGCGTTAATCTCAAGACCATTGGTCTCTTTGCGCTCATTCAATTTCCCTACACCTGGAAATTTATCTGGGCACCGCTGCTTGATCGTTATGGCCTTAACTTTTTAAAGTTGGGTCGCCGCCGTGGCTGGATGCTGGTGACGCAGTTAGGCTTGGTCGGGGCTATTGGTACGTTAGGCGGTTTTGATCCGCATACCGAAATCAGCACGATTATGTTGATCGCTGCCCTGGTGGCCGTGTTCTCCGCGACGCAGGACATTGCACTGGATGCGTTTCGCCGTGAGCTGCTCTCTGATGAAGAGCTAGGCTTGGGCAACTCGGTTTTTGTAAATGCTTACCGCGTGGCCGGTCTGGTGCCGGGTTCCGTATCACTGATCCTGGCGGATCATTTGCCTTGGGGTGAGGTCTTCTGGATTACGGCGGCCTTCATGTTGCCGGGTGTGATCGCTACCTTCTGGGTGCGCGAACCGCAGGGCGATGCGCTGGCGCCGCGGACCTTGAAGCAGGCGATCGTTGAACCCTTTAACGAATTCATGGCACGTGCCGGCTGGAAGAGTGCACTCACCGTGCTCGCGTTTATCTTCTGCTACAAGCTGGGCGATTCACTCTGCACGGCTCTTGCCACGCCTTTCTATCTGGACATGGGTTACGCCAAGAGCGATATCGGACTGGTCGCTAAAAACGCTGGCCTATGGCCCGCCGTGATTGGTGGTCTGCTCGGTGGTTTGTGGATGGTGAAGCTGGGCATCAACCGCGCACTCTGGCTATTTGGCGTGGTGCAGGTGGTGTCCATTTTCGGGTTTGCCTGGTTGGCATCGGCCGGTACACAAAGCACGATTGGTCCTTCAGAATTGGCCAGCCTGGCGCTGGTGATTGGGTTTGAAGCCCTGGGTGTGGGTCTGGGTACTGCTGCCTTTGTGGCGTTCATTGCCCGATCAACGAATCGTGCCTATACGGCCACCCAGTTTGCCTTGTTCACTAGCCTGGCAGCGGTGCCGCGTACGCTGGTCAACGCCTCGGCGGGTTGGTTGGTGGAACAGATCGGCTGGTACGGGTTCTTCTGGTTATGCGCATTCCTGGCTATTCCAGGGATGTTGCTGCTGTTCAAAGTAGCGCCGTGGTCGGGTGATGATCGAGGAACCGCCAGCGAGGCACGTGCTGCATGAGTGCGCGGGCACTGATTGCCGCTGCTGAAACACTTTCTGCGCAGCTTGACGGGTTGTCGTTTTCTGCACCGGTAACGCATGTTTATAACCCGCTGGATTATGCGGGTGCGGCACACACACAATATCTGACACAGTGGGGCGGGCAACCGCAACCACGTCGCGTTATCTTCCTTGGTATGAATCCGGGGCCCTTCGGTATGGTGCAGATCGGTGTGCCTTTTGGCGAAGTGAGCATGGCGCATGACTGGTTGCGCATTGATGCACCGATTCGTCAGCCGCTGAATATGAACCCGAAGCGACCGATCGAAGGTTGGGCTTGTACGCGATCAGAAGTGAGTGGTCGCCGTTTATGGGGTTTGTTCCGCGAACGTTTTGGCACACCGGAAGCTTTTTTTGCCGAGCATTTCGTTGCTAACTATTGCCCCCTGGCTTTCTTCGATAACGCACGAAATCTCACACCGGATAAATTACCTGCAGGGGAAATGGCGCCGGTTGCGGCCGCCTGTGATGAACACTTGCGCACGCTGGTGCAGACGATGCAGCCGGAATGGGTGGTCGGTGTGGGTGCGTATGCCGAGGCTCAAGCCTTGCGGGCATTGGCCTCAAGCCAGCATCGGCCGCGTATTGGCCGTGTATTGCATCCTAGTCCGGCATCACCTGCTGCTAACCGCGGTTGGGCAGAGGCTGCAACACGGCAAATGATCGAACAGGGAATCTGGGGCGCGGCAGCTTAGGCTGGCAAGTTATGCCAGCAATGGGCCGAGCTTCTGACGTATAAAGCGGAGGGTTCGCCAGCCCAGCAATCCCTTGCTGGCTAGCTTGAGCGCACCCTTGGGGCGCCACAGCACCAGTATAAAAAGTCCCACGCCAACGGCAACCGGGTTTTCGCCTATCCAGCGCCGCGTGCGTTCTGCGCCTTCAACCACATGGTCCGCTGTGTTGAGTAAGTCGGCGATGGGTGCGCAGCTCACGGCAAGAGCAACCCGTTGCTGGCTGATGCGTTCCAACAGTCGGCCGCGTTGAACAGCGCGTTCAGTCAGCGTTGACATGACTATCTTGAGCTGGCGGCCTGAGTGCCGCCCGATCTGTTTGCAGCGCCTGCAAACTATCTGAAAAAATATCCGCACCAGCTTTTGCGTGGCAACTTGCACGCCAGATGGCCAAGATGGCTAGGAGTGCGAATAGTGCCGTAGCGCCGCCCAGAATGGCGAGGCGTTGTTCCCAGTAGGCAACAACCAGTAAGGCTAATAAGGTGACAACGGTGACGCCGGAAAAAAACACGGCCACCGCTGTAAATGCAAAGAGTGCGACCAGGTGGTCGCGTGCATCGGCGAGTTCCAGACCCAGTAACTCGAGGCGGGTTTGCACCACCCCGAGTAACTGGCGAATCTGATCGCGTGCTGCGTCGAGCAGTTTCATGGATTGGTTAACAGGCGATTAGCGACGGCCAATCAGCACGCCCAGTGCCAAACCTAATGCAGCGGCGATGCCGACAGCTTTCCAGGGTTCGGTCTGAACGAAGTCATCTGCAGCGTGCGCCGCTGCTTTGGCCTTTTCTGTGGCGAAAGCCTGGGCATCTGCCAGCGATACCTTGGCATCCTGCAGGCGCTTTTCCAGGCGACCGCGCAGTTCAGTGACTTTTTCGCCTGCTTGGCCGGCAGTAGCGCGCAGCAACTCTTCGGTATCTGCAACGACCAGCTTCAGGTCGGCAACGAGTTTTTCTTTAGAGGCGGTGGTGTTCGACATGTGAATCCTTTCAAAATGTGTCTTCACGAATGCTTATGATGCATCCGCAAACTTAGCCTACGCTTAACGCGAGGCGCTTGCAATTATTGCTTTGCTAAAGCGTTAAGTTGTAATCAATAACGAGCGGTGCGTGATCGGAGAACTTCTGGTCTTTGTAAACAGAAGCGCTATGTGCCAGCGCGGCAACGCCGGGGGTTGCGATCTGGTAATCGATACGCCACCCCACGTTGTTGGCATAGGCCTGCCCGCGATTGCTCCACCAGGTGTAGCAATCAGCGGTGGTGTCGGGATGTATTGCGCGATAAACATCGACCCAGCCGAGTTCGTCGATCAGTTTGCTCATCCATGCGCGTTCTTCGGGTAAGAAGCCGGAGTTCTTCTGGTTCGACTTCCAGTTTTTAAGGTCTTGTTCTTTATGCGCAATATTCCAGTCGCCGCAAATAATCACTTCGCGGCCAGAGGCTTTAAGAGCGGCCATGCGTGGCAGGAACTCATCCATGAAGTGGAATTTGGCCATCTGGCGCTCGGGAGAGCTGGAGCCGGAAGGCAGATAGAGCGAAATTACGGTGACTTTGCCCAGATCCAGTTCCACATAGCGGCCTTCGGCATCGAAATCGGGATGGCCGATGCCCTGGGTGATTTGCTGCGGCGTATGCGGTGTCCAGATGCCGACACCGCTATAACCGGGGCGCTCAGCCAGGTGCCAGTAGCCGGTGAGGCCACTCGGGTTTTCCATGGTGCCGTCTTTGGCCATGTCTTTGAGCGTGGCCCGGACTTCCTGGGCGCAGATCGCATCGGCTTGCTGGGTGGCTAGCCATTCGGCGAAGCCTTTTTTCCAGGCGGAGCGGATGCCATTAAGGTTAGCGGAGATGATGCGCATGTTCGGTCGATCGCAGTCTGTGAGAAACTTAGGGGCATTATCCTTGAAGTTATCCCCTGGCAGGCATCGGGATCGCGAACAAGTTCACCAGACATGACGCACTCCACAGACGGGGTGCCAGATTCAGGAGTTGCTATGCGCGTTGGTTTCGTTGGTTTGGGCATCATGGGGCGCCCGATGGCACTCAATCTGCTTAAGGCCGGGCATGAAGTCACCGTTTGGGCGCGCCGCAAGGAATCGATGGCGCCGCTGATCGAGGCGGGTGCGCAAGGTGCAGCAAGTCCTGCCGCGGTGGCAGCCGTTGCCGATATCGTATTTTCCATGGTGGCTGATGCGCCGGATGTGCATGAAGTGATGCTCGGTAGCCAGGGTGTCGTGCAGAGCAAGCGCCCCGGTCTAATCGCTGTTGATATGAGTACGATTCCACCGGCCGCTGCGAAAAGTATCGGGGCCGATCTGTCGGCGCAGGGCGTTACGTTCCTGGATGCACCGGTATCTGGCGGTGAAGTAGGCGCCGTCGCCGGTACGCTATCGATTATGGTGGGTGGCGATAAAGCGGCTTTTGACAAAGTGGAACCGCTGTTCGCCTGTATGGGCAAGAATGTGGTGTACATCGGTGTTTCGGGTGCCGGCCAGGTTGCCAAAGCAGCTAATCAGATTCTGACCGGCGTTGGTGTGCTGGCCGTGGCGGAAGCAATGGCCTTTGCCAAAAAGAACGGCGCAGATCCCGCTAAAGTGCGCGAAGCGCTCATGGGTGGTTTTGCCGGCTCCAAGATTCTCGAGAACCATGGCCAGCGCATGATCGACCGGAATTTCAAACCGGGTTTCAAGAGCTGGATGCACGAGAAAGATATGAACATCGTGATGCAGACTGCGCACGATCTAGGGCTTTATCTGCCGGCCTCTGCAGCAACGGCACAGATGTTCAAGGCAATGGTCGGATCAGGTCTGGGCGAACAGGATTCGATTGCCGTGCTGAAATTGCTTGAGCAGTTGTCGGGCCAGGGCGAGTGAGCAACAGCGAGCGATGGCGATGATTCCAAGAGTTCCAAATATTCAGGGCTTACTGGCGTTTGAAGCGCTGGCACGCCATCGCAATGTGACGCAGGTAGCGGATGAGTTGCATATCACGCCCAGCGCCATTAGCCATCGTATCCGGCAGATTGAGACGCAGCTCAAGTTCAAGCTGTTCGTGCGCAAGGATTTCAGCCTAACCCCGGAGGGCGAGGCTTATCTCAAGCGCGTTCGCGAAGCGCTGGCCATTCTGCAAGTGGCAGAACCCGTGGGGCCACAGAGCGCTCGCACGCTATTGCGTATCGCCGTAACGCCAACGTTTTCCCGGCAGGTGCTGATGCCGCGTCTGCCTTTGTTTCGCTATGCCTATCCGGAAATTGATCTGGTGCTACAGGTATCGATCCCGCTATTCAACGTCGTTTCGCAAGAGACCGATTTGGAGGTGCGCTTTGGTATCGGGCCTTTTGCCGATCGGGAGTCCGTGCATTTGATGTCGGACTATGCGACACCGGCGTGTAGCCCCAATTACCTGAATGAAGTAGGTAGCCTTGGCGGCTTCGACAATGAAGAACAGGTAGCCCGAGCGCTGATGATCCATAGTGAACTTGAGCCATGGGAGACCTGGTTTGATAGCTGCAAGCTCGACAAGACCCGATTGCAGACGATGGCTAAGTTTAATGATCTCGGCATGCTCTACGATGCATCGGCCGCAGGTTTGGGTGTCTGCCTCGCGCGCACCAATTTGGGCGCAGCCTGGTTGGATACGGGTCGCTTGGTGCGCCTATCGGAGCGTTCGGTTGCAGCACCCAATCACCACTATCTCTGCTGGAAGCCGGGTGTGTCCGAGCGTTGGGAGTGTGCGGCCTTTATCGAATGGCTCGTTGATTCGTTAGGCCAGACAGCTGAATAATCCTCACGCGCGCTGTTAAAAGTTTTCATACCCCGGATCTGCGTAGCCCCTATAATTTTCTGAAGCAAGCTCTTCAGAACTTCGGGGTAGACGAAAAATGGAAACGCGCCGCCATAAGCAGGATGCCGAAAAACCCTTAGTCGAGGATATTCGACTGCTCGGCCGTATTCTGGGTGACGTGATCCGGAACCATGAAGGCGAAGCAGTCTACGAACGCGTTGAAGCCATTCGCAAATTATCAGTGGCCTTCCGGCGCGATGCCAATGAGCTGGCGGGTCGCAATCTCAAGAAAGTATTGAGTGGACTCAGCGATGAGCTGTCGGTGAGTGTGATTCGTGCGTTTACTTATTTCAGTCATCTGGCAAACCTGGCAGAAGACCGTCATTACATTCGTCGACGTGCCGTGCATGAGCGCGCAGGACAATTACAGCCCGGCAGCATTGGTGCCGCTATGCAACGATTGCGTGCAGGAGGCAAGACGCCGCGTCAGATCGCTCAGGTTCTGGCAGATGCGTATGTGTCACCCGTGCTCACGGCGCATCCTACTGAAGTGCAGCGTAAAAGCATTCTGGATGTAGAGCGCGACATCGCTCAGCTGCTCACTGAGCGCGATGCCATACGCGATGAATTTGGCAGTGCTAAAAGCCGTAAGGCTTTGCTTGACCGACGCTTGCATGAAAACGAACAACAGCTACGCGCGCGGGTGACGCTACTCTGGCAGACGCGCCTGCTGCGCTTTAGTAAGCTGACGGTTATCGATGAGATTGAGAACGCGCTCAGCTATTACGATGCCACGTTCCTGGAAGAGATCCCCAAGCTGTATGCCACGCTCGAGGATGATCTGCCCGGTTGGCAAGTGCCTAGCTTCTTCCGTATGGGGCACTGGATTGGCGGTGACCGTGACGGCAATCCGAATGTGACGGCGCAGACGCTGGATTACGCAACGCGTCGGCAAAGCGAGGTGGCCTTGCGTCACTATCTACAAGAAGTGCGTGCGATGGGTCGGGAGTTATCGCAATCATCGATGCTGTCGGAATTTACGCCAGAGTTAATTGCACTGGCAGAGGCCTCTGGAGATCAGAGCGAGCACCGGAGCGATGAGCTTTACCGCCGCGCACTCACGGGCGTGTACGCCCGACTAACGGCGACGATGCAAACACTGGGCGCTGGCGTGCTGGGTGGTGCTGCTGCACCTGCTTCGGCGCTTTGTTATGAAAGCCCTGAGGCCTTCATTGACGATCTGCGTGTCATCGAGGCTTGCTTACATACGCAAGGGGCTGCCGGTCTCTGTGCGCAACGTCTGCAACCGCTCATTCGTGCGGCAGCCGTATTCGGTTTCCATTTGGCAACGGTTGATTTACGGCAGAGCTCGGATAAGCATGAAGCCGTGGTTGCCGAGCTGCTCGCCGCTGCAGGCATGTGCCGCGATTACAGTGCGCTTGATGAAGCAGCGCGTCGGACGCTGTTGCTACAAGTGCTGAATGATGTGCGCCCGTTACGGGTGCCTGCTAACGATTATTCTGAACACACGCGTGACGAGTTGGCGATTTTTGAAACAGCTTATCGCGTGGTGCGGCAGTACGGGCCCATGGCAATTCGCCACTACATCATCAGCCATACAGAGAGCGTGAGCGATCTACTAGAAGTATTGGTGCTGCTCAAAGAAGCCGGCCTGATGCGCGGCACCCTGGCCAAAGAAGGTGTCAGCGATCTGATCGTTGTGCCATTATTTGAGACCATAGGTGACTTGCGTAATGCGGCACCGATCATGAGCGAGTTCTACGCGCTGGATGGTGTGGCGGCCTTGGTGGCCCGCTCGGGTGCCGAGCAGGACATCATGCTGGGTTATAGCGATAGCAATAAAGACGGCGGTATTTTTACCAGCAACTGGGAGCTCTACCGGGCTGAAATTGAACTGGCGCAATGTTTTGATCGCTTGGGCGCGTTATACGGCATCCGCTTGCGTATGTTCCACGGACGCGGCGGCACGGTGGGGCGTGGTGGCGGCCCAAGCTATGAAGCTATTCTGGCGCAGCCACCCGGCACGGTGCGTGGGCAGATACGTCTGACTGAGCAGGGTGAGGTGATTGCCTCCAAGTACGCCAATCCGGAGATCGGGCGGCGCAATCTGGAGACGCTGGTCGCGGCAACGCTGGAAGCCACGATGCTGCAGCCGACCAAGCCGGCGCCCCAGTCATTTCTGGATGTGGCGGCAGTGCTTTCAGAAGCTAGTACGCTGGCCTACCGCAAGCTGGTTTATGAAACACCGGGTTTTACGGATTATTTCTTTGCGGCAACACCGCTCAAGGAACTGGCTCAGCTCAACATCGGATCGCGCCCGGCTTCGCGGAAAGCCTTGCAGCAGATTGAGGATTTGCGGGCCATTCCCTGGAGCTTTAGTTGGGGGCAATGCCGCCTAACGTTGCCGGGTTGGTACGGTTTTGGTTCGGCAGTGCGTGCGTTCCTTGAAGATCAGAGCGCTAATGAACGCAAAACTCGCTTGGCGATGCTGCAGCGCATGTACCGCGAATGGCCGTTTTTCCGCACCCTTCTATCAAATATGGATATGGTGCTGGCTAAGAGCGATCTGGCGTTGGGTTCACGTTATGCCGAGCTGGTGGCAGACCGCCGCCTGCGCAAGAAGATTTTTGGTGTGATCGAGTCCGAGTGGCATCTCACGGCAGAGGCCTTGCGCCTGATTACCGGGGATAAGCTACGGCTCACGGCCAACCCGGGCCTCGCGCGGTCGATGCGTCACCGTTTTCCGTATATTGATCCCTTGCATCACTTGCAGCTGGAATTGATCCGCCGTTATCGCCTCGGCCATGCCGGCGAGCGTGTACAGCGCGGGATTCATCTCAGCATTAATGGTATTTCTGCAGCGTTGAGAAATACCGGGTGAAACTTGATTGGTTCTCGATGGCGCCTTGCATAGCAGCATGAATATTCCTCACGCCGATCGAGAAAATTTTTCATATAAGAAGGCGGCAGACCTTCCTATAATAATCCTTGTAGCGTCTTGGTCAGGGCGCATATTCAGAAAATAAAGGGGGCGGCATGAGTGAAAAACGTCAGCGCCTGATCGAGGCGCTCAGTGGCTCTCTTCCTTCTGCCAACTTGCTTTGGCAGAAGGAAGACACCGCCCCCTACGAGTGTGATGGCCTCGCGGCCTATCGCACCCTGCCGCTGGCGGTGGCTTTGCCTGAAAACGAAGCGCAAGTTCAGGCCGTGTTAAAAGTATGCAATGAGTTCGGTGTGCCGGTTGTGCCGCGTGGTGCGGGCACAGGCCTGTCTGGTGGCGCAATGCCTATGCAAGAGGGCATTGTGTTGTCGACCGCCAAGATGAATCAGATTCTGAATATTGATCCGTTGAGTCGCAGAGCGATCTTGCAGCCAGGCGTGCGCAACCTCGCCATCTCAGACGCGGCGGCACCCTATGGGCTTTATTACGCCCCTGATCCCTCCAGCCAGATCGCCTGCTCGATCGGCGGCAACGTTGCCGAAAACTCGGGTGGCGTGCATTGCCTGAAGTACGGGCTCACCGTAAACAATGTGATTCAGGTGCGTGCTGTACTTATGGATGGAGACGTTGTGGAGTTCGGTACCGAGGCGCTGGATGCGCCGGGGCTGGATCTCCTCGCCGTGATGATTGGCAGTGAAGGCATGCTGGCCGTTGTGACCGAAGTCACCGTGCGTCTAGTGCCACGCCCACCAGTGGCCCGCGTCATCATGGCAAGCTTTGACGACATGACCAAAGCCGGCAATGCCGTGGCCGATGTCATTGCCGCCGGGTTGATTCCCGCCGGTCTGGAAATGATGGATAAGGCAGCCACGCGTGCTGTTGAAGAATTTGTCCATGCCGGTTATGACCTCGATGCAGAAGCAATTTTGCTCTGTGAGTCGGACGGTACGGAAGAAGAAGTGACGGAAGAAATCGAGCGCATGAGCGCTGTATTGCGCGAGTCGGGTGCTATCCGCATTCAGGTGTCGCAGAGTGAAGCGGAACGCATGGTGTTCTGGAGCGGCCGCAAGAATGCCTTCCCGGCAGCAGGACGTATTTCGCCTGATTACTACTGCATGGATGGCACGATTCCCAAGAAAGCGATTGCGACGCTACTGAACCAGATCAAGGAAATGGAAGATCGTTACGGCCTACGCTGTATGAATGTTTTCCATGCGGGTGATGGCAATATGCACCCGCTGATTCTGTTTGATGGTTCTGATGAAGATCAGTGGCATCGCGCAGAAACATTCGGTAATGAGATTCTCGAAGCCTGTGTGGCTCTCGGTGGCACCATAACCGGTGAGCATGGTGTAGGGATCGAAAAGATCAACACCATGTGCGTGCAGTTTGATGAAAAAGAGCGGGATGCGTTCTTTGGTGTTAAAGCGGCTTTCGATCCGGTAAAGCTGTTGAACCCGGATAAAGCCATACCGACCCTGCATCGTTGTGCCGAGTATGGTCGTATGCATGTGCATCGCGGCCAATTGCCACATCCCGATCTGCCCCGTTTCTAGAGACTGACATGGCTGATTTAACAAACGAATTTGTTACGCAGATCAAAGAAGCCGTTGCGCAAAAGCGCCCGCTGATTATTGAAGGCTCTGGCAGCAAACGCTGGTACGGCAATGTCGTTGCTGGGCATCGAACGTTGTCTACCGCAGGGCATACCGGCATACTGGATTACGATCCGGCCGAACTGGTTTTGACGGCGCGCGCAGGCACGACTATTGCCGAACTTGAAAAGACACTGGCTGAGCGTGGGCAGATGTTGCCCTTCGAGCCACCCCGATATTCATCGGAATCAACCCTGGGCGGTGTGATTGCCGCTGGGCTGTCAGGCCCGGCGCGTCCTTATGCCGGTGGTGTGCGTGATTTTGTGCTGGGTTTGCACATTGTCGACGGCAAGGGTGATGTGCTGAAGTTTGGCGGCCAGGTGATGAAGAACGTGGCCGGTTACGATGTGTCGCGGCTGATGACGGGTTCGCTCGGTGTGCTGGGTTTGATCACGCAGGTATCGCTGAAGGTATTGCCAGTATCACTGGCGCAAAGCACATTGTGCTTTGCGCTGTCTGAGGCAGCATCGATTCATCAAGTGAATGCATGGTCGGCCAAACCCTTGCCAATTACTGGTAGCGTCTGGCATCAAGGCGTACTCAGTGTGCGTCTGGCCGGTGCGCGGGCAGCAGTGGCCTCCGCCGAGCAGCAATTAGGCGGCACCAAGTTGGCGCCGGAAGTTGCTGCAAAACTCTGGCTGGATCTGCAAGATCAGACGCATGCGTTTTTCTCTTGTGCGAGCGCAATGGTGGGCCAACGTTCGCTCTGGCGTTTGTCACTCCCCGCTATTGCGCCGGCCATTGATGCAGCGCTGATTCCTGGTGCGCAGGATCAGCTGATCGAATGGGGCGGTGCGCAGCGCTGGTTGTGGAGCGATGCGTCACCTGAAGCTATTCGCAAACTTGCCCGCAGTCTGGGCGGCCACGCGGTACTGTTCAATAATCAGCATGCAGTTGGCGATGTGTTTGATAAATTGCCACCGCCACTGCTGGCGATCCATCAACGTCTGAAAAACACCTTTGATCCGCACGGGATATTTAACCCGGGTCGACTCTATCAGGGCTTGTAAGATGCAGATCAACATAACGCCCGAGTTTCGTAACGATCCCGACATTGGCGCGGTTAAAGACATCGTTAATAAGTGTGTGCACTGTGGTTTTTGTACGGCCACTTGTCCGACGTATCAGGTGCTTGGCGATGAGCTAGATGGTCCACGTGGACGTATCTATCTGATGAAGCAGATGGTTGAGGGCGCGCCGGTAACGGCCAAGACTCAAAGCCATCTGGATCGTTGCCTCACCTGTCGCAATTGCGAATCGACTTGTCCGTCTGGGGTGCGGTATGGGCGGTTGGTGGATATTGGTCGCCGCTATGTGGATGAGCGGGTTGTGCGACCGCTATCACAGCGTGTTGAGCGCTGGTTGATGCGCGAAACGCTCAGTCGTCGTCAGGTTTTCTCGTTCCTGCTCGGTGTTGGACGCACGCTGCGTCCGCTGCTGCCCGCAACACTCAAGAAAAAAATCCAGAGCGCCCAGAGTGCAGGAAAATGGCCGGCAGCAACGCATAAAACTAAAATGTTGCTGCATGTAGGTTGCGTGCAACCTGCCTTGATGCCGAATGTTGATGCAGCCACAGCGCGCGTGTTCGACAAGCTGGGCATCGAGCTGGTGATTGCCTCTGATGCTGAATGCTGTGGCGCAATTCGTCAGCACTTGAGTGATCACCATGGTGCCGAAGCACAGATGAAGCGCAATATCGATGCCTGGTGGCCGCATGTTGAGAATGGTGTGGAAACCATCATCATCAATGCTTCGGGTTGTGGCGTGATGATCAAGGACTATGCAGAAGTGCTGGCGCATGATCCGTCGTATGCAGCCAAAGCCGAGCGCATTGCCAAGATGGCCAAGGATGTCAGCGAAATCCTTCCGAGCTATCAGGCAGATCTGCATTTGATGGCCACGACCAAACGTGCTGGCGGCATCCCGGAGCGCGTGACCTATCACCCGCCGTGTACCTTGCAACATGGGCAGAAAATTCGTGGCCCGGTTGAAGGCCTGCTGGGTACGCTCGGCGTTAGCGTGAGACTCTGCCAGGATAGTCACCTCTGCTGTGGTTCAGCGGGTACTTATTCGATGCTGCAACCGGCACTCTCGCAAGAACTACTGGGCCGCAAGCTGACGAATCTACTGAAGACCGAGCCGCAGGAAATTGTTTCCGGCAACGTGGGCTGTATCAATCATCTGCAGTCTGGTACCGATGTGCCGGTTCGCCATTGGATCGAGCTGATTGATCGGATGATCTAGGGGAAATTTAGTCGTGTGATAACGGCCAAGTTCTTGAGATAATGCGGCTATTGACTCAAAAACTCCTGAAAGATTGCTATGTCGTCGTTAAGCCATGATTTCATCCGTTTCGCCCTGGATCAGAATGTCCTACGTTTCGGGGAATTCAAAACCAAAGCGGGTCGGCTTTCTCCGTACTTCTTTAATTCGGGTCTGTTTCAGGATGGCGCGGCGCTGGCCCAGCTTTCTGAGTTTTATGCAGAGCGTGCCATTAACGGTGGCGTGCAGTTCGACATGCTGTTCGGACCAGCTTATAAGGGCATCCCGCTGGTGGCTGCGATCTCTGTCATTCTGGCGCAGCAATGTCATAACTATCCTTATGCCTTTAATCGCAAGGAAGCCAAAGATCATGGCGAGGGCGGCACCATCGTTGGCGCACCACTCAAGGGACGTGTGCTCATCGTAGACGATGTCATCTCGGCCGGCACCTCGGTGCGGGAATCGGTTGAGCTGATTCGCGCCCAGGGCGCTACACCGGCGGGTGTACTGATTGCGCTGGACCGTATGGAGCGCGGCACGGGTAAACTGTCGGCCGTGCAGGAAGTGGCTGCTTCCTATGGCATCCCGGTGATCGCTATCGCCAATCTGGCCGATCTGCTGGACTTCCTGAAAGACAATGCCGAACTGGCGAGTCACCGTCCTGCAGTGGCGGCTTATCGCGAACAGTACGGCATCTGATTGTCTGTTGAGCGATAGCCCGTGACCATTGTCCGGCCAGCCACTGCGAGCGATGTCCAGGGCATTGCCCGGTTGCTGGATCGGTATTACGTAGGTCATCTTAGCGAAGCGCAAAAAGCCCGGGGCTTTATCTCCGTTGAATTTACCGTGGCCGAGCTGGAAGACATGGTGCGTGCGCCGGGCATGGTTGTTGCCGTAGAGGAAAACGGTACCGTAGTTGCCGTAGCAGGTTCATCGCCCGTACCCAGTTTAGGCGGCAGTGGCATCTTCCAGAAAATCGACAGCTTGGTTGATCAGCTTAGTTATAACGGCAGCGTGTTGTCGACATACCGACTTTGTTTGTATGGCCCTGTGTGCGTTGACGAAGCCTGTGCAGGCCAGGGGCTTGCCGCGAAGCTCTGGCAAGGATTCATGGAAATGATGCGCGGTCGCTATGACATTGGCCTGCCATTTGTGAGCCTGTCCAACCCAGCTTCGTTAAAAGCGCATCGCGACAAATTGGGCATGACGCAACTGACCGAATTTTCAGCCGAAGGACGCGGCTATGTCCTATTGGCTTTCGACATCCCTGCTTAGCTTTGAATGATGAAGAAAATGTAAACCGCAAATGCTAGATCGGTGATACCCAAAGAAGATGCTAGTAGCTTATCTACTTTTTTATGGGCAATGGCGTTGCCTTGATCTTGTAGATTGAATGAATACACGGTCACCATGAAATAAATCAATGCCTGAAGTAAACCAAAGATGATGATCTGCTCTGCAATCGTGACGTGATTTGTTTCCGGTAGTTGTGTAAGTATCAGGTAATGCGATGACACCAGTGCAAAAATGGCCGTAGTGCCTACGCCAAATCGTGCGCTTTGCGTGGTTGGCAGTAGCGACGTAAAGAACAAAATCAGAATGGCTACGATCGGCGCAAAGATCAGTTTCATGCCTGACAACAAGCTGGCCCGGGTGAGTAGTAGATCGTAGTTAAGCTGTGATGATACAAACGCCAGGCCCTGTTTGCCATCGGTGTATCCGAAATTGGTTGGGTACTCATTCAAAGTGATAAATGCATTGTCACCATCAACCTGCCATCCCTGGATTTCGAGTTGCTTGTTCAGGCGCATATTGGGTTCATCCAATCGATAGTTCACCTCGGCGGCACCCTGTTCTACCTCTTCGACCTGGATTGTTAAGCGTTGAGCATCGAAAGGGAATTTCTCGACATTAAACTTGTTGGGTACTGTTGCAACAATATCGACACCTGCCCAATGGGTATCAGAGTTTCCGATGAAACCATCATACTCATCGCGTCGAGCATTGATAGTGGCGCCTTTGATGGTGAATGATTTGTTGGGATGAAGATTCGGGTTCTTCCATCTGAACCAGAGCGTCATATCGACGACGTAATTGCCTTTAACGTAAGACAGACTGTCGATCCGGTTGATATAGACGCCAACATCAACATTGGGGTCGCTGTTGGACGGCTGTGCAAAAGCCAGCGTTGGGAGCAGCAGTGTGTAGAACAGGATAAAGAAGCGTTTGAGCACCAGCATTTTGATAGATTCGAATCGTGTTCAATAAAAGAAAATGCCGTTCAAAGAACGGCATTTTTGTACCTCAATTACTCAACCTAACTTTTGTCTTAACAGATCATTGACCTGTTGTGGATTGGCTTTGCCCTTAGCGGCCTTCATGATCTGACCAACCAGTGCGTTGAGTGCTTTCTCTTTGCCGGCTTTGAACTCGGCCACATTGCCCGGGTTGGCAGCGAGCACTTCATCGACTAGCGCTTCAATAGCACCGGTGTCGGTGATCTGCTTGAGGCCTTGAGCTTCGATGATTTCATCGGCGCTCTTACCCTGACCCTGCCACAGCGCATCGAATACTTTTTTGCCGATAGCGTTAGAGATGGTCTGATCCGCAATGCGGGCGATGAGACCACCCAGTTGCTCTGGGGTTACCGGTGCAGCTTCGATGTCCAGGCCTTCGCGATTGAGGCGCGCCGAGAAGTCACCCATGATCCAGTTGGCAGCGACTTTGGCTTGCGCGTTGCCCGCTACCTTGAGGGCGCTTTCGTAGTAGCGGGCGATTTCCAGTGATGCGGTAACGGCAGCAGCATCGTAGGCCGAGAGGCCGAGTGCCTGGAAGCGTTCGCGCATGGCTTGCGGTAGCTCCGGCATTTCGCTGCGCACGCGATCGATCCATTCGTCACTAATGACTATCGGCAATAGATCCGGGTCCGGGAAATAGCGGTAATCCTGCGCGTCTTCTTTGCTACGCATGGCGCGTGTTTCACCGGTGTCCGGGTCGAACAGTACGGTAGCTTGCTGAATGGCGCGGCCTTCTTCCAGTTCATTGATCTGCCATTGCACTTCATAGTCGATGGCTTGTTGCATGAAGCGGAAGGAGTTCAGATTCTTGATCTCGCGGCGCGTGCCGAAGGGCTGGCCGGGTTTGCGCACAGAGACGTTGGCATCACAGCGGAAGGAGCCTTCCTGCATGTTGCCATCGCAGATGCCGATCCAGCGCACGAGGCTATGCAGGGCGCGGGCGTAGGCAACGGCTTCTGCCGATGATCGCATTTCTGGTTCGGTCACGATTTCGAGCAGCGGTGTACCTGCACGATTAAGATCAACGCCGGTGCGGCCTTGGAAGTCTTCATGCAGGGATTTGCCGGCATCTTCTTCCATGTGGGCGCGCGTCAGGTTCACAACCTTTTCAACAAGATCATCGCCCTGGCCGAGTTGCAGCACGATCTGGCCGCCTACGACAACGGGGTTTTCAAACTGGCTGATCTGGTAGCCCTTAGGCAGATCCGGATAGAAATAGTTTTTGCGGGCAAAGATGGAGTGCTGGTCGATCTTGGAACCAACGGCTAGGCCGAAGCGGATGGCGCAGCCAACGGCCTCGCGGTTAACCACGGGCAGTACGCCCGGCATGGCCAGGTCGATCAGGCTGGTTTGGGCATTCGGCTCAGCGCCGAAGGCAGTGGAGGCCCCCGAAAAGATTTTCGATTGGGTGGCGAGTTGGGCATGCGTTTCGATGCCGATAACAACTTCCCAGGTCATACGTCTCTCTCTGGACTCAGTGGTGAATCAGGCGAAGGCCGTTGGCATGCGACGATGCCAATCGGTGACTTGCTGATATTGGTGCGTGACGTTGAGCAGACGATGCTCGCTGAAGTACGGGCCGATCAGTTGCATGCCGGTGGGCAGGCCATTGATCTCGCCGCAGGGATGCGACAGTGCCGGGATGCCGGCCAGGTTAACGCCGATGGTGTAGATGTCCGACAGGTACATCTGCACAGGGTCGCCTGACTTTTCGCCGAACTTGAAGGCCGTGCCCGGTGTTGTCGGGCTGGCGATAACGTCACATTGTTTGAAGGCCGCGTCGAAATCGTTGGCGATCAGACGGCGGATACGCTGTGCCTGCAGATAGTAGGCATCGTAGTAGCCGTGCGACAGCACGTAGGTGCCAATGAGGATGCGGCGTTTGACTTCTTCACCAAAACCCTGCGCGCGCGATTTGGCGTACATGTCGTTGAGGTCGGTGTATTCCGGTGCGCGATAGCCGTAACGCACGCCGTCAAAACGCGACAGATTGGAACTGGCTTCGGCCGGGGCGATGACGTAATAGGCAGATACCGATTGGCTGATCGAAGGCAGTGATACCTCAACCGTTTCGGCACCAAGTTTGCGGTATTCAGCCAGAGCGGCTTCGATAGCGGCCATGGTGGCTGCATCGCCGTCTGTGCCGAAGAATTCCTTAGGTAAACCGATGCGTAGACCCTTGAGTGGCTGATCTAGTGAACGGGTGTAATCCTCGTTGTCGCGTTCCAGGCTGGTGGAGTCTTTAGCATCAAAACCGGCAAAGGCATTGAGCAGCAGGCCGCAGTCTTCCGCCGAACGGGCCATCGGGCCGGCCTGGTCGAGTGACGAAGCAAAGGCAATCATGCCCCAGCGTGAGACGGTGCCGTAAGAAGGCTTCAGGCCGGTGAGGCCACACAGTGCAGCAGGTTGGCGAATGGAACCGCCGGTATCGGTGCCGGTGGCAGCAGGTGCCAGGCGTGCGGCGACGGCCGCCGCCGAACCACCTGATGAACCGCCTGGAACGCGATCGGTATCCCAGGGGTTGCGTACCGGGCCGTAATAAGACGTTTCGTTGGACGAGCCCATGGCAAATTCGTCCATGTTGACCTTGCCCAGCGGCACCAGGCCGGCCTGGTTGCAGCGCTCCACGACGGTAGCGTTGTACGGTGCGATGAAGTTTTCCAGCATGCGCGAGCCACAAGTGGTGCGCCAGCCATCCTGACAGAAGATGTCTTTGTGGGCGATGGGCACACCGGTGAGCGGGCCAGCATTGCCAGCGGCGCGGATGGCATCAGCTGCTTTGGCGGCGGCGCGGGACTTTTCTTCATCAACCGTTACGAAGGCGTTGATCAGCGGGTTGTGCTGGGCGATACGGCCGAGGAACAGATCGGTGAGTTCCAGGCTGGAGATTTTTTTGCTGTCCAGTGCGCTGGCGAGCTCTTTAAGGCTGGCGTTAATCATTCGATCACCTTCGGCACGAGGAACAGGCCGGCTTCGGCTTCGGGCGCCAGGGCCAGGCAGCGGTCGCGTTGGGCTACGCTGCCCTCGGTAACGGCGTCGGCGCGCAGGCGCTGGGCTACATCACAGGCGTGGGCCATGGGGGCGATGCCCTCGGTATTAACCTGGCGCAGGTCGGCGATCATGCCGAAAATATTGTCCAGATGGCCTAGGGTGGCCGAAATCTGCTCGGATCCGAGCTCGATTCTGGCTAATTTCGCCAGTCTTTGTACGTCTTCAGGGGTAAAAGCCATGGTGTGAATCTGTGGTTGCCGTCAGTAAACGTGAAATTGAACGATAAAACCGACCTTGACCACCCAAATGGCTGGTCGAAGGGGCGAAATTAGGTCGCCAATCTAGGGATATGCGTCAGGCATTCCTTGGAATATCCCTTTGAATTTGCGGTATTATACGTGGTTTGGTCGGGGTTCAGTTCTGGCACCCCGCTGCACTGCAGCGCGAATAACGAATTCTGCGCGCATGCCCTTATTTTAGATTTGGAGTGTTTCATGTTCGGACTATTTCGCGGAATGTTTTCCAACGACCTGGCAATTGATCTGGGTACGGCCAATACGCTGATTTATGCGCGCGGCAAAGGCATCGTGCTTGACGAGCCATCAGTCGTGGCTATTCGTACAGACGGTGGTCCGAGCGCGCGCAAGTCGATCGAAGCGGTGGGTAAAGAAGCCAAGATGATGCTCGGCAAAACCCCGGGCAGCATCAATGCGATTCGTCCGATGAAGGATGGCGTGATCGCCGACTTTACCGTGACCGAACAGATGCTCAAGCAGTTCATCAAGCGCGTGCACGATGTGCGCATGTTTGCACCATCGCCCCGCATTATCATTTGCGTTCCTTGTGGTTCGACCCAGGTTGAGCGTCGTGCGATTCGCGAATCGGCACTGGGCGCAGGTGCATCGCAGGTTTATCTGATTGAAGAGCCGATGGCTGCTGCGATTGGTGCAGGCCTGCCTGTAGAAGAGGCGACCGGTTCGATGGTTGTGGATATCGGCGGTGGCACTACCGAAGTGGGTGTTATCTCGCTGGGCGGTATGGTGTACTCGACGTCGGTGCGTGTGGGTGGCGATAAGTTCGATGAATCGATCATCAACTACATCCGTCGTAACTACGGCATGCTGATCGGTGAAACCACCGCAGAAAACATCAAGAAGCAAATCGGTACGGCCTTCCCCGGTGTTGAAGTGATGGAGATGGAAGTTAAGGGCCGCAATCTGGCCGAAGGTATTCCACGTACCTTCACCGTCACTTCCAATGAAATGCTGGAAGCCTTGTCTGAGCCTACCAACCAGATCGTTACGGCTGTGAAGCAGGCGCTGGAACAGACGCCGCCGGAACTGGGCGCTGATATTGCCGAACGTGGTTTGATTCTGACTGGTGGCGGCGCGCTGCTGCGTGACCTGGATCGTTTGCTGCGTGAAGAAACTGGCCTGCCAGTGATGGTGGCCGAAGATCCGCTGACCTGCGTGGTTCGTGGTTGCGGTATCGCCCTCGAGAAGATGGACAAACTGGGTAACGTGTTCGCCAGCGAATAAGAGCCCTCGCCATGTCCGGGACGCCGCTGCGTCATAACCTGAATCAGGTTTGTTCCGGACCCGGCGGAGTTTTCTGATGTCGGGACTGGATCACCAACCCCCTCCGTTATTCAAGCAAGGGCCAGCACCGCTGGCCCTGTTGATTCTGTACGTCTGCACATCGATTTCGTTGTTGGTGCTGGATGATCGCTTCCGGTATCTGGAACCGATGCGCTTGTCGCTGACTTATGTAACGGCACCGCTCAAACAGATTGTGCAGTGGCCCGTGATTGCGCTGACTACCGTGGATGAATATGCGGTCACGCTCGATCAGGTGCGCCAGGAAAACACGGCATTGCGCCAGGCGCGTCTGGTAGACGCGGAGAAGACGCAACAATTACAAGTGCTGGAAGCCGAGAACCAGTATCTGCGTAAGCTGCTTGAGACCAAGCGGGTGCTAGGTGCGCGTGTGCAGCCAGCGACCATTCTCTATAGCGCGCGCGATCCATTTAATCGTCGTGTGATTCTGGATCGGGGTACGGATCAGGGTGTAATTGAAGGCCAGCCGGTGGTTGATGATCAGGGCGTGGTAGGTCAGGTGACCCGTGTGGCGCCCGATTATGCCGAAGTCACCTTGCTAACGGATCGCAATCAATCAATCCCGGCGCAAGTGGTGCGTAATGGTTTGCGTACAGTAGTGTTTGGCACAGGCGATGGCCGCCTCGAGATGCGCTATATGTCCTCCAATGCCGACGTTCAGGTGGGTGACTGGATTGTGACCTCCGGTATCGATGGCATTTATCCGCGAGGGTTGCGTGTGGGCAAAGTGGAAAGCCTGGAGAGTGACCCGAACGGTATCTTCTCTAAATTTATTCTGACGCCGGCGGCAGGTATGGGTCGCTATGGCGAAGTATTGTTGTTAGAACCAGTGGCCTTGCCTACCGATCGTCCGGCATCGCTGGATCGTGCGGCAGATAACGCCACGGGCACAACGATGTCCAAGAAAAAGCGTAAGGCGCAGTAATCATGCAGATTGATTTCCAGTCTTCCCGCCTTTTGCGCCCTGCACGTCCCGGCTTTATTCGCCTGACCTTGCTGTTGGCTTTTCTGATGAATCTGTTGCCAACCTCTTTCTGGCCGTGGTTTCCGGATTGGGTAGCGCTGGTCATCGTGTTCTGGTCTATTCGCTCACCGTTAGTGGTGAGTACCGGCACGGCTTTTGTGCTGGGCATTCTGATGGATGTGGTGGATGGCAGTTTGATGGGGCAGCACGCTCTGGCTTATGTGCTGATGTCTTACGCAAGCCGCGTTATGGCGCACCGGATTCTTTGGCTGCCATTGAAGCAGCAACTGGTTAACGTGTTGCCGATCATTTTTATTGGCGCCTGCTTGCAGGTGCTGGTGCGTTGGTTTGCCGGTGATGAGTTGCCTAGCCTGTTCTATTTCGTGCAGCCTTTTGTGACTGTTGCGCTCTGGGTGCCAGCAACCTATGTGCTGATGTTGCCGCAGTTCCTGTCGAATGATCGCGACTTCGAGCGACCGATCTGACCCATGTCCCATTTTGATGATCAGGATAACAGCCGAAAGTTTCAGGGCAGGCTAAGCACGGCCTCGGTGATCATGCTGGTCGCCTTCTTTATTCTGGTGTTGCGCTTCTTCTGGCTCGGTGTGGTTCAGAACAGCTATTACACGACACGCGCAGAAGACAACCGTTTGACGTTGGTGCCCGTGGTGCCGAACCGCGGCCTGATTTTTGATCGTAACGGCGTTTTGATGGCTACTAATACCTCGGCCTATACGCTGGAGATTGTGCCGGGACGTGCGGGTCCGATTGATCAAACGATCGAAGCGCTTTCGAAGGTGGTAACCATCGAAGGTAAAGATAAGCGCCGTTTCAAACAGCTGTTACGCGAAGCCAAAACCTTTGAGTCAATTCCGATTCGTTCGCGATTGACCGAAGAAGAAGTGGCACGCTTTGCTGCGCAACGCTATCGCTTCCCCGGTGTTGAAGTGCGCGCCCGTTTGTTCCGTAGTTACCCATTGGGTGAAACAGCGGCGCATGCGCTGGGCTACATGGGACGGATCAATACCAAAGATCTGGAGCGTATTGACGAAGAAGGTCAGGCGGCGAACTATCGCGGTACCGATCATATCGGCAAGGCCGGTCTCGAACAGCGTTATGAATTCGAGATGCATGGCATCAGTGGATTCGAGAGTGTTGAGGTAGATGCGGGAGGTCGCGGTATTCGTGTGCTGTCGCGCACGCCACCTGTGTCGGGCAATAACTTGAATCTAACCGTCGACGCCAAGTTGCAGCAAGTGGCTGAAACGGCCTTCGGTAAACGGCGTGGCGCATTGGTGGCGATTGATCCATCGAACGGCGAAATTCTTGCGCTGGTTTCGATGCCGACCTATGACCCGAATCTATTTGTGGATGGTATTCGTAGCGATGACTGGGATGTCTTGAATACAGACATCAATAAGCCACTGCTCAACCGCGCGATCTATGGCACATATCCACCAGGTTCTACCTTTAAGCCCTTCATGGCATTGGGTGCGCTGACTGCAGGTAAGCGTACGCCGCAACAGGCAATTAGCGACCCGGGTTACTTCAACTTCGGTAACCATACGTTCCGCGATGATAAAAAGGGCGGGCATGGCATGGTGAACATGTACAGCTCCATCGTTCATTCATGTGATACCTACTACTACACGCTGGCCAACGACTGGGGCATTAATGGCATCGCCGGTTTTATGGGTCAGATGGGTTTTGGTAGCAAGACCGGCATTGATATCGATGGTGAGTCGCGCGGCATTCTGCCCTCTGAAGAGTGGAAGCAGCGCCGCTTCAAGCGTCCGGAGCAACAGAAGTGGTACGCCGGTGAAACCATCTCCATCGGCATTGGCCAGGGTTACAACTCCTACACCATGATGCAGCTGGCGCAAGCCACCGCCATTCTGGCGAATAATGGGGTGGGTTATAAACCGCATCTGGTTCGCAGCATCAGCGATGTACGTTCTGGCGGGGTGCGCGAAATTCCTCTGGAAAAAGCACATGACGTGGCGTTGAAGCCGGAGCATGTCGAAGTGATCAAGAACGCCATGATCGGCGTTAACAAAGAAGGTACGGGCACGAAAGCATTTGCCGGTGCCAAGTATGTGGCAGCCGGTAAGACGGGCACGGCACAGGTGTTCAGCTTGAATGGTGGGAACTATTCGCACGGGGGCACTAAAGAATTCCTGCGTGACCATGCGTTGTTTATTGCATTTGCGCCTGCCGATAAACCGAAGATTGCGCTAGCCGTGATTGTTGAAAATGCGGGCTTTGGTGCGACATCTGCGGCGCCGATTACGCGCCAGGTGTTTGATTACTATCTGCAAGGGATTGTGCCCAAGGGGCCCGCTCCGGATGAACCCGGTGAACCGGTTCCGGAGTCGCGCGATGTGGCGAACTATGTAGATCATCAGGATGATGATTACGATACGCAGAAGGCATTGAACACGCCCGCACCTGGTCCTTTTGTACGCATGCCGAGCAATGCCAGCCAGGCCTTGCCAGTCAGGAAAAAGCCATGAGTCGGTCGATTAACTGGCGCGGGTTTGTGCAGGCGTGGTCCGAGCACGTGGATTTCCCCCTGTTCAGAATCACGATGTTGCTCATGGGCGTTGGGCTGCTGACGGTGTTTTCGGCCACCTGGTCCGGCCAGGAGCGCATGCCATCACAGTTATTGAATATGGCGGCGGCTCTGGTGCTGATGTTTGTTGTGGCACGTATTCCGCCGCAGCGATTGATGCAGCTGGCCTGGCCGATGTATCTATTCGGTTTGGTCCTGTTGGTTCTGGTGATGCTGTTCGGTATTAAGGTGAATGGTGCCAAGCGTTGGTTGTCGCTGGGCTTCACCCGTATACAGCCTTCGGAAATTATGAAGATTGCGATGCCGCTGGTGATGGCCTGGTATTTCCATCATTTCGAGAACCGTCGATGGTTTTCTAAATATCTTGGTGCATTGCTGATCCTGTTAATTCCTTCTGCACTGATTGCTAAACAGCCTGACTTGGGAACGGCCATTCTGGTTTTCTCGGCGGGCTTTTACGTAATTTTCCTCGCAGGACTTTCCTGGTGGGTATTGGGCGGCCTGGTAGCTGCTGCCATGGCCGTCGCACCCTTTGCTTGGCACTTCCTGCATGACTATCAGCAAAAGCGGATTCTTACCCTAATTGATCCGACAACAGATCCGTTGGGATCTGGTTATCACATCATTCAATCTACGATTGCGATCGGGTCAGGTGGTGTGATCGGTAAGGGCTATATGAGCGGGTCGCAGGCGCAGCTGGAATTCATTCCGGAAAAACATACTGACTTTATCTTCGCGGTGTTTGCCGAAGAGTGGGGCATGATCGGCAATGTCATTCTGGTCGTGCTTTATGGATTCTTGATCGAACGCGGGCTGCGCATTTCCTTGCGCGCCAGCACCACCTTTAACCGGTTATTGGCGGGCTCGATCACCATGGGCTTCTTTACCTATGCGTTTGTAAACATGGGCATGGTGTCGGGTATTTTGCCGGTGGTTGGTGTGCCGCTGCCTTTCATCAGTTATGGCGGTACGGCACTGGTGACCTTGTGCACGGGACTCGGTATCCTCATGAGTATAGAAACACACCGGACGAATCGCTGATGAAGCTGAAGAACTCTGTATTGTTCGCACAAGCTGGCATTCTGCTGGCGATTTTGTTGAGTGGTTGTTCCAGTACACCAGCACGTAAGCCGGTAGCCACAACGCCAACGACGGGCAGTTACGTGATGAAGCCCTATCCGCGCAAGGGTGGGGGCTTTTATAAAGATGATGGGCTGCCTGCGCAGATCCCGGAAAACATTGATCAGATTCCGAATGCCACGCCGCGCCTGGAGCCATTGCGCAACGCAGCGAACAAACCCTATACGGTGCTGGGCATGAGCTTTACGCCGATGACCAGTCTGCAGCCGTTCCAGCAGCAGGGCATCGGTAGTTGGTACGGCACCAAGTTCAATGGGTTAAAAACATCGAATGGTGATACCTACGATATGTTTGCCATGACGGCGGCGCATCCGACTTTGCCGTTGCCTTGCTATGTGCGTGTAACAAATACGCAGAACAATCGTAGTGTCATCGTGCGTGTTAATGACCGGGGCCCATTTCATAATGGCCGCATCATTGATCTGTCATTCACAGCAGCCTACAAGCTGGGCTATGTGGATCAGGGCAGTAGCCCAGTACGTGTTGAGTTGATTATGCCGGATGCGGGCGGCGTTACTTATGCCGATCTGAGCAAGGATGCAGTCGCCGCTAATGAAGCCAAAATAGATGATAAAACCCGCTACGGTGAAGAAGTGCCGAAGCCGGGCACCTATGTCCAGATGGGCGCCTTCCAGAATGGTTTCAATGCACAGGTGCTGCGCAACTATCTACTGCGTGAGCTGGACTGGATGACGCCTGCTCAGGTGCACGTTTATAGCGAGCCGCCGTGGCATCGTGTACAGGTGGGGCCGTTTACATCACGTGCTGAAGCGGATGCCGTTCAGACAAAAATTCGTGATGCGCTGGGTGGCCAGCCGCATATCTCTGTTCGCCAATAATTCTCAGGAGAGATCTTATGACGCATGCGTCTGATTTGCCTAAAGAGCCCGTGGGTAGTGGCGCGGAAACCCTATTGGAGTTCCCCTGCGCATTCCCGCTCAAGATTATGGGTCTGGCTCAGAATGATCTGGCGCAGGAAGTGCTGGCGGTCGTGCATCAATTTGCGCCTGACTATGACGGTAAGGAGATGGAGATGCGTGCATCCAGTTCGGGCAAGTACGTTAGCCTGACTTGCACCATCAATGCGCAATCCAAAGAACAGCTCGATAATCTCTACCGCGCACTGACCAGCCACCCGCTTGTTAAGGTTGTGCTCTAAGCGTGACGTTGCCGCTGAACGTGCAACGCCTCGGGTTGGTTGCTTATGAACCAACCTGGCACGCCATGCGTGATCAGACGCTTGCGCGTGTCGGTGAAGCTGCTGTTAAAGCGCCAGATGAACTCTGGTTGGTCGAGCACCCCCCTGTGTTTACCCAGGGGCAAGCTGGCAAACCAGAACACCTACTGCGTGACATTGGCGTACCGATTGTGCCGATCGATCGCGGCGGTCAGATTACCTATCATGGGCCCGGCCAGGTGGTGGTGTACCTGTTGGTTGATTTGCAGCGCCGGCACATCAAAGTTCGTGAGCTGGTCAGCAAGATCGAGCAGGCAGTGATTGATCTAATGGCCGGCTACGGTATCAAAGCAGATCGTCGTGAGGGTGCCCCGGGGGTGTATGTGGGGGAGGCGAAAGTTGCCGCCTTGGGTCTGCGTATCCGCAATGGCTGCAGTTACCACGGGGTGAGTCTGAATGTGAACATGGATCTCGCACCGTTTTCCGCGATCAACCCCTGCGGCTACGCGGGTATGGCGGTTACCCAATTGCATGATTTGGGTGTTAACGTATCGGTTTCCGAAGCAGGCGAAGCCCTGCTCAAACATTTGCAGAAACAACTGGAGAGCGCCGATGGCTGACGCCGGGGTAAAACAAAAAGGCGAACTTAAGACGGCACGAATCCCTATCAAGATCGTGCCACAGGAACCGCTGCGCAAACCGGATTGGATCCGCGTCAAAGCCGGTAATGATGCCGGCCGTTTTGGCGAAATCAAAAAAATGCTGCGCGACCAGAAGTTGCATACGGTCTGCGAAGAAGCTGCTTGTCCGAA
>ERZ1034363.223-NODE-223-length-39949-cov-6.490720_pt1 | contig 39949 bp, 59 predicted proteins | sample MGYA00520616_ERZ1034363 | MGnify/ENA primary metagenome ERZ1034363 (study PRJEB33736, sample SAMEA104284506) | Azolla filiculoides | biome: Urban; feature: Water surface; material: Ditch water | place: Netherlands | collected 2015-10-28 | depth 0-0.1 m ...
CTCGGCTTTGCGCTCGTAGGCCGTTTGCAAGGCTTTGATGCGTTTGATGGCATTCTTGGCTTGTTCGGCATCCGATTCGCAGTTGAGAACGTAGGCAGCGACAGCGTTTGCTTTGTTGCCGAGCATGACCCGGAACTCATCAAACGCTGGCAAAGCCTCGCCAGTCTCAGGGTCAAACAATTCGTCAAGCTGTTCGCGAAACGATGTTGCAAGTTCGTAGAGACTGGTCATGGTCAGAACGCCGAATCGTCCATGTCGCCAAAGCCGCCGTCAGGCGTGTGGCCTGCCGCTTTTGCAAACTCAGGGCTGCGCTTGATAGCGTCCTTGAGCTTGTCATGGAACGTATCAAAGATGCCCCAATCAGGAGTGTCCAAGTCAAACATGACGTTCTGGTGGACACCTGCTGGCTTGCTGTTCTTCAATGCTGTTGGCAGTGGAGTCAGGTTCGCCACGTTGGCATAAGTCTTGCCGTTGGTTTCGCTGGTGGTCACGTTGACCATGCAATAAGCACCAAGCAGTTTGCTGATGTCAAAGCCTTTGGCCTCTTCCTCAGTAAACTCACGACCGCGCCACGATTGCAAGTCTTTGCGCAGGGATGCCTTCTCACTGAGAGACAACGTGTATGACTTGCTGATGGTCATAGGCATTTCTTGGCCGTCAAACTCAACGGTCAGAGGTTTGCCTTCCTCATCCTCGCCAAACAATTCCCAAGCAACACGAATCTTGTGTTGCAGTTTCTCGCCATACTGACCGGATGACAACTGAGTGCCAAGGTCAATCAACGAATAGCAACGACCCACATGAACGCCAGAAGGCACACGTTTGAAGTTACCACCACCACTGTCAGAAGCTACAAAGCCCATTTTCATTCTCCATTAAAAACAGCCGTTACAGGTCGGCTGAACACCTTATCTAAACCAAAGAAAAAATCCGTGCAAAATTCCAATTGGGAACAGCAATGCTCCAGCAATCAGGAAGCCCCACAAGCCCTCGGCAAAGCAAGTGAAGATGTGTGTGAACCATGCAATAACGCAGGCAATTCCAATAAAGTATCCCATTATTTGACCCTCACAACTGGTTGTGCCAACAGCCAGTTGCTGCCAAGCTGGTGAACAGATCGTGCCCACTTGCGTTGGTAACTGCGGATGACTTCGGGGGACGCATTGTACGTCTGAAACAATTGCCGTGCGTGGCGAAGAAGTGTGATGTTCATGTGAACTCCTGTCTTGTTGAGCCTTAACTGTAATCCAGCAAAACCCACCAAACCATAGGTGTTTTCCCCTATACAAACAACCAAAAAACAATGATAGTCTCCAGCCCATGAAAACACCAGACCAACTTGAAGAAGACTCAGCATGGCACATGCGAGACATTGCCTTAATTGAGGCTTCAGCCAATTGCCCAAACGCAGAAGATTGGGATGCCGCAGCCGTGGCTATCCTGACTCGCGCCATAGAAATCATCACCAAAAAGAAAGTGGAAGTATGCTTCAAGAAAAACAGTTCTATCTGAAACAACTCGAAGGCGGAAAGATCAGCCACCGCAGAATCTCAAACCGTATGCGAGAAAAGTTCCGCACTTCTCCTGCGGCAGTCAAAGATGAATTGCTTCGCACTGGTCACATTGAGCTTGATTGCACAAAACGCACTGGCGAAACCAACAAACTTGATTACTTCTTCAAGGCAACTGGCAAGAAGCTAAGTGATGTTGAGGTTCATATTGAACAAAAAGCGCCTGAAATCTTTTGGGCTGACGGCACTCCAAAGTCCAAGGGCAACGCCTTTGACTGGCGCAATGCAAACAGCAAGTTGTACAGCAAGCGGGAAATTGTTCAAGCGCAACAAAAGTACCACAACAAGAACCCCATCACCATTTACAGCAGAGCATGACCACCTACATCACCATTGGCCTTCTGGTCATGGCTGGATGGGCCGCAATCCATCTGGCAATCCAAGTGTTAGCCGACTTGTTGTTTGAACGATAAGCTGGTATAGTTTTGTGAAACCCGGCTAGACAGAGAGTAGCTACTCTGTCGAAAAGTGAACCTCCCACCTGCCGTGCGTTTCTTTTGGAGGTTTGCGAGGATGCTTCAATGCACTACTATCAATTCAACATTGGGGACTATGCGTCCCATACCCGTCACCTCGACTTGCTTGAGGACTTGGCGTATCGCAGGCTACTTGACCTGTACTACCTCCATGAGCGGCCACTGAGCAACGATGCTTCAGTTGTTGCCAAGCAGATTGGAATGCGTGACCATGCCGCACTTGTGCGAGATGTCCTCAATGAGTTCTTTGAGCATTCGGGAGAAGGCTATGCCAGCAGTCGTGCTGACAAGGAAATTGCCCACTTCCACTCAAAAATTGAACAAGCGTCTCGCGCTGGTAAAGCGTCTGCTGAACGGAGGACCAACGCCCGTTCAACGGACGTTCAACCAAACAATAAACAAGAACCAATAACCAATAAACAAGAAACAAAGAAAGAGAAGGCAACTGTCGTTGCCGCGCCTGAAGGCGTTTCAGAATCTGTTTGGCAAGAATTTGTGTCCCACAGGAAATCCAAAGGTGCAAAGATCACCGAGCTTGTCATGGAGTCTTTGGTCAGCGAATCAAAGAAGGCGGGATGGACTCTTGAAGACGCTTTGAAAGAGGTGGTGGTTAGGAATTGGCAGTCTTTTAAGGCTGATTGGGTGAACAAGGAACAAAAGCAATCCTTGAGCCGTACTGGTCAAACAAACCAGTCTGTTATGTCTGGCCTGACCCGTGGCCTTATTGGAGGTGGCAATCATGTCAAATTACTTGGAAGCTGATTTCTGCTCTGTTGACCAAGGGCTGGACTACATCTTTGTGTACATGGGGAGCATCTACGGAGCCTCATTCAACCGCCATTGGGAAGGCATGGAGCTTGGGGTTGTAAGACAGGTTTGGCAAGAGACATTGGGGGCATTTCTGACGTACAAGCCAAGTCTCGACTTTGCGTTGCGAAAGATGAACGAAGACTATCCGCCAAGCGCAATCAAGTTTCGCAACCTGTGCAATTCTGGCCCGGAAATCCCTGTGAAGCCTGTGCCACAAATCACACGCCAACGCACTCAGGCTGAGATTGCGGCAACTGAGGCTGCAAAGGCCAAAGCAAAGGCTTTGTTGGCCGAAATGAAGAAAGGCCGCCTGTGAAGCCGACTCGCCAACAAGCTATCCGCAAGATGCTTTTGCAGAACCCTCATGGCTTGACTCGTCAGGAATTGTCAGACAAGTTGGGCATACACATTGCCAACGTAAAAACGGCCATTCTTGGGATGCCTGACGTTTACGTTGATCGCTGGATTATGGGTAGTCGGAAGCAGTATCAAAAAATATATTGCGCTGTGTACGTTCCTGAAGATTGCCCTCATCCACAAGATAGGGTTTACCCGGCTACCAAACCAGTGACTGTTTGGAGACAATTGCAAGCATGACAAGAACCTACGCCCTCAAACGCCTGCTGGAGCATGGCGAACTGTCCAGCAAAGAGACTGAAATCATCACTGGCTGGACCACCCGGCAAGTCTGGGCCACCATCCAGATGATGCAAAAGACAAAAATTGTTTGCAAGTACCCACAGATGAAATGGGGCTTGATTGATCTTTGGCCGTTGCCAAAGTAAGTGGAAACCCCAATGGCGTACAGCAGGAAAACAATATCCAATGAGGGTGACAGGTACATGATCGAACTTGGTGAAGCCCGAGTTCTGTATTGCACCTATGTGATGACCAAGCAAAAAGTCCTGACCAAAGACAGGATGGAATGGTTGGAAAAACGATATGGCATGGGTGCGGTGGTTCGCATCCGTGAGTACATGAAGAAACTACAAGACGGAGAATTGACATGAATTGGCCCTTCCCACCCGCAACAGGTCCAGTGCCTTGGACCAACAAGCAAAAGCAGGCATATGCCAAACAGCAACGTGAAGAAGCTGGCGAGGCTCCGTTGTGAAACAAGTCATTGGCATTGACCCCGGAGTCAATACAGGTACAGCTTTGTACACCAATGGGAAACTGCTGTTGTTGCAGACCATTCAGCCAATCGACATTCAGTCATTCATTTTGACCAGCGCATTTGATTTGATTGTCTTTGAAGACAGCCGTCTGCAAAGCGCTGTATGGGTTCCATCAAAGAACAAAGCAGTGGCAAACAACATTGCCCGGAAGATCGGTCAAGTGGATGCGCTGTGTTCTCTTATTCAAGACACTTGCGAACGCTACGAAATCAAGTACATGCGAGTCAGCCCAAAAGCCAAAGGCGGCAAGATGAACGCAGAGGATTTCAACAAGCTGACTGGTTACACAGCAAGGTCAAACCAGCACGAGCGTGACGCAGCTATGGTGGCTTGGCAACTTAGGAATCACAATGGCTCCTGACATGAAGTCCCGCGACCAAGAGAAGATGTATCACGCAATTATTGGTCAGATTGCCAAGCAGTCACAACTTCACGGGTCGCGGTGGTCAGCAGAGTCGTGGAAGCGGTTTCTGATTGACCAGTGGGCACACGAAAGCGGCCACATGTCCACCATCAGCAAGGTCATGCCAAGCATTGATGGCGAACGAGTTGTCCAGCTCGGTCATCAAAGCAGGCGGTTCACCAAAGAGCAGGGAACCAGTTTCACGGAATGGCTGCTGTACTGGGCAACAACAAATGGAGTGACGATTGATGATGTTTCCAAAACATAACTACGTCCGAAGCAAAAAGCTGTTGGAGAACGCCAGACTGATTCCTTGTCAATGTTGCTTGGCTGATGACGGTACTGTGGTCGCCGCGCACACTAATTGGGGTGGTGGCAAAGGCAGGGGCATCAAAGCTGATGACAACATGATTGCCAGTCTTTGCTTCAATTGCCACAGCCAGCTTGACCAAGGTAGCAAGATGTCCAAAGCAGAGCGTATGACGATGTGGTTTGAGGCGCACTACCTGACGGTTCACATCCTAAAATTGCGCGGCCTGTGGCCTGAAGATGTGCCGTTGCCTAAGGGTTTTTCCTGATGTGAAAATTTGTCAATTTTCTGATAATGAAGGCATCAGCAACAAAACAGGATATGACATGAATTACATCGCTATTGAAGAAGCCATGAAGGCTGAAATTGCAAACGCCAAAGGCAGTTATCTGCCCAACAGCCCCGGCTCATTTGTCCGCGACAGACTGTTCCGCGACTGCTTGTGGGAAGAAGCATCTTGGTTTTGGGGATGCTATTGCCGTGGCGGATTCGCCATCGTCAGCCTTGACAAACTCATGCACGAACTCAACGCACTGGAAAAAGCAACTATGCCCGATTGGGGCACGAAAGGTACATGACATGGCAAAAGCACAAAAAGTATTCGAGGGCATCATGAAAGTCAAAGGGCACACCGACTTTCAAATGATTCGTGGCAAGTACGTCAACGGCAGTTTGCAAACCCGCTGGCTGTATTTTCAGATGGGTTGGGAGATGTGCGAGGTGACAGCATGAGCAATTGCATCAAATGCGGAAGCTATGCCTTCAATCTTTACAAAGAAGGCATTGACCAAGGTGGCTTGTGTGATGTTCATTACTGGCAAGGCAGGGCGCATCGTGCTGAAGCACTGGCAGAGCAGCCAGCACAGCGCACATGGGTTGGACTGAAAGCAGATGAGTTGCGCGTTATCTTAGGCGGCGACCATACGCAAATCTCACTTGCACTTGCCATCGAAGCCAAACTCAAGGAGAAGAACACATGAAACCCGCTCCACGACCAATCGCATGGCATCTACGCCGACAAGGGTTTCGAGCCATCACACTCCCACCATTCGGCATCTATGCTTTGCAAGACTCTATCAACGACAAAGCATTAGAGTGCCACGAGCTAGTTCATTGGGAACAATACCAGCGCATGGGAGCCTTGTACTTTTATGTCACATACTTGTGGCTGCTGATGAAACATGGGTATGAAAATCATCCAATGGAAATTGAAGCAAGAGAGAAAAGCAAATGACACAACAAGACAAACTTGTAACTTTTGACAACCCAAGGTTTGACGGTTCTGATTACGTTAGAGCAAGAGATGACATAAGACTTAAAGGCCAACTGCTTAGAGTATGGAACTGCATGTGTGATGGCAAATGGCGAACTCTTGGAGAAATTGCTAAAACTACTGGTGATCCAGAATCAAGTGTCAGCGCTCAATTGCGACATTTGCGTAAAGAACGATTTGGCGCACACACAGTGGAAAAAGAATACCGAGACTTTGGCCTGTTTGTTTATCGACTAATTATCAACAAGGAATCTTTGTGAGAAAGCAATGCCGCCGTAAAGTGTACAAACTGGTGGACCCAATTGCTCACGCTATTGCTGGCGCGGCCATCACAACTGATGACTGCCTTCAACAACTGAAAGACAAAGAGCAAGCCGCAATTGAAGCCATGCGTACAGGCCAAGCAACTGTTTACACATGGCAAGAACTGGTAGACATGAACAACATCTGTCAGGTCATGGCTCGTAATGGCATTGGGCCGGAAGCCCTGCCCGATGCAATGATGGCTGAGATTGAGCTTAAACACGCCGCCAAGCGATTTGAATCCACTGGCAAAATGCTACTAACAGGATCAGGCTTGAGGGCCATCAATGAGGTCATGGAATGGCATCACCTACAAAGAACATCAGTTAGCCGGGCTGAGTACGAACGCATGATTCAGAAAACCCGGAACAAACTCAAATCCAAGTCGAAAGACGTAACGGTAATACAATGAGGGCAAAGGAGCCTGCCATGAAGTTCACCATCAATGAAGCCCAAACCGATGTCATCAGCGAGTTCGCCTCCGTGCTGGTGATGGGTGTAGCCGCTGCCCATGTCCACCACTGGAACACTATGGGTCCGGGTTCATTCGCTGCTCACGAGGCAATGGGTGACTTCTATGAGCAGCTTCCCGGCCTTGCAGACAGCGTGGTGGAGGCCATCGTCCAAGACGAGTCAAAAATATTTCTGGAAAAACAGGCACTTTTTGTGGGGGAAACTCCGCTGGCGCTGGTCCAGTACATTCAGGCGCGAGTCAAGGATATGCGGAGCAAGCCCGGCTTCCCGCAAGACAGCGAAGTCCAGAATCTGGTGGACACCATCGCAGAACTGTGCCGTCACACCATCTTCAAGCTCAAGCGGTTGAAGTAATGCCTCTTGTTAAGAAACAGTCAGGATGGTTCTGGGGTAGCAAAGGACCATTCGACTCCAAGGCAAAAGCACTGTCAGTCGCTCGGGCTGCTTACGCTCATGGCTACAAAGGCGAGAGCATTGAGCAGCAGTACCGAGAATTTCTGGAAAAAGAACTTGAGTTGCAGAAAAACACCCAGAAATTAAACACAGACTTCTGAAAAAAATTCCTGAATTTTCCTTGTGGGTTGGAAAACTCGCCTTGTGTCCAGCCAGTCTGGACATTTTTTTTGCTTCAAAATTTTTTTTCAAGAATGCGTAGTGGGGGTAGGGTCTTTTTTGGCTCGATTGTTACAAACCTTACAATTCTGACAATCCTTACAGTTACAAACCTTACAAACCTTACAAAATTCTCAAATGAAATGTAAACTGTTTGTAAAAAGCATTACAAAACCCAACCGTGCAAACCCCGCCCGGCCCCGCATGCGCCCCGCCCGGGTTTGTATGCGCCCCGGGTTAACCCAGCGAGACAACCGGCCAACAATCCAACCCCGGCCCGGTTCAATCAATCAACCCAGCACGGCCCAACCCAACCCCCGGGGATCGTTTGGGGCATGTTGTCGGTCGTTTTGATCGGCCAACAACCCAACCCAACCCGCCCCCATATTTGCCCCCCTATTTGAGACAACCGACCCCCCATATTTGGCGGGGGCCAACATGGGACAAACAACCCCGGCCCAATCAATCCAACCGGGGCCAACAAACGGCCCCAAACGGGTCAAACGATCAAACCCCGCCCAATGCCCAAACCAGCACAAACAACCCCGCAAACGGGCCGCATTTTGAAGTGAGCGCTCACTTACTTAGCAAAGCCAAAAAAACCCAGCACGGGGCCGGGTTTGTTTGGGTTTACCTTGTCAGACTAGGGGCCAAAAATCACCAATTGAAAATTGGACAATGTCGCCCGGGTTGTCGGTCGGCTTGAACAATCCAATGTCACCGACAATTTGCACCAACGTAAAAAACCGGGGCGGGTTGTTGGGATCGTTCAAGCAAACCCCAAATGATCCAATTTTTACCATTTGGACCCCCGATAATTTTGGGTTGATCGGCCCCGCCCATATGATTGGACCGGGGGCGGGGTTTGTAGGATCGTTTTTAATTGGTCAACCGTTTTGCCCGTCATTTGGGACAATTGGGCCAACGTGATTTTGGGGTTGTTGTCGTAAAAATCACACAATTGTTGGTTTGTCATTTTTTCCCCTTGAAATCAATACTTTTTGTCCAATAGTTGCACCCCAAAACATGCAACAAAACGGCGCAAACCCTAAATTTGATCATGCTAATTCCGCATGCATGATCGCAAACATCCCACAAAAAAAGCCTAATTTTTCCCATCATTTTGCGCCCCCGATTGCATGAATTGGGATAACCCGCCGGGCTTTTTGGTCGGCAATTTTGGCCCGTGTCCCATGGGCACGAAAACCAACGATCACGGCCCGATTTTGACGTTGGCACAATTGGCACGTTTCGCACGTTACATCATCGCGGGTTTGGGCCGGGCAAACGACAACCGACCGACCCGCCGGGGTTTGGGTTTTTTCCGGGGTGTCAATTGGCACAATGCAAACAACCGGCCCAACCCCTAGGTCGGCCAACTTGTCAGCATGCCCAACATCATCGCCCGATAAATTGACCGTAAACCCCCGGTCGTTGGCCTTGTCAATCCAATGTAGGTTTTCCGGGTCGTTGGTTTTGTGGGTGTAAGTGAAACCACGTTTCCCAATGTTGGCCCAAACAATTTGGCCCAACAAAACGGGATCAATTTTTTCCCCCGCCCCGGGTAAGTCCCCGGCTACATTGTGTCGCCATAATTGGCCCGGGGGCAATTTGGCGATTGATTGGCAAAATTCGCCAACGTCAACCCCCCGTGCGCCGACCTTGTCCCAATTCATGCGGGTGTAATAGTCTTCGGCGTAACAGTCGGCCCGGTAATGGGCGCATGACGGGGGGCATGTTTCCCGTTGGGAATAGGTAACCGGAATTGGCCCGGTTTTGACGTTGGCCGACTTGCGAATAAATTGATATTTCATTTTGTTTTGTCCTTGTCTTGTCTTGATTGGTTAAATGATCGTGCAATCGGTCATTTGTCGGGCGTTGGCCCGATATTGTTGGCCGTTTGCGTCTGCTAATTTGACAAACCAACCCCGGCGGGGCCCGGCGGGGGCAATCAATTCAAAAACCCGACCCGCCCCAAATTTGACCAATTGGCCGGGCACAAAAACCCGTGATGGTTTGCGCTTGTCAAACAATTTGGCCCGACACCTAGCGCGCCAATCAAGCGCCGACCCGGGCGGGTTTGGGGCCAATTTGTCCAATTGGTCAAGCAAACGGGCGGGGCAATCCCAATAATACGGGCCGCATGATTCGTCCATATCCTTGTAACCAAATTGACCGCCCCGCCGACTTGTCAACCAAACCAACCCATAAAAAACGGGGGGTTGACCGACCCGATCCAATCGGCCTATTGCATACCAAACCGACCCCCGGGTTGATTGGTCAACAACCGACCAACGATCCCCGGCGGGGTTTGTTGACGTAAATTCACGGGTGCAAATTTCACCAACTGACAACCCGTTATCGTTAAAAAATGTCCAACCCATGATTATTCCCCCAACAAACCAGAAAAAACGACCAACCCGGCCCCGCTAATGACTGTCAGCCCCAATGAGTAGAACATTGGGCCAATGCCCAACATTAGGCCCAACGCGCCAATGGCAAAAATCACCAACATGATGGCGCAAACCAACCCGATAAAAATTTTCTCAAACATGATCAGCCCCTACAAATGACCCGGGTCACAATCAACCCGTGCATGCAGTATCATGTTTTCCACAAAAAATTACATTGGGACAAACCCTAATGTTTTTTTATACAGTGTCCTAGAATGTGGGGCATGCCAACCCAACCCCGCCCCCAATGTTCTATATATAGGTGCAAACAACCGACCCGCCCGGGGTCGTCATTGTGCGCCGATCATGCGCCCCCGCCCCGGGTCAACCCGGCCAAACGGGAAAACGACCGGGAATATAAAACGGCCATTTGGCAAACAATCCGGGCGGGTCAATTGTCTAAAACCCCATTGTGTCAGTCGTGCATGTTGGCCGGGCGGGTTGTTGGGGCCGTGCATGTTGATCATGTCATTGCATGGAAATCGATTGGGCCGCATGCATTCGCGGCCAACCGTTTTCAGTCGTTATGCGCCCCGTGCCATTCTGTAAAAACGGGGCTTGAACAACGGGGAATTTTCAGACACTACAAACCCGGCGGGCCGGTTGATTATTCCCCCGGGGATTGGGGCCGCATGATGGCCCAACCCGACCCCGACCCCACCCCGCCCGGGGATTGACCCCGCCCCGCCCCATATGGGCCAACAACCCCGCCCAACGACCCCGCCCGGGGCCAACCGGGGGCCGATCATGCCCCGATCATGCCCCATTTGAGAAAACCAAGCGCATTCTGTAACCCGTTTGTTTTCAATATGCATCAATCGGCGCATGCATGCGCTCAAAACGTAATACCCGCGTGTCGTTGCACCGCGGTTTGAGAACTAAAAGTACGCATTTTCGGCTAGGAGCAGGCGCGGGGTCAATTTCGGAGGGGTATAAAGTCAATGGGGGGTGTAAGGGATGGTCAGATGTGGTACGCTTGCGTCAGACAAGACAAAAAAGGCACTCCTATGGCAAAAAAACTTCGTCACATACTCAAATATTTGGAAGACCCCAACACTTGGGACAAGTCAGCCTTTGAAACTGCGATCCGCGCAGAGGTAGAAGGCTCGACTGGCACACTCACGGCCAGCGATGAGTTCTTGATTGGCTCATTGGTCATCACGGTTGACAGCCTGCTGACGGCTGAAATCAACATCCGCACTGATGGGCATCTGTACCAGTACAACTCTGGCGAGGCCGCAAGTCCTTGGTACAAGATTCGCACCGAGATGGCTGACAAGGCCATCAAGATTCTTGCGGAGTTGGGCCTTGTTGCCCGTGGTCGCCCAAAGTTGACAGCCAAAGTGAGTGACGTAGATGAGCTATTCGCCACTGCTTGAGCCTGCGTTTGCTTACGCGATTGGGGTAGTTCGGGGAGACATCAAGGCTTGCGAGGATGTCAAACTTGCCTGCCAACGGTTCTTGGACATGGTGGAGCGCAAGGACTCGCCATACGAATTCGTGCCGTCCAAGGCTGAACACATCCTCAAGTTCGTCAAGTTCTGCCGACATGTCAAAGGGCCAGAGGCTGGCAAGTCAATCGAGTTGCAGGGCTTTCAGGTCATGTACTTGGCCGCGATCTACGGGTTCCGTGACCGGCGCGACCATTCTTTCCGTTGGGTGACGGACATCATCTTGTTCGTGCCGCGCAAGTCTGGCAAGACCACCATTGCGTCCATCATTGCACTGTACGAGTTGCAGTTTGGCGATGCTGGCGCTGAAGTGTTCACGCTGGCAACCAACCGAGAGCAGGCATCTATTTGCTTTGATTCGTCCAAGGCCATCGTGGAGGGCATGAAGCCAGAACTGGCCTCCAAGTTCATTGCCTACCGAAGTGAACTCAAGAAGGCTGGCGACTCGACCTCCACCTACAAGGCGCTGTCCCGCGAGAACCGCAAGACTGGTGACGGCAAGAACCCGTCCTGCGCCATGATTGATGAGGCGGCACAGATCACAGAGCGAGGCTCCATTGAGGTGTTGCACTCGGGTATGGGCGCACGGAAGAACCCGATGCGGATGTACCTGACCACGGCCAGCTTCACCAAGGAAACCAAGTTCTATGAAGACTTGAGCCACTTTCGACAAGTCCTGCGCGGCGCTGCTCCTGACAACTTCCGTTGGTTCGGCCTGCTGTACAGCATCGACCCCGGTGACGAGTGGAGCAACCCTGATGTCTGGGGCAAGGCCAATCCGATGCTTGGGGTTTCGGTCACGACCGAACACATTCAGCACATGGCCGAGGAAGCCGCTGCCAAGCCTGCGTCCCTGAACGAATTCCTCTGCAAGCAACTGAACATCTATGTGTCGGCCAACAGCGCGTGGGTGGACCGTAGGTTTTGGGATGAGTCCGTGGACAAGTTGCCTGCTGATAAGCCAGAGTCCACGTTCATCGGTTTTGACTTGGCGCACACGAGGGACTTGAATGCTGTGGTGACTTTGCACCGCTATGGCGAAGAAGATTTCTATGCTCAGTTCCAATTCTTTCTACCGCAAGAATCCTTGGACTTTGTGCCCAACCATTACAAGTCGGTTTACATGGAAGCGCATCGGACGGGCATTTTGCGCCTGACTCCGGGCAACGTGACCGACCTGAATGAGATTGAGTCGTTCATCAAGCAGCAGTGCGAGAAGTTCGATGTCAAAGAGATTGGGTATGACCCCTACAACGCCGCTGCGCTGGTAGCCAACCTGTATGCCGAGGGTTTGCCGGTCAAGAAGGTGGGGCAGGGCATGGCTGTGCTGTCAAACCCATCCAAGACCACTGAACAACTCATCTTGAAGAAGGCCATCAAGCATGACGGCAATCCTTTTGTGGGCTGGCAGCTTGGAAACTGTGAGGTTTACATTGATGTGAACGGCAACGTGAAGGTTCGCAAGAACGAAGCGGACCCAAGCGCCAAGGTGGACGGCATTATTGCGATGATTATGGCCCTGCACTGCCATTTGGATAACGTATTTGTGAGCGATTCGTTTGGCTTTAGGGCGCTGGAGTGGTAAAGTATGCGGAAACAGGAGTAAATCATGGGACTTTTTGACGTTTTCAAGGGTAAAAATACACCCCCTGCACTGCCCCAAAATGAGAGCAATTCGCTCTTTGGTCAGACGGCATTGGGTAACAACGTCATTTACCAAGGCTCCAACCAGCGCCCGAACGTCAATACCCAGATTCTGTATGTCACGACCTCCAGCACGACAAATGCTGGCCGTCCGGTGGACATGTCGATGCTCACACGGAACAGCACCGTGATGTCTTGCATTGGCTTGAAGGCTCGTGCTTTGGCGCAACTGCCAATCTGCATCAAGTATGAAGACGAAGAAGGCAAGATGCTGGATGCTGTCAAAGACAAGGCTGTGGGCAGTCGAGACAAGGCCAAGGCCAAGCAAGTTGCCAAGCTGTTGAACAACCCCAACAACTTCCAGAGCAAGTACGAGTTCTGGTTCCAGTGGCTCATGTGGTACGAGTTGGCTGGCGAAGCCTTCACCTTGTGGTGGAGGAAGGACCAGAACAGTTCGACCGAGACTCCGCTGGAAATGTACATCTTGGACTCGACCTTGATTGCCGTGACCATCACGCCAACTCGCTACCCGTCCTACCGCATTTCAACGCCATCGTATGGCTTCAGCAAGGATGAGCCACTGAAGGCGCATCAGGTCATGCACGTTAAGGAAATGGCGTGGCAGGGTTCTGCTGGTTTCAACAAAGGCATTTTGGCTGCTGAACTGGTGGCACTGGATCAGGACATCGACCTGTACGCCAACTACGTTATGCAAAATGGAGCAAAGCCATCAGGCATGTTTGTGACCGACCAAGTTGTTCCTGATGGAAAGTACAAAGAGATTGCTTCTCGTCTGAAAGAGGCATGGTCCAACATGGTTGGCTCTCGCCAGTCTGATCCAAGCAAACCCGGCCAAGGCATGTTGCTGGACCAAGGCATGAAGTACCAGAAGCTGGAAATGCTGACGTTGCAAGACGCTGATGCTGCCGCTTTGAAGCTGCAAACCATGCGCCGTATTTGCGGTTTGTTTGGTGTGCCTCCTTCCATGATTGGCATTCATGATGGCAAGTTCAACAACAGCCAAACAGCAATGGACGAATTCTACAAATCGGCCATGTACCCGATTCTGGTGAACACTCAAGAGAAGATGAAACAGCATCTGCTGGCAGGCTATCCATCCCTGTCCATCGAGTTCGATACCAAGGATTTCCTGAAGGGCGCTCCTTTGGACCAGATGAACTTTGCGACTGCTGGCGTGAAGGGTGGCATCATGACTCCCAATGAAGCACGAGCCTATATGGGCATGTCCAGCATGGAAGGCGGCGATGAATTGGCCTCTCCTGATGCAAAGGCAGAGCCTGTTCCGGGTAGCAGCGCTCAGGACACTGGTGGTGGTGGCGGAAGCCAAACCAAGAAGATGAACATCGGTTCCAAGACTTGATTAAAAATGCGTACTGATTCAAAATATCTGGTAGCATTGGCGAAACAGGTCACGCGACCTCCAATAGAGTTGCCCGTATCTAAGGGGCAAACCCCTAAAATACAGGACAATAACCAATCCATTGCTTTAGGGGCAATCAATGAAGCAACTGAATCTCATCTGCGAAGCAAAGCTGAACCTGTCCGAAAAGGCCGCAAACGGCGAACCGACAGGCAAGATTGAAGCTCGCATCACCACTTGGGGCGCTCGTGAAGGCGCTGACGGTCGCAAGTTCAACTACCAGCCAGAAGGCTTTATGGATTGGGCAACTGAGTTTGCCAAGTCTGGCCGTCCTCTGCCAATGTTCCTGAATCACAACGCTGATTCCATGCCTGTTGGCGAATGGACTGAGTTGGAAATGGACGAAGAAGGCATGTGCGCCAAAGGCCGTCTGTTCTTGAACACAACTGCTGGTTCCGACCTGTATCAAGTCATGTCTGAGTCGCCAAACATGTTTGGTGGCGTGTCCGTTGGCGCTTACGCTGACGAATACCAGTGGGTCAAAGAAGACGGCACTCCATTCCCTGCTGGTTCAGGCGATTACTACGAAGACGGTTATTTCCAGATCACCAAAGGTGGCCTGCGCGAAACCAGTGTGGTGATGTACCCCAACAACCCAAAAGCCGAGGTCAAAAAGCTGGAATACTTCCGCGAGGACGGTTCCGCTGACCTTAAAGTATTGGAAGAAGCCCTGCGGGATGCAGGTCTGTCCAAGCAGATGTCGGTTGCCGCCGCATCTGTATTCAAGACGGTAATCGAACAGCGTGATGCTGTGAAAGAGCCTATTGAAACTGCGCCAACTCAGAGTGATTCTGATGCGGAGGCAACCGAAGCGGAAATTCTCGTGGCTCTTGAGCAACGCGAACTTCTTAAACTCCTAGACAAACGCTTGAAAGGCTAATCATGTCTAAAGAAATCATCGAAAAACTGGATGCTATCGAAGCCAAACAGGCTGAGAGCATTGTGGCTGTTGAGGCCAAAATCCCCGCTGCTGTGGAAGCCGTCAAGGCCGAATTCAGCGAAATGGTTGCTGCTCTGGAAGCCAAAGTCGCCTCCGTGCAAGCTCCTGCTGTCATCAAGCCTGAAAAGACTGTTCGCGGCGATGTGAACAAGTCGGTTCGTGAGCAACTGAAGGCAATCGTTGCTGGCAAGTCCAACTTCCAGAAAGAACTGCAAATCTTCGCTGACGAATCGCAAGCCGATGCGTACATGAAAGAAGCCTCTGCTCTGACCGCTGGCGGTGATGGCAAAGGTGGTCGTACTGCTTACGATCCCGTGTTTGCTGCTCTGCGTTTGGCTAACCCTCTGCGTGGCGTGTCTCGTACCGTTGCGACCGATGGTTCCAGCTACCAGTTCCGTGTGAAGACCGGCAACGCTGGCGCTCAGTGGGGCTACGGCATCCAGAACAACGGCACTCCTACAACTGAAAACACTTCCATCTGGCAAGTGGTGTTGAAGGACATCAACGTGCAGTTCCCAATCCGTACTGCGGCTTTGGACGACATTGATGGCTTGGAAGCCAACGTGGTTGATGACATGCTGATGGAATTCGCTCAGAACGAAGCTCTGTCGATGATCGCCAACAACGACCAAACCGGCACTGGCTCTGACACCGCTACTGGCGGCGCTGACGGCCTGCGTGGTTTGGACCAGTACGCTGGCGCTAACGCCACCTACACTGGCGGCACTACCTCCACCGCTGCTTTTGGTTCGTCTGGTACTGGCTCTAGCTCTGGCCTGCACAGCTTGGCTACCTACGACCAGTTGACCACCAACGGCAACACCGTGGGCGCTGCCAACGTGACCTACAAAGACTTGATTAACTTCATCTACGCATTGCCACAGCAATACTGGACTGAAAGCGCCAAGTTCGTGGTCAGCCCTGTCTTCTTGGCCCAAATCCGTGGCTTGGTTGATGACAACGGCACTCCAGTGTTCGAGCGTATGTCGCCTCTGGAAACCAACGGTATCGTTGGTCGCCTGTTGGGCTTCGATGTGGTGGTCAACAAGTATCTGGACACTCCTAGCCAGACTACTACTGGTGACGCTGGCACTAACAGCCTGTACCCTGCGTACTTCGCTGACTGGAGCCGCTTCCACACCATCGTGGACCGCCTGAACATGGTCATGCGCCGCTATGACCAGACTCTGCCCGGTTACATCACCTTCTTCGGTGAGAAGCGTCTGGCAACTTCGGTGCGCGATCCCTTCGCTGGCGTTCGCTACCGTTCGACAGGCACTGCGACCTGATAAAAATGGGGGGGCTTCGGCCCTCCCTTTTTGCGCCTTTACTTTAGGAAATTGCCATGACCATCACTGAAAAAATCCTCTCTGGAATTAAGCAAGCCATTACCGAAGGCGGCACAGTCAACATCGACCTGAAAGAAGCCTCTGCAATCACTGGCTCTGGTTCTGGTGTGGGTGGTCGTGCAGTGTTCGATGATGCGTTCGCAGCTTTGCGTTACGCCAACCCATTCCGCATGGGTTCCCGTGTCATTCCAGTTGCTGGTTCTGACGCTCAGTTCGTTGCCAAGACTGGTAACGCAACATACCAAACAAACCCTTGGGGCTACCCAGTGCAAAACGACACTGGCACTCCCGGAACCAATACGAGCATCTGGCAATTGCCTGTTCGTGTTGTGACTGCTCAACTGCCTATCCGTGAAGCTGTGCTGTCGGATGTGAACGGCTTGCAGGCAGAAATTGTTGAAGACCTTGCCTTGGAATTTGCTCAAGTTGAAGGCGCTTCGATGGCGATCAACTCTGACCAAGCTGGCTCGACCACCACGACCACTGGAGCGACTTCTGGCCTGCGTGGTTTGGACTCATACGCTTCTGGCTCGACCGCTGCTTACGGCACTTCTGGCACGGCCATAACAAATGGCATCCACACCTTGGCAACTGTTGCCCAAACTGGTGGCGGCGTGACTTACGCAAACATTGTTGGCGTGGTCAATGCCTTCCCATCGCAATACTGGGCTTTGCCCGGCAATGCTTGGCACATCAGCCCTGCGATGATCCAGAGCCTGCGTAATCTGAAGGACACTCAAGGTCTGCCTCTGTTTTTGGAAATTGGCGATGAAGATGGTGCTGCCGTTGGCCGTATGTTTGGTTTCCCCGTGATTCCAAACCCCTACCTGTCCAGCGCATTCCCCATCTATCTGGCAAACTGGCCTCGTTTCCTGACGATTGGCGACACCGAGCAGATGTCCATCCAAATGATGGAACAAACTACGCCCGGCTTCGTTACACTGTATGCTGAGAAACGAGTGGTCAGCACTGTGCGCGACCCGTTTGCTGGTGCTCGGATGAGTGCCTGAAAGGCGTAAAAGATGTCTTCCAACGAAGCTCTTTCTGGATTGCCGTTTGGTGCTCAAACGCGCAATCCTTTTAACTATGTCAAGGTTGAGCAAATCAGCCGTGACGTAGTTACCAATTGGCTCACGACCTCAGAAATCACCGACCACCTGAACTTGTTTGATGACGAGAGCCAAGACGGCTATCTGAACAACTTGGAAGTGGCGACTCGGATGCACGTTGAGGATTTCCTTGGCATGTCCATCTTCCCGACCTCATATCGGGTTTGGTACGGTCCAGAGAGCTTGGCGGCTTCGCCTGTCTCGTTGGACCTGCCAGAGGTCAGTCAGAACCAATCGCCAACTCAGGCTGGCGTGACCATCGGCAAGGTGGCATATTGGAACGACAGCACACCGTCTGTTTTGACGCTTGTGCCTTCGAGCCAGTATTACTATGATGCCAGTGGCAACAAAGTGGTCGTTGCAAGCCTGCCAACGAACATCAATACAGCCATGACCGCGCCCATCATTGTGGAATACACAGCGGTGGCAAATCCTTTGAGTTCGTATCCTGTCATCAAGCAGGCTGCGCTGTTGATTCTGACCGACTTGTACAACAACCGTGCAAACTCGACAGAGACAAAGCTCAAGCCCATTCCGTACAGCGCACAGGTTCTCCTGCGCCCCTACAAACCACTGGTGATGTGACATGGCAATTGCACGGTTTGAGAACATTGCAATCAACAACTTGACGTTTGGCAAGTCGGACTTCGGTGAGCAGTCCACAACCCAAACCAAGTGGTTTGAGACTCGTGCGCGAGTTGCATCTGTTGCAAACAGTTTGAAAATTGCTGACAAGTATCGGTTGTATCAAGACTTGACCAACTTTACGCTGAACTACACGCCCAACATGAAGACGATAGTGGATAATCAAAATCTCTATTCAATCACATGGCGTGGCAAAGATTGGCGCATTGACAATGCTAGAGAGTCTGATGACCGTATGACGGTGATGTTTATGTGCTATCGCTCTGATCCAGTAACGGCGGTCTAAATGGCAACACAACAAAACGTGGTCCAGTATGGCAAGGCGATTCAGTACCAACTGAGTCAAATTGTCAATCCTGTACCTGTGTATGCGGCATTCAACCGTAACTTTGCGACACAGCCCAAGTTCGTTGTTTGGATGTTGCGTAATGTTCACCAGCCGGTCTATACCGGGCCTGTCCAAAGTGTCAAAGGGATTGACCGACCAATCTTCCAGATTTCGATCTTCACGCAAGAAATCGAAGATGGTTTCACAATATCGAATCAGATATTACAATCTCTGCACGGTTATAGTGGGCTGTTCGGCGGCGCTACAAACGGCTTTCAAATCTCGAAAGCTGATGTGTTGTGGCTGTACAACTCCTATAACAACGAAGAAAAAATGGCGCAAATCTTTTTGGATTGCACTTTGGACATCCCAACATAAGACACTTGTTTAACTCTTTAAGGAACTCAAAATGGCTCTCCCAAACAAAGTCTTGCCGGGTTTTAGTGCAGCCCTCTACTGCCAGCCCACTTCTTCGCCCACTCCTTTGACAACTGCTCAATTGTCTTTGGTCGCAAGCGTGTCCCCAATCGCTGTCTCTGGCAACCTGTTGCCGGTGGAAGCCATCCCCGCTTTCGGTCAAGATGACGCTGTTGCATCTTTCTCTGTTGCTGGTTCGCGTCAATCTGACAAGATTCCAGTGCAGGCCGCGCCTACCAGCATGACCATCACTGCCGCTTGGAATCCTTCGGATGCCAACCTGTTGCTGATGCGTGGTGATGCCGCTTCTGGCGTGATTGACCGCACTTTTGTGATTTCGGCCACAGAAGGCTCCAACATTGTGTACTACGCATTCAACGGTCGTGTTGGTCAATTCCAGATTGACGCAGCCCCCGGCGCTGAAGCCAAATGCACGTTCACTGTTCACCCCCGTGGCAACCAGTACGGCTGGTCCAACAACGCATAAGGAGTCATCATGGCTGCACCTAACAAAATCCTTCCCGGCTTTGCTGCTTCGCTGTGGATGCAATCTGCTGCGACTCCTACGCCTTTGACCACTGCCAACCTGTCTGTGTGGACTGCCCAAGTCGCTACGATTGTTGGCACTGCCGCCAACGGTACTGGCGCTGCTGGCGTTCTGTTGCCTGTTGAGGCTGTTCCAGCCTTCGGTCAAGACGATGCCGTTGCCAGCTTTAGCGTGGCAGGCTCTCGTCAGAGCGACAAGATTCCTGTGCAGGCTGCTCCTACGAGCATGACCATCACGGCAGCTTGGAACCCTTCTGACACGGCTCTGTTGCAAATCCGTTCTGACGCTGCTTCTGGCGTTGTTGACCGCACTTTCGTTGTGGCTGCTGTTGATGGTGCTACCACTGTCGCTTATGCCTTCAACGGTCGCGTGGGCCAGTTCCAGATTGATGCGGCTCCCGGTGCTGAAGCAAAATGCACCTTCACCGTTCATCCACGAGGCAACCAGTACGGCTGGTCGAACACCTGATGAAAGTCTCAGAAGCCATTGAAATCATCGTTGGCACTTACGGCGACATTGAATCTGTCGCCCGTACTTTGCCTGTTGATGCTGCTGAAGTTGCTGGCGCTACTGCCGAGGCCGATACGGCTGAAGCAGTGGCTCTGGGACTTCTGAAAAAGTACAACCCGTACACTGCTCCGAAGGCAACAACAAAAGTCTAAACATGAAAATACAAGACACGAGCGACCTTCTGAGTTACCTGATAACCCAAGCCAGTGAACGCAAAGACTGGTTTGGGTTTACTCAACAACGCATCACTGCAATTGCGTTGGCGCACGAAATTGCGCGTAATCATGCAGACACGATTTCTCCAGATCAAGCGGTGGATTACGCCATTGCTCTGAATGAAGCTGTGTATCAAAAAATCATCCGCACTACACGATAAGGCAAACCATGACACGACTCGCATCCGCTTTTGGCGAAACAACCAGTCTCCGCACCAAGACATTTGAACTTGGTGGTCACACATTTAAAGTTCGCATCCCTCTGTCCAAAGAGCTTGATGCGTTGCATGAGCGTGTGGCAAAGATTGACCAAGCAGAATTCAAAAAGCGCTTTGACAAGATGACATCATCTTTCCGTGACTCCGAGGCTGTTGAAGGCATCTTGGTCACTGAGGATGACGTTGTTGTCGAAGGCCGATCCACCAAAGATTTGGTGGAAACCATCTTGCAGATGGAAGCCCGAATGGTGGAGTACATCAAGCTGCTGATCCCAGAGAACGGCACACTTGATGACATCACCTACGAAGATGTTGAAGCTGAATGGCCGATGGCGGTTCAGTTGGAAATCCTTGCCAAAATCTCTGAGGCCATCCAGCCCGGATACAAGGATTCTCGAAAAAACTAATTCAGGACATTCGCCTGCAAGCCAGAGCGTATATTTACGCTCATGGCGGGTGTCCAGATGATGTTCCTGTGGATGACATGCGGAATATCGAGATAATGCTGTCTGACGGCATCATTGGTTCTAAAGCCATCCTCTTGGCTTTGAGTTCCTTGACCACAGGCAACTTAAACTCGAAAATACAAAAGACGACAAAGCCGTTCACGATGAAAGATGTTCTTCCATCAACGCACGAATACATTGTCCCGCCGCTGACAAAGGAACAACAGCAAGAGCAAGCCAACAATCAGTTGTTGGCGTTCTTGGCTACTAGACCGGGTTCGGAGGCTTACCTGAAAGAGTAGCATGGCTCAACACATCGACACGTTAGGTTTTGAAGGCAAGGACTTGAAGTTCCAGCTTTCAGGCTTTGCCGAGTTTGAGCAGCAAATCATGGACTTGGCACACGGTTTCAAGACGGATACGGTCCTGAAGGAAACGCTTGCCAAGGCCGCTGAGAAGTCTATGGAGAGCGTTTACTATGCCGCAATGGCATACGCCCCATATGACGTTGAAAACCCTCGTAGCGAGTCTCGTCCAATCCACATGCGAGACACGCTCAAGCTGAAGTCTCGTTTGACAACCCCCAACGACAGAGATGCCCCAAGCATTGGCGATAACTCTGTTGTTCTGGCGATTGTGTCTGTAAAAAGAAGTGCCGTATCTCTTGCTCAAGAATATGGCACATCCAAGATTCCTGCCCGACCATTTTTGCGACCAGCACTTCAATATGGCGCTCAGACTGTCATCAGTGATTTGAAGACCAATCTTGCTGAGATAATTCCAGCATACGCGCAAAAACTCGCCAGAAAGAGGAAGTAATGGCTAATCATCAGAACGCAGCAACCCTTGGTGTTGCACTTAGTCTTGAGACTGGCAGCTTCGTTGCAGAGGCTCAAAAAGCCGCCTATGAAACTCAGAAGCTGAAGAACACGATTTCTCGTGAAATGAAGGCGGCTGACAAAGAGATTCAGGCGCTCAAATACGCGACACAAGACTATGGCAAAGCCGTAACAAAAGTTGATGAGATTGAACGTCAGCTTGCAACTGGCCGGTTGAAAAACATCAAAGGCACAGACAAAGCCGCTGAACTTCTGGCACAGGCTGCTGCCTATGACAAGATCGCCGCAAGTCAGAAAAAGATCACTGGCGAACTGACGCAACAGCAGAAGATGGCGCTGACGTATCAGACCACCGACTTGTTCACGCAGATTGCCTCTGGTCAAAACCCAATGATTGCTCTGATTCAACAGGGCGGTCAGTTGAAGGATGCAATGGGTGGCGTAGGAGGAATGTTCCGAGCTATCGGCACTTTACTCACGCCATTCAATTTGGCGATTGGGCTTACTGCTATTGCTATTGGTGCAACAGCCAAGGCGGCATACGATGCAGCTACTGAGCTTGAGCAACTAAACGATGCTTTAACGCTCACTGGCAATTATTCTGGAGTTACAGAAGAATCTTTCAGAAAGCTCGCAAGCACACTTAGCAACACAACAAAAGCAAGCCTTGGGACAACCAAAGAAGCCTTGATGGCTGTTATTTCGTCTGGTCAATTTACTGGCGATTCAATCAATGCGGTAACTCAAGCAATTGTTACCTACTCTCAAATCGCTGGAGTCAGTGCAACAGAGGCGGCTCAAAAACTTAAGGGCGGTTTGAGTGGTACAGCCGAAGGAGCAAAGTCTCTAAATAAAGAGATGAACTTTCTGACGCTTGAGCAGTACAAACAAATTGAAGCTCTGGAAAAAGCAAACAAAAAGCAGGAAGCTGCACAAGTTGTTGCTGTTGCGTTGAATACCAAGCTGGAGCAGCAGCGCCGTGAGCTTGGCTTACTGGAGGGTGCGTGGAAGTCTGTTACCACGGCCATGAGCGATTACTGGAACAAGTTTAAAGAAGCACTTTCTGGCCCAACTCAATCGGACACTCTTGCATCTCTTGACAAGCAGATCGCTGACATCAAGCAAAAGTTGGCTGGTACTCCAGATGATGAAGACACGGCATACGCTCGTGGATGGCGCAAAGTTCTTGCATCATTGCAAGCAAGCAAAGACAACTTGCAAGAAATCCAGCGATTGCAAGGTCGCTCTGCCGCATCCAAAGCGGTTGGGAATGCCAAGGCTGAGATTGATGAATACGACAAGTACAAAGGAATGTACAAAGCCAAAGCAACGGAAATTGCAAAAGCAGAGGCGGAGGCAAGATTTGCTGTTGCCAAGCAAGGCTTGAATGATATTCAAATGCTTGAGCTTGAAACGGCCAAGAAGTTGGAAGACGCTCGTAGAGAGATGGCTGAAAAAAATGTGCAGGAAGATGGCCGCGCAGTTTCACAAAACCTTGAAATATACAAAAACAAAGCCATTGCAATTGCTGCTGAAGCCGCAGAAAAAGTCCGGCAGATTCGCGCAAAGACAAGTCTTGCCGAGTACGAGGAATCTGTTCGTGTTGAAAAAGAAATAACTGATGCCGCTGTTGCGGAGGACGTTCGCCGTCAGGCCATGAGGGATGCGGCTCAAGCCACAACTCGCGGCTTGGAAATCGACAAGTCTCGTCTTGAGTTGAAGTATCAGATGATTTATGCGACTGAGAAAGAACAAAAATTGGCGATGATTTCCTTGGAGTACGCACGAAAGCGCAAGGAGGCAGAAGCCAGCACAGAGTCTTTGTTCCTCATTGAACAGCTTGATCGTCAAGAGGCTCTTGAAAAGATGAACGTGACAATTCAAGACTCCATAATGAAAACACAGCAAGTATTTGACACTGTGTGGGGCAACATGGGTTCTGCCATCGACAACTTTGTCAAGACCGGCAAATTGAGCATGAAGGACTTTGCTCGTAGCGTCATTCAGGATTTGATTGCGATCCAGATGAAGGCCGCTGCCATGAAGTTTCTTGGCGCGGCATTTAACATGCTTATGCCATCTGGACCATCTGCAAATCCATCACAATATGCTTTGGATTTCTCTGGGGCAAAACTTGGCACAAGAGCATCTGGTGGCTCAGTGACAAACAATTCGCCATATCTTGTTGGTGAACGTGGCCCTGAATTGTTTGTGCCTAGCGGTTCTGGGACAATCATTCCCAATGGGCAAGTTGGTGGCATGGGTGGGACCACCAACGTCACAAACAACTACATCAATGCCATTGATACCAAATCGTTTGAAGACCGCCTTCTGGGCAGTTCTAATGCGATTTGGGCGGCAAATCAATATGCTGGCAAGAACCTCGCCACCAATTTCGGGAGAACCTAATGTCTTTCCAGACAATCTTTGAAATTCAGCAGTCGATGACTGTGAACAACCGCAGGACGGTGGGCCAACAGGTCAGTCGTTCTGGTCAGGTGCGTGTGGCTCAGTACCTGACCTCAGTTCCTTGGGTTTTTACTGTGATGCCTCATGCGTACCTTTCGTATGCGACATCCCGAGACATCATCCAAGCGATTGACAACAAGGACCGCCAGCTTCCTGAAGTCATTCAATTCAATAGTTCCATCCTGTCTTGGTTTACAGCTTACAAAGGTGGCGCGGCGACAACTCCAACGACTGTGACATTGGGTGCAACTCCTGCACCAAACTCTCAGACAATTTCGCTTGCTGGTTTGCCTTCTTCTACGGGTGCAATTTTTAAAGCTGGCGATTTCATCATGATTGGCGGCTACACCTACAAGATCACTGCTGATGTGCCTTATACGGGCGCAACGGCCACTGTAAGCATCCATCGGCCAATCATTGGCTCTCCAGTGTCTGGCGCGGCTGTGGCTTGCGGCAACAATTGCACATTCAACGTCTTGGCAGAAAAGTGCCCAACCTATACACTCATGCCAGCGCCCGGTGGAGCATTTGTCCAGTGGGATGAAGCATTTGTGTTTCGTGAGGACATTACAGGATGACTACCACAATGACAGCGCTGAATAGTTCATCTATTCGGCAGGCAGAATTTATTCGGCTAACCATGCCGTCAAACACTTATACGTTTTGCAACGCCGCATCTGCAATTACAGTGGATGGCATCACGTTCACAAACCTTGGAAGCCTTCTTCAATTGAGCGACATCAAGCGCGATGTGAAGGCGACAAGCTCAGACTTGTCTATTTCATTGACTGGTGTTGACGGGACAAACGTGGCAATTGTTTTGGGGTCAGACATCAAAGGCTCTCGCATCGAAGTTTGGCGCGGGTTCTTAGACTCCAACAACCAGATCATCACAACTCCAACGCAACAGTTCTTTAAGCGCTATCAAGGCATTGTGTCCAACTACTCCATCACAGAAGACTGGAACGAGCAAGCCCGAACTCGCGTGGCAACTGTGGGCCTGTCTTGCGCGTCATTTCGCACCATCCTTGAGAACCGTGTTGGCGGCATTCGCACCACGCCAAAGATTTGGCAGGTGTACTATCCAGCCGATACAAGCATGAACCGTGTTCCAGCCATTGCTGGCTCCTATTTTGACTTTGGCGGTCAGCCAACTTCTACTGGTAGCCAAGCATCTTCAAACGCGCCATCACAACGAATCTTTGGACGATGATAAGAAAAGCGACAAGATATGACATTCCAAGGCTGATGGAGATTGTCGAGGCATATGCTTTCGAGAATCCCATCACCGTTCTTGGCAAGCAGGTAAACCATGACTACAAATATGTTGAAAGCCTGTTGTTTGGCATCATCATGGGGAAGGGCTTTATCTACATCGACAATCACATGCGGGGGGCAATCATTGCCGTCAAAAACCAGAATATCTGGTGTCCAAAAGTGAGAGAATTGAACGAGTTGCTTTGGTGGGTTGAGCCTGAATACAGAAACGGAACAATTGGTGGCCGACTGTGGAAGGCGTTTGACCAAGAAGCGGATGAAATGTTGAAGCGTGGAGACATCCATTGCGCCATCACTTCTGTGTCGGCATCAGGCCCATTGATTGATTACACCAAACGTGGCTACAAGCCTGTTGGTGCAAGTTTTGTGAAGGAATAGATATGGTTGGGTCATTGATTGTTGCGGCTTACTACGGCCTTGCTGCCGGGGCCACATTGACCATTGGTCAAATGGCTGTTGCATTTGCCATCAACTTTGCTGTTTCATCTCTTGTGTCTCGTGCGTTCGCTCCTGACTCAAGTTCAAATCAAGCAATTGATAACGGCGTTCGCCAGCAAGTTCCTCCATCATCCACAAACAGCATCCCAATGATTTATGGTGATGTGTATTGCGGCGGTCGATTTGTTGATGCTGTCTTGAGTACGGATGCCAAGACTATGTATTACGTCATGGTGGTATCTCACATCAGCCCCAATGGTCAGTTTGGTTTTGATTTGACTGACATGTATTGGGGTGATCGCAAGATGACCTTTGATGGCACTGACCAGACAAAGGTTGTTAGCCTGACAGACAGTGCAGGTAATGTGGATACAAAAGTTGATGGCAATCTTTACATTGCTCTTTACACATCAAATCAGGCTGGTTCAATTACTTCAACAAACGGCGCATCCTTGCCATCTGTTTTTATGGGTGGCGGTGACATCCCTGTTGAAACTCGTTGGGCTGCTTCTGGTCGTCAAATGAATGGGCTGGCTTTTGCCATTGTGAAGCTGAATTACAACCGTGATGCTGAAACCACTTCAATGCAGACGGTGACATTTAAATCATATCAATATTTGAATGGCACTGGCGCAGCAAAGCCCGGTGATGTTTGGTATGACTACATGACAAACGAGTTGTATGGCGCGGCAATGGCAACTGACATTGTGAACGCAGCATCGGCTACTGCTCTCAATTCTTATTCTGACGGACTAATTCCATACACCGAAGATGGAGTTTCATATACGCAACCTCGTTATCGCATCAACGGCATTGTTGACACGGGCCAAAGCTGCCTGAACAATATCAATGCCATCATGACGGCATGTGATTCTTGGAACCAATACAACGCAGCATTGGGCCAGTGGAGCGTGGTCATCAACAAGGCAGAAACAACGGCTTATGCGTTTGATGACAGCAACATCATTGGAGAAATTCGCGTCAGTGCTTTTGACATTACGAGCAGTGTCAATCAGATTGAAGCCGAGTTCCCAAGCAAGCAGAACCGCGACCAATCTGACTTTGTGTATTACGAGACTCCTTCTGGCTTGTTGTACCCTAACGAGCCAGTCAACAAACAGTCAATTCAGATTTCGATGACCAATGATTCTGTGCAGGCACAGTATTTGGCCTCGCGCATTCTTGAGCAAGCTCGTGAAGATTTGATTGTCACTATCAGCACAGCTTATGTTGGCATTCAAGTAGATGCTGGCGATGTTGTCTCCATCACAAACTCATCCTATGGCTGGACGGCAAAGCTGTTCCGAGTGATGAAGGTGTCGGAAATCTCCTTGCCTGATGGCAACCTTGGCGCGACATTCGAGTTGAACGAATACAACGCTCAGGTCTATGATGACCGCGACATCACAAAGTACACGCCAGCGCCCAACACTGACCTTCCTGATCCATCATATTTTGGAACAATAACGCCTCCAACTGTTGCATCAAGCTCGCCATCGGCGGCAGTCCCGAGCTTCAATGTTCAGCCATACATGAGCACTGCGAGCTTTGCGTCTTATGCTGAAATTTGGTATTCAGCATTTGCAACGCCGACCGCATCGCAAATGTATCTTGGCGGCACAACATCATTGCCAAGCAACGGTGTTCCTTTTGTTGTTGGACAAACATTGCCAACAGTCAACTTGGCAATTCCTGCTGGCAATTGGTATTTGTTTTCTCGCCTTGTCAACGGCATTGCAACAAGTCAATTCTCTGCTGCATCTTCCGTTTTTGCTTGGAGGCCAACGACATTCCAATACGTTGAACGATGGATTGCAGTTGCTTATGCGGACAACGCCACAGGAACATCTGGATTTAGTCTGAATCCACGAGGCAAAACATATTACGGCCTGTTCAACAACACGACCGCCAACGGAAGCACAAACCCGGCTGACTACACTTGGTACGCAGGTAGTTTTACAACAGACAATTACTTGTTGTTTGCAAACCGTTCTAACCGAAAGTTTAGTTTTGCAATTGGAAATGCTGGCTTTGCAAATTTGGGTGGAGCATTTGTTCCTTCTGAAACTTCTATTTACGACTCATCTGTTTGGGGTGCATTGGAAGATGGTCAGAACTACATTGATTTGGACACAAGGACAGGCCAGTTAACCAAAGCCGGTACAACTGCTGTAAGTTCTGCTGATGGATTGTTGAGCGTGACCAACAACACCAGTGGCTCTATGGTTGTGTCATTGCAAAAGTTCTTGAATTTTGGTTCTGGCATTTACTCAAAATCGTTTGCAGCATCTACTTTGACAATTGATGTTTACGGACGAGTCGTTGGATTTACAGAACAAGATCAATTCTTTTATTCTGAAAGCGTATTTAGTGCGACAAGTGGTCAGACATCATTTTCTGTAACACACGTTGTTGGAAACATTCTTGTGTTTCGCAATGGCTTGTTGCTTGACACATCGGAATACACAGAGACAACAACGACTGTTGTAATGAATACTGCGTGTGCTGCTGGAGAAATTGTTGTTGTTATCAACATGAGAGCCGTGAGCACATCTCAATATTACGAAGTTCTTGGAACCACTATTGCTTCAAGCGGTTCAAACTCAATTGTGTATGTTGATCCAACAGATCAAATTGTGGAAGTTGGCGATCTATTGTGTTTTGCGGCAACACAGCCAGCATCTTTGGATACGCCTACAACTTTTCAAGTTCAATCTGTCAACACATCTACCAAGACAATCACTTTTACAACTACTATTTCTGGGGCAACAAGTAGCTTTGGAGTTTTTAGGAAACGTGCTGCTGGCGCTGCATATCGACCTTTTAGCAGATACACATTCGACCTTGTAAATTCTGATTCATACGACCCTCCAGACTTTACTGTTCGCAATGGATTTGAGTCGATCTATGTCAATGGCACTCAATTTAATGAGATTGACTATGATTTGTCTGGCAATGCAATTACAGCGTTTCCAGCCAACGTGACTGGAAGAATGACTGTCATCATGTATGCAGAAAACAACCTTGGCATTCCTGCTTCAAACGTTACAAACACTGTTGCTTATTCGTCAAATGGTGCATTGACATATACTTTTGCAAGCAATCCATTGGCAATGGAAATCTATGCAAATGGTACTTTGTTGACGAAGGGTTCTGGCTACGACTACACTGCCAGCAATTCAAATTACAATTTGACAACTGCGTTTACAAACAACTTCACGCTTCTTAATCAACAAACTTTTGCTCGTGACGGTGCGGCATAAGGAACAAACATGACTCAGGCTTTTAATCTTTCTCAGCTTGCCAACAACCTTGATTCGTCAGGCCGTCTTGATGCAACTGATGGCTTGGTAAACGCTGTTCCTGTTGCCAATGGTGGCACTGGAGCTTCTTCTGCTTCTGCTGCAAGAACAAATCTTGGAGTGTCAATTGGAACTGATGTTCCTTCTCCTACTGGCACTGGAGCTTCTGGAACTTGGGCAATTGACATTTCTGGAAATGCTTCAACAGTCACTACGATTACAACATCTCAAGTTCTTTCCGCAACAGCTAGTGCGTCTGCTGGAGGCGTAGGAACTTATGCAATGGGAAGGGTAAACCTTGGAGCTGGAACATATGCTTTTGGTTCTACTTTTTCTGGGTCAAGTATTTTTCCTGCTTCTCTTGTGTACGATTCTACTTTTGGCTCTTACACAATAAGCGCTTCCGGTTCTTCTCTTAGCGGAACTTGGAGATTTATGTCATATGCATTTTCTGGCGGCTCCGCTCAAGCTCTTGCTTTGTTTTTGCGTATTTCTTGAAAGTTAAAAAATGCAATCAATTATTGTGAGCATCAAAAATCCTAAATGGGCAAATGAATCCCATACAGCAATTGATTGTGAACTCATGCTGGAAGGTCTTGATGATGTTTTGCCATTTACCGCAAGTTCTGATGACTGCGAGCCTCATGGCAAAGAAATCTTTGGCCGAATTTTGGCTGGAGAGTTTGGCGAAATTTCCGATTTCGTAGCATAATTCATAGAACAAGACAGCATCCGTAGCCCTGCCAGTAGGCGGGGAGCGTCACCACCCGAGATTTGGGGAACCCATGTCAGTCTTCAACAAAAACACGCTGGCGCAGGTCAGCGGCTTCGATAATCCAATCCTTGCTGGCGAACTTGTGTTTGACCAGAATACGTTTTGGAACCTCACATTTACCAATTCCAACTCAGGTCTTCCACTTGACCTGACTGGCGCAACAATTGACGCACAGATTGTTCGCCGCAATGTCTCCAACATTCAAGACACACGCTACGGTCTGACGTTCGACATTGCTGACTACACGCCAACTCCAACGCCGATTTCTCTGACAATCAGCAACCGTGTTGATGCGGCTGGCTCTTGTACGCTGGTAATTGATTCTGACGCTTGGGGTTTGATGGCAACTGACGTTCAATTGGAAATCAATGCTCAAAATTGCGTTGGCTATTCTGGTCGCGTCAAAGTGTCTTTCCCTGCAACCGGATCGACACCAGCAGATGATTCAATCATCTTTTTGTTGTTCTTGGTTCGTTCTGACGGAGTGGTGGTTGTATGAGCAAAATTGAAGTTCAAGTTATTGACGGCAACAATGTCAATCTTCAAGTCACACCACAACCACGACTTGATGTAACGATTGACAAAGGTGTATCAGGGCCAACAGGCCCAATGGGTCCAACTGGTAATGGTCCTACGGGGCCACAAGGAGCCACTGGACCAACAGGTGCTCAAGGCTCTACTGGTCCTACTGGTGCGGCATCGACTATTGCTGGCCCTACTGGACCACAAGGGAATGCAGGTCCAACAGGCCCAACAGGCGCGGCATCGACTATTGCTGGCCCAACAGGATCGACTGGACCAACAGGATCAACTGGTCCAACAGGAGCTGATTCAACGATTGCTGGACCAACAGGCCCAACTGGTGCTCAAGGAATTCAGGGTGCTACCGGACCAACTGGTGCGGATTCGACTGTTGCTGGACCAACAGGCCCAACTGGTGCTCAAGGTCTTATTGGTCCTACTGGATCGCAAGGAAGTGTTGGCCCAACTGGATCACAAGGAATTGCTGGACCTACTGGCCCAACTGGCGCTGATTCAACAATTGCTGGCCCAACTGGCCCAACTGGTGCTCAAGGCATCCAAGGCATTGCTGGCCCAACAGGGCCAACTGGCCCAACAGGTGCAGATTCTATTGTTGCTGGTCCAACAGGCCCGACAGGTAATCAAGGTATTGCTGGACCTACTGGCCCAACAGGAGCCACTGGTGCAACTGGTGCTGGTGGAGCATTGGGATATTGGGGGTCTTTCTGGGATACCACGACACAAACTGCCGCATCAGCCAACACAGCCTATTCCGTCACGCTCAACAGCGCAGATGCCGCCAACAATGGCGTGAGCGTTGTCAGCGGAAGCCGGGTCACGTTTGCCAATGCTGGCGTGTACAGCCTGACGTTTTCCGTTCAATTCACCAACGCTGACACGCAGATTCACGATGCCAATTTGTGGCTTCGTAAAAACGATTCAGGAAGCACTGGTGACATTCCAGACACGGACAGCAAATTCAGTATTACATCCAGTCATGGCGGCGTTCACGGAAACGTGATTGGCACGGTCAACTTTGTAATGTCGTTTGCTGCCGGTGATTTTGTTGAGTTGATTTGGGCAACTACCAGTACACAAGTTGCTTTGGAGACAATCGCGGCTGGCACATCCCCCGTCAGTCCGCGCATTCCTTCGGTTGTCTTTACGGCAACGCAAGTGATGTACACCCAACTTGGGCCAACTGGTTCTACTGGCCCAACTGGACCTGCATCAACCGTTGCTGGCCCTACTGGACCTACTGGCGCTCTTGGCCCAACTGGACCTTCTGGTAGTAGTGGCGCATCATTTGAAGTCGGTGAAGTTATGCTGGCCTCTGATACACCGACTACTGGCACATGGCTTGAGACAGGCAAGTATTACAGCAAAGCCGCATACCCTGACCTTGCCACCAAGCTCGGAAACGTGGCTGACTTTGGTAGCTTTGCTACTGTTCCACAGGCTCAGTTGCCGCAGCCGTTCGCCACCACAGCTACCAATGCTTTTTCTTACATCTGTGCAACAGACGGCACTACATCGGTGGTTGTCGGTACGGGCGGTGCAATTCGCAAAACAACAGACGGCCTTAATTGGCAGGGCGTTCCCAGTACAACAACATCACAGCTCAACGAAGTACGCTACATCAATAGCAAATTTGTTGCCGTCGGAGCTTCTGGAACTATTGTTTATTCTGCAAATGGCACTGATTGGGTAAACACTTCAACAACCAACACCACATCTCAATTTACTTCGGTTGCTTATGGTGCTGGTGTATACGTTGTTGTTGGGGCATCTGGCGCTGTTTTTTCGAGTCCTGACCTTGTGACATGGACAAGCCGTTCAGCCGGATCAATCTCTTTTGCGCGTGTTGTTTTTGGGAATGGTGTTTTTGTCGCTGTCGGCAGTAGCGGCAATTGCTATTCATCGTCTGATGGCATTACTTGGACAATTCGTTCCGCTGGATCAAGTACATTTTATGACCTAATCTACGCCAACAGTTTGTTTGTTGCAGTTGGCGGGTCTGGAGCGTGTTATACATCTCCTGATGGAGCTACTTGGACAAGTCAATCAGCAGGGCCAAACTCATTTCTTGCTGCAATATATGCCAACGGTTTGTTTGTAATTGCAGGTGGTGGTGGGGCTATTTCAACATCCACTGATGGCTTAACTTGGACAATCCAAACTTCTGGAACATCGGCTGTGTCGGCTGTGTTTCAGTCTATAACATGGAACGGCTCAAATTATGTTGCTGTAACAGGCGGCGCTGCGGCAATGGGTGGTGTTTACGTAACATCTCCAGATGGAGCAACTTGGTCGCAATTTAGGGATGCAAGTTGCTCAAACTTTTCTTCTGTTTCTTTTGTGAATGGGAAAACGATTGCGTTCGGCTCTGCATCTTCCGTCATCCTTGCAGGAGCAACCCGTCAAGAAGTGTTGCAGTCAGGCACTTGGGCTTACACGGTAGCGGCGCAGTCTGTGGCAAACCCTAGAACCATTGCTTACAACGGCACTGACCTTTACGTTGCTGCTGGATCAAACGGGACAATTCTTACGTCACCTGACGGTCAAACATGGACTGGTCGCTTCACAGGACTGACCACGAACTTTGACAAGGTTGCGTACGCCAATGGAAATTGGATTGCCATGGGTGGTACGGGGAGCGGTGCAAACTTGCTGACATCGCCAGACGGAACAACGTGGACTGCAAGAACCGCTGGCACTGCAATTTACAACTACGCAGCCTACGGTGCTGGTGTGTATGTGGTTGTTGGTGCTTCTGGCGCGGTTTACTCTAGTCCTGACCTTGTAACATGGACAAGTCGTTCTGCTGGTGCAAACGCATTTAACGATGTAATTTTTGCTAATGGCGTGTTTGTGGCAGTTGGTGCGAGTAACTCTATTTACTCATCTGCTGACGGTGTTACTTGGACGCTGCGTACCGCAACTGGCACATTTCAACGGGTTGTTTACGAAAACAGCTTGTTTGTTGCTATCGGCAACTCGGGCGTTATTTACACTTCCCCCGATGGCACGACTTGGACATCGCGCACAAGCAATGTGAGCCAAACACTCCAAAGCATTGCATGGACGGGCGCGTTGTTCTGCGCTGTTGGGGGGTCTACGTCAGCCAACACAGGTGTTATCACGACATCTCCTGATGGGGTCACATGGACATCCAGAACGCCAACAGATAACACGCTCGGCTTCAACAGTGTGTCTTGGACTGGCACGCGATTTGTTGTAACTAGCTTCCACAATGCACTTTCATCTCCACAATACAGCACGTTCCTCGTTTCTTCCGATGGCATAACTTGGGCGAAAACGTCACCAGCACGCTCCGGTATTGTTGTCTTCAGCGCTTACCTTGGAAGCAAATTACTTGCAATTGGGCCAAACTGCATACAGTCTTCAACAGACGGCCTTAACTGGGTAAATGCAGATCAGGTTCAGTACGTTCCGGGCGCACTCACACGAACATACAAGCTGGGAGGCAATTACTATGCGTTGTCCACTTCGACGGGTATTTACCAATCCAGTGACGGCGTAACTTGGGCGGCGGCACGAACCGCGCCTTTGGTAACTTTTGTTGGCATGGCTTACAACGGCACATTCTGGCTTGCAGTCACAGGCTCTTCCACGGGTATGCCAGCTTCCGTCTACAAATCAACAGATGGCATTAACTGGGTCAAGTCTGCTGGCTTTGGTACGCTGACAAGCACCAGCACAACTGCGGCAGCCTTCATTGACATTGAATACGCCAACGGCAACTTCATCATTGGCTGTCCTGTAACAACTGCTCAGAACATCGTCTACACCATCTACACATCGTCTGATGGCGTGACTTGGACTGGACGGTTGACTCCGTTTGTTGCTGCCCCATCTGGCGCAATTGCGAGCGATGGAACAACAACAGTTATTGTCACATTTAATGGAACAATGAAAAGCACTGATGGCGGTGTTACTTGGTCTATATTTTTACCACTAATTGGAGCAGGTGGAGCGTCTTATACATCCGGTGTTTGGCAATTTGGCGGTAGTGCAACTTCAATTGATTTGACTACTACCTATCCTACTGGTGTGGGAGGTTCCGGATTTTTATATGCTAGCAATGGGTTGTTAATTAACGCGCTTCCATCCGAAACTATTTACAAAGTTGCAAATTCTTATAGTAGGAGTTCTATTTACAAAGCGCCCGGATACAACCAATCGACAGTCACAGCAACTGTTAAGCCGGGTATTTTGCGAGGTACAACTGCGCTTGTCGCTCAACTAAGATCGGAGTCATTTGTACCAAATTTGTTAAACGAATCCGCACTGTACTCCTACGACACAGCAACCACGTTCTTTGTGCCCCCGTCCAATGCTGGCGGTGGTCAGGCAGCTTACATCTACGCAGGAGCCTAAGCCATGATTACAGTTTACGAAATCAAAGCAAACGGCTTCATCGGCGCAAGCAAACAGATCGACCCTCGTGAGGGGGTTGGTTCTGGCTGGACGTACACGCCGCCTCCCGCTGAAGGCCCTCACAAGTGGGCAGGCAGTCAATGGGTTGCGTATGACGCAGAGCCGCCACAATCCATGCCGGGTCCTGACTACGGGGCTATGGCTACGGATGCGCGGTCTAAGCGTACGGAGTTGCTGGCTGCGTGTGATTGGACCCAAGTAGCAGACGCTCCTGTTGACAAGGATGCTTGGGCTGCTTATCGTCAAGCCTTGCGGGATATTACTTCGCAAGATGGATTTCCACTTTCAATCGACTGGCCTAACAAGCCTTAAGTGTGGCATAATTCAAAGCATGAATATAGACGCTTTGAAATCACTACTTCGGTACGATCCTAATACGGGATTGATCTATTGGATTGCTAAAGGGAAAGGCATGATTAAAAAGAAAGCTGCTGGCACATTGCTGCATAGTGGCTATCTTGGAATTTGCATTGGACCAAAACGATGGCAAGCGCATAGAATTGCTTGGGCATTACATCATGGCGCTTGGCCCAAAGATCAAATTGACCACATCAATGGGGTTAAGACTGACAATCGTGCTTGCAACCTAAGAGAAGCAACAAATTCTCAAAATGGGAAAAATCTTGGTCTGTCAAAAGCGAATACATCTGGCATAAAAGGTGTTTGTTTTGACAAACGGACAAATAAGTGGAGGTCAACTATTAGAGTTGATTTTAAGTGGAAATCTTTGGGAAGATTTGAATCAATAGAAGAAGCTGCAAAAGCCAGAAAAGAAGCAGAAGCAAAGTATTTTAAAGAATGGAATAGAACATGACAAGATTAAAAATTGCAGTAGCAGCCATTTCAAAAAATGAAGCTCAGTTTGTTGAGCGTTTTTGCGACTCGGCAAAGGATGCAGACTTGATTTCAATTGCCGATACGGGATCAGATGATGAGACTGTTAATTTGGCAAAAAAATGCGGGGCAGACGTACATGAGATTTGCATCTCACCTTGGCGGTTTGATTTGGCTAGGAATGCTGGATTGGCTTTGATTCCCAAACATATTGATGTTGTCATCAGCCTTGATTTGGATGAAGTGCTTGAACCGGGATGGCGTGAAGAAATAGAGCGAATCTGGGTAAAAGGCGAAACAACTCGGCTGCGCTACAAATTTGATTGGGGTTGTGGAATATCGTTTTATTACGAAAAGATTTTTGCAAAGCATGGATATAGGTTTTGGCATCCGGTCCATGAATATCCCCGTCCTGACGGTAGGATCACAGAAATATATGCCCATACGGACAAACTTCTTGTAAGCCATCATCCTGACCCAACAAAGTCTCGCGGTCAGTACATGCCGCTGCTTGAACTGGCGATCAAGGAAGACCCGTATTGCCCTCGCAATGCTTTCTATCATGCTCGTGAACTGACGTTCTACGCCCGTTGGAATGAGGCCATAGAGGCGCTAAACAAGTATCTGGCTATGCCAGAGGCCACTTGGCAAAATGAACGCTGCTATGCCATGCGATTGCTCGGGAAAGCACATGCTGAACTTGGCGATACCCATCAGGCGCTGAAATGGTTCAGACTTGCTGTGGCCGAAGCCCCCAATACCCGTGAGCCTTGGGTTGAATTGTCCATGCAGACATACCGACTGAGCATGTGGGCAGAGAGCTATGCTGCGGCAAAATCAGCATTACAAATCACTGACAAACAAGCTGTTTACACAATGGACCCTGAAGTCTGGGGTGAAAAGCCTTGGGATTTGGCATCCGTTGCCGCTTGGAACCTTGGATTGAAGGATGAGGCTGTGAATTTGTGCCAAGAGGCATTAAAATTTGCGCCAGAAGATAGCCGTCTATTGGCAAACTTACAGCAGATGACAGCCCAATAACTTAACCGCATTACTCGTCATGGCAACAATCAACGAAACCGAAGCAAGGCTAAATTCACATGAGGCCGTTTGCGCCTTTCGTTACGACCAAATCAATGCTCGACTGAAGCGGCTTGAGGGCATCATCCTCAAGGCTTGCGGCGTTATGTTGGTCAGCATGGCTGGAATCATTTGGACATCACTTGTCCACGTTGGGAAATGACAGAAGAAAAGGGTTTGGGGGTTCTTGATAGGGTTCTGTCCTATGTAGATTCGCCCTTCAAACTCATTGCCATTCTTGTGATGGGCGTGTTTGCATTTGTTGGGTATCTGTTCTGGCAAAACCAAGCCTTTTTGATTTCTGCTTACCAAGAGCAGAAAAAGATGCCAGCAATTTACGAGGAAAGAGTTGACGATGCGGCATCAGTATTGTTCAAGCACACTGACGCAAAATTTGTTGCCATCTTCAAAGTAAACCCAATTCTCGGGACTCGTGTTTTGCATCGCCTTTACACCAAAGACGGTCGTAGCAAAGACATGGAAGGCATTGATGTCGGCCTATTCACCACCAACCATTCAAACAACAATGATGTGGTCAAGTTGATGGCAGGCGAAACGCCTTGCAGCCAGTATCTCAGGCCGCAAAGCGAACTTGGCATTTGGTACATCGCGCAAAGTGTTTCCTACACCTGCCGAATTGCTGTGCCGCCAGATCGTAGCCGCTTCATTGGGCAAGTGACGGCAGGGTGGTCGACTCAACCAGACAACATGGAACACATTTTGTCCATGATGGAAATTGCAGCGACCATGTTAACCAAAAGAGGTGGACAATGAACTTGAGCGACCTGAACCCATTGGTGGCAATCGGCGGGAAAATTCTCGACAGAGTGTTGCCAGACCCTGCTGCCGCAAGTGCCGCAAAGATTGAACTCGACAAGCTATTGCAAGAAGGCGAACTTGCCAAGATGGCAAACGAAACCAAGCTGTTTGAGACAGAGCAAAACAACCTTACAGACCGCCTAAAAGCAGACATGGCATCTGACTCTTGGCTGTCCAAAAATATTCGCCCTATGACCCTCCTGTTGATCCTTGGAGGCTATTTCACATTCGCCATGATGTCGGCATTTGATTACGACACCAACAAAAGCTATGTTGAATTGCTTGGTCAATGGGGAATGTTGGTGATGTCCTTCTATTTTGGTGGGCGCACTCTTGAAAAAATCATGGACATGAAAGGCAAGAAATGAAAGCAAATTTTGAGAAAGCTTTGGCCGCAGTTTTGCATCACGAAGGCGGCTTCAGCAATCACAAAGACGATCCCGGTGGCATGACCAACCTTGGCTGCACCAAAGCAGTCTGGGAAGAACACTGCGGCCATGCAGTAGATGAGAAAGCCATGAGAGCCTTGACTCCTGCTGACGTTGCGCCACTGTACAAGCGCAAGTATTGGGACAAGATCAAAGGCGATGAATTGCCAGATGGCGTTGACTATGCCGTGTTTGATTGCGCCATCAACAGTGGTCCCGGTCGTGCTGCAAAGTTCTTGCAGTCTTGCGCTGGCGTGGACCCTGATGGCGGCATTGGCCCCAAGACATTGGCGGCAGTGAATGCCATTGTCCCAAGTGATTTGGTGCAAGACTATTCAAAGCGCCGTCTGTCTTTTATGATGGACTTGTCTACTTGGCCCACGTTCGGCAAGGGCTGGAGCCGCAGAGTCAACGAAGTTGAAGCAACTGCGCTGACTATGGTGAAGTAATCAATACCGGCCAGAGAGCGTTTTATGCTCAAGGTCGGTAATGATTCGTTGAAGATACACTGCGAGGTCTAATGCTTCTTCTTGGGCATGTTTGAGCCATTGAATATGCGTTAAGTCTTCGCGGGTTGTATCAACGCCATACTTCTTTAAACCAACCTGAGCACGGTTTTGAAGCATGGTGCAAACAGCCATGACATTTGGATCAGTCATTCTTTGACAAACACACCATTGGGCAACAATGTGCCTTTGCGGTGCTTGATTTGGTTGTAGGCCGACTCCATGCAAGTCACCAAGTTAATGTCTTGCAAAGCGCAATAGTTAACTAGACATACCAGCACATCGCCAACACCGTCAACAATTCCATCATGGTCTTTTTTGATGGTGGCATCGGCAAGCTCTCCCATTTCGGACATGGCTTTAAGCAATTGAGTCTCAGGGGTCGAGTTGGGAATAATCTTCCGAGCCTCGGACCACTGGACAATTTTCATTTCAACATCTGCGTAGCTCATGCTTGCTCCAATGGCAGATTGTCTTGCTCTTGCTTCAAAGAGGTTTCAACTTTCTTGCCGCCAGAAATAAGATCAATCAATTGATCTTGTGTTGGAACGTCAACATTGATGATGCCGTGAGCAACGTGGTTGAGGGCTTGTGCGCGGGTATTGGCACGAACAAGGCGGGTTTCTTGGCCGTAGCCAACGATGTAAACGCGAGACATATTTTGTCCTTTCATTTCTTGGTTTTGGTTGGGGTTATTTTGGGTACTTCAACTGGAGTTGTAACTTCACGCAACTCAACATTGACACGTTGAGCTTTATAAAACTCAAGAACTTCAAGTTCATGTGTTTCATCTTGCTCTTTCAAATCTTTGATGGCATCTGCAAGGGTTTTGCCATATCCAGAATACCCGTTAGGGCTAACTACAAAATACATATCTTCTCCTGTGATTAAAAAGGGTGGGCCGCTACTCGCTGCGTCTGGGTATTTCTTTCGACACCTTTGGAGTGCCGCCAGCATCCGCTTTTGCGACCCGAAATCATTTGATGGTCAATCTGTCCTTGCGAACAATGTAGGCTCCAGCAACAGGCTCACCAGCAAGAATGGCATTCTTGATTTTGGTTTTGCTTGGCTCTGG
>ERZ1034363.224-NODE-224-length-39814-cov-12.121600_pt1 | contig 39814 bp, 14 predicted proteins | sample MGYA00520616_ERZ1034363 | MGnify/ENA primary metagenome ERZ1034363 (study PRJEB33736, sample SAMEA104284506) | Azolla filiculoides | biome: Urban; feature: Water surface; material: Ditch water | place: Netherlands | collected 2015-10-28 | depth 0-0.1 m ...
TACCTTAGCTCAGATGGTAGAGCAATGGACTGAAAATCCATGTGTCCCTGGTTCGATCCCTGGAGGTACCACTTAAAGCCCTTGATTTTAAAATCAAGGGCTTTTTTGTGTCTTTTAATTATTCAAAAAACTAATTACAACGTTTTAGTTAATAATTACTTATTGTATTGAACAACAAATTCACATAAATGATATAAAAATCGGTTTTAATTTTTATTTTTGCCTTTCATTAAAACTTTAAGAAGTAAACACATGAGAACGATACAATTTAGAGAAGCAATCTGCGAAGCAATGAGTGAAGAAATGCGTCGCGATGAATCAATATATTTGATGGGTGAAGAAGTAGCTGAATACAACGGCGCTTATAAAGCCTCAAAAGGTATGCTAGATGAATTTGGACCAAAACGTGTAATTGATACTCCTATCGCCGAATTAGGTTTTGCAGGAATTGCAGTAGGATCAGCTATGAACGGAAATAGACCAATTGTTGAATTCATGACGTTTAACTTTTCATTAGTGGGTATTGACCAAATCATTAATAATGCTGCAAAAATGCGTCAAATGTCGGCTGGACAATTTCCAATGCCTATGGTTTTTCGTGGACCAACAGCATCGGCAGGTCAATTAGGAGCAACACACTCGCAAGCTTTTGAAAACTGGTTTGCAAATACACCAGGATTAAAAGTTGTCGTTCCTTCAACTGTTTATGACGCAAAAGGGTTGTTAAAAGCTGCTATTCGCGATAATGATCCTGTTATTTTTATGGAATCAGAACAAATGTATGGCGACAAAGGTGAAGTACCTGAAGGAGAATACACAATTCCATTAGGAGTTGCAGATATTAAAAGAGAAGGAACAGATGTAACTATCGTTTCCTTTGGAAAAATTATTAAAGAAGCTCATATTGCCGCTGACGAATTAGCAAAAGAAGGTATTTCTTGTGAAATAATTGACTTAAGAACAGTTCGCCCAATGGATTATGACACGATTTTAAATTCAGTTAAAAAAACTAATAGATTAGTTGTTTTAGAAGAAGCTTGGCCTTTTGCAAGTGTTGCTTCTGAAATTACTTACATGGTACAAGAAAAAGCATTTGATTATTTAGACGCACCTGTTCAAAGAATCACTACAGCTGACACCCCAGCACCATATTCACCAACTTTATTAAAGGAATGGTTGCCTAATGCACAAGATGTAATCAAAGCCGTAAAAAAAGTTACCTATAAATAAAAAATAACTCGTTATATTTGGAACTTCATCAGTAATTCGCTGATGAAGTTTTTTGTTTTTAATTATGAAAAAGAAATTAGTACTATTTACTTTGTTTTTTGCAGCAATCGCTTTGGGTCAAACCAAAGTTGGAGGGAAAGTTGTTGATAAAAAAGGTGAATCAATCCCCTTTGCTAGTGTATTCTTTAAAGATTCGAGAGAAGGTGTAATTACAGATGAAAACGGAATTTTCTATTTTGAATCTGAACAAAATTATACTGCTTTAGTTGTTTTATTTGAAGGTTATGAAAAAAGAGAAATACCTCTGAAACCAGGCTTGAATCAAAATTTAAAAATAACCTTAAAAGAAAACGAACAATTAAAAGAAATTGTTATTCATACTGGAAAAACATCTAAAAAAGACAATCCAGCACTTGATATTTTGAGAAAAATTTGGGAACGAAGAAGAAAAAACGGACTCAAAATGTTTAAACAATATCAATATGAAAAATATGAAAAAGTAGAATTTGATTTAAACACTATTGATTCAGCCTTTATGAAAAGTAAAGTTTTCAAAGGAATGGAATTTGTTTTTAATCAAATCGATACTTCAAAAATTTCTGGAAAAACGTTTTTACCTATTTTTATCAATGAAACTTTAAGTGAAGTTTATGGTGACAACGAAACTAAAAAAACAAAAGAAATTACAACTGCCAATAAAAATTCAGGTCTTGGCTCTGGCGATGGCGTAAATACTTTTATCAAAGATTTGTATGCCGATTATGATATTTATGATAATTATTTGAAATTTTTTGATAAAGATTTTGTGAGTCCTTTATCAAGAACAGGAATCAACGTATATAATTATGTGTTGTCAGATAGTATGTATATTGACAACAAATGGTGTTATAACATTGTGTATTATCCTAGACGTAAAAACGAACTAACATTTAAAGGTGATTTTTGGGTAAACGACACCACTTTTGCAATTAAAAAAATTAATCTCGAAGCAAGTAAAAGCGCTAACATTAACTGGGTAAAAGAAATTTACATCGAACAAGAATTTGAAGTGATGAATGATTCTGTTTTCTTACTTACACGAGATTACATGATGTCTGATTTTAGTTTTTCTAAAAAAGAAGAATCTAAAGGAGTTTATGGAAAACGTACTTCTCTTTTCAAGAATCATCAATTTGACAAAAAGAAAGAAGACAAGTTTTTTAAGGAAGAAGTGAATTTTTACGATAATTCGGTTTTCAATAAATCGGATGAGTTTTGGGAAGAAAATCGATTCGAAAATCTAAATAAAAACGAAGCTGGAATATACAAAATGCTCGATACTTTAAAAGAAGTTCCTCGTTTCAAACGCATTTATAATTTGGCTTCCATTTTAGGAAGTGGTTACATCGAAATTCCTAAATGGAAAATGGATTTTGGCCCAATATTTTCAACCTTTGGATACAATGATGTTGAAGGACAACGCCTTCGTTTTGGTGGAAGAACTTATTTCGGTTCAAACGATACTTGGCGCATTCAAGGTTATACCGCTTATGGTTTTAAAGATAATAAATTCAAGTATGGCATTTCTGGGAAATGGATGGTAGACAAGAAAAATAGAATTATTCTTTCTGCAGGAAACCGAAGAGATGTGGAACAAATTGGCGTTAGTTTAACCACTTCAAATGATGTTTTAGGGCGAAGTTTTGCCTCATCTTCTTTCTTCTCTAGTGGAACAAATAATAAATTAACTTCTGTAAATTTAACTACACTTGGTTTTGAAATCGAACCAGTTAAAAATTTAACCTTTCAAACCAATTTATCGTATCGTACATTGAAATCTGCATCTAATCAATTTAGCTTAGATTATTATACTGATGCAACTCAAACTACAACCAAAAGCGAAGTAAAACAATCGGAAATTAATTTTGTTACCGAATTTACTCCAAAAAGACGAACTGTAGGTTATGGTGTTGAAAGAATGGAAGTTGACAACAATTACGCACGTCTTTTCTTAAGTTATAGCCAAGGATTAAAAGGTGTTATGAATAGCGATTTTGATTATCAAAAGCTTCAATTTTACTATCGTCAACCTGTACTGATTGGTGGTTTTGGTAGATTATTTTCAACTTTGGAAGTAGGAAAAACTTTCGGTCAAGTACCATTAGGATTAATGGGTGTAATTCCAGGAAACCAGTCTTATTTCATTATAGATAACACCTATAACTTATTAGATTATTATGATTTTGTGGCTGATGAATATGCTTCGCTACATTTTGAACATCATTTTAATGGAAGATTATTTTCTAGAGTTCCACTTTTGAGAAAATTAAATTGGAGAGAAATTGTGGGTATAAAAGGTGTTTATGGAACAGTTTCAGATGAAAATCGTTTCATCAATGCTTCTGGATTAGTTTACCGTGCTCCAGAAGATATTTACTGGGAATACCATGCAGGCATAGGAAATATTTTTAAAGTTTTGCGAATTGATTTTGCTTGGCGCGGAAGTTATTTAGACATTCCAGATGCAAATAGATTTACTGTAAAAGCATCATTTGGGTTTTATTTCTAAATGGAAAAAGCAATTGCATATCTGCTTAAAAAAGAAGCTGTTTTCGAACAAATAAATCAGCAATATGGAATTCCTATTCAGCCAAAAAGAGCGCAAGGTTTTGAAACATTAGTACTTTTAATTTTAGAACAACAAGTTTCAATAGATTCTGCCAAAGCTACTTTTAATAAGTTGAAAAATGCAATTCCAATTTTTTCAATTGAAAATGTATACCGTTTTTCAGATGAAGATTTTCGTTCATGTGGAGTAAGTAGGCAAAAAACTAAATATATTAAAGCGCTTTCTGAAGCTATTTTAACAGAACAAATAAACATTGAAAGTTTAGCATTTAAAAAACCTGAATTAGTTAGAGAAGAGTTAATTAAGATTAAAGGCATTGGTAACTGGACAATTGATGTTTATTTAATGTTTTGCTTGAATTCATTAGATATAATTCCACTTGGAGACATTGCAGTTGTAAACACCATGAAAGAGCTTTTTGATATTCACACTAAAGAAGAAATGGAAATCTATGCTCAAAAATGGAAACCTTATCGTTCAGTAGCAACTTATTTTCTTTGGCATTATTATCTTGAAAAAAGAGGAAGAAAAATTACTTTTTAAAGAGTATAAAAATATATACTTTTTTTGCAAAACTCTTTTGTTTCTACTGTTTTATAGTAGTACCTTTGCAACCCTTTATTAAAATAATAGAAAATGACAGCAGATAAAGTTACTACATTTGATGTATTGATTGAGATTCCAAGAGGAAGTAGAAACAAATACGAGTATGATTTTGAATTAAAGAGAATGCGTTTTGACAGAATGCTTTTTTCGTCAATGATGTATCCAGCAGATTATGGATTTATTCCTGAAACTTTAGCTTTAGACGGAGACCCTTTGGATGTTTTAGTTCTAATTAACGAACCAACCTTTCCTGGATGTGTGATTGAAGTAAAACCAATAGGTGTTTTTCACATGGCAGACGATAAAGGTCCAGATGAAAAAGTAATTTGTGTACCTGTTTCTGACCCTATTTGGAATAAATTAAATGATTTAAGCGATGTAAATCCTCACTTAATCAAAGAAATTGAGCATTTTTTCCAAGTTTACAAAGATTTAGAAAACAAAAAAGTAGACGTAGAAGGTTGGGGAGATGTAAATGAAGCAAAAGAAATTTTGATGAAATGTACGCAACGTTTTAACGAAATTGAAAACAAACCAGAAGGATTATTTAGTATCAAATAAATTTCTGTATATCAACTAAAAAAGGCAATATTTTCTATGAATATTGCCTTTTTTGTTTATTTTTGTTAAAATTAGAATATAATTAACAAACAAAACCAAATAAACATTTTATGGAATCAATGATGATTTATGTGCCAATAGTAATGGCATTATTAGGGTTGGCATTCATGGCAGCTAAACGCGCTTGGGTTCTTAAACAAGACGCTGGCGATGGAAAAATGAAAGAAATTTCGGATTACATTTATGAAGGTGCATTAGCATTTTTAAAAGCAGAATACAAATTATTAACATTTTTCGTTCTTGGAGCAAGTGTTGTCTTAGCAATTATTTCAACAATCGTTCCAACAACTCATTGGTTGATAGTAATTGCATTTGTTTTCGGAGCTATATTTTCGGCTTATGCTGGAAATATTGGAATGAAAATCGCAACAAAAACTAATGTTAGAACCACGCAAGCTGCTCGTACTAGTTTACCACAAGCTTTAAAAGTTTCTTTTGGTGGTGGAACAGTTATGGGATTAGGAGTTGCAGGTTTAGCTGTTTTAGGATTAACCGGATTCTTTATCATATTCTTTAGATTTTTTATGAACGGAGTTTGGACATCTACAGAAGATATGACAATCGTTCTTGAAACATTAGCTGGATTTTCATTAGGTGCTGAGTCAATTGCTTTATTCGCACGTGTTGGAGGTGGAATTTATACAAAAGCTGCAGACGTAGGTGCTGATTTAGTAGGTAAAGTAGAAGCTGGTATTCCAGAAGATGACCCACGTAATCCTGCTACAATTGCTGATAACGTTGGTGATAACGTAGGAGACGTTGCCGGAATGGGTGCTGATTTGTTCGGTTCGTATGTTGCTACAGTTTTAGCGGCAATGGTATTAGGAAATTATGTAATTAAAGATATGGGTGGTAAAATCGATGATGCTTTCGGAGGAATCGGGCCAATTTTATTACCAATGGCAATCGCTGGTTTCGGAATCTTATTCTCTATCATTGGAACAATGTTAGTGAAAATTTCAAGCGACGATGCTAAAGAAGCTCAAGTACAAAAAGCATTAAACATTGGAAACTGGGTATCTATTGTTTTAACAGCTGTTTCTTGTTTCTTCTTAGTGAAATTCATGCTTCCTGAAGTTATGACAATGGAATTCTTTGGTGAAGGAACACAAAAAATTTCAGCAATGCGTGTTTTCTACGCTACTTTAATCGGATTATTTGTTGGTGGAGCAATTTCATCAGTAACAGAATATTACACTGGATTAGGTACAAAACCTGTATTAGCAATTGTACAAAAATCATCAACTGGTGCAGGAACAAACGTAATCGCTGGTTTAGCTACGGGGATGATTTCAACTTTCCCAACTGTATTATTATTTGGAGCTGCAATTTGGTCAACTTATGCTTTAGCAGGATTTTATGGAGTAGCTTTAGCTGCTTCTGCAATGATGGCAACAACAGCAATGCAATTAGCTATTGACGCTTTCGGACCAATCTCTGATAACGCAGGTGGAATCGCTGAAATGAGTGAATTACCTAAAGAAGTTCGTACAAGAACTGATATTTTAGATTCAGTTGGTAACACAACTGCGGCAACAGGAAAAGGTTTTGCAATCGCCTCTGCTGCATTAACTTCATTAGCTTTATTTGCGGCATATGTAACTTTTACAGGAATTGACGGTATTAATATATTTAAAGCACCAGTATTAGCTATGTTGTTTATTGGTGGAATGATTCCAGTTGTATTCTCAGCATTAGCAATGAATTCAGTAGGTAAAGCTGCTATGGACATGGTGTACGAAGTACGTCGTCAGTTTAAAGAAATTCCAGGAATTATGGAAGGAACTGGTAAACCAGAATACGGAAAATGCGTTGAAATTTCTACAAAAGCGGCTTTACGCGAAATGATGTTACCAGGAATTTTAACGATTGGTTTCCCAATTGCAATTGTATTGTTAGGCAAATTAGTTTATGGAGATGACAATCAATTAATTGCTGAAATGTTAGGTGGTTATATGGCTGGAGTTACGGTTTCAGGTGTGCTTTGGGCTGTGTTCCAAAACAATGCAGGTGGTGCTTGGGATAATGCTAAAAAATCATTTGAAGCAGGTGTTGAAATCAACGGAGAAATGACATACAAAGGTTCTGACGCACACAAAGCAGCGGTTACTGGAGATACTGTTGGAGATCCATTCAAAGATACTTCTGGTCCATCGATGAACATCTTAATCAAATTAACATGTTTAATTGGTTTAGTAATTGCTCCAATTTTAGGAGGTCACGGTGCTACAACTGAAAATGGCGCATGTTGTTCAAAAGACAAAAAAGAAGTTTGTCACGAAGGAAAATGCGATTTATCAAAATGTGCAACTATGACTAAAGATGAGTGTGCTAAAATGTGTGAAGAGAATGGTTGTTCTCAAGAATGCAAAGACAAATGCATGTCTCAATACGATGAAAATGGTAAATATATTGGTGATGCACATGTTCATGGACCAAACTGCAATCATGAAAAAACAAATATCAAAGACATCAAAGTAAAAAAAGTAAAAGACGCTAACGGAAAAGTAAAAGCAACAGTTACTTTAACTACAATAGTTGATGGCAAAGAAACTACTGAAGAAAAAGTTTTCGAAGGAGACGATTTAGAAGTAGAAGCAAAAATTGCTGAACTAGGAAAATAATATTTTTCGACACAAATAATGAAAACCGCGCAGCAATGTGCGGTTTTTTTATTTAATTTTAGCCAAACAAACACAACTCCAATGAAACACAAAATACTGACTTTGTTGTTGCTTATTTCTACAATTTGCTTGGCTCAACAGAATCTTAATATAATTCCAAAACCAAATTCAGTCGAAATCAAAAAAGGACATTTCGTTTTAAATAAAGAAACGGTAATCGTAGCTGATGAAGATTCTTTTGAAGCAAAGTATCTTCAAAATGAAATTAATAATAGAACAGGATTGGAATTAAAAATATCATCAAAATATCGTTCTAAAAATAGTATTCAATTTGGTATTAAAATTCATGATACTACAAATTTTGACAGAGAACAATATAATATTGAAGTTTGGAAAAATAAAGTTCATATTTCTGCCTTTTCACATCAAGGTATTTTTTATGGAATCCAAACTTTAGTCCAAATGATTCCTTATGAAAAATCAAATGAGATTAAATTAAATGAAATTTCTATTTTGGACCAACCTAAATTCAAATGGAGAGGCATGCATCTCGACGTTTGTCGTCATTTCTTTCCAAAAGATTTCATCAAAAAATACATTGATTATTTAGCGATGTACAAGATGAATACCTTTCATTGGCATTTAACCGATGACCAAGGTTGGCGCATCGAAATCAAAAAATATCACAAATTAACTGAAGTAGGCGCATGGCGAAATGGTTCCATGATTGGACATTACACCGACCAAACGTTCGACGACATTCGCCATGGCGGATTTTATACACAAGATGAAATAAAAGAAATTGTAGCTTACGCCAAAGAACGACACATCACCATCGTTCCAGAAATCGAAATGCCAGGTCACGCTTTAGCAGCATTAGCTTCGTATCCAGAATTTTCATGTACAGGCGGACCTTTTGAAGTGGGAAAAACTTGGGGCGTTTTAGAAGATGTTTTTTGTCCAAAAGACGAAACCTTTACTTTTTTAGAAAATGTGTTGACAGAAGTGATTGCGTTATTTCCCTCTGAATACATTCACATCGGTGGCGATGAATCTCCAAAAGTGCGTTGGAAAAGTTGTCCGCATTGTCAAAAAAGAATCAAAGATGAAAACTTAAAAGACGAACACGAATTACAAAGTTATTTCATTCAAAGAATCGAAAAATTCTTGAATAGTAAAGGACGAAAAATCATCGGTTGGGACGAAATTTTAGAAGGCGGATTAGCACCAAACGCAGCCGTTATGAGTTGGCGCGGTACCGAAGGAGGAATCGCAGCAACCAAACAAAAACATTTCGTAGTGATGTCGCCAGGTTCACATTGTTATTTTGACCATTATCAAGGCGAACCTAAAAATGAACCGATTGCTTTTGGCGGTTATACCAATGTCGAAAAAGTGTATTCTTTCAATCCTATTCCAAAGGAGCTTTCCGAAGAACAATCGAAATATATTTTAGGTGCTCAAGCCAATCTTTGGACAGAATATATCAACACACCAGGGCATGTTGAATACATGCTTTTCCCAAGAATAGCAGCGCTTTCCGAAGTAGTTTGGGGAACATCCAATCCAAAAGAATATAAAGAATTCGAAAAAAGATTGATTTCACATTTTGAAATCTATGACAAAAAAGGAATCAATTACAGCAAAGCCATTTTTGAAGTAACTTCCAAAGTGCAACCTGCCGAACACGGAGTAGCTTTCGAATTAAAATCAGCAAATCCAAACGGCATCAAATATACAACTGATGGTTCAGAACCGAATACGAATTCTATTTCTTATGAAAAACCAATTCTAGTTACTAAAAATCAAACCATTAAAGCAGCTTATTTCGAAAACGGAAAAGCAAAAAGTGCCGCTATCGAACAACCATTTTTCATCACAAAATCAACGGGTAAAAAGATTGAATTGGTACACCAACCGCATGAAAATTATGGAATCGGAGGCAGTTTTACTTTGGTAGACGGAATGAAAGGAAATCCTTCAAAATTCGGAAGAGATTGGTTAGGGTTCTGGGGAAAAGACATGAATGCCACTATCAATTTAGGAAAAACTGAAACGATTTCAAAAATCAGCATAAATACACTTTCATCAGAAGGAAGTTGGATTTATTATCCAAAAAGCATCGGAATTTCAGTTTCAAATGATGGAGAAAATTACTATTCTACTGCGATTGTTTCTTCCAAAGAAATCAAAGAAAACAAAGGGAAAATTGTAGTGAAATTTGACAAACAAAATGTTCAATTTATAAAAGTCATCGCAGAAAACAACGGAATCATTTCAGATGGAAATCCAGGAGCAGGTTCCAACAGTTGGTTATTTGTAGACGAAATAAGTGTAGAATAATGACAAACAGAAGAAATTTTTTAAAGACAACCGCATTAGCAACTGCTGGCGTAGCGTTTCAGACTTTTAATGGAAAATCTGAAGAAGCAGAAATCGATATCAATTCAGGAAAAGTGAATAAACCAATTGTGCTTTCCACTTGGCGTTTTGGAATTGAAGCCAACGAAGCCGCTTGGGAAGTGCTGAAAAATAAAGGTCGCGCTTTAGATGCTGTAGAAGCTGGAGTAAAAATTCCAGAAGGCGATCCAAATGAAAGAAGTGTAGGTTACGGAGGTCGCCCAGATAGAGATGGTCGCGTAACATTAGATGCTTGTATCATGGACGAATTTTCGAATATTGGTTCAGTAGCGTGTTTGGAACACATCAAACATCCTATTTCTGTAGCAAGAATGGTGATGGAAAAAACGCCTCATGTGATGTTGGTTGGTGATGGCGCTTTACAATTTGCTTTATCGCAAGGATTTCAAAAGGAAAATTTATTGTTAGAAGCTTCCGAAAAAGAATGGAAGGAATGGCTAAAAACCAGTGAATATTTACCAAAAGCCAACATCGAAAATCACGATACTATCGGAATGATTGCTTTAGATGCGCAAGGCAATTTATCTGGAGCTTGTACAACTAGCGGAATGGCATTCAAAATGCATGGAAGAGTGGGTGATTCTCCAATTATTGGTGCTGGTTTGTATGTGGATAATGAAATTGGAGCCGCAACCGCAACAGGCCACGGAGAAGAAGTGATTCGAATTACGGGTTGTCATTTGGTAGTAGAGTTAATGCGTCAAGGGAAATCGCCACAAAAAGCATGTGAAGAAGCTGTGATGCGAATTGTGAAATTGACTCAAAATCGAGGAAAAAATTTAAAAGATATCCAAGTTGGATTCATTGCCTTGAATAAAAAAGGAGAATATGGTTCATATTGTGTGCAAGGTGGCTTCAATTATGCCGTTCACGATGCAAGTGGAAATAAATTAATCGATGCGAATTACTTTTTGAAATAATGAAAAAAATCGAAATCGCTTGTTTTAACCTTGAATCTGCTCTAATTGCACAAAAATATGGAGCCGATAGAATAGAATTGTGCGCAGATATGTTGGTTGGCGGCACAACTCCAACAATTGAAACGATTCAACAAGCTCGCAAAAATCTAAGTATTGATTTATATGTGATGATTCGCCCAAGAGGAGGTAATTTTGTTTACTCAGAAACAGAATTTGAACAAATGAAATCAGAAATCGAAACCATCAAAAAGTTAGGAGTCAATGGATTTGTCTTCGGAATTTTGATGGATGATAGAACAATTAATGTCGAACAAAATAAAGACTTAGTGGAATTAGTAAAACCATTTCCATGTACTTTTCACAGAGCTTTTGATGCCGTTTCGAATTGCGAAAAAGCATTGGAAGATGTCATTTCTTGTGGATTTTCAACTATTCTGACTTCTGGAACTTTTCCAAATGTGATGGAAGGAAAAGAAGTTTTGAAACAATTAGTCATTCAAGCGAAGAATCGAATCGAAATCATGCCCGGTGGCGGATTGCGTTCGACCAATATTTCAGAATTAAATGAAATGGTAAATGCGAATTGGTATCATTCATCCGCTATTACCGATGGAAGTGAAATTGCAAATCCTGTGGAAATTGTTCAACTAAAGAATAAACTCCAATCTTAAATGAACTGTTTTAATTTTAAGCTTTCACTCTAAAAATTTATATGACTTATATGTTTAAAAAAATATTCTTGTTTTTGATTCTAATTTGCTGTTCGGTTTCAGCACAAACTTCCTATCGCAATTTGTCATCAGAAAACTGGACATTCAACAAACATAACGAAGCAAAAAAATACAAGGCAACCATTCCTGGAACTGTTCACACGGATTTATTTCAAAACCAATTAATTTCTGATCCTTTTTTTGGAGCTAATGAAAAACAATTGCAATGGATTGAAAATGAAAATTGGGAATATGAAACACATTTCACAATTTCAGAATCCGAATTAAAAAATCAAAATATCGATTTGGAATTTGAAGGTTTGGACACGTATGCAACTGTTTTTTTGAACGGAAAAGTAGTTTTAGAAGCTGATAATATGTTCCGAAAATGGACTATTTCTACTAAATCGCATTTGAAAAGAGGAACCAATCATTTGAAAGTAGTTTTTCATTCTGCAGTTCAAAAAGGAAAAGAAGAAGCAAAAAAATTGCCTTATACCTTACCCGAAAAAGAACGTGTTTTTGTTCGAAAAGCGCAATATCAATTCGGTTGGGATTGGGGACCAAGATTTGTAACGGCTGGAATTTGGAAAAAAGTTCAATTGAAATTTTGGAATTCGGCTAAAATAGAACATGTAAAATACGAACAAAAAGTATTGAATGAATCTGTAGCCAATTTGGATTTTATTTTTACCATTCACGCAGAAAAATCAGGAAAATACCAAATCAAATTAGGTCAAAAACCATTTCCATTTGTGTTGAAAAAAGGACAAAATGTAGTAAAAGTTCCAGTAACTATTCAAAATCCAATTTTATGGTGGTGTAATGGTTTGGGTGTTCCACATCAATATTTATTTCAATTTGAATTAGAAAAGAATAATAAGCGAATTGAACAAAACGAATTGAAGATAGGTTTACGAACCATAGAATTAATCCAAGAAAACAAAGAACAAGGAAAAAGTTTTTATTTCAAGTTAAATGGAAAATCGGTTTTCATGAAAGGTGCTAATGTGGTTCCGCCTGATAGTTTTTTACCACGAGTTTCCGATTCCACTTATTTTTCTTTAGTTGAAAATGCCAAAAAAGCGAACATGAACATGCTTCGCGTTTGGGGAGGAGGCGTTTATTTTGATGATGCGTTTTATGAAGCTTGCGATGCTAACGGAATTTTGGTTTGGCAAGATTTTATGTTTGCGTGTTCGATGTATCCGGGCGATGAAAAATTTGTTGGAAATGTAAAACAGGAAGTAATTGATAACGTAAATCGCTTGCAAAATCATCCAAGTCTTGCGATTTGGTGTGGTAATAATGAAAATGATGAAGGTTGGCACAATTGGGGTTGGCAAAAACAATTCAATTATTCCAAAGCCGATTCGACTCAAATTTGGAACGACTACAAAAAAGTTTTTCACGAAATGATTCCGCAGACATTAGATAGTTTGCTTCCAAAAGAAAAGAATATTTATTGGTCGTCTTCGCCGTCGATTGGTTGGGGAAGAAAGGAAAGTTTATTGCAAGGCGATTCCCATTATTGGGGAGTTTGGTGGGGAAAAGAACCATTTGAAATTTATGAGAAAAAAGTGGGTCGATTTATGAGTGAATATGGTTTTCAAGGTATGCCTAATTTGGAAACTTTACAAAAAGTGATGAAAAAAGAAGATTTGAATTTCAATTCCGAAGCTTTTAAAAATCATCAAAAACACCCAACAGGTTACGAAACCATAAACGAATATATGGAACGCGACTATGTGGTGCCAAAAGATTTTGAGGATTATGCTTATGTTTCTCAATTACTACAAGCTCGCGGTATGAAAACCGCAATTGAAGCTCATCGAAGAACCAAGCCTTATTGCATGGGAACACTCTATTGGCAATTCAATGATTGTTGGCCAGTAACGTCTTGGAGTTCGTTAGATTATTATGGAAATTGGAAAGCATTTCATTATCAGGCGAAACGAAGTTTTGAAAACATACTTTTATCTTTTGAAATGAATGTTAATAGAGGTAATAAATATTTTGTTATTAATGATGGTTTACAAAATTATGCAGGAGAATTAAAAGCTGAAATTAGAAATTTTAACGGTCAACTTTTATGGAATGATTTAACGTATTGTAAAGCTGATTCTAAATCAATAAACATTGCAATAACTTATCCATCTATTCCTTTAGATAAAATTGATACGCAAAATTCATATTTAAAAATGGAATTTATTTCAGATGAAAATCATTGGGAATCAAATTTCTTTTTCGAAAAACCAAAAAATTTAAAATTATCAAAACCAAACATTCAAATTAAAAATATTGACGAGTTAACCATTGAAATTTCTTCGGATGTTTTAGCTAAGGATGTTTTTCTGTCTTCCGAAAACAATACTTTTTTTGAAGATAATTATTTTGATTTGTTACCGAATGAAAAGCGAATTATCAAATTGTCCAAAGCTGCAAAAGAGATAAAAGTGAAATCGTTATTTGATATAATGAAATAAAAAAACGCCTCAAATGAGACGTTTTTTGCTAAAATAATCCGTTTAATCTTTTAGAAATATACTATTTCACTTTTTTAGTGATAGTTTGACCATTAGTTAATGTAGTTTTCACAAGTAAGGCTTGATTTGTAGCAGTTAGTTTAGAAACAATCATTTCTTTGTCGTTTACTTTGTCGTTGTGATATAGTTTTCTACCTAATACATCAAATATTGTAATTTCTTTGATGTTTTCAGTAGCAGTAATTGCAATACCATTTGTTGTAGTGTAAACTGTAATATTGTTTTCATTCACAAAATCTTCATTGGCTAATGTGTTTTTGTACACCACTTCAAAACGGTCTGTAAAAGTTCCGTCTTGTGTTGTGAACGAATAAGGTGTTTGTTTGACATCATGGATGCTATTGTTGTATTTGTCTTTAATAAATACATCTTGAGTTGTAAATAATCCATCAACATTTTCAATAGAAATAGAATATGTTCCTGGAGTTAACACTTTTAATCCTAATGCAACAACATCAGTATTTTCAAATTCTGCTCTTCCTTCAATAACATATTCCTTATTATCGACTAATGTATACAACATTGTATTTTGGGTTTCAAACGCTTTTCCATCAATACCAATATCAAATCCATTAGTTGCTTCAGGAATATATCCAATTAAAATTTGATTATATGCATTATTTGTATCCGTTAAATTTAGTCTGAAAATATTTTTTTCTGCTAAATTTTCTGTTTTGAAAAATTGCGTGTTTTTTACATCATATCTTAATGCATTATGAAACCAAGCATTAATGTTTTCGGAAGAATAAACATAAAAACCTTGACCTGCTTTTATTGTACCGTCAGGAATTTGACCACCTGCTGCTGCTGCAACTCCTCCTAGTGTTGTATAAGACGCATAATTATTTACTGGATAAATCCCACCAACAGCTTGAGCTGTATGTGTCCAAAAATAAACTGTTTCAATCGTTCTGTTTAAACCAATAAAATGACTTGCTTGCAATGTTGCTGGATATGGATTTCCTAATAAATTAAATCCAATATTTATGGAAGGAAAATATTCATCATTATTTGGAGTCCCAGAAAAGTTTCCTAAAAAAGAGCTAGCCACAGTTGATGACCAATTGTTTGGTGCTCTTATCAAATATCCTTTTGCTCCAATAAAGCTATTTACCGTTGGATTCACTGAACTATATGCTGTGGTTGGTGTGGTACCAGAAGTAACATATTCATAAAAACGATTCGTGAGTGTTTGAGGGGAAAAAGCTAGAAGGTTTTGGTTATTTACTGGTGTTGACCAAGCCGTGTAATCTAATCTTAAAATCGGGGCGCTTTCCTTTAGCAATGTTACTATTCCTGTATTTGGTACGTGATTAATCTGAACTAAATTGGCATTATTCTGAATTGTAAAACTTGCTGTTGTAGCAACATTTATTTCCCTGACTATTGTGAAAGTATGATTTGATTGTAATATAACTTGAGCTGTGCCATTTATTGTTAATGAACATGCTGATAAATCTCCGATAGATGTATAATTTCCCGAAAACACTGCCTTTATATCTTTATTTGGAATCCCGTTACTCCACGATGAACCGTTCCAAATTGTAGTAGTTGTACACGACAAAGTATTCCAAGTATCTGGAGCTTGTGGACCACCCCAAATTCTAGTTGCTAAATATGGATTATCAATAAAAGGATTTCTATTTCCTTGAATTGATTGTAAGGTATTGTTTCTAATTCTTTCAAAATCACTTACTGGATCTTCTTCATTCCATTCTAAAAAAATATCTGGCATATCTACATTGTAAGATGTTGCACCAGAACCAACATTAGTTGCTAGACATCTCGTGTTATAACGCACATACATATACATCATCATTCGAGCTATATCTCCCTTCCATTCATCACCCGGATACCAATAAATACCTACAGGACCCGCATCTCCTTCTCCATCAGCATAAAGTCTATTTCCTCTATCTGCATTAAATGTAACATCAGCTGCTCTAATATGATGTGCATCAGTTCCTGGACCAGCAGATGATGTTACTAAAGCTGGTGTTCCTAATGAAAGTGCATAACAATGCTCCCTATTCCATGCCCCTGTTGGACATGATGTACTGCAAATATTTGCAACATCATCTAATCTGTCATTTTTATAAATAGCATCAACATCATTGTATCCATAAATTAACAATACTTGAGCTGAATTTAAAGGATTTTTATCTCCAGCTTGCAATGCATCCCAGACGTCTGTGGTTGCAGCTGTATAAGGCAATTGTGTGGTATGAGTGGTTGTAATTAAACTTGCTAATTGTGTTTTTAGAGTATTACCCGTTTGAGTAAAATCTATTGAACTATAATATGCTGGAATTTGTGCATAAGTAGAAAATGATAAAAGCAAAAAAAGTAACTTTATTTTCATGTTTTTTAAAATTTGGGGAAACCAAGGTAGTAAAAAAAAACAAAAATAAAGAGATACTTTTCTTAAGATTTTTTTATTTTCCGTTATAAGTATTCATGGTATTGTTAAGTCCTGCCAAAGCAAATGATTTTACAATTTCTGCACTTAACTGTAATCGTTCTTTTAGTTTTTCTTTTTCTTCAATATCCCATTCACCTAAAACGTAGTTAACTTGCTGCCCTTTTTTAAAAGCGTCACTGATACCAAATCTAAAACGTGGATATTCTGTTGAATTTAATAATAATTGAATGTTCTTAAGTCCATTATGTCCTCCGTCGCTTCCTTTGGTTTTAATTCGGATGGTTCCAAAAGCTAAATTCAAGTCATCGGTGATAACCAACATATTTTCTTTTTCGATATTTTCCTTTTCTAGCCAATATTTTACAGCCTTACCGCTAAGGTTCATGTAGGTGTTTGGTTTTAACAACAGTAAGGTTCTTCCTTTGATTTTTAACTCGGCTATTTCTCCTAATTTCACTGTTTGAAATGAAATCCCTTCTTGATTAGCAATATAATCTAAAACTTTGAAACCGATATTGTGTCGTGTATTTGCGTATTCTGAGCCGATATTCCCAAGCCCAACAATTAAGAATTTCTTCATTGGAGTAGTGTCTTCTTGTTTGTTTTTCTTAAATAGATGTAAAAACCAATTCATGCTGTAAAAGTACCACAAAGTTTAGAAAGTTAAAAGCATAAAAAAAGCACCAGTAAAAACTGATGCTTCTTTATTATAGTTTGTAAAGAAATTATTTTTTCTTTTTTCCACCTTTTTCTGCTTTTGCAGCTTCTTGAGCAGCTTTCATTGCAGCACGAGAAATTCTTACTTGACAAACAACAGTGTTGTCTGGGTGCATTAATTTAAAATTGTTTGTTTCTAATTTAGTTACATACAATTTGTTACCCATTTGTAATTCAGAAATACTTGCTTCAACAAAATCAGGTAAGTTTTTAGGTAAAGCTTTCACTTTTAAACGACGTTGGTTTAAACGTAAAACACCACCTAATAATACACCTGGAGAAGTTCCTGTAATTTTAACTGGTACTTCCATGATAATTTCTTTGTCATCACTTAATTGGAAGAAGTCAATGTGTAAAATTTTGTCAGAAACTGGGTGAAACTGAATGTCTTGCATAATTACATTGTAAGACGTTCCGTTTAACTCAACTACAACTGTGTGTGCGTTTGGAGTGTAAACCAAATCTTTAAATGCTCTTTCGTCTGCAACAAAATGAACTGGCTGATTTCCTCCGTAGATAACGCAAGGAACCATTCCAGCATCACGTACGGCTTTAGTTGCCTTTTTACCTACGTTTTCTCTTTCTGATCCTTTAATCGTAATTGATTTCATTGTAAAATATATATAATTAATTAAATACTTATTAAAGTGGTTTCTTGATTACATCAAAAATTTCCCACTGATAGAGTTGTTGTTTTGAACCATATGCATTACTTCTGCAAATAATGGTGCACAACTAACAACTTTAATTTTTTTCGATTCTTTCTTTAAAGGAATAGAATCGGTAACAATTAATTCTAACAATTTAGAATTTTCTATTTTTTCATACGCTTCACCTGATAAAATTGGGTGCGTACATATTGCTCTTACGCTTAATGCTCCTTTTTCCATCATTACATCAGCGGCTTTTGCTAATGTTCCTCCCGTGTCAATCATATCGTCAACTAAAATAACATTTCTACCTTTTACATCTCCGATTAGCTCCATGGTGTCAATTACATTCGCTTTTTTTCTTTGCTTGTAACACACTACAACGTCAGATTCTAAAAATTTAGAATAGGCATACGCTCTTTTTGAACCTCCCATGTCTGGAGATGCTATAGTTAAATTCTCTAAATTTAAACTTCTCACATAAGGTAAAAAGATAGTTGAGGCAAATAAATGGTCTACTGGTTTTTCAAAGAACCCTTGAATTTGATCAGCATGTAAATCCATAGTCATAATTCGGGTTGCTCCAGCAGTTTCTAAAAGTTTTGCAACTAATTTAGCTCCAATTGGCACTCTTGGTTTGTCTTTTCTGTCTTGTCTTGCCCAACCAAAGTAAGGAATAACCGCTGTAATATGACGTGCTGATGCTCTTTTTGCTGCATCAATCATCAATAATAATTCCATTAAATTATCCGAACTTGGGAAAGTCGAACAAACAAGGAATACGCGTAATCCTCTTATCGATTCTTCAAAAGAAGGCTGAAATTCGCCATCACTATATTTAGAGAACGTAATTTTACCTAGCGGAACACCATACTTTTCAGCAATTTGTTCAGCTAAATACACACTCTGAGAACATGCAAAAATTTTTGCTTCTGGTTCTTGATACAGCATGTTAATTTATTGTTTAGTAGTTAGTTAGTGTTGTGTCGTATAAACGAGGTGCAAATTTAGAAATAAAATCGAACTCTGAAAGCATATTTTTAACTATTTTTTTATGAATTGCAGAAATATTTTTTACATTTGCACCCACTTAATGATACAAATATCATTTTCCATTGCCCGGATGGCGGAATTGGTAGACGCGCACGACTCAAACTCGTGTACTTAGGTGTGTGGGTTCGATTCCCACTCCGGGTACTAAACCTCTCAGAAATGAGAGGTTTTTTATTTATGTTAAATTTGTTTGTTGTTTTTCTGAATTAAGTTTTTAAGTTTATATTTGAAAACATAAAAATTGAAAATAATGAAAAAGAATATATTTTTATTTGGTGTTATTAGTTCACTATTTTTTATCTCTTGTAAAAAAGACGAGGAAGTAAAACCTGTGGAAGAATCCCAAAAAACTGTGCAACCTTTTTCAGGGGAAGCTTGGTTAAAACAGCGAGTTGGCAATCAAGGACAGCAAGTGCAACCCATACAACAACAAACGCAACAAACCACACAACCGCAAACACAAACAGCGCCAGGAATGAATCCACCACATGGGCAACCAGGTCATCGTTGTGAAATTCCGGTAGGAGCTCCTTTAAATTCAAAATCAGTAAATCAAAAGCAACCACAAGTAACCACACAAGTTGTTAGTCAAAAAGCAGAGGAAAAACCTGTAATGAAAATTAATTCTGGTAATGGTTCAACAACTATTGAAGGTGTAACTACTCTTCCTGGTATGAACCCTCCTCATGGTCAAGAGGGACACCGTTGCGACATAGCTGTTGGCGCACCTTTACCTAAACAGTAATTTAATTAAGTAAATAAAAATCAGTAAACTTAAATTTAAGTTTACTGATTTTTATTTACTTAATTAAATTACTGTTTAGGTAAAGGTGCGCCAACAGCTATGTCGCAACGGTGTCCCTCTTGACCATGAGGAGGGTTCATACCAGGAAGAGTAGTTACACCTTCAATAGTTGTTGAACCATTACCAGAATTAATTTTCATTACAGGTTTTTCCTCTGCTTTTTGACTAACAACTTGTGTGGTTACTTGTGGTTGCTTTTGATTTACTGATTTTGAATTTAAAGGAGCTCCTACCGGAATTTCACAACGATGACCTGGTTGCCCATGTGGTGGATTCATTCCTGGCGCTGTTTGTGTTTGCGGTTGTGTGGTTTGTTGCGTTTGTTGTTGTATGGGTTGCACTTGCTGTCCTTGATTGCCAACTCGCTGTTTTAACCAAGCTTCCCCTGAAAAAGGTTGCACAGTTTTTTGGGATTCTTCCACAGGTTTTACTTCCTCGTCTTTTTTACAAGAGATAAAAAATAGTGAACTAATAACACCAAATAAAAATATATTCTTTTTCATTATTTTCAATTTTTATGTTTTCAAATATAAACTTAAAAACTTAATTCAGAAAAACAACAAACAAATTTAACATAAATAAAAAACCTCTCATTTCTGAGAGGTTTAGTACCCGGAGTGGGAATCGAACCCACACACCTAAGTACACGAGTTTGAGTCGTGCGCGTCTACCAATTCCGCCATCCGGGCAATGGAAAATGATATTTGTATCATTAAGTGGGTGCAAATGTAAAAAATATTTCTGCAATTCATAAAAAAATAGTTAAAAATATGCTTTCAGAGTTCGATTTTATTTCTAAATTTGCACCTCGTTTATACGACACAACACTAACTAACTACTAAACAATAAATTAACATGCTGTATCAAGAACCAGAAGCAAAAATTTTTGCATGTTCTCAGAGTGTGTATTTAGCTGAACAAATTGCTGAAAAGTATGGTGTTCCGCTAGGTAAAATTACGTTCTCTAAATATAGTGATGGCGAATTTCAGCCTTCTTTTGAAGAATCGATAAGAGGATTACGCGTATTCCTTGTTTGTTCGACTTTCCCAAGTTCGGATAATTTAATGGAATTATTATTGATGATTGATGCAGCAAAAAGAGCATCAGCACGTCATATTACAGCGGTTATTCCTTACTTTGGTTGGGCAAGACAAGACAGAAAAGACAAACCAAGAGTGCCAATTGGAGCTAAATTAGTTGCAAAACTTTTAGAAACTGCTGGAGCAACCCGAATTATGACTATGGATTTACATGCTGATCAAATTCAAGGGTTCTTTGAAAAACCAGTAGACCATTTATTTGCCTCAACTATCTTTTTACCTTATGTGAGAAGTTTAAATTTAGAGAATTTAACTATAGCATCTCCAGACATGGGAGGTTCAAAAAGAGCGTATGCCTATTCTAAATTTTTAGAATCTGACGTTGTAGTGTGTTACAAGCAAAGAAAAAAAGCGAATGTAATTGACACCATGGAGCTAATCGGAGATGTAAAAGGTAGAAATGTTATTTTAGTTGACGATATGATTGACACGGGAGGAACATTAGCAAAAGCCGCTGATGTAATGATGGAAAAAGGAGCATTAAGCGTAAGAGCAATATGTACGCACCCAATTTTATCAGGTGAAGCGTATGAAAAAATAGAAAATTCTAAATTGTTAGAATTAATTGTTACCGATTCTATTCCTTTAAAGAAAGAATCGAAAAAAATTAAAGTTGTTAGTTGTGCACCATTATTTGCAGAAGTAATGCATATGGTTCAAAACAACAACTCTATCAGTGGGAAATTTTTGATGTAATCAAGAAACCACTTTAATAAGTATTTAATTAATTATATATATTTTACAATGAAATCAATTACGATTAAAGGATCAGAAAGAGAAAACGTAGGTAAAAAGGCAACTAAAGCCGTACGTGATGCTGGAATGGTTCCTTGCGTTATCTACGGAGGAAATCAGCCAGTTCATTTTGTTGCAGACGAAAGAGCATTTAAAGATTTGGTTTACACTCCAAACGCACACACAGTTGTAGTTGAGTTAAACGGAACGTCTTACAATGTAATTATGCAAGACATTCAGTTTCACCCAGTTTCTGACAAAATTTTACACATTGACTTCTTCCAATTAAGTGATGACAAAGAAATTATCATGGAAGTACCAGTTAAAATTACAGGAACTTCTCCAGGTGTATTATTAGGTGGTGTTTTACGTTTAAACCAACGTCGTTTAAAAGTGAAAGCTTTACCTAAAAACTTACCTGATTTTGTTGAAGCAAGTATTTCTGAATTACAAATGGGTAACAAATTGTATGTAACTAAATTAGAAACAAACAATTTTAAATTAATGCACCCAGACAACACTGTTGTTTGTCAAGTAAGAATTTCTCGTGCTGCAATGAAAGCTGCTCAAGAAGCTGCAAAAGCAGAAAAAGGTGGAAAAAAGAAAAAATAATTTCTTTACAAACTATAATAAAGAAGCATCAGTTTTTACTGGTGCTTTTTTTATGCTTTTAACTTTCTAAACTTTGTGGTACTTTTACAGCATGAATTGGTTTTTACATCTATTTAAGAAAAACAAACAAGAAGACACTACTCCAATGAAGAAATTCTTAATTGTTGGGCTTGGGAATATCGGCTCAGAATACGCAAATACACGACACAATATCGGTTTCAAAGTTTTAGATTATATTGCTAATCAAGAAGGGATTTCATTTCAAACAGTGAAATTAGGAGAAATAGCCGAGTTAAAAATCAAAGGAAGAACCTTACTGTTGTTAAAACCAAACACCTACATGAACCTTAGCGGTAAGGCTGTAAAATATTGGCTAGAAAAGGAAAATATCGAAAAAGAAAATATGTTGGTTATCACCGATGACTTGAATTTAGCTTTTGGAACCATCCGAATTAAAACCAAAGGAAGCGACGGAGGACATAATGGACTTAAGAACATTCAATTATTATTAAATTCAACAGAATATCCACGTTTTAGATTTGGTATCAGTGACGCTTTTAAAAAAGGGCAGCAAGTTAACTACGTTTTAGGTGAATGGGATATTGAAGAAAAAGAAAAACTAAAAGAACGATTACAGTTAAGTGCAGAAATTGTAAAATCATTTGCTTTGGCAGGACTTAACAATACCATGAATACTTATAACGGAAAATAAAAAAATCTTAAGAAAAGTATCTCTTTATTTTTGTTTTTTTTTACTACCTTGGTTTCCCCAAATTTTAAAAAACATGAAAATAAAGTTACTTTTTTTGCTTTTATCATTTTCTACTTATGCACAAATTCCAGCATATTATAGTTCAATAGATTTTACTCAAACGGGTAATACTCTAAAAACACAATTAGCAAGTTTAATTACAACCACTCATACCACACAATTGCCTTATACAGCTGCAACCACAGACGTCTGGGATGCATTGCAAGCTGGAGATAAAAATCCTTTAAATTCAGCTCAAGTATTGTTAATTTATGGATACAATGATGTTGATGCTATTTATAAAAATGACAGATTAGATGATGTTGCAAATATTTGCAGTACATCATGTCCAACAGGGGCATGGAATAGGGAGCATTGTTATGCACTTTCATTAGGAACACCAGCTTTAGTAACATCATCTGCTGGTCCAGGAACTGATGCACATCATATTAGAGCAGCTGATGTTACATTTAATGCAGATAGAGGAAATAGACTTTATGCTGATGGAGAAGGAGATGCGGGTCCTGTAGGTATTTATTGGTATCCGGGTGATGAATGGAAGGGAGATATAGCTCGAATGATGATGTATATGTATGTGCGTTATAACACGAGATGTCTAGCAACTAATGTTGGTTCTGGTGCAACATCTTACAATGTAGATATGCCAGATATTTTTTTAGAATGGAATGAAGAAGATCCAGTAAGTGATTTTGAAAGAATTAGAAACAATACCTTACAATCAATTCAAGGAAATAGAAATCCTTTTATTGATAATCCATATTTAGCAACTAGAATTTGGGGTGGTCCACAAGCTCCAGATACTTGGAATACTTTGTCGTGTACAACTACTACAATTTGGAACGGTTCATCGTGGAGTAACGGGATTCCAAATAAAGATATAAAGGCAGTGTTTTCGGGAAATTATACATCTATCGGAGATTTATCAGCATGTTCATTAACAATAAATGGCACAGCTCAAGTTATATTACAATCAAATCATACTTTCACAATAGTCAGGGAAATAAATGTTGCTACAACAGCAAGTTTTACAATTCAGAATAATGCCAATTTAGTTCAGATTAATCACGTACCAAATACAGGAATAGTAACATTGCTAAAGGAAAGCGCCCCGATTTTAAGATTAGATTACACGGCTTGGTCAACACCAGTAAATAACCAAAACCTTCTAGCTTTTTCCCCTCAAACACTCACGAATCGTTTTTATGAATATGTTACTTCTGGTACCACACCAACCACAGCATATAGTTCAGTGAATCCAACGGTAAATAGCTTTATTGGAGCAAAAGGATATTTGATAAGAGCACCAAACAATTGGTCATCAACTGTGGCTAGCTCTTTTTTAGGAAACTTTTCTGGGACTCCAAATAATGATGAATATTTTCCTTCCATAAATATTGGATTTAATTTATTAGGAAATCCATATCCAGCAACATTGCAAGCAAGTCATTTTATTGGTTTAAACAGAACGATTGAAACAGTTTATTTTTGGACACATACAGCTCAAGCTGTTGGTGGGATTTATCCAGTAAATAATTATGCGTCTTATACAACACTAGGAGGAGTTGCAGCAGCAGCAGGTGGTCAAATTCCTGACGGTACAATAAAAGCAGGTCAAGGTTTTTATGTTTATTCTTCCGAAAACATTAATGCTTGGTTTCATAATGCATTAAGATATGATGTAAAAAACACGCAATTTTTCAAAACAGAAAATTTAGCAGAAAAAAATATTTTCAGACTAAATTTAACGGATACAAATAATGCATATAATCAAATTTTAATTGGATATATTCCTGAAGCAACTAATGGATTTGATATTGGTATTGATGGAAAAGCGTTTGAAACCCAAAATACAATGTTGTATACATTAGTCGATAATAAGGAATATGTTATTGAAGGAAGAGCAGAATTTGAAAATACTGATGTTGTTGCATTAGGATTAAAAGTGTTAACTCCAGGAACATATTCTATTTCTATTGAAAATGTTGATGGATTATTTACAACTCAAGATGTATTTATTAAAGACAAATACAACAATAGCATCCATGATGTCAAACAAACACCTTATTCGTTCACAACACAAGACGGAACTTTTACAGACCGTTTTGAAGTGGTGTACAAAAACACATTAGCCAATGAAGATTTTGTGAATGAAAACAATATTACAGTTTACACTACAACAAATGGTATTGCAATTACTGCTACTGAAAACATCAAAGAAATTACAATATTTGATGTATTAGGTAGAAAACTATATCACAACGACAAAGTAAACGACAAAGAAATGATTGTTTCTAAACTAACTGCTACAAATCAAGCCTTACTTGTGAAAACTACATTAACTAATGGTCAAACTATCACTAAAAAAGTGAAATAGTATATTTCTAAAAGATTAAACGGATTATTTTAGCAAAAAACGTCTCATTTGAGGCGTTTTTTTATTTCATTATATCAAATAACGATTTCACTTTTATCTCTTTTGCAGCTTTGGACAATTTGATAATTCGCTTTTCATTCGGTAACAAATCAAAATAATTATCTTCAAAAAAAGTATTGTTTTCGGAAGACAGAAAAACATCCTTAGCTAAAACATCCGAAGAAATTTCAATGGTTAACTCGTCAATATTTTTAATTTGAATGTTTGGTTTTGATAATTTTAAATTTTTTGGTTTTTCGAAAAAGAAATTTGATTCCCAATGATTTTCATCTGAAATAAATTCCATTTTTAAATATGAATTTTGCGTATCAATTTTATCTAAAGGAATAGATGGATAAGTTATTGCAATGTTTATTGATTTAGAATCAGCTTTACAATACGTTAAATCATTCCATAAAAGTTGACCGTTAAAATTTCTAATTTCAGCTTTTAATTCTCCTGCATAATTTTGTAAACCATCATTAATAACAAAATATTTATTACCTCTATTAACATTCATTTCAAAAGATAAAAGTATGTTTTCAAAACTTCGTTTCGCCTGATAATGAAATGCTTTCCAATTTCCATAATAATCTAACGAACTCCAAGACGTTACTGGCCAACAATCATTGAATTGCCAATAGAGTGTTCCCATGCAATAAGGCTTGGTTCTTCGATGAGCTTCAATTGCGGTTTTCATACCGCGAGCTTGTAGTAATTGAGAAACATAAGCATAATCCTCAAAATCTTTTGGCACCACATAGTCGCGTTCCATATATTCGTTTATGGTTTCGTAACCTGTTGGGTGTTTTTGATGATTTTTAAAAGCTTCGGAATTGAAATTCAAATCTTCTTTTTTCATCACTTTTTGTAAAGTTTCCAAATTAGGCATACCTTGAAAACCATATTCACTCATAAATCGACCCACTTTTTTCTCATAAATTTCAAATGGTTCTTTTCCCCACCAAACTCCCCAATAATGGGAATCGCCTTGCAATAAACTTTCCTTTCTTCCCCAACCAATCGACGGCGAAGACGACCAATAAATATTCTTTTCTTTTGGAAGCAAACTATCTAATGTCTGCGGAATCATTTCGTGAAAAACTTTTTTGTAGTCGTTCCAAATTTGAGTCGAATCGGCTTTGGAATAATTGAATTGTTTTTGCCAACCCCAATTGTGCCAACCTTCATCATTTTCATTATTACCACACCAAATCGCAAGACTTGGATGATTTTGCAAGCGATTTACGTTATCAATTACTTCCTGTTTTACATTTCCAACAAATTTTTCATCGCCCGGATACATCGAACACGCAAACATAAAATCTTGCCAAACCAAAATTCCGTTAGCATCGCAAGCTTCATAAAACGCATCATCAAAATAAACGCCTCCTCCCCAAACGCGAAGCATGTTCATGTTCGCTTTTTTGGCATTTTCAACTAAAGAAAAATAAGTGGAATCGGAAACTCGTGGTAAAAAACTATCAGGCGGAACCACATTAGCACCTTTCATGAAAACCGATTTTCCATTTAACTTGAAATAAAAACTTTTTCCTTGTTCTTTGTTTTCTTGGATTAATTCTATGGTTCGTAAACCTATCTTCAATTCGTTTTGTTCAATTCGCTTATTATTCTTTTCTAATTCAAATTGAAATAAATATTGATGTGGAACACCCAAACCATTACACCACCATAAAATTGGATTTTGAATAGTTACTGGAACTTTTACTACATTTTGTCCTTTTTTCAACACAAATGGAAATGGTTTTTGACCTAATTTGATTTGGTATTTTCCTGATTTTTCTGCGTGAATGGTAAAAATAAAATCCAAATTGGCTACAGATTCATTCAATACTTTTTGTTCGTATTTTACATGTTCTATTTTAGCCGAATTCCAAAATTTCAATTGAACTTTTTTCCAAATTCCAGCCGTTACAAATCTTGGTCCCCAATCCCAACCGAATTGATATTGCGCTTTTCGAACAAAAACACGTTCTTTTTCGGGTAAGGTATAAGGCAATTTTTTTGCTTCTTCTTTTCCTTTTTGAACTGCAGAATGAAAAACTACTTTCAAATGATTGGTTCCTCTTTTCAAATGCGATTTAGTAGAAATAGTCCATTTTCGGAACATATTATCAGCTTCTAAAACTACTTTTCCGTTCAAAAAAACAGTTGCATACGTGTCCAAACCTTCAAATTCCAAATCGATATTTTGATTTTTTAATTCGGATTCTGAAATTGTGAAATGTGTTTCATATTCCCAATTTTCATTTTCAATCCATTGCAATTGTTTTTCATTAGCTCCAAAAAAAGGATCAGAAATTAATTGGTTTTGAAATAAATCCGTGTGAACAGTTCCAGGAATGGTTGCCTTGTATTTTTTTGCTTCGTTATGTTTGTTGAATGTCCAGTTTTCTGATGACAAATTGCGATAGGAAGTTTGTGCTGAAACCGAACAGCAAATTAGAATCAAAAACAAGAATATTTTTTTAAACATATAAGTCATATAAATTTTTAGAGTGAAAGCTTAAAATTAAAACAGTTCATTTAAGATTGGAGTTTATTCTTTAGTTGAACAATTTCCACAGGATTTGCAATTTCACTTCCATCGGTAATAGCGGATGAATGATACCAATTCGCATTTACCATTTCATTTAATTCTGAAATATTGGTCGAACGCAATCCGCCACCGGGCATGATTTCGATTCGATTCTTCGCTTGAATGACTAATTGTTTCAAAACTTCTTTTCCTTCCATCACATTTGGAAAAGTTCCAGAAGTCAGAATAGTTGAAAATCCACAAGAAATGACATCTTCCAATGCTTTTTCGCAATTCGAAACGGCATCAAAAGCTCTGTGAAAAGTACATGGAAATGGTTTTACTAATTCCACTAAGTCTTTATTTTGTTCGACATTAATTGTTCTATCATCCATCAAAATTCCGAAGACAAATCCATTGACTCCTAACTTTTTGATGGTTTCGATTTCTGATTTCATTTGTTCAAATTCTGTTTCTGAGTAAACAAAATTACCTCCTCTTGGGCGAATCATCACATATAAATCAATACTTAGATTTTTGCGAGCTTGTTGAATCGTTTCAATTGTTGGAGTTGTGCCGCCAACCAACATATCTGCGCACAATTCTATTCTATCGGCTCCATATTTTTGTGCAATTAGAGCAGATTCAAGGTTAAAACAAGCGATTTCGATTTTTTTCATTATTTCAAAAAGTAATTCGCATCGATTAATTTATTTCCACTTGCATCGTGAACGGCATAATTGAAGCCACCTTGCACACAATATGAACCATATTCTCCTTTTTTATTCAAGGCAATGAATCCAACTTGGATATCTTTTAAATTTTTTCCTCGATTTTGAGTCAATTTCACAATTCGCATCACAGCTTCTTCACATGCTTTTTGTGGCGATTTCCCTTGACGCATTAACTCTACTACCAAATGACAACCCGTAATTCGAATCACTTCTTCTCCGTGGCCTGTTGCGGTTGCGGCTCCAATTTCATTATCCACATACAAACCAGCACCAATAATTGGAGAATCACCCACTCTTCCATGCATTTTGAATGCCATTCCGCTAGTTGTACAAGCTCCAGATAAATTGCCTTGCGCATCTAAAGCAATCATTCCGATAGTATCGTGATTTTCGATGTTGGCTTTTGGTAAATATTCACTGGTTTTTAGCCATTCCTTCCATTCTTTTTCGGAAGCTTCTAACAATAAATTTTCCTTTTGAAATCCTTGCGATAAAGCAAATTGTAAAGCGCCATCACCAACCAACATCACATGAGGCGTTTTTTCCATCACCATTCTTGCTACAGAAATAGGATGTTTGATGTGTTCCAAACACGCTACTGAACCAATATTCGAAAATTCGTCCATGATACAAGCATCTAATGTTACGCGACCATCTCTATCTGGGCGACCTCCGTAACCTACACTTCTTTCATTTGGATCGCCTTCTGGAATTTTTACTCCAGCTTCTACAGCATCTAAAGCGCGACCTTTATTTTTCAGCACTTCCCAAGCGGCTTCGTTGGCTTCAATTCCAAAACGCCAAGTGGAAAGCACAATTGGTTTATTCACTTTTCCTGAATTGATATCGATTTCTGCTTCTTCAGATTTTCCATTAAAAGTCTGAAACGCTACGCCAGCAGTTGCTAATGCGGTTGTCTTTAAAAAATTTCTTCTGTTTGTCATTATTCTACACTTATTTCGTCTACAAATAACCAACTGTTGGAACCTGCTCCTGGATTTCCATCTGAAATGATTCCGTTGTTTTCTGCGATGACTTTTATAAATTGAACATTTTGTTTGTCAAATTTCACTACAATTTTCCCTTTGTTTTCTTTGATTTCTTTGGAAGAAACAATCGCAGTAGAATAGTAATTTTCTCCATCATTTGAAACTGAAATTCCGATGCTTTTTGGATAATAAATCCAACTTCCTTCTGATGAAAGTGTATTTATGCTGATTTTTGAAATCGTTTCAGTTTTTCCTAAATTGATAGTGGCATTCATGTCTTTTCCCCAGAACCCTAACCAATCTCTTCCGAATTTTGAAGGATTTCCTTTCATTCCGTCTACCAAAGTAAAACTGCCTCCGATTCCATAATTTTCATGCGGTTGGTGTACCAATTCAATCTTTTTACCCGTTGATTTTGTGATGAAAAATGGTTGTTCGATAGCGGCACTTTTTGCTTTTCCGTTTTCGAAATAAGCTGCTTTAATGGTTTGATTTTTAGTAACTAGAATTGGTTTTTCATAAGAAATAGAATTCGTATTCGGTTCTGAACCATCAGTTGTATATTTGATGCCGTTTGGATTTGCTGATTTTAATTCGAAAGCTACTCCGTGTTCGGCAGGTTGCACTTTGGAAGTTACTTCAAAAATGGCTTTGCTGTAATTGATTCCTTTTTTGTCATAGATTTCAAAATGTGAAATCAATCTTTTTTCGAATTCTTTATATTCTTTTGGATTGGATGTTCCCCAAACTACTTCGGAAAGCGCTGCTATTCTTGGGAAAAGCATGTATTCAACATGCCCTGGTGTGTTGATATATTCTGTCCAAAGATTGGCTTGAGCACCTAAAATATATTTCGATTGTTCTTCGGAAAGCTCCTTTGGAATAGGATTGAAAGAATACACTTTTTCGACATTGGTATAACCGCCAAAAGCAATCGGTTCATTTTTAGGTTCGCCTTGATAATGGTCAAAATAACAATGTGAACCTGGCGACATCACTACGAAATGTTTTTGTTTGGTTGCTGCGATTCCTCCTTCGGTACCGCGCCAACTCATAACGGCTGCGTTTGGTGCTAATCCGCCTTCTAAAATTTCGTCCCAACCGATGATTTTTCGTCCTTTACTATTCAAGAATTTTTCGATTCTTTGAATGAAATAACTTTGTAATTCGTGTTCGTCTTTTAAGTTTTCATCTTTGATTCTTTTTTGACAATGCGGACAACTTTTCCAACGCACTTTTGGAGATTCATCGCCACCGATGTGAATGTATTCAGAGGGAAATAACGCAATCACTTCTGTCAACACATTTTCTAAAAAAGTAAAGGTTTCGTCTTTTGGACAAAAAACATCTTCTAAAACGCCCCAAGTTTTTCCCACTTCAAAAGGTCCGCCTGTACATGAAAATTCTGGATACGAAGCTAATGCTGCTAAAGCGTGACCTGGCATTTCGATTTCTGGAACGATGGTGATGTGTCGTTCTTTGGCGTAAGCTACAATTTCTTTTATTTCATCTTGTGTATAAAATCCGCCATGGCGAATGTCGTCGAACGTTTGGTCGGTGTAATGTCCAATCATGGAACCATTTCGCCATGCGCCTACTTCAGTTAATTTGTGATATTTTTTGATTTCGATGCGCCAACCTTGGTCATCGGTTAAATGCCAATGAAAGGTATTCATCTTGTACATCGCTAAATAATCAATGTATTTTTTGATGAAATCTTTTGGAAAGAAATGACGACAAACGTCGAGATGCATGCCTCTCCATTTGAATTTAGGTTGGTCCAAAATAGAAATTTCATTTAATTTAATCTCATTTGATTTTTCATAAGGAATCATTTGGACTAAAGTTTGGATTCCATAAAAAATACCTTGATGTGAAAAGGCAGAAATATGAACTTTATTTTTCCAAACTTCAATATTATATTGTTCTCTGTCAAAATTTGTAGTATCATGAATTTTAATACCAAATTGAATACTATTTTTAGAACGATATTTTGATGATATTTTTAATTCCAATCCTGTTCTATTATTAATTTCATTTTGAAGATACTTTGCTTCAAAAGAATCTTCATCAGCTACGATTACCGTTTCTTTATTTAAAACGAAATGTCCTTTTTTGATTTCGACTGAATTTGGTTTTGGAATTATATTAAGATTCTGTTGAGCCAAGCAAATTGTAGAAATAAGCAACAACAAAGTCAGTATTTTGTGTTTCATTGGAGTTGTGTTTGTTTGGCTAAAATTAAATAAAAAAACCGCACATTGCTGCGCGGTTTTCATTATTTGTGTCGAAAAATATTATTTTCCTAGTTCAGCAATTTTTGCTTCTACTTCTAAATCGTCTCCTTCGAAAACTTTTTCTTCAGTAGTTTCTTTGCCATCAACTATTGTAGTTAAAGTAACTGTTGCTTTTACTTTTCCGTTAGCGTCTTTTACTTTTTTTACTTTGATGTCTTTGATATTTGTTTTTTCATGATTGCAGTTTGGTCCATGAACATGTGCATCACCAATATATTTACCATTTTCATCGTATTGAGACATGCATTTGTCTTTGCATTCTTGAGAACAACCATTCTCTTCACACATTTTAGCACACTCATCTTTAGTCATAGTTGCACATTTTGATAAATCGCATTTTCCTTCGTGACAAACTTCTTTTTTGTCTTTTGAACAACATGCGCCATTTTCAGTTGTAGCACCGTGACCTCCTAAAATTGGAGCAATTACTAAACCAATTAAACATGTTAATTTGATTAAGATGTTCATCGATGGACCAGAAGTATCTTTGAATGGATCTCCAACAGTATCTCCAGTAACCGCTGCTTTGTGTGCGTCAGAACCTTTGTATGTCATTTCTCCGTTGATTTCAACACCTGCTTCAAATGATTTTTTAGCATTATCCCAAGCACCACCTGCATTGTTTTGGAACACAGCCCAAAGCACACCTGAAACCGTAACTCCAGCCATATAACCACCTAACATTTCAGCAATTAATTGATTGTCATCTCCATAAACTAATTTGCCTAACAATACAATTGCAATTGGGAAACCAATCGTTAAAATTCCTGGTAACATCATTTCGCGTAAAGCCGCTTTTGTAGAAATTTCAACGCATTTTCCGTATTCTGGTTTACCAGTTCCTTCCATAATTCCTGGAATTTCTTTAAACTGACGACGTACTTCGTACACCATGTCCATAGCAGCTTTACCTACTGAATTCATTGCTAATGCTGAGAATACAACTGGAATCATTCCACCAATAAACAACATAGCTAATACTGGTGCTTTAAATATATTAATACCGTCAATTCCTGTAAAAGTTACATATGCCGCAAATAAAGCTAATGAAGTTAATGCAGCAGAGGCGATTGCAAAACCTTTTCCTGTTGCCGCAGTTGTGTTACCAACTGAATCTAAAATATCAGTTCTTGTACGAACTTCTTTAGGTAATTCACTCATTTCAGCGATTCCACCTGCGTTATCAGAGATTGGTCCGAAAGCGTCAATAGCTAATTGCATTGCTGTTGTTGCCATCATTGCAGAAGCAGCTAAAGCTACTCCATAAAATCCTGCTAAAGCATAAGTTGACCAAATTGCAGCTCCAAATAATAATACAGTTGGGAAAGTTGAAATCATCCCCGTAGCTAAACCAGCGATTACGTTTGTTCCTGCACCAGTTGATGATTTTTGTACAATTGCTAATACAGGTTTTGTACCTAATCCAGTGTAATATTCTGTTACTGATGAAATTGCTCCACCAACAAATAATCCGATTAAAGTAGCGTAGAAAACACGCATTGCTGAAATTTTTTGTGTTCCTTCACCAAAGAATTCCATTGTCATAACTTCAGGAAGCATGAATTTCACTAAGAAGAAACAAGAAACAGCTGTTAAAACAATAGATACCCAGTTTCCAATGTTTAATGCTTTTTGTACTTGAGCTTCTTTAGCATCGTCGCTTGAAATTTTCACTAACATTGTTCCAATGATAGAGAATAAGATTCCGAAACCAGCGATTGCCATTGGTAATAAAATTGGCCCGATTCCTCCGAAAGCATCATCGATTTTACCACCCATATCTTTAATTACATAATTTCCTAATACCATTGCCGCTAAAACTGTAGCAACATACGAACCGAACAAATCAGCACCCATTCCGGCAACGTCTCCTACGTTATCACCAACGTTATCAGCAATTGTAGCAGGATTACGTGGGTCATCTTCTGGAATACCAGCTTCTACTTTACCTACTAAATCAGCACCTACGTCTGCAGCTTTTGTATAAATTCCACCTCCAACACGTGCGAATAAAGCAATTGACTCAGCACCTAATGAAAATCCAGCTAATGTTTCAAGAACGATTGTCATATCTTCTGTAGATGTCCAAACTCCGTTCATAAAAAATCTAAAGAATATGATAAAGAATCCGGTTAATCCTAAAACAGCTAAACCTGCAACTCCTAATCCCATAACTGTTCCACCACCAAAAGAAACTTTTAAAGCTTGTGGTAAACTAGTACGAGCAGCTTGCGTGGTTCTAACATTAGTTTTTGTTGCGATTTTCATTCCAATATTTCCAGCATAAGCCGAAAATATAGCTCCGAAAACAAATGCAATTACTATCAACCAATGAGTTGTTGGAACGATTGTTGAAATAATTGCTAAGACAACACTTGCTCCAAGAACGAAAAATGTTAATAATTTGTATTCTGCTTTTAAAAATGCTAATGCACCTTCATAAATGTAATCCGAAATTTCTTTCATTTTTCCATCGCCAGCGTCTTGTTTAAGAACCCAAGCGCGTTTAGCTGCCATGAATGCCAACCCTAATAATGCCATTACTATTGGCACATAAATCATCATTGATTCCATAAAATGTTTATTTGGTTTTGTTTGTTAATTATATTCTAATTTTAACAAAAATAAACAAAAAAGGCAATATTCATAGAAAATATTGCCTTTTTTAGTTGATATACAGAAATTTATTTGATACTAAATAATCCTTCTGGTTTGTTTTCAATTTCGTTAAAACGTTGCGTACATTTCATCAAAATTTCTTTTGCTTCATTTACATCTCCCCAACCTTCTACGTCTACTTTTTTGTTTTCTAAATCTTTGTAAACTTGGAAAAAATGCTCAATTTCTTTGATTAAGTGAGGATTTACATCGCTTAAATCATTTAATTTATTCCAAATAGGGTCAGAAACAGGTACACAAATTACTTTTTCATCTGGACCTTTATCGTCTGCCATGTGAAAAACACCTATTGGTTTTACTTCAATCACACATCCAGGAAAGGTTGGTTCGTTAATTAGAACTAAAACATCCAAAGGGTCTCCGTCTAAAGCTAAAGTTTCAGGAATAAATCCATAATCTGCTGGATACATCATTGACGAAAAAAGCATTCTGTCAAAACGCATTCTCTTTAATTCAAAATCATACTCGTATTTGTTTCTACTTCCTCTTGGAATCTCAATCAATACATCAAATGTAGTAACTTTATCTGCTGTCATTTTCTATTATTTTAATAAAGGGTTGCAAAGGTACTACTATAAAACAGTAGAAACAAAAGAGTTTTGCAAAAAAAGTATATATTTTTATACTCTTTAAAAAGTAATTTTTCTTCCTCTTTTTTCAAGATAATAATGCCAAAGAAAATAAGTTGCTACTGAACGATAAGGTTTCCATTTTTGAGCATAGATTTCCATTTCTTCTTTAGTGTGAATATCAAAAAGCTCTTTCATGGTGTTTACAACTGCAATGTCTCCAAGTGGAATTATATCTAATGAATTCAAGCAAAACATTAAATAAACATCAATTGTCCAGTTACCAATGCCTTTAATCTTAATTAACTCTTCTCTAACTAATTCAGGTTTTTTAAATGCTAAACTTTCAATGTTTATTTGTTCTGTTAAAATAGCTTCAGAAAGCGCTTTAATATATTTAGTTTTTTGCCTACTTACTCCACATGAACGAAAATCTTCATCTGAAAAACGGTATACATTTTCAATTGAAAAAATTGGAATTGCATTTTTCAACTTATTAAAAGTAGCTTTGGCAGAATCTATTGAAACTTGTTGTTCTAAAATTAAAAGTACTAATGTTTCAAAACCTTGCGCTCTTTTTGGCTGAATAGGAATTCCATATTGCTGATTTATTTGTTCGAAAACAGCTTCTTTTTTAAGCAGATATGCAATTGCTTTTTCCATTTAGAAATAAAACCCAAATGATGCTTTTACAGTAAATCTATTTGCATCTGGAATGTCTAAATAACTTCCGCGCCAAGCAAAATCAATTCGCAAAACTTTAAAAATATTTCCTATGCCTGCATGGTATTCCCAGTAAATATCTTCTGGAGCACGGTAAACTAATCCAGAAGCATTGATGAAACGATTTTCATCTGAAACTGTTCCATAAACACCTTTTATACCCACAATTTCTCTCCAATTTAATTTTCTCAAAAGTGGAACTCTAGAAAATAATCTTCCATTAAAATGATGTTCAAAATGTAGCGAAGCATATTCATCAGCCACAAAATCATAATAATCTAATAAGTTATAGGTGTTATCTATAATGAAATAAGACTGGTTTCCTGGAATTACACCCATTAATCCTAATGGTACTTGACCGAAAGTTTTTCCTACTTCCAAAGTTGAAAATAATCTACCAAAACCACCAATCAGTACAGGTTGACGATAGTAAAATTGAAGCTTTTGATAATCAAAATCGCTATTCATAACACCTTTTAATCCTTGGCTATAACTTAAGAAAAGACGTGCGTAATTGTTGTCAACTTCCATTCTTTCAACACCATAACCTACAGTTCGTCTTTTTGGAGTAAATTCGGTAACAAAATTAATTTCCGATTGTTTTACTTCGCTTTTGGTTGTAGTTTGAGTTGCATCAGTATAATAATCTAAGCTAAATTGATTAGATGCAGATTTCAATGTACGATACGATAAATTGGTTTGAAAGGTTAAATTTTTAACTGGTTCGATTTCAAAACCAAGTGTAGTTAAATTTACAGAAGTTAATTTATTATTTGTTCCACTAGAGAAGAAAGAAGATGAGGCAAAACTTCGCCCTAAAACATCATTTGAAGTGGTTAAACTAACGCCAATTTGTTCCACATCTCTTCGGTTTCCTGCAGAAAGAATAATTCTATTTTTCTTGTCTACCATCCATTTCCCAGAAATGCCATACTTGAATTTATTATCTTTAAAACCATAAGCGGTATAACCTTGAATGCGCCAAGTATCGTTTGAACCGAAATAAGTTCTTCCACCAAAACGAAGGCGTTGTCCTTCAACATCATTGTATCCAAAGGTTGAAAATATTGGGCCAAAATCCATTTTCCATTTAGGAATTTCGATGTAACCACTTCCTAAAATGGAAGCCAAATTATAAATGCGTTTGAAACGAGGAACTTCTTTTAAAGTATCGAGCATTTTGTATATTCCAGCTTCGTTTTTATTTAGATTTTCGAATCGATTTTCTTCCCAAAACTCATCCGATTTATTGAAAACCGAATTATCGTAAAAATTCACTTCTTCCTTAAAAAACTTGTCTTCTTTCTTTTTGTCAAATTGATGATTCTTGAAAAGAGAAGTACGTTTTCCATAAACTCCTTTAGATTCTTCTTTTTTAGAAAAACTAAAATCAGACATCATGTAATCTCGTGTAAGTAAGAAAACAGAATCATTCATCACTTCAAATTCTTGTTCGATGTAAATTTCTTTTACCCAGTTAATGTTAGCGCTTTTACTTGCTTCGAGATTAATTTTTTTAATTGCAAAAGTGGTGTCGTTTACCCAAAAATCACCTTTAAATGTTAGTTCGTTTTTACGTCTAGGATAATACACAATGTTATAACACCATTTGTTGTCAATATACATACTATCTGACAACACATAATTATATACGTTGATTCCTGTTCTTGATAAAGGACTCACAAAATCTTTATCAAAAAATTTCAAATAATTATCATAAATATCATAATCGGCATACAAATCTTTGATAAAAGTATTTACGCCATCGCCAGAGCCAAGACCTGAATTTTTATTGGCAGTTGTAATTTCTTTTGTTTTTTTAGTTTCGTTGTCACCATAAACTTCACTTAAAGTTTCATTGATAAAAATAGGTAAAAACGTTTTTCCAGAAATTTTTGAAGTATCGATTTGATTAAAAACAAATTCCATTCCTTTGAAAACTTTACTTTTCATAAAGGCTGAATCAATAGTGTTTAAATCAAATTCTACTTTTTCATATTTTTCATATTGATATTGTTTAAACATTTTGAGTCCGTTTTTTCTTCTTCGTTCCCAAATTTTTCTCAAAATATCAAGTGCTGGATTGTCTTTTTTAGATGTTTTTCCAGTATGAATAACAATTTCTTTTAATTGTTCGTTTTCTTTTAAGGTTATTTTTAAATTTTGATTCAAGCCTGGTTTCAGAGGTATTTCTCTTTTTTCATAACCTTCAAATAAAACAACTAAAGCAGTATAATTTTGTTCAGATTCAAAATAGAAAATTCCGTTTTCATCTGTAATTACACCTTCTCTCGAATCTTTAAAGAATACACTAGCAAAGGGGATTGATTCACCTTTTTTATCAACAACTTTCCCTCCAACTTTGGTTTGACCCAAAGCGATTGCTGCAAAAAACAAAGTAAATAGTACTAATTTCTTTTTCATAATTAAAAACAAAAAACTTCATCAGCGAATTACTGATGAAGTTCCAAATATAACGAGTTATTTTTTATTTATAGGTAACTTTTTTTACGGCTTTGATTACATCTTGTGCATTAGGCAACCATTCCTTTAATAAAGTTGGTGAATATGGTGCTGGGGTGTCAGCTGTAGTGATTCTTTGAACAGGTGCGTCTAAATAATCAAATGCTTTTTCTTGTACCATGTAAGTAATTTCAGAAGCAACACTTGCAAAAGGCCAAGCTTCTTCTAAAACAACTAATCTATTAGTTTTTTTAACTGAATTTAAAATCGTGTCATAATCCATTGGGCGAACTGTTCTTAAGTCAATTATTTCACAAGAAATACCTTCTTTTGCTAATTCGTCAGCGGCAATATGAGCTTCTTTAATAATTTTTCCAAAGGAAACGATAGTTACATCTGTTCCTTCTCTTTTAATATCTGCAACTCCTAATGGAATTGTGTATTCTCCTTCAGGTACTTCACCTTTGTCGCCATACATTTGTTCTGATTCCATAAAAATAACAGGATCATTATCGCGAATAGCAGCTTTTAACAACCCTTTTGCGTCATAAACAGTTGAAGGAACGACAACTTTTAATCCTGGTGTATTTGCAAACCAGTTTTCAAAAGCTTGCGAGTGTGTTGCTCCTAATTGACCTGCCGATGCTGTTGGTCCACGAAAAACCATAGGCATTGGAAATTGTCCAGCCGACATTTGACGCATTTTTGCAGCATTATTAATGATTTGGTCAATACCCACTAATGAAAAGTTAAACGTCATGAATTCAACAATTGGTCTATTTCCGTTCATAGCTGATCCTACTGCAATTCCTGCAAAACCTAATTCGGCGATAGGAGTATCAATTACACGTTTTGGTCCAAATTCATCTAGCATACCTTTTGAGGCTTTATAAGCGCCGTTGTATTCAGCTACTTCTTCACCCATCAAATATATTGATTCATCGCGACGCATTTCTTCACTCATTGCTTCGCAGATTGCTTCTCTAAATTGTATCGTTCTCATGTGTTTACTTCTTAAAGTTTTAATGAAAGGCAAAAATAAAAATTAAAACCGATTTTTATATCATTTATGTGAATTTGTTGTTCAATACAATAAGTAATTATTAACTAAAACGTTGTAATTAGTTTTTTGAATAATTAAAAGACACAAAAAAGCCCTTGATTTTAAAATCAAGGGCTTTAAGTGGTACCTCCAGGGATCGAACCAGGGACACATGGATTTTCAGTCCATTGCTCTACCATCTGAGCTAAGGTA
>ERZ1034363.225-NODE-225-length-39783-cov-4.703949_pt1 | contig 39783 bp, 37 predicted proteins | sample MGYA00520616_ERZ1034363 | MGnify/ENA primary metagenome ERZ1034363 (study PRJEB33736, sample SAMEA104284506) | Azolla filiculoides | biome: Urban; feature: Water surface; material: Ditch water | place: Netherlands | collected 2015-10-28 | depth 0-0.1 m ...
GGGGCAACCCAGGCTGACCATGCCAACCTTGGGTGTCTGTGTTTTCTTTGTCATGGGCGGCATTTTACCAACCCCGCCCCACTAGCGCTTGAATTCTGGCTGCTGCCACCCGCCACCCAGTGCCCTGAATAGATCCACACTGGCCTGCAGCTGATTGCCGCGATTACGCGCGTAGGCCAGACTGGCATCATTGGCAACCCGCTGGGCTTCCAGCACCGTCAGATAATCCACATAACCGCCCTGATAACGCAGGATGGATATCTGCTGGGCTTTAGTCGCCGAAGCCACCTGCACGGTCAAATGTTCACCGCTTTCGCGCGTTTGCTGCACGGAAATCATCGAGTCGCCGACTTCGGCAAAAGCGGTACGCACAGTTTTAACGTAATTGGCGACCGCTTCCTGTTGTTTGCCCTTGGCCGAATCAAGCTGACCCGTTAGCAACCAGCCTGTAAATACGGGTTGCATGGCACCCAGTGTAGCTGCCCACACGGAACCGCCCGCTGAAAGGAAGCTCGTAAAGCCAACGCTTTGCGCTCCATACAGGCCCGACAGCGAAAACGATGGGAAAAAGTTGGCTTTGGCGACGCCAATCTGTGCATTGGCCGATACCAGCTGTTCTTCTGCCTTGCGCACATCTGGCCGACCCTCTAGCAATTCCGAAGGCAAACCAACCGGCGGCATTGGTGGCACGGGAAGATGCTCCAGACCTCCGGCGGGGATTTTGAGATCCAGTTTGCCGGTAAGGACCGCCAACTGATTCTGGGCAATGGCCCGCTGCCGCACCAGTTCAGACTGAACGGCCTGAATGCTGGATAAAGTCGCCTGCGCCTGATTGATATCAAGTGGTGACACAAGGCCGCCATCCAGTTTGGCCTGGGCGATACGTAATGTATCGCGACGGGTCTGTATTGAGCTGCCGGTGACCTTGATCTGTGCATCCAGCGCCCGTAGATTCATATAGGCCTTGGCAACGCTGCCTTCCAGCACCAGGCGAACGCTATCGCGATCGAAGACACTGGCTTTGAGCTGCGCGTCAGCAGATTCCACCGTACGACGCACCTTGCCCCAGAGATCAATCTCGTAAGAGAAGCCGACGTTACCCTGATAGTTATTGTCGAGGTAATCGATTCCGCTACCGGTTGCCGCCGCCCCTTGTGATGAACGTGTACCACTACCCGCTAGTGAAAGATTCGGATACTGCGCTGACCCGGCTTGTAGCGCCATGCCTTGTGCCTGAGCGATACGGGCAACGGCAATCTGCAGATCGGCGTTGTTGGCCAGCGCCAGCTCCTCTAGATTATTCAGCTCTGGATCATTGAACAGCGTCCACCAATCCTGCTGAATCGCTACCGGCGCCTTTGCAGAAGCACCTGCATCTGAGGACTGCGGCACATCGGCGTTGTACTGCCCGGGCAGATCCATTTTAGGGCGTTCGTAGTCGGGCCCAACGGTACAGGCTGAGAGCCCGATGACGCACAATGCCCACAGCGGATAGAGACGCTTAGTCATGATGAGTCTCCTGCTTCGCTTCGCCAGGAAACAGATCCCGCTTCTTATTTCTTCCCGACAACCAGGTAAAGAAGAGCGGTATGAAAATGGTGGCGATGAAGGTAGACGCCAGCATGCCGCCGAATACGCCGGTGCCCATGGAGCGGCGCGCAGCCGAACCCGCTCCGGTTGAAATCACCAACGGGAAAACACCGAGAATAAAGGCTAACGATGTCATGACAATGGGGCGGAAACGCAAACGGGCTGCATGCAACGCCGCATCATAAACACTCATGCCCTCGGAACGTTTCTGCGATGCAAACTCGACAATCAGAATGGCATTCTTGGCCGAAAGCCCGACCAGAACCACCAGACCAATCTGGAAGTAGATGTCGCTCGGCATGCCGCGCAAGAGCACAGCTAATAGCGCCCCAAATAAGGCAAAGGGCACACCAAGAATCACCGCCAGCGGCAAAGACCAGCGTTCGTATTGCGCGGCCAGGATCAGGAAGACCATGATGATGCCAAAGACAAAAGCTAGGCCGGAGGTATTACCCGTACGGATTTGCTGGAAGGCCTGCCCGGACCAGGCCAGATCGTAACTGGGTGGTAACGTTTCATTGGCCACTTCCTGCACGATCCGGATCGCATCACCCGAACTAACTCCCGGCACACCATTGCCCAGGAATTTGGCAGAGAGCACACCGTTGAATCGTTCCAGCTGTTCCGGACCGATAACGGAATTGGTTTTAATCAATGCAGATACGGGCACCATCGCCCCGTTGTCTGCGCGCACATAAATCTGCCCCAGGTCGGTTGGTTTAGCCCGATACAGCGCATCAGCCTGCATCTGCACGCGATACGTGCGACCGCTGATATTGAAGTCATTCACATACAACGAACCCATGCTGGCCTGTAGCGCCTGATACACATCAGCCACAGGGATTCCTAGTGAGATCGCCTTGCTTTCATCTACTTCGACATAAAGCTGTGGCGAGGTCGGTCGGAAGAAAGAGTTAATGCCTGTGAGTTCAGGTCGCTTCTTTAACGCATCACCCAGCGCCCCCGATACTTTGGCCAGTTTCTGCACGGAGTCATCCCCGCGCGACTGCACATAAAACTCGAAACCACCGGCCGAACCAATGCCACGTATGGCGGGTGGGTTAAATACCAGTGCCATACCGTCACGCAGCGTCATACCCAGACCGGTGAAAACTTTTGCCAGCGTGGTCGAGTCGGTATCACGCACGGACCAGTCTTTAAGTGGAATAAACACGGTACCGGCATTCGGTCGCATACCACCGCCGATAATGTCGTTACCGGCAATCACGAAAACCTTATCAACGCCGGGATTCTGTACAACGGCTTCCTGAAAGGCCAGGCCCGATTTTTCGGTGCGTTGCAGGCTGGCACCATCCGGCAAGACCAATGCACTGATCAGATAGCCCTGGTCTTCCGGTGGCACAAAGCCACCCGGCACCAACCGGTACATGAGCAGGCAACCCAGCACCACGGCCGTGAATACACTGGTACCGATGATGCGGTGATGCAATGTTTTATCGACCAGTCTGGTGTAGCTATCCGTGAGCCTGGCAAACATCTCATTGAATGGTTTGAAGACTTCATAAGGCTCATCGTGCTTATTACTGAGTAGCACACCACACAGCGCTGGCGTGAGTGTCAGCGCAACAATGCCCGACAGGGTCACGGCAATGGCCACGGTAACGGCAAACTGCTGGTAAAGCTTACCGGCAATACCGCCCAGGAACGCTACCGGAATAAACACGGCGCTGAGCACGAGCACGATGGCAACAACAGCGCCAGAGACTTCGCGCATAGCTTCTACTGCAGCCTGCTTAGGCGGCAGGCGACGCTCTTTCATAAGGCGTTCGACGTTTTCCAATACGACAATGGCGTCATCAACGACGATACCAATGGCCAGCACCATGGCGAATAACGTGAGCGTATTGATCGAAAAGCCCAGCACCCATAATCCGGCAAAGGTGCCAATCAGAGACACCGGCACTGCCAGTAAGGGAATAAGCGTGGCACGCCAGTTCTGCAAAAACAGGAACACGACGGCCGCCACCAGAATCATGGCTTCGACCAGTGTTACGACGACTTCATGAATCGACGCGTTGACGAACTTGGTGGTGTCATAGGGAATGACGTAATCCACACCTGAGGGAAAGCGGGTCTTGAGCTGCTCGAGTTTGTTGCGTACCCGTTCGGCCGTTTCCAGGGCATTGGCCCCGGACTGCAGGAAGATCGCCACGCTGGCCACCGGTTTACCCAGCAAGGTGGTGTTGGCATCGTAGTTGGCAGCACCCAGTTCGATACGTGCGACATCTTTGAGGCGGAGCGTGCCCGAGGGCCCTTTGGATCGAAGGACAATATCGCCAAACTGTTCGGGTGTTGCCAGCCTACCTTTGGCTGTGACGGTATAGACCAGTTGCTGGCCCTGCTGCGCGGGTTCCTGACCAATCTTGCCCGCAACGTTCTGCTTGTTCTGGGCACTAATGGCTGCCGAAATATCGGCAGTAGTGATGCCGAGCTGCGCCATTTTGTCCGGACGTAGCCAGATGCGCATCGAATAATCTTTGGCACCGAGGATTTGGGCATCTCCTACCCCTGGCAGACGCTTGAGCTCATCGAGCATGTTGATGAGTACATAGTTCGACAGGAATAGTGCCGGGCGACTGTTGTCAGGAGAGGTCGTCGTTGCGACTAGCAGAATATCGTTAGAGCGCTTCTGTACCGTGACACCGAACTGACGCACGATATCTGGCAGACGGGGTTCGGCGATCTTTACACGGTTATTGACGTTTACGGTCGCCATATCGACGTTGGTGCCCACCTCAAAAGTAGCCGTGACAGTTAACGAACCATTCGATGCAGCGGTAGAGCTGAAATAGATCAGGTTTTCAACACCGGATAACTGCTCTTCGATAGGACCCGCCACTGTACGCATCAGTGTTTCTGTCGAAGCCCCCGGATAGTTTGCCGAAATGATAACGGTTGGCGGTGCAATCTCAGGATAGTGAGCCACCGGCAGTACACGACCAGCGACCAGACCGGCCAGCACGATGACGATCGAGATCACCGCCGCAAAAATCGGCCGATGAATAAAGAAGCGCGAAAACACGATTAACCGCCCTTACTTTGATGCAGGGGCTGCATTAACAGGCGCTGGCACAACGCTGGCGCCCGGGCGGATTTTGATGATGTTGTCGACAACGATCTTCATGCCGGGTTGTAAGCCGCCCAGAATAATCCAGTCTTTGCCGGACCAGACACCCGGTTTAATCGGCGTTGGAATCACTTTGCCGTCTTCACCCATCACCCAGACCATAAAGCCCTTGTCTGACTGAATCACCGCTGCCTGCGGCACCAGGTAAACGTTTTCCAGCTTGCCGGTACTAATGCGGGCGCGCAGGAACTGCCCAGGCAAGAGCTTCTCATCAGGGTTAGCAAAGGTTGCGCGAAGCTGTTGTGTACCGAGCTTCTGATCAATAAAGGTTGACTGGAAATTGATCTTGCCGATTTCCGGATAGAGGGAGCCATCATCCATCACGAGCTGAACGGTAGTGTCTGCTGCAGGGTCCAGACGGCCGCCCGGCAGATTGGCTGTTTCGTTATCGGACAGGCCGAAGCGAATCCAGATCGGGTTCACCTGATGCAGGGTTGTGAGCAGGCTACCATCGGCATTCGTACTGATCAGATTACCTTCCGAACGAACCGCACGCCCGGCAACCCCACTGACAGGCGCCGTAACGGTAGTCCATTCCAGATTCAACTGCGCTTCTTTCAGATTGGCCTGAGCGATTTCATTGGCCGAAACTGCGTCGTCCATTTCTTTGCGACTAACGGCCTGCTGTGTGTAGAGTTTTTTCAGACGAGCAGCTTCGCGCGCTGTCTGGGTAGCCTTGGCCTGGGCTTCTTCCAGTTTGATTTTGAAAGGCGCGGGATCAATCTGGAACAGCGGTTGTCCGGCACTTACCTTCTGGCCTTCTTCATACAGGCGCTTAACCAGTATGCCACCGACACGGGCACGCACTTCTGTCTCGTTGGCACCTTCGGCCTGAGCCATCACTTCGATGACATTAGGTACTGTTGTCGGCTCGGCAACCAGCAAAGTTACAGGGACAGGTGGTGGTGCCTTAGGCATTTTCTGCCAGTAGGTCCAGCCATTCCATGCCATGACGACGATCAGCAATGCGCCACCCCAGAGCAACGTTCTCCGACGATGCTGTTGCCATTGCACCTGACAAAAACGTCGCGCCTTCTGGTACGCAGGTTGCTCTGTGAGCACCCGGAATTTAGGCGACAGAATGGCAAGCTGCTGGCTTAACCAGACTTTAATGCGAGGCGGTTTAACAGACATGAGGCATCCGGCTGATAGCAAAAGCAGAATTCAAGATTATATACATTTCCGCATGTATGTATATTCACTTATAATCTGCAGGGTTATGATTAACTCAACCTTGAAGATCTCGCAAAATAAACCTTGATGGCACGCAGAACCAAAGAAGCCGCTCTTGAAACCCGCGCCCAGATAATCGATGCTGCGCGGCGCGTGTTTCATGCCGAAGGCGTGAACCGTTCAACCCTGGACAAAGTCGCCAAGGCGGCCGGTGTAACGCGCGGTGCGGTGTATTGGCACTTTGCCAACAAGGCAGAGATTTTCCTTGCGGTAAAACAAACCTACACCAGTGAGTTTGACCAGCTGCAATCTCTGCTCTCGCCACAAGAAGACGAGTCACCACTCGATGCACTCGGCAACTACTTGCAGCAGCTGTTTAGCGCCCTGCTCTCCAATACAGCCGCCAGAGAAACCTACGAGATCATGATGCTGCGTTGCGAGTACGTCGAAGAATTTGGCGAGGTGCTCCAGATCATTACCGAACCATGTACAGATATTCTGGAGGCATTCGATCGGCTCTATCGGGAAGCTGTAACACGCCGGGAATTAAAACCCGGCCTGGATCCGGCACTAATGGCGCTCGACACCCTGGCCTTTGCGCGCGGCACGCTACGAGCCATACTTTCCGGCCAGCAACATATTTACGGTAAGGCCATCAAACCGCTAATACAGGCGCATATCGACTTGCGGCGCGCCTAAAAAACAAAGGCTCCGAATCTCGGAGCCTTGTTGCGAAACAGCAAAACGTTATTTGTTCGGCGTGATGCCCTGGAACATATTACGCGCCTGCGTCTGGATCTGGCTCTGCATGTTCTGAACCATTTTCTGGCTCTGATCCATGTACGCCGACATCAGGCTCTGCATGGCGGGTCCCTGATAGGTCAGGAACTGCGACCAGAGGTCGCTACTGTTACTGTTGCCTTGCATCTTCTTCTGGAAATCAACAAAGGCGGTCATGTTGGTTTCCAGGTACTGACCCAGTACCGACTGCATGGCATTGCCATACAGACGAATCATTTGTGACAGCACTTCGCTACTGAAGATGGGTACGCCGCCACTCTCTTCTTCAAGAATGATCTGCAGCAGAATCGCACGCGTTAAATCATCGCCGGTTTTAGCATCAACGACCATAAAGTTCTCGTGCTGGAGCACCAGTTCTTTAATGTCTGCGAGAGTAATGTAAGCACTCGTACGGGTATCGTACAAACGACGATTGGGATACTTCTTGATCAAACGTTGAGATTCAGTCATGCACCTAGCCTTGAAACAAAATTCACGAATGTGTTGGACAAAACAGTTTTTAAATGTTGCACATTTTGCAACGCATTATAAAAGGAAAAACCCCGTGAGTACAACTCGCCGGGGCTTTTAAATCAACAAGATGCAATCAGCATATTACTGCGACTGCACCTTGGGTTTGACCTATTACTGGTAGTACAAACCGCCATTGATGTTCATGGTGGCACCAGTGATGAAGCCAGCCAGATCCGAAGCCAGATAAACGGCCAGACCGGCGATTTCTTCAGGTTTAGCCAGACGCTTCATTGGCACGGTGTCAACGATGCTTTGCAGGATGTCTTCACGGATAGCCATAACCATCTTGGTGGCAACGTAGCCCGGGGTGATGGCGTTAACCGTAACACCCTTCGTAGCCATTTCGGCAGCCAGTGCTTTGGTGAAACCGATAACGCCGGCCTTGGCAGCCGAGTAGTTGGTTTGACCCGCCTGACCCTTAACGCCATTAACCGAAGAGATGTTGATCACACGACCCCAGCCCTTTTCGGCCATCTTGGCGGCAAAAGGCTGCGTCACGTTGTAAACGCTGGTCAGATTGGTATTGATAACAGCGTCCCACTGACCCTTGTCCATCTTGGTGAAGAACTTGTCGCGGGTAATACCGGCATTGTTTACCAGAACGTCGATCACGCCACCGGCCAGCTTTTCAGCTTCGGCAGCGGCTGCAACACACGATTCGTAGTTGCCAACATCACAGGCAACTGGAATGAAGTTGGTGAAACCTTCAGCCTTTTGCTCGGCAAGCCAGGCTTCTTTGTCGTCGAACTCAGGGTGATAAGCGGCAACAACCTTGTAACCAGCCTTATCGAAAGCCTGACAGAAAGAGGTACCCAGGCCACCCATGGCGCCGGTGACGAATGCGATGTGCTGCGACATGTAAACATCCTTTCAAATTTGAAAACAAAAAAATCAAGCCACAATACTGGTATTTAATACCCTGCTACGCGGTAAGTGTATCCCTTGTTTTGTCGCATCGCAACAATGGCCACGGACAAAACAGGGGAACATCAGGATCGGCCGATTTATTTCTGACGAACGTAACGACCGGGCGCCGGCTCGATCGGACTAAAACCCTTTCCACCCAATGACTTAGGCGCAACCTTCTCGCCACCCTTGAAATCAGCCAGCCAGGCCGACCAGTCTGACCACCAGCTACCCGGCTTTTCTGTCGAAGAGGCTGCCCATTGCTCGGCATCTCCCTTCAGATCGCCATCAACCCAGTAACTACGGCGGTTTTTGGAAGCAGGATTAATCACACCGGCAATGTGACCACTGGCGCCAAGAACAAAGCGATGGGAGCCGGTCAGCAGTCTGGTCACCAGATAGGCTGTTTGCCATGGGACGATATGATCTTCACGTGCCGCGAACAGATAAGTCGGCATATCCAGTCGACCCAGATCAACCGGTTGATCACAGAGTTTGAGCTCGCCCGGAACGCGCAAGCGGTTTTCCAGATAGGTATTGCGCAGATACCAGCAGGCCATCGGGCCAGGCAAGCCCGTAGAGTCGGCATTCCAGTAAAGAATGTCGAAAGCCTGCGGGGTGTTACCAAGAAGGTAATTGCCCGAAACGTACGGCCAGACCAGATCATTAGGGCGCAGCGACGAGAACATCGTCATGAGCTCCCTGCCCTCGAGCAACCCGCCCTTACCAATGGCAGCCTCACGTGCAGCCACAGACGGTGCATCAACGAAGATATCGATATCACCGGTATCGGCAAAATCCAGCATGGTCGTGAGCAAGGTCAACGAGGCAGCTGGTTTTTCACCCTTGGCTGCCAGCACGGCCAGGGCTGATGAGAGCAGCGTGCCACCGATACAGAAGCCCAGCATATTCATGGTCTTGCTACCGCTGATGGCCTGAACAACCGGAATGGCGGAGAATGGGCCTAGATCCAGATAGTTATCCCAGGTGCGGTGCGCATCTTCCTTGCCCGGATTTTTCCAGGAAATCAGAAAGACGGTGTGACCCGCTTCAACGGCATAGCGCACCAGAGACGATTCCGGCTGCAGATCCATAATGTAGAAGCGATTGATACATGGCGGCGTAATGAGCAATGGGCGCTTACCCACCTTAGCCGTGAGCGGTGCATATTGAATCAGCTGGATCAGCTCGTTTTCATAGACAACCGCGCCTTCGGTCGTAGCAAGATTTTTTCCGACTTCAAAGGCTGTTTCGTCCGAAGTACTGATACGTCCCTTCGCCAGATCCTTCAGCAGATTATTGATGCCTTCGGTGATCGAACGCCCTTCGGTCTTCAAAGCCTTCTGAATAACTTCCGGGTTAGTTGCTGCAAAGTTACTGGGGGACAACGCGTCTACAAACTGACTCGTCAGAAAACGGATTCTTGCTGATTCCTTGGTGTCTTCGCTTGGCAGAATTTCTGCCAGACTATTCAGGAAGCGACTATTCAAAACATAAGCCTGACGCATGTAATCGTGCACGGGGCTAGACGACCAGGAGGCATCGGCAAAACGACGATCTTTGGCAATACCGCTAACCACGGGCGCTGCCTCATCATCCTGTTTACGGTTGAGCATCTGTTGCCATAACTGCTGATGCGCCGCCATGAGGTCGTTGACCAGCGGCTGGAATTTTTCGTTCGGCGGCGTCAGCGAGCCAATGCCGCGCATCTGATCCTGAGGCAGCTTATCTTCCAGAAAGCCCGTGAGGGTTTTAGTGAGTGCTTCAATCTGTTTCGGCAGGTCGGTGACACCCTGCATACCTGGCCAGAATGGGTTCTGAAATGACATCATGTTGCCCTACTCCCCGATGAGGGTCTGAACGACCTGAATTGAAAATACACCTAAAAGAATCATGCCGATCTGTAATCCGGTGGCTTTAAGTTCCGGACGCTTGTGCAAACCCGGAATCAGGTCGGCAACGGAAACATACAGCAGACTGGCTGCTGCCAGTGCCAGCATTGTCGGCACCCAGCTTTCCAGACCAGACATCAACAAATAAGCAATCACGGCACCGGCCAGCGTGGCTACGCTCGAGACAACATTGAGCAGAATGGCTTTGAAACGGCTGAAACCCGAATGCAGCAAAATAACAAAGTCACCGGTTTCCTGAGGAATCTCGTGGGCAATGATGGCCAGCGCTGTAACGATACCCACCTCGGTACTGGCAGAAAACGCCGCTGCAATCAGAATGCCATCTACGAAGTTGTGCACCACATCCCCTAAAAGGATGAGCCAGCCAGATGTCTTGACGCCATGGCTATGCGCCGGATGTTCATGAGCTTCACAGTGATGCTCATGGCAATGGCGCCAGAGCACGAGCTTTTCAAGCAAAAAGAAAAACAGAATGCCACCCAGCACCGTGGTGGTGATCTGTTGCACATTAGTCGCATGTTCAAAGGCGTGCGGCAGCAAGTCCAGAAACACCGCACCCAGCATGGCGCCGATGGCATAAGACACCAGAATCGGCACAATGCGCGGATGTGATGCCAAAGAAACCAGCAATGAAACGACGACACTGGCTACAGTGCCGGCAAGGCACATCAGCACTATCCAGGTGATCGGAGTAAAAGTCATAACAGACATCTGACGTCGTTGAGTAGGAAGACAGCGATTATAAGGGTCAGGGCTTGATCCAGATCATGGTCGCCATGCGACCCGTTACCTGATCTCGCCGGAAGGAATAAAAACGGTCTGACTGGGTATAGGTGCAGCAGCCACTCGGCGTGACGCTGCTTAGCCCCAGGGCGTGTAGTTTTGCCGTAGCGATGCCCGGCAAATCAGCCAGCCATTTGCCCGCAGCGCCCGGTTTGAAATAGGTGCTATTTGCTGCATCCAGGCTAACAAAGGCATCGCGCACATCATCACCGACTTCAAAAGCCGCTGGGCCTATTGCCGGCCCCAGCCAGGCAAGCAGATCCTGAGTCTGGACATGAACGCTCGTGGTCATTTTATGAACCAGTGCTTCCAGCACACCTGCAGCCAGCCCACGCCAACCGGCATGCGCCGCACCAACGACACGCCCGGTTTTATCGGCAAACAACACCGGCAGGCAATCGGCTGTCATCACGGCACAAACCACGCCCGGCGTCGTGGTCATTACCGCATCGGCTTCCAGCGATACGTCATTACCGGTGATTGGCAGTTCGAGAACACGAGTGCCATGCACCTGATTCAGCCAGACCGGTTGTGTCGGCGCCACCTGAAACAAGCGGTTTCTATTTTCAGCCACGGCGGTTGGATCATCGCCCACATGCTGGCCGAGATTAAATCCGCCGTAGGGCATAGGCCCTATACCCCGGCAGGTTTGCCAGGCTTCAACACCGGATGGCATAGGCCAATCCGGCACAAAGCCCGGCACATCCTTAGGCATTGTCTGCCAGATCGCGCAGATCGTTAATCAGATCGGCCATATCGGGCGGTGGCTGGACAGTCCACTTCATGGCCTCACCCGTTTCCGGATGAATCAGACCCAGCTGACGGGCATGCAGTGCCTGGCGTGGAAAGTTCATGGCCGGCTCAGGCAATGGATAACGTCTGCCTGCAATATAAGTGGTATCGCCCACCAGCGGATTGCCCAGAAATCCCATGTGGACACGAATCTGGTGCGTGCGACCCGTTTCGAGCACACACTCGACAAGGCTGCAACCGGGGTACATATCCAGAAGCCGATAATGTGTAATGGCTTCCTTGCCCTGGCTGGTAACCGACATACGTGTGCGTTGGCGCTGGTCTCTACCCACGGGGGCATTTACCGTGCCATCCACCCGCGGCACGCCGCAAACTACCGCACGATAGAGGCGTTTGACGGTACGCGCCTGCAGCTGACGTACGAGATTGGTATGTGCCGTGAGGGTCTTGGCAACGACCATCAAGCCCGAGGTATCTTTATCCAGGCGATGAACAATGCCAGCGCGGGGCAAATGCGTAAAAACGGGGTCATAGGCCAGCAGGCCATTGAGCAGGGTTCCCTGCCAATTACCTGCCGCAGGGTGCACTACCAGGCCGGCAGGTTTGTTGATCACGAGGATGTGTTCATCTTCGTAAACCACATGCAAATCCATCGGTTCCGGCAAAAAGGTACCTGCCTGGGCCTCGGTCAGCACCTGATCAACCCGAACAGTCAGATTTTCGCTGCCATAAATCTTGTGCTTAGGCTCCAGCACCGGCTTGCCATCCACCAGTATGCGGCCCGCTTTAATCCATTGCTGCAGGCGGTTACGGGAGTGCTCGGGAATCATCTCGGCCAGCACCTGATCGAGGCGTCCGCCCTGAGTGGCGACCAGTTCTAGCGTGATATCATCGCCACTATTGTCTTCTAGGTCATCAAACGCCTCTGGCGTATCGATGTCTTCGGGGTAAGGCTGCGTTTTCATTGTGCGTAGTCTATCGTTTTCAGGCCGTTCAGGCCATTTTTTAGCTTAGTTTCAGGCTTCAAACCCACGCTTATTTCGCAAAAAAGCATGCCGCATACCACCCCGTCATCGATCCTGCGCACATTTCGTCGCTTTGTACTGCTCGGTCTCACCTTGAGCGTGCTGAGTGGTTGCGCGTTATTTCAGGAAGATACGGACCCAACCAAGGGCTGGTCAGCCAACAAGCTTTACACCACGGCGAAAGAGTCTCTGGACGAAGGCAACTACGAGCAAGCCGTAAAGTTCTACGAAAAACTGGAAGCACGTTACCCGTATGGTACTTATGCGCAACAGGCGCAAATCGAAACGGCCTACGCGCACTACAAGGCGAATGAACCCGCCCCCGCCATTGCTGCCTGCGACCGCTTCATCAAATTACACCCGAACCATCCGAACCTGGACTATGTGTATTACCTGAAAGGGATGATCGGCTTTAACGAAGATCTGGGTTATGGCGGTTACATCATGCAGCAGGATCCGACAGAACGCGATCCGAAAAGCATGCGCGAATCGTTCATCGCGTTCAAGTATCTGTACGACAACTTTCCGAACAGCAAGTACCGGGATGATGGCGCAAAACGGATGATCTGGCTGGTTAACGCCCTCGCCTCACACGACCTGCACGTTGCCAACTATTACGTACGCCGTGGCGCCTGGCTGGCAGCGGCCAATCGTGCGCAAGACGTTGTACGTAACTACCCGGATGCCCCTGCTGTTGAAGAAGCCCTGGCCGTAATGAGCTACAGCTACGGCCAACTGGGTTTGCCAGATCTACAGAACGATAGTGAACGTGTTCTCAAACACAACTATCCGAACAGCCGCTTCCTCACCGAAGGCATTCAACGCTCGAAGCCCTGGTATCAGCTTTACTAATTACCGATCAGGTGCTTTTGAAGTGATCGCGCATTTTGCGTAACGCCGCAAAAACGTTATTCGGCGCAGTTTCTTTTGCAAGACAGGTGGATGCAGCCAAGGCTGGTTGATCAGCACGTAAAAACGGATTGGTTGCCAGCTCTTCTGCCAGTAACAATGGCAAGGTCGATTCTCCCGCTAGCCCAAGGGCTCGGATACGTTCGCCGCGTTTGATCAGCTCGACATTATCCGGGTCTACCTTGAGCGCAAATGGCATATTAAGGGCCGTATATTCGTGTGCACAGTAAATCCGTGTGGCAGGATCCAGTCGGGCAACATGTCCCAGAGCTGCATACATCTGATCCGCGGTGCCTTCGAAGAGACGGCCACAACCCAGTCCAAAGAGTAGATCTCCCGAGAACAATGCCGGAGGATTGCACCCGGATTTCTCGGGAATCAAATACGCCAGATGACCCCGAGTATGCCCGGCTACCGACAGCACCAGAGCAGCAATCCCAGACCCAATGGCCACTGCTTCACCGCCCTGGAGCGGATGAGTTACGGTAGGAATATCTTCAGCCGCTGGGCCATATACGCGAACATGGCACGCTGGGCGCACCTGCTTTACCCAGGCCAGTATGTCGGCCACCCCACCCGTGTGGTCCGCATGGTGATGGGTTAACAGAATACTTTCCGGCACCAGCTGGTGTCGCTTGCAATAGTCAATCACCGGTGCCGCATCACCCGGGTCGACCACACAGACCGATGCACTCAGTTCGACACTAAGATCCGTTGGCTTGATGAGCCAGATCACATTATCGTCAAACGCAGGAATGGCAACCACCGTTAAAGCCTGATGATCGAAAACTGGGTAGGGATTCTTCATAGAATGAGGGCAATGCACGTTAAACTGATGCCTCATTGTCCCTGTGCAATTACGGATGTCAAACACGCTATTTCCGCAAACTCATAACGACTGGTTTAAAACCCCTGCTGGTCGCTACGTTGCCAAGTGGGCTTTGAGCACCACGGAAACATTGTTGATTGATGTTTTCGGAATGCAGGCGGCACAAGTGGGTTGTGAATCGCTGGATTTGCTAGCCACAAACAGAGTTCAGCATCGTTTTCGTTGTTTGACGTCTTACCATGGCGTTAACACCGCACCTTTTGGTACAACACCACTGGCTGTTGAAATAAACGCTTCTGCACTGCCTTTTGAGTCTGACAGCATGGATCTGATTGTTCTGCCGTTCATGCTGGAAGTGCACCCTGATCCACACCAGGTATTAAGAGAAGCCTATCGGGTGCTTCGTCCCGAAGGGCAACTCATCATTCTCGGGTTTAATCCTTTGTCGTTATGGGGTGTCAGAAACTATCTGAGCCGCCTCGCCACGCCAGACCGGACTAATTTCCCCTGGCCGGGCAACTATCTTTCGGTGTTACGCCTGAAAGACTGGCTCAAATTACTGGACTTTGAAGTGGCCCGCGGCCATTTCGGATGTTATGCCCCGCCCTGCAACCGCGACAGCACCTACACACACTTCAACTGGCTGGAACTTGCAGGCAACCGCTGGTGGGCATTTGCCGGCGCATGCTATGCCGTTACGGCAATAAAACGTATTCCGGGCATGACGTTGCTCACCCCGAGCTGGGTGACAAACGCCGCTAAAATCAATGCAAAGGCATCACTGCTTGCCGAAAAGAACCAGAAAACTTCATCATGAGTCCTGAAACCCAATCCCCTGATGTGATCGAGATTTATTCCGACGGTGCCTGTCGTGGCAACCCTGGCCCAGGCGGCTGGGGCACCCTGCTCCGCTATCGTGGTCACGAAAAAACCCTACATGGCGGCGAACCGGACACCACGAACAATCGCATGGAGTTGCAGGCCGTTATTTCGGGTCTTGCGGCACTGAAGCCAGACAACGCAACGCCCGTTGAAGTACATACCGACTCCAAATACGTGCAACAAGGCATGCAATCCTGGATTCATGGCTGGAAGCGTAATGGCTGGAAAACATCTGACAAAAAACCAGTTAAAAACGCCGACCTCTGGCAGCAACTGGATGCGCTAGCAGCCAAGTTTTCGGTCAGCTGGCACTGGGTTAAAGGCCATGCCGGCCACCCGGAAAACGAGCGTGCAGACCAGCTGGCCAACCAGGGCATTGATGAGCTAACAAGCCTGTAAAATGCAGGCTGAAACCCGAATAGAAAACCATGCGCCAGATTATTCTTGATACCGAAACGACCGGCCTCGACCACCGACTCGGCCACCGCATCATTGAGGTTGCGGGCGTAGAGGTGGTTAATCGCCGTCTGACTAACCGTCATTTTCACCATTATGTGAATCCGGACCGTGACATCGATGAAGGCGCCCAGGCGGTTCACGGTATCAGTCGTGAATTTCTGGCTGACAAGCCCCGCTTTGCCGACATTGCAGATAGCTTCCTTGATTTCATTGACGGCGCCGAATTAGTTATTCACAACGCGCCCTTTGACGTCGGATTCCTGAATGCCGAACTGGAACTCCTGGGTAAACCACCCGTTACCCAGTTCTGCGACAAAGTCACCGACACACTAAAGATGGCACGGGATAACTATCCTGGCAAACGTAATAGCCTGGATGCACTGTGTGAACGTCTGGAAATTGATAATTCCAAACGTAACCTGCACGGCGCCCTACTCGATGCCGAGCTGCTTGCTGATGTTTACCTGGTCATGACGCGTGGCCAGGATGGTTTTGCGATGGTATTTGAAGAGTCGGCAGAAACGATTGCATTCAACGCTGACTCAAGCCGACTGAAGCAACTACGCATCCAGATTGCTGACGATAACGAACTACAGGAACACCAGAAGGTGCTGGAACAGATTCAGAAAGAATCCGGCGGCAAGTGCCTGTGGTTAAGCGAAAACGCACCAAACTAATCCGCATTAGATTGAAACAACCCGTGTGCCTGAAACGGCGTACATGAACTTTTGTTAGCTACTATTCATGCCTTTAATTATCGACGCGCAAATCGCCAAAGAACTCCAGGTTAAAACTGAACAGGTTAAAGCCGCCATTCAACTTCTCGACGAAGGTGCGACCGTTCCCTTTATTGCGCGTTACCGTAAAGAAGTCACCGGTGGCCTGGATGACACGCAGCTACGCCACCTGGAAGAGCGTCTGATTTATTTGCGCGAGCTTGAAGATCGTCGCAACAGCATCCTGGCTTCCATTGAAGAGCAAGGCAAGCTGACACCAGAACTCAAGGCCGACATCGACGCCGCTGAAACCAAGCAACGCCTGGAAGATCTATACCTGCCCTACAAACAGAAACGCCGCACGAAGGCACAGATTGCGCGTGAGGCAGGCATTGAACCACTGGCCGACGCCCTGCTAGAAAACCCGGAGCTGACACCGGAAGCAGAAGCCGATAAATTCCTCAACGTCGATGCCGGCTTTGCCGATGCCAAAGCGGTGCTGGATGGCGCACGCCAGATATTGATGGAACGCTTTGCAGAAGACCCCGAACTGGTTGGCCAACTGCGTGAGTATCTGAATGAACACGGCATGGTGCAATCAAAGGTCGTGGAAGGCAAAGAAACCGAAGGCGCCAAGTTCCGAGACTGGTTTGATTTCTCCGAACCGCTTAACAGCATGCCATCGCACCGGGCATTAGCCTTGCTACGCGGTCGCAACGAAGGCTTCCTGCAAGTATCGCTGGTGCTGGATAGCGAGCTTGATCAAGAAACGCCTTCAACAGCCCCCAACCCCTGTGAGCAACGCATTGCTAATCGCTTCGGTATCAAACAGCAGTCGCGCCCGGCAGACAAATGGTTGAACGACACCGTCCGCTGGACCTGGCGCGTAAAGCTCTCGCTGCATCTGGAACTCGATCTCATGGGGCAACTGCGCGAAAAGTCGGAAGAAGAAGCGATCCGTATTTTCGGCAAGAACCTTAAAGACCTGTTGCTGGCAGCCCCTGCCGGACAACACGTCACCATGGGTGTCGACCCCGGCATCCGTACCGGCTGCAAAATCGCTGTTGTCGATGCAACAGGCAAACTCCTCGACACTGAAACCATCTACCCGCATGAACCGCGCCGCGATTGGGCGGGCTCCATGACCACCATTGCAGCTCTCGCCAAGAAGCACGGTGTCACCCTCGTCGCCATTGGTAACGGCACTGCGAGCCGCGAAACCGACAAGCTGATCATCGATACCATGAAGCAGTTCCCCGACATCAAGATGACGAAACTCGTTGTCTCCGAGGCCGGCGCTTCGGTTTATTCGGCCTCCGAACTGGCTGCTCGTGAATTCCCGCAACTGGATGTCTCTCTGCGCGGGGCAGTTTCCATTGCCCGCCGTCTGCAAGACCCACTGGCCGAGTTGGTGAAAATTGAACCAAAATCAATTGGCGTTGGCCAATACCAGCATGATGTATCCCAGCTCAAACTGGCACGTAGCCTGGATGCCGTGGTTGAGGATTGCGTTAACGCCGTGGGTGTGGACGTTAACACCGCTTCTGCCCCATTACTGACCCGCATCTCCGGCCTGAACAGCAACCTGGCCAGTAATATCGTCAGCTACCGGGATGCACATGGCGCTTTCAAGACGCGTCAGGAACTTCTCAGCGTGCCCCGCCTCGGCGATAAGACCTTCGAACAAGCGGCAGGCTTCTTACGAATTCGTGATGGCGAAAACCCACTCGATGCCTCATCGGTACACCCAGAGGCCTACCCCGTCGTCGAGAAGATGATTTCGGATCTGAAGCAACCCATCAAATCCATCATGGGTAACAACAGCGTTCTACGTTCACTGAGCGCTGCAAAATATACCGATGAGCGCTTTGGCCTACCCACTGTGCAGGATATTTTCAAGGAACTGGAAAAACCGGGCAGAGACCCACGTCCGGAATTCCGTACGGCCAGCTTTGCTGATGGCGTAGAGGAAGTTAAGGATCTGGTCCCCGGCATGATGCTTGAAGGCGTAGTCACCAACGTCGCCGCCTTTGGTGCCTTTGTAGATATTGGTGTGCATCAGGATGGCCTGGTGCATATTTCCGCTCTATCGAACACCTTTGTCAAAGATCCACATGAGGTCGTTAAAGCCGGTCAGGTTGTACGCGTTAAAGTTCTGGAAGTAGATCTACCGCGTAAACGCATCGCTTTAACCATGCGCATGAGCGACGAAGCCACACCGCCACGCGAACGTCATGACGCAACCGGCGGCAATCGTCAACAACAACGCCCGCGTGACAATACCCCGCATAAGGCACCACGCCAGCAAGCCGCCCCCATGAACAACGCAATGGCCAATGCATTTGCCAAACTCAGGAAACAACCATGATCATGGTTTACGGTATTAAAAACTGCGACACCATGAAGAAAGCCTTTGCCTGGCTCGAAGCCAATGGTGTTGCCTACACCTTCGTTGATTACAAAAAAGCGGGCGTGGCCGAAACACATCTACCGGACTGGATCAAACGCGCCGGTTGGGAAAAACTCCTCAATACCCGTGGGTTGATGTGGAAAAAGCTCACCGATGAGGAACGTGCCGATGTGGATGCCGCTAAAGCCCACCGCCTGATGATCGAGTACCCCAGCATGATCAAACGCCCTGTATTAGATACGGGCAAGAAACTACTGGTCGGTTTTGATCCTGACACCTATGCCTCAGAACTCAAGTAACAGCGAGTCAGTTTGCCCATGGTGCACGGGCTTTGATCTGTATCGCCAGTACCATGATGAAGAATGGGGTGTGCCGTTAAGAGACGAGCGTGCCCTTTTCGAATTGCTGATTCTTGAAGGTGCCCAGGCCGGGCTCTCATGGTCAACTGTGCTAAAAAAGCGTGAGCACTATCGTCGGGTTTTTGATGGCTTTCAGCCTGAGGTCATTGCTGGTTATGATGAAGTCAAAGTAGCCGCCCTACTGGCAGACCCCGGCATCATCCGAAACCGCGCCAAAGTTGCAGCAACGATCCAGAATGCCAAGGTCTTTCTTTCGCTTAGGGAATCAGGGCAATCTTTCAGCGAGACTCTCTGGCAATTTGTTGACAACACGCCCATTCAAAATCATTGGGTGAGCATGGGCGAAGTACCAACCAGCACCCCGCATGCTGTTGCCATGAGCAAAGCCCTGCAAAAGATTGGCTTTAAATTTGTCGGCCCCACCATTTGCTACGCCTTCATGCAGGCCAGTGGCATGGTCAATGACCACCTAGTGAGCTGCCCGCGTCACACTGCCGTACAGATTTAGATAAAACCCAGCGCTTTAGCAATCTTCTGCCGAGGCACGCTCGCCTTAGGTAGTTGGCCTTTGCGCAATTCAAACCAATTACGCACATCCTCATCTAGGCCGATGCCATGCATGAAGTTATAGATTGCCTTCTTTAGCCCCTGCCCTAACAGGTCATGATCCGTATTGGTTGGATCAATAAATGCCACATCGTTCTTCGCGAAGCTAATGGACGGCAAGGGTTGAAGGCGAATACCGTAAGCCTCTGGGTCCTGCCCCACAGGTGAATGTACCGTACAGGTAAAACGGTGAAAGAAGCCACTCTGGATACAACCGTTTTCAAATAGCTGACGAACATACTCGAGCGCATCTACCGTATCTTGTACCGTCTGCGTGGGGAACCCGTACATCAGATAGGCGTGCACAAGGATGCCCGCATCGGCAAAGCCTCGCGTAACTTGGGCGACCTGCTCGACTGATACGCCCTTCTGCATGAGCTTGAGCAAACGATCCGAGGCCACTTCAAGCCCGCCAGACATGGCAATGCAACCACTGTCGGCCAATAGTTCCGCCAGTTCCGGGGTGAAGGTCTTTTCAAAACGGATGTTTCCCCACCAGGAGATCTGTACCTTTCTGCGGATCAACTCTTCAGCCAGCGCTTTCAACATTTTGGGCGGCGCGGCTTCATCGACAAAGTGGAAGCCTGTTTGCCCTGTTTCTGCAATGATCTGTTCGATGCGATCAACCAGCAATTCAGCCGAGGCTGTTTCATAACGGCTGATGTAATCCAGACTCACATCGCAGAAACTGCATTTCTTCCAATAGCAGCCATGCGCTATGGTGAGCTTATTCCAGCGCCCATCACTCCATAAACGATGCATGGGATTGAGCATATCCAGCAGGGAAAGATAGCGCTCTAGCGGTAAGCCATTCCAGGTTGGCGTGCCGGTTTCTTCAAATGGAATATCCGGCTCTAGCCAGTTCATCATTTGCACCTGACCAGCGTCAGAACGACAAAATGTGCGGACAAGGCGTTCATGCGAACGTTGACCCTGCAGATGTTCGATCAAAGCCAATAAGGGTCGTTCGCCGGCATCTAGGGTAATGTAATCCACAAAGTCGAATACACGTGGATCGGTGAGCTCCCGCAGTTCGGTATTAACGAAACCGCCACCGAGTACGATTCTGGTACCAGGCGATGCCGCTTTAATAGACTGCGCAATACGGAAAGCCGCATAGACGTTACCTGGAAATGGCAGCGACAGCAGCACCAGATCAGGCTGGTGCCGTTCTAGTGCCTCTAGCGTCAGCGAATGCAGGTATTGATCTACCAGCGTCTGATTTGCCGTGAGTGCCTTTGCCAAGGGATCAAAGGTCGGCTGACTACCCGCTAGTGATTCTGCATAACGGACGAATTCGAAACGCTCATCCACGGCATGTTTGAGTACATCAGCCAGATCGTTCAGATAGAGCGTTGCATAATGCCGTGCGCGGTCGTAGGTGCCCATGGCGCCGAAAGCCCAGCCTAAGGGATCGCCGGAATCATCATCGTAAGCATCAAGCGCACTAAACCGTGGGCCTTCGGGCAAAAATCCACGACTGGCAATACGATGACTCAGCGTGCTATCCCTCCCCTGCAGAAATGCAATGGTTGGCTCAATGGTGCGTTGATAACGATCGAAATAATCCAGGAAGTAATTTACGCTGGCGCTACGAATTTCTTCTGGTTGCGCGAATGCCGCTGCTTTGATATCTGCTAATCCGGCTGCTGTAAAAAACTTCAACACCAGATCCAGCGCCAGATCTTCCTGGACCGCATTGAACCCACGCGAAAGCAAAAATCCTGTTAAATACGCCGTAGAGGGATACGGTGTATTCAGCTGCGTCATCGGCGGGATGAGGCTAAGGATTTTTATGGACGACATGGTAGGCTACTTCAGTTATCCGCCGTCGTTTTAGCGACGCGAGCCTGATGAAGCTTTCTATAGCTATCCAGCAAACGGTGGTGACGATCAAGACCTTCGAGTTTGGTGCTCGTGGGTGTTAACCCGTAGAAACGGACACTACCGTCGATAGAACCTAAAACGGCATCCATGCGGTCATTGCCGAACATGCGCCGGAAATTGACTTCGTAATCTTCCAGCGCCATCTCATCATCAAGCAAGACTTCGAGAACGACGTTCAAGGCCCGATAGAACAAGCCACGTTCAACCGTATTGTCGTTGAACTGCAGGAAAGCACCGACTAGCTCATGTGCCTCTTCATACTGGTGCAACGTCAGATTGATGAGGAGTTTTAATTCCAGGACGGTGAGCTGACCCCAGGCCGTATTCTCATCAAACTGGATACCGATCAACGTGGCGATATCCGAGTAATCATCGAGCTCGTTATTCTCTAAACGATCCAGCAAGGCTTCGAGACTGTCGTCATCAAGCCGGTGCAGATTCAGAATGTCGTTGCGGAATAAAAGCGCCTTATTGGTGTTATCCCAGACCAGATCTTCAACGGGATACACCTCCGAGTAGCCTGGAACCAGAATCCGACAGGCAATAGCGCCTAATTGATCAAAGACGGCCATGTAGACCTCTTTGCCCATGTCTTCCAGAATGCCGAACAAGGCAGCGGCTTCTTCGGCGTTGGCCTGTTCTCCTGTGGCAGAAAAATCCCATTCGACAAAATCATAATCGGCTTTAGCGCTAAAAAAGCGCCACGAAACGATACCGCTGGAATCAATAAAGTGCTCGACAAAGTTGTTGGGCTCAGTCACCGCATGAGATTCGAAGGTGGGTTGCGGCAAATCGTTCAGGCCTTCAAAACTGCGGCCTTGTAGCAATTCTGTGAGGCTGCGTTCCAGTGCCACTTCAAAGCTCGGATGCGCACCGAAGGATGCAAAGACACCACCCGTGCGCGGGTTCATCAGCGTGACGCACATCACGGGATACTTGCCGCCGAGTGACGCATCTTTAACCAGCACCGGGAAACCCTGCGCTTCTAATCCTTCGATTCCAGCAAGTATGCCCGGGTACTTGGCTAATACTTCCTGCGGAACATCTGGCAAGGCGATTTCGCCTTCAAGAATTTCGCGCTTGACTGCCCGTTCAAAAATCTCGGATAGGCACTGCACCTGAGCTTCTGCCAACGTATTACCGGCACTCATGCCGTTACTGACGAAGAGGTTTTCTATCAGGTTCGACGGGAAGTACACCACTTCACCATCAGATTGCCTCACATAAGGTAAAGAGCAGATGCCACGTTCGCTATTGCCGGAGTTGGTATCAATCAGGTTCGAGGCGTGTAGCTCACCATCCGGGTTGTAGATCCCGAGGCAGTATTCATCGAGAATCTCCGTAGGCAAGGGATCGTTCTTACCGGGCTTGAACCAGCGTTCGTTCGGATAATGCACAAAGGGCGCATTGGCAATCTCCTCACCCCAGAATGCGCCTGCATAGAAGTGATTGTTGGTCAGACGCTCGATATATTCGCCAAGTGCAGAAGCCAACGCACTTTCTTTGGTTGAGCCCTTACCGTTGGTAAAACACATGGGCGAATGAGCATCGCGGATATGCAAGGACCACACATTGGGAATAATGTTACGCCACGAGGCAATTTCAATTTTGATGCCGATGTCTGACAATAGCCCCGACATATTGGCGATGGTTTGCTCCAGTGGGAGATCTTTGCCCGTGATGTAGGTACCCGAGTCTGACGCAGGCTTCAAGGTCAACAGCGACTGCGCATCTGCATCCAGGCTTTCCACTTCTTCGATAACGAATTCAGGCCCGGTCTGCACCACCTTTTTAACCGTACAGCGTTCGATCGAGCTTAAGATGCCTCGGCGATCGACTTCGGCTATATCCGGTGGCAGCTCTACCTGAATCTTGAACGTCTGTTGATAGCGGTTTTCAGGATCAACAATATTGTTCTGCGAGAGACGGATATTCTCTGTTGGGATGTTACGGGTGTCGCAATATAGCTTTACAAAGTAAGCAGCACACAATGCGGACGAGGCCAGGAAATAATCGAATGGCCCAGGGGCTGAACCATCGCCTTTGTACCGTATAGGCTGATCGGCGATGACCGTGAAGTCATCAAACTTGGCTTCTAGACGTAGCTTGTCGAGAAAGTTGACCTTAATTTCCATGGGAGACTTCTTCTAGTAGAACCCAGAACAGAAGGCCCTGTCGAAACAGGGCCTCATATTGAATCAAACAACAATCTCCGGGAGTGTCATTCCCACTCGATCGTTGCCGGTGGTTTGCCGGAGATGTCATACACCACCCGGTTAATACCACGTACTTCGTTAATGATGCGATTGCTGACCTTACCGAGCAGACTGTGTGGCAACTCTGCCCAGTGCGCTGTCATAAAGTCCTGCGTTTCAACAGCGCGTAGCGCAACGACATATTCGTAAGTACGGCCATCACCCATCACACCAACGCTCTTAACTGGAAGAAACACAGTGAACGCCTGCGATGTTTTTTCATACCAACCGGACGCGCGCAACTCATCGATAAAGATAGCATCGGCGCGGCGCAGCAAGTCAGCAAATTCCTTTTTAACTTCACCGAGGATACGCACGCCCAGCCCCGGACCCGGGAACGGATGGCGATAGACCATGTCATGCGGCAGACCCAGTGCAACACCGAGTTCGCGGACTTCGTCCTTGAATAATTCGCGCAATGGTTCCAGCAGTTTGAGCTTCATGTGCTCTGGCAGACCACCCACATTGTGGTGCGATTTGATGGTGTGTGCTTTACCCGTCTTGGCACCGGCCGATTCAATCACATCTGGATAAATCGTGCCCTGAGCTAGCCACTTAGCGTTAACCAGTTTCTTGGATTCAGCATCGAAGACTTCGACAAATTCACGACCGATGATCTTGCGCTTCTGCTCCGGATCAGTCACGCCCTTGAGGTGACCAAGGAACTGTTCAGAGGCATCGACGTGAACGACTTTTACGCCCAGACCGCGGGCAAAGGTTTCCATGACCTGCTCTGCTTCGTTCAGACGCAGCAGACCGTTATCAACGAAAACACAAGTGAGCTGATCGCCAATGGCGCGATGGATCAATGCAGCGGCAACGGAGGAATCGACACCGCCAGACAGGCCAAGAATGACTTCTTCCTTGCCGACCTGAGCGCGAATCTTTTCAACGGCCTCTTCCACGTAATTGGGCATAGTCCAATCACGACCACAGCCGCAGATGTCATGCACGAAACGGGCAAACATCTCCTTGCCCTTGAGTGTGTGCGTGACTTCCGGATGGAACTGTACCGCGTAGAAACCACGTTCTTCGTCTGCCATGGCGGCAACCGGAGTCGATTCGTTATCGCCAATCACCTTGAAGCCAGGTGGCAACTGGGTGACTTTGTCACCATGGCTCATCCAGACATCGAGCAGCCCATGGCCTTGGTCGTTACCACGGTCTTGTAGCCCTTCGAAAAGTTTCGAGTGTCCACGCGCACGCATTTCTGCATAACCGAATTCGCGCTTGTTGGAGCTCTCTACCTTGCCGCCCAACTGTTCTGCCATGGTCTGCATGCCGTAGCAGATACCCAATACAGGGACACCCATCTCAAAGACTGCCTGAGGTGCTTTCCATTCGGTGGCATCGTAAACGGAGTTCGGGCCACCCGACAGGATGATGCCCTGCGGGTTAAAGCTGCGAACAAAGTCATCGCTCACATCAAAAGGATGCAGTTCGCAGTAGACCTGCTGTTCACGCACGCGTCGTGCGATGAGCTGCGTTAACTGTGAACCGAAATCAAGAATGAGGATCTTTTGATGCGAACGTGACATAAGGCTTAATTATTCAACGTGGTAGTTAGGGGCTTCTTTGGTGATCTGCACATCATGGACGTGCGATTCACGTACACCTGCTGAGGTAATCTCAACAAACTGAGCCTGCTTGTGCATATTGGCGATGGTGGCACAACCCAGATAACCCATCGACGAACGTAGGCCACCCATCAGCTGATGAATGACAGCCAGCACCGAGCCCTTGTAAGGGACGCGGCCTTCAATGCCTTCCGGCACGAACTTATCGACATTGGCGGTGTTTTCCTGGAAGTAGCGATCGCTAGAACCTGCCTGCATAGCGCCCAGCGAACCCATACCACGGTAGCTCTTGTACGAACGACCCTGGAATAGTTCGACTTCACCTGGTGCTTCTTCCGTACCGGCGAATAGACCACCCAGCATCACGCAGTTGGCGCCTGCAGCGATGGCCTTGGCGATATCACCCGAGAAGCGGATACCACCATCTGCCACCAGCGGCACACCTGTGCCTTCTAGAGCCTTGGCCACGTTAGCGATCGCGGTGATCTGTGGCACGCCAACGCCCGCAACGATGCGGGTAGTACAAATGGAACCCGGGCCAATACCGACCTTAACGCCATCGGCGCCATGATCAGCCAGCGCACGCGCTGCATCGGCCGTGGCGATGTTGCCACCAATGACCTGGACATTCGGATAGTTTTTCTTAACCCACTGGACACGATCCAGCACGCCTTGCGAGTGACCATGAGCGGTATCGACAACGATCACGTCAACACCGGCTTCGGCCAGCAGTTCGACACGTTCTTCGGTACCTGCACCCACACCAACAGCAGCGCCCGCACGCAGACGACCTGAAGCGTCCTTTGAGGCATTAGGGTGTTCGGTGGCCTTGAGAATATCTTTAACGGTAATCAGCCCATGCAGCTGGAACTCATCATCAACGACCAGCACGCGTTCGATACGATGCTGATGCATCAGTGCTTTGGCTTCTTCGATGCTGGCACCTTCACGGACGGTGACCAGCTTTTTCTTCGGGGTCATGATCTGGCGTACCGCCTGATCCAGGTTGTCCTCGAAACGCAAATCACGGTTGGTAACGATACCGACGACCGTACCGCTCTTATCCAGCACAGGCAGCCCGGAAATACGATGCTGTTGCGTTAATGCCAGCACATCACGCACCATCATGTTCGGGTTAATGGTAATCGGATCTTTAAGCACGCCCGATTCATAACGTTTGACCTTGGCAACTTCAGCTGCTTGCTGAGCAGGTGTCAGGTTCTTATGAACGATGCCGATACCGCCCTCTTGAGCCAGCGCGATAGCCAGACGACCTTCGGTCACCGTATCCATTGCAGCTGAAAGCAGCGGTAAATTTAGCGAAATGTCGCGCGTTAAGCGGGTTTGCAGAGAAACATCGCGCGGAAGAATTGCGGAGTGCGCCGGAACGAGCAAAACGTCGTCAAAGGTGAGCGCTTTCTGAATAAGCTGCATGGTGCCAAGCCCCAAGACACAAAACGATATTATACGGAACTATGACCTTCCCGTCTCGCCCTTATACCGCTTCTTATATTGATATGCCAGCACTTCCCAAAATCCATTTAGGCCTATGGTTATTAGCCCTGAGCCTGTTGCCATGCACCAGTCAGGCCCAAATCCAGACAGGCCGGCTAAGCGATGGCTCGCTCCTGATCTCTGATCAGCCTTTACCGAAAGGGATTCAGACCAGCCCCTTGGCTCTGGACCAGCTGATGACGCTGCCACCCAGCAAGGCAAGCCAAGCCCCTGAATCAAAAGCGTTACCGCCAGAAACGTCGCTTTCGGCCCCCAAACAGCGCCCAGAAGAAGCCGCCACATGCCGTGGCATTAATAAACGCTACAACGAGACCAAAACAACCCTGGAGCAGACAGAAAGGGATAAAGCCAGCGGCAAACTGCTTATTCCTGATTCCGGGTTGGTAACGATGCGGCAAAATCTGGCGACCCTAGAACGTCTACAAGGGCTTTGCCAGAAATAACGATTATTCGGCGGTATTCAATTCTGCTGCGCCCCGCTTCATGACCTTACCCTCGGCAGCCTTCTGACGGCGCACTTCTTTAGGGTCGGCAATTAACGGGCGATAGATTTCAACACGATCCCGGTCTCTAAGCACTGCATCTGCTTTAACCAGTTTGGCAAAGACCCCCAGCTTATTAAGACCACCCGGCTCAATTTCAGGGTATTTCTGAAGCAAACCCGAGGCCTCTACCGCCTGCAGAGCGGTTGAGCCCTCTGACAGATCCAGGGTGATTAATTCCTGGCGATCCGCCAGCGCGTAACAGACTTCGATTTTCATGGCGCTTTATATACCTGTGCCGCCCTCTGCACGAAGGCCTCTATGAAGGTGTTGGCTATCCGGCTGAACACCGGACCAATGATCTTTTCGAACAGCTTACTGGAAAATTCGTAACTCAACCGGAACTCGATCTTACAAGCGCTCTCACCCAGCGGTTTGAATACCCACTGACCATCAAACCTTCTGAAGGGGCCATCAATCAGCTTCATGGTCATATGCGTCGGATAGACCTTGGAATTTTCGGTCGTGAAGTGAGATTTCACGCTGAGAAAGTCAATATGCAGGGTGGCCACAGTTTTATGGTCATCTCTATATTTGAGCTCTGCTTTGGCGCACCAGGGCAGAAACTGGGTGTAACTCTCAACGTCATCGACCAGCGCATACATCTGGGCAGCGGAGTTCTCGATCAGTACGGTTTTCTCGACGAGCGCCATGGATACACGATGAATTCATGAAGGGTTGTAGAATGCCGTATTTTAGCGAATACCTGCACCAATGAGCATTGTTTCCAACAAGAAGGCCTTCCACGAGTACTTTATCGAAGAACAGTTCGAGGCTGGATTGTGTCTGGAGGGTTGGGAATGCAAAGCCATACGCGCCGGTCGCATCCAGATTAAAGAAGCGTATGTCGTTGTTTTAAATGGTGAGCTCTTCATTATCGGCATGCACATTACGCCGCTGATTTCTGCTTCGACACATGTACACCCTGACGCGACCCGCACACGCAAACTGCTTCTGAATCGTCGTGAAATTGATACGCTCATCGGTAAAGTAGAACGTGCCGGTTACGCGCTGGTGCCGATCGACCTGCATTACAACAAGGGACGCATCAAAGCGCAGATCGGTTTGGCTAAAGGCAAAAAACTACACGATAAGCGTGATACCGAAAAAGAAAAAGACTGGAAACGCGAACAAGGCCGCTTATTAAAGACACAGGTTCGTTAACCCTGAGGGTTCGGTAGCATGGTTATTTCTGATCAAATCATCCAGGCCAATGATGTGCTGATTTATGGTCTTGGACTTGCAGCCTCTGTGGTTTGTGCGGTCACTGGCGTTCTCGTGGCACGTGATAAAGGCGTTGATCTCTTCGGCGCCCTCATGGCTGGCCTGGCCACTGCACTGGCCGGTGGTACGGTGCGCGACCTGCTTCTCGGGCGCAAGGTATTCTGGCTTGCCGATGAAACCTATCTCCAGATTTCCGTGATTGCGGCAATGCTGACGTTTTTTATTACCCGCGTTCGCCACCTACCTGAAAAACTCTTCCTCATTCCAGATGCCATTGGTATGGCCTTGTTTGCCATTGTTGGCACGCAGGTGGCGCTCGACTGGAATATGCCCTGGCTCACCGCCAGTTTGCTTGGCGTACTCACGGCTGTACTGGGCGGCTTGCTACGTGATGTGATGATTAACGAGGTGCCTCTCGTATTTACGAGTGAGCTCTATGCCACTGCGGCATGGATTGGCGGTATGACACTGATTGCGCTGGATGCGCTGCATGTGGATACAACACTGGCCGCCTGGATTGCTATTTTTGTTGGGGTGGCTGTGCGCATGATTGCTATACGCTGGAAGGTTACCCTGCCCCGCTTTCATCATCGCGCATAAAAAACGGGATGCCGCAGCATCCCGTTTAGACCAAGTGTTAGCGCTTAGGCACGCTTGGCGATCTGCTGCCAAGTATCCACTACCGTATCCGGATTGAGTGACAGGCTTGTGATGCCCTTGTCGGTCAACCATTCGGCCAGATCCGGGTGGTCTGATGGACCCTGACCACAAATACCGATGTATTTGCCGGCCTTGTTACAGGCTTCGATCGCACGCTCGAGCAGCATCTTTACAGCCGGGTCACGCTCGTCGAACAGCGAGGCCACAAGTCCTGAGTCACGGTCCAGACCCAGCGTGAGCTGCGTCAGATCGTTTGAACCAATCGACATACCGTCAAAGTATTCCAGGAACTGATCAGCAAGCAGTGCATTGGATGGAATTTCACACATCATGATGAGCTTGAGATCATGCTCGCCACGGCGCAGACCATGGCCAGCCAGTAGTTTTTCTACCTGCTCAGCTTCGCCCAGGGTACGCACGAATGGCACCATCAGCTGCACATTGGTGTAACCCATCACTTCACGAACCGTGCGCATGGCTTTACATTCCATGGCAAAACAATCCTGGAAGGTTTGTGCGATGTAACGCGAAGCACCGCGGAAGCCGAGCATCGGATTTTCTTCTTCCGGTTCATAGAGATCCCCACCCAGCAGCTTGCGGTATTCGTTTGACTTGAAGTCTGAGAGACGAACGATCACAGGCTTAGGCCAGAAGGCAGCCGCAATGGTAGCCACACCTTCAACCAGCTTGTCGGTAAAGAAGCTCACCGGATCTGCATAGCCACGGGCACGACGCTCGATTTCTTCACGCTTGCTGGCAGGCAAACGATCGATTTCCAGAATCGCTTTCGGGTGAACACCGATGATGTTGTTGATAATGAACTCAACGCGAGCCAGGCCAACGCCTTCATTTGGCAACTGCGCAAAATCAAACGCCAGCTCAGGGTTGCCCACGTTCATCATAATTTTTACAGGAATCTCCGGGAGTTCGCCCAGATCACGCGTGGTGATTTCATATTCCTGAGCACCACGGTAGACATGACCCGTATCGCCTTCGGCACAGGAAACTGTGACGATTTCACCTTCAGTGAGTGTTTGCGTGGCATCACCACAACCCACAATCGCCGGAATACCCAATTCGCGCGCAATAATCGCGGCGTGGCAGGTACGACCACCGCGGTTGGTGACGATAGCTGAAGCGCGTTTCATCACCGGCTCCCAGTTCGGATCGGTCATGTCCGCTACAAGCACATCACCCGCTTTAACGGTGTTCATTTGCGACGGATCATTTACAACCCGCACCGGCCCCACGCCAATCTTCTGGCCAATAGCACGACCTGATGCAAGCACTTTGCCGTAGGACTTGAGGGCGAATTTCTCGACCTTGTCTTTGGATTCCTGCGACTTCACAGTTTCCGGACGAGCCTGCAGAATGTACAGACGGCCATCAACGCCATCACGACCCCACTCGATATCCATTGGGCGCTGATAATGCTTTTCGATGATGTCAGCAAAACGGGCGAGCTCCAACACCTCTTCTTCACGAATCGAGAACTGGTTACGCTCCGCTTCAGCCACATCAACGGTATGTGTTGACTTACCGGCTTGATGATCCGTCGAGAAAATCATCTTGATCAGCTTGGAGCCGAGGTTACGACGAATCACTGCCGGGCGGCCTTCGCGCAGCATGGGTTTATGGACATAAAATTCATCCGGGTTAACCGCACCCTGGACCACAGTCTCGCCCAGACCATAAGAGGCCGTAACGAAGATGGCGTCACGGAAACCGGATTCGGTGTCCAGTGTAAACATCACACCCGCCGCACCCTTGTCTGAACGCACCATGCGCTGGATACCGGCAGACAGTGCGACATCAGCATGTGCAAAGCCCTTGTGAACACGATAGGAGATTGCACGGTCGTTATACAGTGACGCGAAAACTTCCTTGATGGCATGCAGGATGTTGTCGAGGCCAACGATATTGAGGAACGACTCCTGCTGACCGGCGAACGATGCGTCTGGCAAATCTTCTGCCGTTGCCGAGGAACGTACTGCAAAGGATGCTTCCGGACCGCTCTCTGCAATTAATGCGGCGTAATGAACCGCAATTTCCTTTTCGAGCTGCGGCGGAAATGGTGTTTCAACCACCCAGCGACGAATCTCAGCGCCCGCCTTGAGAAGTGCATCCACATCGTCTACATCTAACGAATCGAGAATCGCGTTAATGCGCTCAGCCAGGCCGTTATGTGCCAGAAAGACACGATAGGCGTCTGCCGTGGTTGCAAAGCCACCCGGTACACGAACACCCGCCGATGAGAGCTGGCTAATCATTTCACCTAACGATGCGTTTTTACCACCAACTTGCTCCACATCAGTCATGCGGAGTTCTTTGAAGTTAATCACAGAGGCGTTCATGAACGGTCCTTTAAGGTTGAAGTGCAATAGAAAATCAAGAAGTCGCTAAACGTCGTTCGGCGGTTTCGCGCCGTGCCTGCGCCCGTTGCGCCTGGTTGAGCGTTTCGCGGAAAAATCCGGAGTGTGTGGCTGCTGCCTGGCTAGCTGCCGCTGTATTCTGTTGACGTACGGCATCAACAATCGCTGTCCATTGATTGATCAGCATACGACTGGCCACCGGCACACTGATCAGTTCACCGAGATTGAATAGAATGTCCTTCTGGAGGAGCCCCTGCACCATCGACATCATGTGCGCTGCGAAGGCGTTATGACCTGCTTCGGCAAGCGCCTGGTGAAATGCCAGATCAGCTTCGGTGACGGCTTCGGCATTCAGTGTTAATACAGCAGCTTCAGCGGCCTTCAAACACTGATCCAGGCGTAACAGGTCTGCAGGCGTTGCGCGCACCGCCGCCCACGAGGCACATTGGCTTTCAAGCACGGCGCGAAACTCTAGTAGATCATCGTTCAGCGCGGGATGCGATGCCAGCATCTGAGCCCAAGGATCGGCCAGCGCATCGTTTAGCTGATCGGCAACAAAGGTGCCACCGCCCTGACGGCTATAGAGCAACCCCCTGGAAGCAAGTTTCTGGATCGCTTCTCGTAGACATGGACGAGACACACCCAGTTCCAACGCAAGCTCACGCTCAGCAGGCAGCCGATCACCTGTCTTGAGCGCGCCTTCAAGAATGCGCTGCTCCAGCTGACGGGCAACCGTATCAGACAAACGATGTGCGGTTTTTAAATCCTGAGCCATGTCGAACAGTCGATAATTGGTAATACCAATATTCGGTGGTTGATCAATGACGTGCAATTTATCACAGGTTGAATTAAAGAAACCTGTAGATACAATGAAATATTTTCAAAATTATGCCAATTATTGGTATTACCAATTTACCAGACATAAGGCTGAGCTTTCTATACAATGATCAAATCATGACAAAACGCACTGTATTCTTCGTATCAGATGGCACGGGCATCACTGCCGAATCTTTAGGGCATAGCTTGCTAAGCCAGTTTGAGGGCGTGGAGTGGGTTCAACATCGCCTTCCCTTCATTAACACCCGGGAAAAAGCCCTTGAGGCGGTACAAAGAATCGAAGCTGTCGCTGAACGGGATAGCTTCTGTCCGATTGTGTTTACGACACTCGTTGACTCAGAAATTTCTGCACTGCTCGAAGCTGCGCCGGCCTTATGTCTGAATTTCTTCAAAACATTTCTGGCGCCAATCGAAGCTGAAATCAATATCAAATCGAACCATACGGTGGGTAGAACCCATGGTCGTACGGATAGTTCTGATTACAAAAACCGGATTGAAGCCATTAATTACACACTCGCTCATGATGACGGCATTACGGACCGGGATCTGAGTGATGCTGATGTGATTCTGGTGGGCGTTTCCCGTTGTGGCAAAACACCGACATCGCTTTATCTGGCGATGCAGTATGGCGTAAAGGCGGCCAACTTCCCGCTGATCCCTGAGGACTTCGAGCGTGGCGTGCTGCCCGGCAAGCTTAAAGATCACAAATCGAAACTTTTTGGCCTAACGATTCAACCCGAACGCTTAGCAAAAATCCGTGAAGAACGTCGACCTAATAGCAAATATGCGTCTCTGTCGAATTGCCGGGCAGAAGTATCTGATGCGGAAAAGATGATGCGCCGTGAGGGTATCCACTGGCTAGACTCCTCAACCAAAAGCATCGAAGAGATTTCGACAACAGTGCTTCAGGAAATACGCCTGGACAACAAAACAGCCTTCTAGACGTCAGAGTCTTTGACGAACCTGCTCGAATAGACATACTGCAGCGGCGGCATTCACATTCAACGACTCCATACCACCCGGCATAGGAATCGTTATGAGATGGCTAGCCTGCTGAATGAGTTCGGTGCTCACACCCTGCCCCTCGTTACCGAATAGCCATGCGGTTGTCTGCGTCAAATTGTGACCGTACAGATTAGTGCCGCCCTCAAGCACTGTGGCGGCAATAGACCCCGTGAAAGAATCAACGAAGCCATCCAGCGCCACATCAGGGTAAAGGGTTGCAAGCCATTGCGCACCCTGTCCTGCCCTCAAGCAACGTGGCGACCATGGGTCAGCACAACCTGCTGAGAGCACGATCTGGCGAACCCCGGCCGCAACCGCAGTACGAATCAGGCTGCCAACATTACCCGGGTCTTGGATACGATCGAGCACCAGCGTATCAAGAGTCGATCTCGGGCCCCGATCATTACAGACAGCAGGGCTTACGCTGAGCAAGCCGCTTGGCGCATCAGCAGGGGCAATCTGATCAAAAATCGAATCAATCAACACAACCAGTCGACAAGCTGGCACTCGCTCAAGCAAAGCGATGATCTCGGGATGATCGATACAGCGTTGGGCAACCACGATGAGCTCTGGCTCAATACCGGCAGCAAGCTGTATTTCAAGCAGATGCGTACCTTCAGCAACAATCTGACCTTGTTCGTTGCGCGCCCTTTTACTATCAATGAGCTTTTTTAGTTGTTTGACCAGGGCATTCTGGCGTGAGCTAATCACTTCCATTACGAAACGCCCTGTAATACACATTGCGCAACCGGCCCAAAGCTTCGGCGATGCTCGGAAATAGAACCATGGCATTTGAGCGCTGCCAAATGAACGGGGGTTGGATACCCCATATGTTTCGCAAAACCATACTGAGGATACAACGCATCCAGAGCGACCATCTGCGCATCTCTGGCGGTCTTTGCCAGAATCGACGCAGCGGATATCGCCTGTTCTTTTGCATCCCCTTTAACAATCGCTTCTGCACTACAGGGAAGTCCTTGCGGAATTCTGTTACCGTCGATCAGCGCATGCGCCGGTGCTACTTGCAAGCCTGTAACTGCACGTTTCATCGCTAGCATGGTTGCCTGCAATATATTGATCTGATCAATTTCCTGCGCACTGGCTTCAGCAACACACCAGGCGATGGCCTTTTCCCGGATTTCAATCGCCAATCGTTCACGGACGGCGGGTCGTAATTTCTTTGAATCTGCCAGGCCTTTGATGGGGCGTGCAGGATCCAGAATGACGGCAGCAGCAACTACAGAGCCAACTAACGGCCCGCGGCCTGCTTCATCAACACCACAAACCCAGCGTTTCATACTCATGCCTGTGTTTTAAGGCAATCAAGAACCGCATCAGCCGCTCGCTCTGCAGAGTTCTGGCGTAACTTCACATGGATTGCCGCAAAAGCTTCTTCCATCTCACGCCGGCGGTTTGGCTGCCGCCAAAGATCAATCAGTGCTGTCGACAACTTCTCAGGCGTTGCATCTTCCTGTAGCAACTCCTGAACCACCAGACGACCCAATAGAATATTTGGCAACCCAACCCAGGTCAGGTAACGCATCTTCCTGTAGATCCAGGCAGAAATGGCTGTGACACGGTACGTAATAACCATTGGGCAACGTAGTAGCGCCGCTTCAAGCGTTGCCGTGCCACTACACACCAGAGCAAGATCGCTGGCCGCTAGTGCTTCACGGGCATGCCCATAGAGAATCTTTACTTTCAAACCGGGTTGCGCATATTGCTTGAGGGCAGTTTCAAAGCGCTGCCGTGTTTCCGGTGTGGCTAATGGCACAAGAAAAAGCGCATCTGGCAATTCTGTGGCGACACGATTGGCTGTGTCGATAAATAGTTCAGCGTGAAATGCTAACTCGGACTGACGGCTGCCGGGCATGAGGGTGATCAGGGGGGAAGCCTCTGGAAGCTTGAGGCTTTGTCTCACCGATGCACGGTCCGGATTGATATCAATTTCATCAGCCAGAGGGTGTCCAACAAAAACCGGCTTCAATCCCTTATCGCTGTAACAAGCAGGTTCGAACGGAAACAGACACAGCAACTGATTGACTGCGGCAACAATTTTTTTTGTTCTACCGCGGCGCCACGCCCATACCGTTGGACTGACATAATGCACTGTTGGAATGCCCGATGCTTTGAGCTTCCGCTCGACCGTGAGGTTGAAGTCAGGCGCATCAATGCCGATAAATACATTAGGGCGCCAGGCCTTTAGCCGGGAAATAATGCCACGCCGTATCGATAGAATCTCAGGGAGGTGCGACAGCACTTCTGCCGCACCACGTACGGCAAGTTTTTCCTGGTCATACTCACTACGCAGACCGGCAGCGATCATCTTAGGTCCGCCAATCCCCATGAACTCAGCGTCCGGGTAGCGGCCTTTCAATGCCTGAATCAGACTGGCGCCAAGCACATCCCCTGAAGCTTCTCCGGCAACAAGGGCAATTTTCAGGGGCCTGTCCGACACAAAAACCACCCCGTATTAGCGAATAATGCCGCGTTGTGACGACGCAAGGAACTCGTTAAGAATAGCGATCTCTGGAGCCGTCTTTTGGATTTCATCCAGTTTGAGACGCGCTTCTTCCATGCTCAGGCCCGATTTGTACACCGCACGATAAGCCTGTTTGATGGCATTGATGGCTTCTGAGCTGTAGCCACGGCGCTTAAGGCCTTCGGCATTAATACCGCGTGGAATCGTTGGATAGCCTTGTGCCATAACAAATGGCGGCACATCCTGCACCAGCATGGAACCGCCGCCGATCATGGCATGTGCCCCGATGCGTACAAACTGGTGGTACCCGGTGTGACCACCGAGAATAGCCCAATCCCCTACTTCGCAATGGCCTGCCAACTGGGCATTACTCGCCAGTATGGTCTGATTTCCAATGCGACAATCATGTGCCACATGAACATAACCCATGACCCAGTTATCCGAGCCGATGGAAGTTACACCCTTATCCTGAACGGTACCCACATTAAAACTCACGAACTCGCGGATGGTATTACGATCACCAATCTCGAGTCGAGTGGGCTCACCGTTATATTTCTTATCTTGTGGCACACCACCTAATGCAGCGTAGTGATGAATATTGTTATCTCTACCGATCGTGGTATGTCCTTCGATCACGCAATGCGAACCAATACTCGTACCATCACCGATAGTGACGTGCTCGCCAATAATCGTGAATGCACCTACATTCACACCGATGCCTAGCTGGGCCTTCGGATGAACGAGTGCACTCGGGTGAATGTTAACCATATTAGGCACCGCCCATCTTACGATGTGCACACATCAGATCGGCTTCAGCCACAATATTGCCATCCACTTTGGCAACCGCTTTGTATTTGTAAATACCACGCTTGTTAGCGACCATCTCCGCATACAGATCCAGACGATCTCCCGGGCCTACAGGACGCTTGAAGCGCGCATTGTCGATACCCGCAAACAAATAGAGATCATCTGCAGCCTGCAGGGTTTCTTCTTCGGTTGCCGATGCGAATGTCAGAATCGCAGCCGCTTGCGCCATCGCTTCCATAATCAGCACACCCGGCATAACCGGATACTCGGGAAAGTGCCCTGTAAAGCAAGGCTCATTGACCGTCACATTTTTAATTGCATGAATCGTCTTACCGTAATCAATATCTTCCACGCGATCAACCAACAGGAATGGATAACGATGCGGGAGAATCTTGCGGATCTGATGGATGTTAAGTTGTGGCATGTTGATTATTCCCCGTTATGTTGTTCGGTCAAAGTCTTGATTTGTGCTTCAAGCTGCTGGACTTTTTTGGCCAGCGTATCGAGATGGCGCAGATTAGCAGCGATATGCAACCAATCTGCATGTTGAAGGCTTGGGAAAACACCGGTGTATTGACCGGGTTTGCGGATATCCTTGATGACTGCCGTGCCGCCAGAGATGATGACATCGTCTGTAAGTTCGTTATGACCTGAGAACATGGCGGCACCCCCAATGATGCAGCGCTTGCCAATGGTGGTACTTCCGGCAATACCGGCACAGGCTGCAATGGCCGTGTGATCTCCGATACGACAATTGTGGCCAATCATGATCTGGTCATCAATCTTTACCCCATCACCGATCACCGTATCATCGAGCGCGCCTCGATCAATACACGTGTTGGCACCGACTTCTACATCGTCGCCAATAACCACACGGCCAATCTGAGGAATCTTGATCCAGGCATCACCATCCTTGGCATTACCAAATCCGTCTGCACCAATCACTACTCCGGCGTGCAGGATGACCCGGTCACCAATATGACAATCGTGATAAATCACCACATTCGGGTAAATCACCGCATGGTCACCAATAACGACATCGTCACCAATCACCACACCGGCATGAATGACCGCGTGACGACCGATCTTGGCCGTTGGTGAAATCACAGCTGTCGGATGAATAGGCGGATCAGGGATGCGGATGGGGTTAAGCAACTGACTGACGCGCGCAAAATACAGGTAGGGATTCGCCGTAAGAATATGTGGCCGGGGAAAATGACCCGCAGCTTCCATCGGCAAGATCAGCGCACTTGCTTGTGTCGTTGCTAGTAGAGGTGCGTATTTACGCTGCGACAGAAAACTAATCTGACCAGCCTTGGCATCGGCAAGCGGTGCAATACCCCCCAGCGTAACCGCGCCATCGCCAACCAACTCACCGCCAAGTGCTGCCTGGATTTCAGCAAGCGACAAGGTTACTGTAGGCTTACTCATTGAGCGGGCAACTTTCCGTCATCGGCCAAGGCTTTGATAATCTTGTCCGTAATATCTATTCTCGGACTGAAGTACACGGCATCCTGAACAATCAGATCATATTTTTCTGATTCGGCAATCTGCTTAAGCGCCTTATTGGCCCGTTCGATAACCACAGCCATCGCTTCGTTCCGGCGCACATCGAGGTCTTCACGGAATTCGCGCTGTTTACGCTGAAAGTCACGCGAGGCATCGGACAAATCACGCTCACGATTACGGCGCTCCGTGTCAGACATCGTGGCGCCATTCTTTTCAAGCGCTTCCTGTTGCGATTTAATCTGCTTGCCCAGTTTTTGTAGCTCAAGCTCACGCTTCGCAAATTCGGCCGTTAGTTTCTTATTTGCTTTGATTGCAATCGGCGCCTGATCAAATAGACGCTGCATATCCACAAAACCGATCTTGGTTTCCGATGCCGTGGCGATTCCGGAAAGAACAAAGCCAGATATCGCAAAAGCGAGGAGCACTGAACGACTAGAACGCAAACGATTCATAACAGCCTCTTTAGAAAGCACTACCCATCGTAAACTGGAATGGTTGTTTCTGGGCACCCGGCCCCGCACCAATAGGATAACCCAGACTGAATTTCAGCGGACCTACGGGGGACACCCAGGACATGCCAATACCTGCCGATGTTGCAATCGTATTATTGGTCGGGTTACAGGACATGCCAGGATAGCAACCCGGTGCCGCTGATCCAACAGCACCTACATAACCCACGTCGTAGAAAACATTCCACCGCATCGTGTCACCCAGACCCGGTAACGGACCCTGGAATTCGAAATTACCCGTAGCCACTTCGTTACCGCCAATATATGAGGTACCGCCACCGGCATTGGTTGCCTGTGGACCTACGGTACCCGGTTTATAACCGCGCACCGAGCCGATACCACCCGCATAGAAGTTTTTATAGAACGGGTAGGCTTTATCACCCATCCCCTGACCATAGCCCAGATTGATATTCGCCATGGCGATCAATTTGTTTTTTGGTGTCAGCGGGACGAAGTGCTGTTCCTGGTAAGACAATTTGTAATAAGCAATGCTGCCCGGTGGGCTGGCAATTTCAGCGCCAATACCAAAACGATTACCCTTATTCGGCATAATATTTGAATCAAGTGAATTCAAACGCCAGCCTGCACTGGAAATCAGCGATGTATTGGTAGAGCCGTACTTTTGCGTAAAGTTGTAGATGTTGTACGGTACATTCGGATAGGAATATGACTCACCAGTCGTAGTTGATGTCCCACTAACCTGGCTTGCCCCCGACAAATTAATGTTCGTCGAGTCAATCGTAAAGCCCAGATTCATGCTACTGGTTTCACTCAGCGGATAGCCAAAGCGGATCCCACCACCGCCCGACATGGTCTTGTAGGTGGAT
>ERZ1034363.226-NODE-226-length-39694-cov-6.236388_pt1 | contig 39694 bp, 32 predicted proteins | sample MGYA00520616_ERZ1034363 | MGnify/ENA primary metagenome ERZ1034363 (study PRJEB33736, sample SAMEA104284506) | Azolla filiculoides | biome: Urban; feature: Water surface; material: Ditch water | place: Netherlands | collected 2015-10-28 | depth 0-0.1 m ...
GAAAAAGTTGCCGCCCAGCGCTGCGCCCTGGCCACCCACCAGCACACGCCCACCCTTGGCCACTGCATCGGCGACATGTTCGGCGACTTTCTGAACCGCTTTGCCGTCGATCAACGGCCCCTGATCGCTGCTTTCATCACACCCATTGCCCACCCGCAAACCCGCCACGCGGCGTGCCAGGCGTTGGGCAAAGTCGTCATATACCGAGGCCTGGACCAGGATCCGGTTGGTACAGACACAGGTCTGGCCTGAATTGCGGAACTTGGACGCGATGGCGCCTTCGACGGCCGCGTCGAGGTCGGCGTCGTCGAAAACAATGAAGGGGGCGTTGCCGCCGAGTTCGAGGCTGACTTTTTTGATGGTCGGCGCGCATTGGGCCATCAGGGTGCGGCCGACCTCGGTCGAGCCGGTGAAGGACAGCTTGGCCACGCGTCGGTCTTGCGTCAGGACTTCACCGATTTCGCCTGCGCTGCCGGTCACCACGTTGAAGACACCGGGCGGCACGCCGGCGCGTTGGGCCAATTCAGCCAGGGCCAGCGCGGTGAGCGGTGTTTGTGAGGCGGGTTTGACAACCACGGTACAACCGGCGGCCAATGCCGGCGCGGCCTTGCGCGTGATCATGGCGGCGGGAAAGTTCCAGGGTGTCACCAGCGCGCAGACGCCCACGGCTTGTTTGATCACCATGAGCCGTTTGTCGCGTGCCGGTGACGGAATGTTTTCGCCGTAGGCGCGTTTGCCTTCCTCGGCGAACCACTGGACGAAACTGGCCGCGTAGTCCACCTCGCCACGCGCTTCGCGCAGGATCTTGCCCTGTTCATGGGTCATCAACAAGGCGAGTTCCTCAGAGTGACTGCGCATCAGGGCGTACCAGCGTTGCAGTACTTCACCCCGCTCCTTGGCGGTGCGGGCGCGCCAGGGGCCGAGCGCTGCCGCCGCGGCGTCGATGGCCAGCGTGGTTTCGCGTCGCCCCATGCGCGGCACACTGCCAACCAGCGAGCCGTCGGCCGGATTGGTCACCTGGATCGTGGCGCCGCCGGCGCCCGCCATCCACTCACCATTGATCAGACAACGGTCCTTGAGCAGGGAGCCTGTTTCTTGTATCGCGTTCATTTTTTTCCTTGTTCAAACTTTTTTTAAAAGCGCTGCCTGGTCTGCTAGTGTCACCAACAAGGGTGACGGCGTCCAGTAACCATAAGTATTGCCGCGTTGCCGGGCAAAGGCCTGCATTTGGGCGGCTATCTTGTCGAGCCCGATTGCCCGGGCCATGGCCATCGGACCGCCGCGCGCGGAAGGAAAACCAAAACCTGCGGTAAACACCGTGTCGATGTCCTGGCTGCTGAAGGCGACACCTTCGCGCAACAGCTCAAAACCTTCGTTGATGAGCGGATACAGCAGCCGTTGCAGGATCTCTTCGTCGGTGATGTTGCTGCGCTGCGTGATGCCATGTTTTTGCGCCAGGCTGCGCGCCAGTTCGATGGTTTCCGGCAGTTCGATGGCATTGCGTCCTTCGTAGCGGTAAAAGCCCCGGCCGCTTTTTTGCCCCAAATGGCCCTGTGCGGTCAGGGCTCGCACCAAGGCGCGGTAACTGGCATCGTCCATCAGCTTGGTGGTGGCGGCGCGTTCGGCCACGATGCTGGCACCGATGTCCAACCCGGCGAGGTCCATCATGCGGCACGGGCCCATGGCCATGCCGAGCCATTCGGGCGATTGCGCCACGGCATCGATTTGCGACGGTGTGGCGCCTTCGAGCAGCAACGCCTCAGCTTCGCGCAAATAGGGCTCGGCCATGCGATTGCCGATGAAGCCGAAACAGACGCCGCAGACCACGGGTACCTTGCCCAGTTCCTTGACCAGATCAACGATCCGGTTGACGCTGTCATCGCTGGCATCGCGACCGCGCACCACCTCGACCAGACGCATGATGTGTGCCGGGCTGAAGAAGTGCATGCCGACGTAACGATCGGGACGGGCCGACGCTTGCGCCAGCAGGTTGACGTCGAGTGACGAGGTGTTGCTGGCCAGAATCGTGGCCGCATCACACACCTGGCCCAGCTGGGCCGCCAGACTGGTTTTGAGCTTGAGGTCCTCGAAGACGGCCTCAATCACGAAGTCACAGCGGGCCAGGTCGGCCAGCACGGTACTGGGAGAAATACGCGCCAGCCGTTGTGCCGCTGTGTCACTGTCGATCTTGCCGCGCTGGAACGCTTCGGTGTAGGTGGTGCTGATGCGCAACATGCCACGGTCAAGCGCCGCCTGTTGTGCGTCGACCAGGGTGACCGCAAAACCTGCGTTGGCAAACGCCATGGCGATGCCGCCGCCCATGGTGCCTGCGCCGACGATGCCGATATTTTTGAATGTCTGAGCCATTGAATTGCCCCTTACCAGGCTTGTGAATAAATATGCTGCGCGTCCTGCAGGGCCAACGGGCGCGGGTTGTTGACCAGCAAACGGGTCTGTTTCATGGCATCGGTAGCCAACATGTCGATGTGTTCTTCCTTGATGCCGACTTCGCGCAGCCGCTTGGGCAGCCCGACGCGTGCGATCAGGCCTTCGAGCAGCACAATGAACTGTTCGGCCCGGGCTTGGGCGTCACCCTGCGCCTGCGCCACGATACGCGACTTGTAGGCGTCAGCCTCCTCTTTCAGACGGGAAGCTGCACCCACTGCGCGTGGAATCACATCGTTAGCGTAGGCTTGTGCCTCGTTCTTGGCGCGCTCGCGCTCCTGACCTGCCTTGAGCACGTCGTCAAAAGAAGCCTGCACCTGCTCGGGCGGCCGTACACCACCCTGCTGCAAGTTGATGCCCACCACCTCAATGCCCACTTTGTAGCGGTCCAGAATGTCCTGCATCAAGCGGCGCACCTCGGGAGCTATCCGGTCGCGCTCTTCCGACAGCGCTGCGTCCATCTTCATGCGGCCAATCACCTCACGCACCGCAGTTTCAGCCGCCTGCACCACCGCATCCGACGGGTTCTTGCTTTCAAACAGGAAGGCACGCGCGTCGTTTAAGCGGTATTGCACGGCAAACTTGATGTCCAGAATGTTTTCATCCTGCGTCAACATGGCCGACTCTTTGAGGCCGGTCGCCTTTAGCACGGTGTCACGGCCGATATCGACGGAACGGATTTGGGTCACGAAAACCAGTTCATGGCGCTGAATCGGGTACGGAAGGCGCCACTGAAAACCAGCGGCCACCGTCTTGTTGTAGCGGCCGAATTGGGTAATTACAGCCTGCTGGCCTTCCTGCACGATGAAGAAACCGGTGCCCAGCCAGATGAGTACCAGCACGCCCAGAATCAGGCCGACGCCCACGCCCGCACTTTTCATGTCGGGCTGAAAGCCACCTGAACCACCGGTGCCACCGCCTTGCCCGCCGCCCGGTTTGCCGCCAAATAGGCCACCCAGCTTGCGGTTGAAATCACGCCAGAGTTCGTCCAGATCCGGCGGGCCAGAACTAGCCGATGCAGGCCGGCGATCGGGCGCCGGCTGTTTAGGCGCCTCGACCTCCGGTGCGCCGTCGGTTGGCTTACCAGACTCGCCTGCCTTGTCCTCACCACGGCCCCAACGCGAGTCATTTAAATTAAACATGCGCTGCAAGGCCCGCAACGGGTTGCTCCACTCAAACCGCGAAAAAAGAGTTTTCATTTCATCCACTTTATTGGCCGAACGCCGATTGTGCCCAATCACGACGCATCCCCGTGATTTTCAGGGGCTTCATCAGCCCCGGTGACTGCTGGCATCGATGCCGCCACCACAGCAGAAAGCTGCTGCCGCAGTTCCGCCAACCCTTCCATTTTTCTGGCGCTGACAAACACCCGAGGGGTCTGCACACCGTCCACCTCGTATTCATCGACCAGCTTTACCGGCCTTTGCTCAGGCGGCAAAGCATCGGTCTTGTTGAACACCAGCAACTGCGGAATGCCTTCAGCGCCGATTTCGGCCAGCACCTGCTGTACCTGCGCGATCTGCTCCACATAGCCCTCGTTCGACGCGTCCACCACATGCAGCAGCAAGTCCGCATCGATGGCTTCTTGCAGCGTCGCCTGGAAAGCATCGACCAGGCCGTGCGGCAGGTCGCGAATGAATCCGACCGTATCGGACAGCGAGACCGAGCGACCCGCCTCGCCTAGATAAAGTTGGCGGGTTGTGGTGTCGAGGGTCGCAAACAACTGGTCTGCGGCATAGGTGCGCGCCTTGACCAGCGCATTGAACAAAGTGGACTTGCCCGCGTTGGTGTAACCGATCAAAGAAATATTGAACGCATCGCGCCGCTCACGCTGGCGGCGCTGCGTCTGGCGCTGCTTCTTGACCTTGGCAAGGCGCTCCTTGGTGCGCTTGATGGTCTCACCGATCATGCGGCGATCAAGTTCGATCTGCGCTTCACCCGGACCGCCGCGCATGCCGATACCGCCACTCTGGCGTTCCAGGTGGGACCAGCGCCGCACGAGACGCGTGCTCAGGTATTGCAGGCGTGCCAACTCAACCTGTAATTTGCCCTCATGGCTGCGGGCGCGCTGGGCAAATATTTCCAGAATGAGGAAGGTGCGATCGTTAACCGGCAAGCCAAGATGGCGCTCCAGATTACGCTGTTGCCCAGGGCTGAGCGCCTGGTCAAACAGAACCTCGGTGGCACCCATCTGCGTCGCCAGCAGTTTGATTTCGTCAGCCTTGCCAGAACCCACAAACAAGGCGGCGTCTGGCGCCCGCCGCTTGCAGGTAACCCGCGCGACCGGGACCATGCCCGCAGTCTGCGCCAGCAAACCCAATTCTTCGAGTTCACTGTCGAAATGCGGCAAGCCCAAATCAACGCCGACCAGAATGGTTGCGGCGCTGGCTTTTGGAGAGTTGGCAGTCAATGGATGCAGCAAGGCGCCATAGCGCCTATCTCAGACTCTGACCGCAGATCAGGCAGTGGGAGCTTCGTCGCCAGCACCCGCACTGAAGGTCACTGCGCGGCCGGGAACGATGGTGGAAATAGCATGCTTGTAGACCATTTGGGTCACGGTGTTACGAAGCAACACCACATACTGATCAAAAGATTCGATCTGACCCTGCAACTTGATACCGTTCACCAAATAAATGGAGACTGGCACGTGTTCACGACGCAAAGCGTTGAGGAACGGGTCTTGGAGTAACTGGCCTTTATTATTCACGATATTTTCCGTGTTCGAAAAAATTGATAAGGCTGGACGATAGCACACTTAGATGCCCCGATTCGTCTGTGGGGGCGAATAAGACGGCCTTTCGACGGTTCTAGGAGTCTTCCGCGTAAGGGTTGGCGGCGCTCTTCATCTGAATCCGCAGCGGAGTGCCCACCAGATTGAATTCCTTGCGGAATCTTCCCTCCAAAAAGCGCTTGTAGGCCTCGGTCACATGCTCCAGCGAATTGCCGTGAATCACGATGATGGGCGGGTTCATGCCACCCTGGTGTGCATAGCGCAGCTTGGGTCGGTACATGCCGGTCTTTTTGGGAGTTTGGAATTGCACGGCCTCCAACAGCAGGCGCGTCAATACCGGGGTCGGCATCTTGCAGTTTGCGGCTTTGTGCGCCTGGGCAATCGAATCCCACAGCGGACCTAAGCCCTGGCGCTTCTGCGCCGAAATGAAGTGCAGCGTCGCGAACTTCAGGAAGCCCATACGGGTTTCCAGCGATCGCTTGACCAACTCGCGTTGGTACTCGTCCACCGCATCCCACTTGTTCACCGCGATCACCACGGCGCGCCCGGATTCCAGGATGTAACCGGCAATGTGCGCGTCCTGGTCGGTCACGCCCTGAATCGCGTCAATCAGCAGCAACACCACACTGGCCGACTCGATCGCCTGGAGAGTCTTAACCACCGAGAACTTTTCAATCGCCTCAAACACCTTGCCCTTGCGGCGCAGGCCGGCGGTATCCACCAACTCGAACTTCTGTCCGTTGCGCTCAAAGGGCACCGAAATCGCATCGCGGGTGGTGCCCGGCATATCAAACGCTACCAGCCGTTCTTCGCCCAGCCAGGTATTGATCAGCGTGGACTTGCCGACATTGGGGCGTCCGGCCACGGCCAGTTTGATGGTCGTGTTTTCCGGTTCGGCATCTGTGGCATCCTCTTCCTCGTCGCTCAAATTCAGGGGCGCCAGCGCCATTTCTATCAGCGAGCGAATACCCTGGCCGTGGGCTGCCGAGACCGGCACTACTTCACCCAATCCCAGTTCGAAGAACTCGCCGAGCTGAACACCCTGCGTCATGCCCTCAGCCTTGTTGGCCACCAGCAGACAAGGCTTGCTCAATTTGCGCAGGTAGTTGGCAATGTCGTGGTCCTGCGCGGACAGGCCGGCACGCGCGTCCACCACAAACACCACTACATCGGCCTCGGCCACGGCCTGGCGGGTTTGCTTGGCCATTTCCTTGTAAATGCCGCTGCTGGCGTCGGGCTCGAAACCACCGGTATCGATGACGATGTATTCGTGCTTGCCTTGGGAGCCTTGGCCGTAGTGGCGGTCACGTGTCAATCCGGCGTAGTCGGCCACGATCGCATCGCGCGACTTGGTCATGCGATTGAAAAGCGTGGACTTTCCAACATTGGGTCGGCCGACCAGGGCAATTACGGGTTTCATGTGGGAGGAGCCTATTCGGGACGGAAGGCGTATACCGCGCCTTTGCGGCTCACCACAATCAGGGTTTTGCCAGACAGCGCCGGCGCCACGGCGAGCCCGGAGTCATCGGTCATTACGCGGTTCAGTGGTGCACCATCTTCCTTGTTGAGGAAGTGCAGGTTACCCGCATCGTCACCCACCATCAGGGAGCGTCCAGCGACCAGCGGCGCGGTCAAAACACGAAAGCGGTATCGCTCCAGCGTCCAGAGTTTTTCTCCGTCTTTGCGGTTCCAGGCCGACAGACGACCGTCGCCTTCGGTACCGACCACAACCGATGCATCACCTGATAGGCCCGTGGCGCCGTTGGCTGGCTTGCTCCACAGCGTGCGACCGGAGCTTGCATCGAGGCAGGCCACTGCATACTGAAACGAACGCACGCACAGTTGCGATCCGTCACGGCTGAAGCCGGCCACTACATCCACCAGCCGCTCCACCTCATTGGTTCCCCGGGCACTGACAACCGCAGTCTCCCAGCGGGCATTGCCATTGAGTGGGTTAAAGCCAGTCACCTTGCCACCGAAGCCCACCACCAGGGTATCGCCCACGGCGGTCAGCAAGCCGGCTTGTCCGAGCACCAAGGCCTCGCCGGGACGCTGTTGCTGCCACAGACGCTGGCCGCTGGCTGCATCAAACGCCAAAACACTGCGGTCGGTAGAAAGCGTAAATACACGGCCGCCAGCCACCAAGGGTGCGGTCAGGGTCAAGGCCTTCAGTTTCTGGCGCCAGACCACCTTGCCGGCATCCAGCACCACCAGTTCATTGGCACGGGTGACTACGGCGGCATAACGGCCATCGCTACCAACGCCGGCACTCAAGGGCGCATCCAACGCGGTACGCCACACATCAGCACCGGTTTGGGCATCCAGGGCAGCTACCACACCTTGTGCGCCCGCCACAAATGCACGCCCGTCCACCACCCGCACTTCGAGGGGGAAATCGACCGCCCCAATGCTGGCGTTCCAGACACTGCGCACCCCCATAAGCGGCACGTTGGGAGCTAACTCAGCGGGCTTGGGCCGGTCGGTTCCGGCACAGGCAGCCAGCACGGCAACCAACAACAGAGCGAACAAGTTGCGCATCAGCGGGACACTCCGCGTTAAGGTTGAATTCACTTCGCTGCAGCGGCCTGATCAACAGCCGGCTTGGCGGCGTCGGCCAGCGGATCCACACCGAGGCTATTGAGCTTGACGGTAACCAAGCGACGGTAATCGGTGCGCTCATCCATCGCCTTGAAGGCCTTCAGGTACTGGGCCTGGGCTTCCGGCTTTTTGCCTTGCGCCATGTAAATGTCACCACGGCGGTCCGCCTGAAGTGCTGCAAATTCTTCTGAAATACCGGAATCCAGCATCTTGAGCGCCTCGTCATAGGCTTTGGCGTCCATCAGCAAACCGGCCAGACGCAAGCGCCCGACGGATGCGTAACCGGCGTCCTTGGACTTTTCGGCAACCCAGGTCAAGGCCGCTTTGGCGCCGTCGACCTTTCCGGCCTCATACAAAGACTTGGCAACCAACAGACCGGCTTGCGGAGCGTAGGCCGTCGAGGCAAATCGGTCCTTCATTTCGCCAAAGGCCCGTTCGAGCTTTTCGGTATCGCCTTCGCGGGACAACTTGTCCACTTCGTCAAACATCGCAGCAGCCTGTGCGGCCTGGCTACGTTGCCAATACTGGTAACCATTCCAGGCGGCATAGGCACCCAGCACAATGATCAGGAGCCAGGTGATGGCGTTGCCGTATTGCTTCCAGAAGTGCTTGATCTCATCAAGCTGTTCCTGTTCTTCAAGGTCTAAATGATTTGCCATGGGACTAATAAGTTAAGCGTTGGATTGTAGGCGCTGGGCCCACTGGGCCGCGTCGCGCAGCGCGAGGGACAACTGGGGCTGGTTGGCATCGCGCAGGGCCTTGACGGTCACCTGACCCTGGGCCATTTCGTCGGCACCAAAAATCAGTGCATAGCGGGCGCCAGAAGCATCGGCTCGCTTGAACTGGGCCTTCATGCTGGCCATGCCCTCAGCCGCGCTGGCCTGCATTTGCACCGACACGCCAGCAGCGCGCAGCGTTTGCAGGCAGGCCATCACCTGCGGCAAATGTGCGGCATCCGGCACCACGGCGTAGGCGTCGAGTACCGGACCGGCATCGGTATGGCCGATTTCTTTCAGCAACTCCAGCACGCGCTCAATGCCCATGGCCCAGCCCACTGCCGGCGTCGGTTTGCCACCCACCTGCTCAAACAGGTAGTCGTAGCGCCCGCCGGCACAAATGGTGCCTTGCGACCCCAGCTTGGTGGTTACGAACTCAAACACCGTGAGGTTGTAATAGTCCATGCCCCGCACCAGACGCGGGTTGATGCGGTAAGCCACACCGTTGGCGGTGAGCACATCGGTCACCGTTTGCAGGTGGCGTTTGGACGCTTCGCCCAGGAAATCCAGCAGCTTGGGAGCCGCTTCGATCACGCCCTGCATCGCCGGGTTCTTGCTGTCCAGCAGGCGCAACGGGTTCAGGTGCAGGCGGCGCTTGGCTTCTTCATCCAGCACGTCGTGGTGCGCCTCAAAGTGCTGGATCAACGCGGCGCGGTGCGCATTGCGCTCCTCGGGTTGGCCCAGGCTGTTGAGTTGCAACTCCACCTCGGTCAGGCCGAGTTCCTGCCACAAGGCATGGGCCATCAAGATCAGTTCGGCATCCACCTCGCCACCACCAAAGCCCAGTGCCTCGGCACCAATCTGGTGAAACTGGCGGTAGCGCCCACGCTGCGGGCGCTCATGGCGGAACATGGGGCCAAAGTAATACAGGCGCTTGCCGCCGTTGTAGAGCAGCGAGTGTTCAATGGCGGCGCGGACCACACCGGCGGTGTTTTCGGGGCGCAGTGTCAGCGCCTCACCGTTCAGGCGGTCTTCAAAGGAGTACATCTCCTTTTCCACGATGTCGGTCACCTCGCCCAATCCGCGAACGAACAGTGCGGTGGGCTCGACGATGGGGGTGCGTACGTTTTCGTAGGCAAAGCGGTGCATCAGGCGGCGCACCCGGTCTTCAAACGCCTCCCAGCGTGCCGACTCCGGCGGGAGAATGTCATTCATGCCTTTGACGGCAACCAGTTTTTCCACTTTGCGTGGTGTCGTTTTATCGTTCATGCCTTGAATGGAGAGGGTCAAGCGGCAGTGGCCGAGGTGCCAAAGCGCTGTTGAATGTAGTTTTCAACGACCTGCTGAAAATCTGCTGCGATGGTTTCGCCGCGCAGGGTCATGCGCTTCTCACCATCAATGAAAACCGGCGCGGCAGGAGCTTCGCCGGTACCGGGCAGGCTGATGCCGATATCGGCATGCTTGCTTTCGCCGGGGCCATTGACGATGCAACCCATCACCGCGACCTTGAGGTTTTCCACGCCCGGAAAGCGTTCGCGCCAGACCGGCATTTGCGCCCGCAGGAAGTCGTCAATCTGCTGCGTCAGTTCCTGGAAGGTGGTGCTGGTGGTGCGGCCACAGCCAGGGCAGGCGGTGACGCTGGGCACAAAGGTGCGCAAGCCGAGTGACTGCAAAATTTCCGAGGCAATTACCACCTCCTGGGTGCGCGACTCGCCGGGCGCCGGCGTGAGCGACACGCGGATGGTGTCGCCGATGCCTTCTTGCAGTAGCACGCCCAGCGCAGTGGCAGAGGCCACCGTGCCCTTGGTTCCCATACCAGCCTCGGTCAAGCCCAGGTGCAGCGGGTAGTTACAGCGCCGGCCCAACTCGCGGTACACCGCAATCAGGTCGCGCACACCGCTGACCTTGCAGGACAGCGTGATCTGGTTCGCGGGCATGCCCATTTCCTCGGCCCGCTGCGCCGATCCGATGGCTGAGGCAATCAGCGCCTCGTACATGACCGGCTTGGCGTCCCAGGGTTGGGCACGTTTGCTGTTCTCGTCCATCATGGACGCCAGCAGTTCCTGGTCCAGGCTGCCCCAGTTCACGCCGATGCGTACCGGTTTATTCCAGCGAATCGCCGCTTCAATCATCTGGCCGAACTGGCGATCCCGCTTGTCGCCCTTGCCCACGTTACCTGGGTTAATACGGTACTTGGACAAGGCCTGTGCGCACTCTGGAAACTCGCTCAGCAACCGGTGGCCGTTGTAGTGAAAGTCGCCGATCAGCGGCACGTCAATGCCCATGCGGTCGAGCTGCTCACGAATCGCCGGAACCGCTTGCGCCGCCTCGGGCGTATTGACCGTGATGCGCACCATTTCCGAACCAGCAAGGGCCAGTTCCTTCACCTGAATGGCGGTTTCAATGACCTGTTCGGTGTCGGTGTTGGTCATGGACTGAATGCGTACCGGCGCGCCGCCGCCCACGGTCACCACCCGGCTGCCCCAGACGACTTGCGACTGCAGGGAGGCACGCACAAGCGGCGTCGCCAATTCAATGGGTTTCTGCTCTTGCATCACTTCACCTCAAAGCGGGCTACGTTGTTCTTGGCAACTTCATCGAGTGCAAAGGCCTGGCCGCGCAATTCCATGCTGGTGGCCGCCACATTGCCGATCACGATGGACAGGGGCACAGCGCCCCCCGCCTCGGCGCTCTCGCCGGCAGTCAACGTCTTCTCAAATTGCACGACGCCTTTGCTGTCGGTCACCTTGACCCAGGCACTGCCGCTGGCCTTGAAGCGGACAACGCCTGGCACCGCAGGGACTGCAGCGACCGCGGGAGCCGATGCCACGGTGACCGCAGCGCTGGCCACAGTCGGTGCGGAGGCAACGGGCGCTGGCGCCACCGTGGGCTCGGTAGCAAGCGCAGGCGTCGCCACAGGGGCTAGGGGTACCGGTTCCGGAGCAGGCGTGGCAGGTCCTGCGACGGCCGCGACCGGTGACTTGGCGTCTTGCTCCGCGAGCTTGCCTGCCTTGGTCTCCGGGAAAAACATCACCACCACCGCAGCGACCAGCAACGCCAACACCAGCATCACGGAAGGCTGGGACACAAACGATTTGAGCGTGCCGCCCTGAAACAGACTGGGCGACTGAAAAGGCATATTGATGCCGCGATCATCCGTATTGAACTTGGGCGCGCCGGAAGCCGGCAACTTGTTCAAAATGGGGGCCGGGTCCATCTTCAGCGCGCGGCACACGCTGGAGGCAAGCGCCCGCGCAAACATGGCATCGGGCAGCTCAGAGAGACGATCCGCCTCCAGCGCCTCAAGCTTCTTGACAGGCACCTTCATCGACACAGCGAGCGCCGCCACGTGCAAGCCCGAAGCCTCGCGCGCCCGGCGGAGCATCATGCCGGCGGTGAGTTCTTGCGCGCCGATTACTTCAGAAGTTTCATTCATTAAACGCTCCACGCTCCAGTGCCAAGGCTTCCCGCGACTGACCAAAGCGCTTGCGCAACTGGCCTTCCAACTGCAACTGCGCCTCGCGCACGCCCAGGCTGCGCTCGATCTTGATGCCCAGCCATAAGGATTCGGCCGTGGCACGGTCGGTGTTATTGATACGGCGCGCATAAAACTGCGCGCGAACCGTTTCGCCGCGCTCAAACATCAAATTCGCCAGGTTGTAACCCGTGACGGCATTTCCGGGATCCAACTCGTAGGACCGCATGAAACTGGCCTCGGCGTCCGCTTTTTGGCCGCTGACCATCTGGCAATTGGCCAGTTCCTGCCAGGTCTTGGCGCGCTGTGTGTAGGCCGGGTCAGCCAGGGCTGCTTCAAACATGCGGCGCGCCTCGGCAGGTCGCTTCATTTTGCATAGCAAAACGCCATAGTTGTGCTTGACATCGGCCGAGTTGGCGTTGATCGACAAGGCCTTCTGGAAGCTGGCCTCAGCCGGCCCGAATTCGCCGGTCTGCATCTGGATCAGGCCGCGCATCCAGTAAGGCTGGTACCAGCTCGGGTCGGTCTGAATCGCCTGTTTCACCTCGTCCAGCGCAAAGTTGTACTTGGCATCCTGGAAATACAGCACGGCCAGCTTGAGCCGGTTGGTGGCCCGTTTGCGGCTTTCGGGCTCGTCGGATTCGGTGTAAACCTCGGGGGACGCTGTAACGCCAGGCCCATTGGCCGCGCAGCCCGCCAAGCCACCGGCCAGCAGTACCGATCCAAACACCAGCATCAGCCCCGCCAGCGGCAGGGACCTAGCCATGCGATTGCAGAAATATTTCATCACGACTTCAACACTCCCATGGGCTCGTTGTCCGGAGAGGCCACCGGAGTCAGCATAATTTTGCGTTGCCGCTCAATCCGTTTGCCCACCTCGGTGCGGTCCATCACGTCACCGGCCAACTGACCGCAGGCGGCGTCAATGTCATCGCCCCGGGTCTTGCGCACTGTGGTCACAATGCCGGCGTCGGACAGTTGCTTGGCAAATGCCTGCACGGCCGCCGCTTTGGAGCGGCCCAGGCCGGAGGCCGGGAACGGATTGAAAGGGATCAGGTTGAGCTTGCACCAGGCGTGGCTGGAATGCGCTCGAATTAGCCGGATCAGTTCGGACGCATGCTCGGAGGTGTCATTTACGCCATCGAGCATGCAATATTCCAGCGTAATGAAGTCGCGCGGCGCAAAGGCCAGATAACGCTGGCAGGCCTGTAGCAGTTCCTGCAGCGGGTATTTGCGGTTTAGCGGCACCAGGTTGTCGCGCAGCGCGTCGTTGGGCGCATGCAGCGACACCGCCAGCGCCACCGCGCAATCCTGGCCCAGGCGGTCCATCATGGGCACCACGCCTGAGGTGGACACCGTGACACGGCGGCGCGACAGGCCGTAACCGTGGTCATCGAGCATGACGCGCAGGCTCTGCACCAGCGGTTGGTAGTTCTGTAGCGGCTCGCCCATGCCCATCATCACCACATTGGAAATGACGCGGTCTTGTGTGGCGAGGTGCTTGCGCAAAAAGTGCTCAGCAAACCAGAGCTGGCCGATGATTTCACTCACCGTCAAATTGCGGCTGAAGCCCTGGTGTCCGGTGGAGCAAAAACGGCAGCCCACGGCGCAACCGGCCTGTGACGATACGCACAGCGTGCCACGATCGTCTTCGGGAATAAAGACCGACTCAATGGCATTGCCACCGCCCACGTCAAACAACCACTTGATGGTGCCGTCGGCGGAGATGTGTTGAGAAATTACAGGAGGGGCCTGGATGTGCGCCGAGGTTTTGAGCTTCTCGCGCAAGGACTTGGCCAAGTCCGTCATGTCATCAAATTGGGCCGCGCCTTTTTGATGAATCCAGCGAAACAACTGGGTGGCGCGGAAGCGCTTCTCACCCAGCCGTTCGCAAAAGCCGGCCAATCCCTCCAGATCGAAATCAAGCAGATTGGCCGTCATTGCATAACTTAGCGGGAGTAAACGTTCATGCCGGGGAAGAAGAATGCGATTTCCACCGCAGCCGTTTCCGCAGCATCAGAACCGTGCACAGCGTTGGCATCAATGCTGTCAGCAAAGTCCGCGCGGATGGTGCCAGCAGCAGCCTTCTTGGGGTCGGTAGCGCCCATCAGGTCACGGTTCTTGAGAATCGCGTTTTCGCCTTCCAGCGCCTGGATCATCACCGGGCCGGAAACCATGAAGTCCACCAGGTCCTTGAAGAAAGGACGTGCCTTGTGCACAGCGTAGAAAGCTTCGGCTTCGCCACGCGACAGGTGAGCCATTTTGGCGGCCACAACCTTCAGGCCGGCGGCTTCAAAACGTGCGTAGATTTGACCGATCACATTTTTAGCAACCGCGTCAGGCTTGATGATGGAGAGTGTGCGTTCGATAGTCATGGATTTTCCTGATCTGAGTTGAGTATTTTGCTCCCCTGAGCAAAGCCCGTTATTTTAGCATCGCGACTAACCGGGGCGCCCTCTGCCGCCACGCCGTGGGCCGCCATTGCCGCCGGGGCGCTGCCCGCGATCCTGGCGCTGGCGGTTAAAGCTGTCCGCACCGATGTAACCCAGCGAGGTTTTCATGGGGTCAGGCTGCCCGCCTCCGCCCTGCCGATCGGGGGAACGCTCCGGACGCCCGGTGCGGCCTGCGCCATTGGGCCCCTGGGCATTACGACCGGGTCCGGTGTTGGTGTTGCCGCGTGGTCCACCGGAGCGGCGGCGGTTGCCGCGCGCACCGCGCTTGGCCGCACCTCCACCCCCCGCGCCGTCGCGTTGGGCGTTTTCGCCGCGTTCTCCAGGAGCGCGGGTTCCGCCCGCCGCCTGCATCAGGCCACGAATATCGGATTCGTCGAGCTCCATCCAGGCACCGCGCTTGAGGCCGCGCGGCAGCATCATGGCGCCGTAGCGGATACGAATCAGGCGGCTCACCGCGTGGCCGACCGACTCCAGCATGCGGCGCACTTCGCGGTTGCGTCCCTCGGAAATCGTCACCCGGTACCAGCAGTTGGAGCCTTCACCGCCACCGTCTTCGATGGAGCCGAACTGCGCCATGCCGTCATCGAGCTGCACGCCGTCGAGCAGCATCTGCTTCTCGTCCTTGGTCAGAGCGCCCAGCACCCGGACCGCGTATTCCCGCTCCAGCCCGAAACGCGGGTGCATCAGGTTGTTGGCCAGTTCGCCGGAACTGGTGAACAGCAGCAAGCCTTCGGTATTCAAGTCCAGACGCCCCACCGACTGCCACTTGCCCTGTTGCAGCTTGGGCAGCTTGCGGAACACGGTTGGACGATTTTGCGGGTCGTCATGGGTCACCACCTCGCCCACGGGCTTGTGGTAGGCAATGACCCGTGCCGGTGGCGGATCAATCCGCACCCGGATGGGCTTGCCGTTGACCTTGATGCTGTCCCCAAACTGGATGCGCTGACCGATGTGAGCCGGCTCGTTATTGACCGAAATACGGCCTTCCAGAATCAGTTGCTCCATCTCCAACCGGGAACCCATGCCGGCTTGGGCCAGCACCTTGTGCAGCTTGGGCGTCTCGGCCATGGGTGCCAGCACGCGCTTGGGCGGTGCCAACTCGGCGACTTCTTCGTCAGCATCAAACTGGCCGGACAGAATGTCGTCAAAACGGGTCGCCGCCGCAGACGGCGCCGCAACCGTGTCGGTCGGCGCTGCGGATTCCACCGGTCCAACCGTGAAAACGGTGGGCACTGGCTCTTCGTCAGGCATGGCAGCGTCCGGAGGATTCGAGGTGCCGTTTTCGTTCATAGTAGGTTTCCATCCAAAGGTGGGGGGGGGTCGGTGTCCGCTGCGGGTTCGGCGTCCGTTGTCAGGGGCATTTCCACTTGCAACTCCGCCGGTTCAGCGTCCAGCGGCATCAGCGACTCAAAGGCCTGCGAGGCCTGTGCTGGCGCATCCAGCATCGGCAATTGATCCAGAGAAGCCAGTCCCAAATCATCGAGAAACTGGCGAGTGGTTGCGTACAGCGCAGGGCGTCCCGGCGCCTCCCGGTGGCCAATGACCTCGACCCAGCCGCGGTCTTCCAGTTGCTTGATCAGCAGTGAGTTGATGGTCACGCCGCGGATGTCTTCCATGTCACCACGGGTCACCGGCTGGCGATACGCAATGATGGCCAGCGTCTCCAGCGTGGCGCGGGTGTATCGCGGTGGCTTTTCTGGGTGCAAGCGATCTAAAAACTCGCGCATTTCAGGGCGGCTCTGAAAACGCCACCCGGTCGCCACCTGGACCAGTTCCACGCCTTTGCCTGCCCAGTCATCGTGCAGCTCTTCGAGCAGGGTTTTGAGCGTGTCAGCGCCCAGCTCGTCAGCAAACAGAGCGCGCATATCGCGCACCGGCATGGGTTGTTGTGTGCAAATCAGCGCGGTCTCTAGAACCCGCTTTGCGTCCGCCAAATTCATAGTCAGGCAAATTCCGGAAATATCGCCCTCACGGCGACTCATCAAGGAGATTTCTTCGGATGTCTTACAGGGTGCAGACCCTGCGGTGGTCCTTGCTCAGTTGGCAAAGCCAGTAGCCTTTCAGGCTTTGCGAGATTGTAGCGCAGGGGCGAACTGGGCCAAGGCCTGCGCCATATCCGCCGGCACCGGGCTGTCGAACTGCAGGGCATCACCGGTAATCGGGTGCACAAAAGCCAGCCGTGTCGCATGCAGCGCCTGGCGCACCAGCCCCAGGCTGGCAGTTCCTCCGTACACCGCGTCAGCCAGCAGCGGATGGCCGATGTGGGCCATGTGCACGCGGATCTGGTGGGTGCGGCCGGTATGCAAAATGCAGCGCACGTAGCAGGTATCGGTGTTGCCCGCCACCCACTCAAAATCGGTCCGCGCCTCTTTGCCCGACTGGCTGGCCAAATCCACCACCGCCATGCGCAAGCGGTTGCGCGGGTCACGGCCGATGGCGGCGTCGACCGTGCGCTTTTGCGGGCCACCCCAGGCACCGTGCGCCAAAGCCAGGTATTGGCGACTTACCTCGCGTGCGGCAATCGCCCGGACCAACGCATCCATCGCCTCGCGGTGTTTGGCAACCACCATCAAACCGCTGGTGTCTTTGTCCAGCCGGTGCACGATGCCGGCGCGCGGCACATTCAGAAAACACGGCGCATGGGCCAGCAGCCCATTAAGCAAGGTGCCGCTCCAGTTTCCGGGCGCGGGATGTACCACCAGACCCGCCGGCTTGTTGACCACCAGCAGGTGCTCGTCCTCAAACGCAACGCCAAACGCCACCGGTTCGGGCTTGAACGCCTGACTTTGCGGCGTGGGTTTGAGTTCCAGAATGAGTACGTCACCGGCCCGGACTTTTTGCGACGGCTTGGTGCAAACCCGCCCATTCAGTTGCACCAGCCCCGATTCGAGCAGTTGCTGCAGGTAATTGCGGGAGAACTCGGTAACGCCGCTGGCCAGCGCCTTGTCGAGGCGCTCGCCATGCTGCTCCGGCGACACTTGCAGCGTGCGGATATCGGACTCGGGCCCCGGCTCTTCGCCCTCGTCCACAACCCCGTCAAAAGGGGTGGCCGATATAATCCCGTCGGTCTGTTTCAAGAAGGTTTCCCACAATGTTGCGAGTCAAATTATCGGTTGTTTATGCCCTGGTGCTGATAACCGTGGCCACGGGTCTGGCGGGCTGCTCGTCCACCCCGACGGACAAAACCGCAACCATGAGCCCGAACGAGCTGTACGCCGACGCCAAGGACGCGGTTTCTTCGGGCCAGTTCGACAAAGCCATCCCGCTGTATGAAAAGCTGGAAGCCCGCGCCGCCGGCACACCCTTGGCGCAACAGGCCCAACTCGACAAGGCATACGCACAGTACCGCAGCTCGGAGCCGGCCCAGGCCATCGCCACGCTGGAGCGCTTCATGAAGCTGCATCCGGCCAGCCCGGCGCTGGACTATGCGCTGTACCTGAAGGGCATCATCAACTTCAACGACGACCTGGGTATGTTCTCGGCCGTGTCGCGGCAGGACCTATCCGAGCGCGACCAGAAAGCATCCAAGGAGGCTTTTGAGTCCTTCAAGGAACTGGTGGCCCGGTTCCCCAAGTCGCGCTACACACCTGACGCCGCACAGCGCATGAACTACATCGTGAGCTCGTTGGCGGAATACGAGGTGCACGTGGCCCGCTATTACTACAAGCGCGGCGCCTATCTGGCCGCTGTAAACCGGGCACAGACTGCGGTGGCGGATTACCGTGACGTTCCCGCGCTGGAAGAAGCCCTGTTCATCATCTACAAATCGTATGACGCGCTGGGCATGGACAAACTGCGCGATGACGCCAAGCGCGTGCTAGAAAGCAGTTACCCGGGCTCGGAATACCTCACCAAGGGTGCTAAGTCGAAGGACGAGCCCTGGTGGAAGGTCTGGTAAGCGCCTCCAGCGCCCGGGCATAGTCCTCGGCGCTTTCCAGTTTGCGCATCGGTGGCAAGGCCGCCAGTAACTGCCGGCCATAGCCCATCTGCCGCAGACGTACATCACACACCACCAACACGCCGCGATCGGATTCACGGCGGATCAGGCGCCCTGCCCCCTGCCGCAAGGCAACCGAGGCATAAGGCAAATGCAAATGCTTGAAGGCATTTTTTCCACGCACCTCCAATGCCCGGCCGCGTGCCTGATGCAACGGGTCATCGGGCGGAGCAAAGGGCAGCTTGTCGATCACCAGCAACTGCAGGGCATCGCCCGGCATGTCTATGCCCTCCCAGAAGGTGGCGGACGCCACCAAAATGGCGCCGCCCTGCGTACGTGCGCCGCTTTGCAGAAAGCGCGCCAGCAATTCGCGCTTGGGACTGGCACCCTGCACCAACAATTCCAGTTCGGTGTTGCCAATCAGCGCGCGGGCCAGGGTCTCGCCAATGGCGCGCATGGCCCGCAGCGTGGTGGTTAGCACCAGCGTGCGCCCACCCAAAACTTTGGCCCCCTGCAACGCCAGCGCAGCCACGGCCTGGCTGTGGCTGGCGTCGCCAGCTTTGGGGAAATCGGTCGGAACGTAAATGGCCGCCTGCTCGGCATAGTCAAATGGACTGGGTACCTTCAGCACCCGGGCACCATTTAGGCCGCAGCTCTCCACCATCCAGCTCAAGTCTTCATCGTGGCCCAAGGTGGCGGAGGTGAAGACCCAGGACTTGCCGTTGCCTGCATTCTCGCCACCCTCGGCGGGCAAAACCCGGCTTTGCATGGCCTGGGAAACATCCAACGGTGACTGCAGCATGCGCACCTGGCGGCCAAGCTCCAGCCAGCGCACCGCATCGTTGGGCAGCGGCTCCATAAAAAGCGTCAGGCGCTCCTGCAAATCGGCCGCACGGTTGCGCAGCACCTGCAGTTCGGGCGCCATCTCGGCCACCAGCGCCAATGCCGTGTCGGCTTGGGTCAGGGCACTTGCGACCTGGCTCAATAGCCCCTGCCAGCGCTCGCCAGTGGCGCTCCAGTCAAGCCGCTCCACACCGTCCCGCTCGGGAAAACGCGAGCGCAAGGCCCAGGCCGCATCCTCCAGCGCCTGGCCCATAGCTGGCCAAGGTGCCAGCCCCCGGGCATGGGTCCGGGTGACCTCTTCCAGATCGTGGGCAAAACTACTGAGCTGGCCTGTGCCCCATTGCCGCCCCAAGAATTGCACGCCAATCTCGTTAAGCTGGTGCGCCTCGTCAAACACCACTGCGTGTACGCTCGGCAGCAACTCGGCAACGCCCGACTCGCGCACATTCAGGTCGGCAAAAAACAGGTGGTGGTTGATCACCACCAAATCAGCCGCCAATGCTTCACGACGCGCCCGGTTCACAAAGCAGGCCGCTGCCTGCGGGCATCGCGCCCCCAGGCAGTTCTCACGGGTGGAGGTAATCAAGGGCACCAAGGGCGATGCGTCATCCAGTCCGTCCACTTCCGCCAGATCACCGGATTGCGTCGCGTGGGCCCAGTTTTCCACGCGTGCCAGGTGCATCAGCGCCGAGCGCTCATCCAAATGCGCATCGTGTCGCGCCGATTCCAACCGGTGCAGGCACAGGTAACTGGCCCGCCCCTTGAGCAGCGCCACCCGCAGTTGCACACCTAGCAACTCGCGCAGCCTTGGAATGTCCCGGCCAAACAACTGGTCCTGCAAGGCCTTTGTGGCGGTGGAAATCAGCACCCGCTGGCCCGACAACAGTGCCGGAACCAGGTAGGCATAGGTCTTGCCGACGCCGGTGCCGGCCTCGACCACCAGCATGCCGCCGTCTTCCAGGGTCTGGGCGACCGCTCCGGTCATTTGCAACTGCCCCTCGCGCGGGCGGTATTCGGGTACCGCTTGGGCTAAGGGGCCATCGGCAGCAAAAACCGCTTGCGCCCTGGGCGACAACGCCATTCAGGCGGGCTCGTCCGGGGACAAATCGGCCTCAACCCGGGCGATTTCATCGCGCAAGGCGAGGCGGCGCTTTTTCAGCCGGCGCATCATCAGCTCATCGATAGGCTGCTTCTCGGCAGCCTGGTCAATCAGTGCGTCCAGGTCGCTGTGCTCGATCCGCAGCGCAATCAGGCGGCGCTGCGGGGAATTCAGGTTGAGAGTCAAAGGGAAATATCGGGTAAGTTGCGGACAGCGGTTGCACTTTGGTCACCCGCTGGCTCGATAATACGGCCAGCAATTAGTTTACCGAGAGAAACGCTTCAAGCGGACGCAACCATGGCGACAAACGGCTATCGACTTACCGCTTCCACTGGCATCCACAAGGGAGATCGCGACTACCAGCAAGACCAACTGGCCCTGCTGAAGCACCCGCGCATGAACGGCTGCATTCTGGCGGTGGTGGCCGACGGTATGGGCGGACGCAGTGGCGGACGGAAAGCCTCGGACCAAGTCATGATGACGGCCAAGCAGGTGTTTGAACGGTATGACCCCGAAACCGAAGACGCCGCCGCCATCCTGAAGCAGATCTTGGACGAAGCGCATCTGGTCATCAAGCTCACGGCCATTTCGTCTGAACAGGAGCCGCACAGCACCATGGCGGCCTTCATCATCAACCCGGGGGGCGACTGCCATTGGGCGCATACCGGCGACTCCCGCATCTACCACTTCCACGGCAACCGCATGGTCAAGAAGACCAAGGATCACTCCTACGTGCAGACGCTGGTGGACAAGGGCGAACTGACCGACGAAGAAGCCTCGGTGCACCCGCAATCGAATATTTTGATGGGCTGCCTGGGTACCGAAAACGACCCGCCTCTGAGCACCCATTTCATTCCCTTGCTGCGCGCGGGCGATACGCTGATGGCCTGCAGCGACGGGGTTTGGCACTACTTCAAGGACCCCGAAATCGGCTCGGTGCTGTCCACGCTGTCGGCGCGCGAGGCTGCGCAGTTTCTGATTGAGAAGGCCCGTTCCCGCGCACGCGGCGGCGGCGACAACCTGTCGATCATCGTCGTCAAGCTGGAACCGCTGGACTAACTCAGGCGCGGCCTGCCCGGCAATTAAGGCGACGCAGGCAGTGGGGCGGAGCTCTTTTCGGGCTTCTTCGCGCTGCGCTGCGCATGTTCCTGTCGCCGTTTTTCGGCCTCGGCCAGCTTGCGCTGGTAGTCCAGCCGGTTTTGCGCCTGCTCTTGCATAGACGGACCTTGCGGCTCTGCTTTGGGCGATGGCAAACGGGGTTCACTGGCTGCAAGCCGCGCGGCGTGCGCCGCCTGCCGCTCTTGCTGCGCTTGCAGGCGCTCCGACGGGCTATTTTCATCGGAGGACTTTGGGGCTTCCCGCCTTTCCTGCGCACGCTGCGCAATGCGCTGCAATTGAAGCGCCGCGCGCTCCTCCCGCTCCCGTTCACGCAGCGCAGCTTCCTCGCGCTTCAATACGGCCATTTGCGCACGGCGACCCGAGCTGACCTGTTTGAGGCAATCGTTGACGGCAAAGCGCTCGGCGCAATGCGCCTCCTGCGCGTTCCAATGCGCTTCGATGCGCTGACGCTCGGCCTCCATGCGTTGGAAAGCGGCCTCATTGTCGGACGGCGCAGGCGGTACTTGCTGCTGCGCCCACACGGTGCAAGCCGCCAGCGCCCAAAGCACCCCTACGCGCCGCATCACGTCAGACCGGTGTCGACCACGCGGCGCTCTTGCGCCAGGTATTCCTTGGACTGCATTTCGTTGAGTCGCGAAACCGTGCGGGGAAATTCGTGCGCCATAGGGCCTTCGGTGTACAGCTCTTCGGGTGTCACCTCGGCCGACAGCACCAACTTGACCCGACGGTCATACAGCACATCGACCAGCCAGGTGAAGCGCCGCGCCTCGGAGGCCAGTCGCACCGACATGCGCGGTACATCGCTCAGGAACACCGTGTGAAAGGTAGAAGCAATCTCCAGGTAATCGTTCTGTGAACGCGGACCGCCACACAGGGTCTTGAAGTTGAACCAGACGATGCCACCGGCCTTGCGCCAGGCGCGAATCTGGCGCGACTCAATGTGCAGCACCGGGTCTTCGTCCTGCTGCTCGGCCAGCGCGTTAAAGGCCTGCATCATTTCGGCGTCGGACTCAGAGCCGAGCGGCATGTGGTACAGCTTGACGGCCTCCAGTGTGCGGCGCCGGTAATCGGTTCCGTTGTCCACGCTCAGCACTTCCATGCGGCTATTCAGCAAGGCGATGGCCGGCAATATGCGGTCGCGGTGCAGCCCGCCGGGGTACAAATCGTCGGGCTTGAAGTTGGAGGTGGTGACAAAGCCGACACCGTTCTCGAACAGGGCCGAGAGCAGGCGGTGCAGGATCATGGCGTCGGTAATGTCCGCCACATGGAACTCGTCAAAACAGACCAGCTTGTAGCGCAAAGCCATACGCCGGGCCAGTTCGTCCAGCGGGTTCACCGTGCCCTGCAGATCAGCCAGTTCGCGGTGCACTTCGCGCATGAACTCATGAAAGTGCAGGCGCGTTTTGCGCTTCAATGGAACCGCATTAAAAAAGCAGTCCATCAAAAAGCTTTTGCCCCGGCCCACGCCGCCGTGCATGTACACGCCGCGCGGAATCGGAGGCCGGTTAATCAGCTTTTTGAGGGAGTTGGAGCGTTTGTCCTTGTAGGCCGCCCACTCCTTGGCACAGCGCTCCAAAGCCTCCACGGCGCGCAATTGCGCCGGGTCGGCTTTGAACCCACGGGCGACCAGTTCCGCTTCGTAGGTTTTTTTGACGCTGTTTGGCAAGGCTTAGAAGTTCAGCGTGCGCTTGTCCACCGCCAGTGCAGCTTCCTTGGTCGCTTCGGACAAGGAGGGGTGCGCGTGGCAGATGCGGGCGATGTCTTCGGCGCTGGCCTTGAATTCCATGGCGACTACGGCTTCAGAAATCAGCTCGGAAGCCATCGGGCCTACGATGTGCACGCCCAGGATTTCGTCGGTTGTGGCATCGGCCAGGAACTTCACCATGCCGGTGGTGTCACCCAGGGCACGTGCGCGGCCATTGGCCAGGAACGGGAAGGTGCCGGCCTTGTACGCCACGCCGTCCGCCTTGAGCTGCTGCTCGGTGCGGCCGACCCAAGCGATCTCGGGGCTGGTGTAAATCACCCAGGGAATGGTGTTGAAGTTGACGTGACCATGTTGGCCGGCAATACGCTCGGCCACGGCAACGCCCTCTTCTTCTGCCTTGTGCGCCAGCATCGGGCCACGCACCACGTCACCCACAGCCCACACGCCGGGGACGTTGGTCTTGCAGTCGCCGTCGACCACAATCGCGCCGCGCTCGTCCAGCGCCAGGCCAATGGCTTCGGCATTCAGACCGATGGTGTTGGGCACGCGGCCGATGGACACGATCAGCTTGTCGGCATCCAGCGTCTGGGCTTCGCCCTTGGCGTTGGTGTAGGCGATGGACACGCCCTTCTTGCCGTTCTTGATGTCGCCGACCTTCACGCCGAGCTCAATCTTCAGGCCTTGTTTGTCGAAAGCCTTCTTGGCTTCCTTGGCGATCTGTTCGTCCACCGCGCCCAGGAAAGTCGGCAGACCTTCCAGGATGGTGACTTCAGAGCCCAGACGGCGCCAGACGGAGCCCATTTCCAGGCCGATCACGCCGGAACCAATCAGGGCCAGCTTCTTGGGCACTGCACCGACGCGCAGGGCGCCGTCGTTGGACAGGATGTTTTCTTCGTCAAACGGCGTGCCGGGCAGCGCACGGGCGTTGGAGCCAGTGGCGATGATGACTTGCTTGGCCGAGATGGTCTCTTCGGTCTTGCCGGCCACCTTGACTTCGACCACGCCATCGGCAGCCTTCACAAAGGAGCCGCGACCGTGGAAGAACGTGACCTTGTTTTTCTTGAACAAATACAAGATGCCGTCGTTGTTTTGCTTCACGACGTTGTCCTTGCGGGCAATCATCTTGGTCACGTCCATCTTCACGTCCTTGGCGGTGATGCCGTGGTCCGCAAAGTGGTGGTTGGCGTGCTCAAAGTGCTCGCTGGACTGCAGCAACGCCTTGGAGGGAATGCAACCCACGTTGGTGCATGTGCCGCCTGGTGCAGGGCCGCCAGCAGCGTTCTTCCACTCGTCGATACAAGCGACCTGAAAACCGAGTTGTGCAGCGCGAATGGCTGCGATGTATCCGCCGGGTCCGCCGCCGATTACGACGACATCAAATTGTTTGCTCATGTTTTACTTTCTTCTCGTTCCAGTACAAAAGCAGGCAAGAAGTGCCTGCAACCAGAAACACCGCGGAACCGGCTCTGCCGGTCCGCTGGTGTTGCCCCTGCAAGGGGGTGGCGTAGCGACACGAAGTGCGCGCAGCCTGGGGTGTGCCTAATCAGAGGTCAAACAGCAGACGTGTCGGATCTTCCAGCGCTTCCTTCATGGCGACCAGGCCCAGCACGGCTTCGCGGCCGTCGATGATGCGGTGGTCGTACGACATGGCGAAGTAGTTCATCGGGCGAACCACCACCTGGCCGTTTTCAACCATGGCGCGGTCCTTGGTGGCGTGCACGCCCAGGATGGCCGACTGGGGCGGGTTGATGATGGGGGTAGACATCATGGAGCCGAAGGTACCGCCATTGGAGATGGAGAAGGTACCGCCGGTCATTTCTTCCAGACCCAGCTTGCCGTCAGCAGCCTTCTTGCCGAATTCAGCGATCTTCTTCTCGATTTCCGCAAAGCTCATCTGGTCGGCATTGCGCAGAATCGGCACCACCAGGCCACGGGGCGAGCCCACTGCGATACCGATGTCAAAGTAACCGTGGTAAACGATGTCGTTGCCGTCCACGGAAGCATTCAGCACCGGGAACTTCTTCAGGGCATGCACAGCGGCCTTGACGAAGAAGCTCATGAAGCCCAGCTTGACGCCGTGGGTCTTCTCGAACTTCTCCTGGTGCACCTTGCGCAGGGCCATGACGGGAGCCATGTTGATTTCGTTGAAGGTGGTCAGGATGGCGTTGGTGGACTGCGATTGCAGCAGACGCTCGGCCACGCGGGCGCGCAGGCGGGTCATGGGCACGCGCTGCTCAGGGCGGTCGCCCAGGCTAACCGGAGCGGCCGGGGCCGACACGGCCTGCAGTGCCTTGGTGGGCACGCCGGTGGGGATCACGGCAGCAGTGGACTGCACGCCACCAGCCACAGCGGCCAGTACGTCACCCTTGGTCACGCGGCCGTCTTTGCCGGAGCCGCCCACCGAGCCAGCGGCCAGGTTGTTGTCGGCCATCAGCTTGGCAGCAGCGGGCATCGCCACGCCAGCCTTGCTAGCGGAAGCCGGAGCGGCAGCGGGTGCTGCAGCAGCGGCGGGGGCAGCAGCGGCAGCCGGTGCGGCTGCGGGAGCAGCAGCGCCCACCTTGCCGTCGGTGTCGATGCGGGCGATCAGTTGATCAGCCGCCACAGTGGCGCCATCGCCTTGCACGATTTCAGCCAGCACACCAGCGGAGGGCGCGGGCACTTCCATCACAACCTTGTCGGTTTCGATTTCGATCAGGGTTTCATCGGCAGCGACCAGGTCGCCGACTTTTTTCTTCCACTGCAAGAGCGTGGCTTCCGCCACGGATTCGGACAGTTGGGGAACTTTGACTTCTACGATTGCCATATCAATTCTTTCAGTGGTTATTTGGTGAGTACAAAGCCCTTGAGCTTGGCGAATGCGCCTTCAACCAGCGCCTTTTGTTGTTCCTGATGCAGGTGCGAATAGCCCACTGCCGGCGATGCGGAGGCCGCGCGACCGGAGTAACCCAGACGCTGACCTTCGGACATGTTTTCGTGCAGGTAGTGCTGCACAAAGAACCAGGCACCCTGGTTTTGCGGTTCATCCTGGCACCAGACCACCTCGGCGAGGTTGGGGTACTTTTTCAGTTCGGTCGAGAAGGCCTTGTGCGGGAACGGATAGAGCTGTTCCACACGCACGATGGCGACATCGTCGTGGCCCTTCTCGGCGCGCTTCTTGACCAGGTCGTAGTACACCTTGCCGGAGCAGGCAACCAGACGCTTGATCTTGTCGGCCTTGACTTCCTTCTGTTCCGGAATGATGGTCTGGAAACCACCCTTGGTGAAGTCGGACAGGGGCGATGTAGCGTCCTTGTTACGCAGCAGCGACTTGGGCGTCATGATGACCAGCGGCTTGCGCAGGTTGCGCACCATCTGGCGACGCAATACGTGGAAGATCTGGGCGGCCGTAGTCGGCTGCACGATCTGCATATTGGTGTCAGCGGCCAACTGCATGAAACGCTCCAGACGCGCCGAGCTGTGCTCAGGGCCCTGGCCTTCGTAGCCGTGCGGCAGCATCAGGGTGATGCCGTTCACGCGGCCCCACTTCACTTCGCCGGAGGCGATGAACTGGTCGATCACCACCTGGGCGCCGTTGGCGAAGTCGCCGAACTGGGCTTCCCAGATCACCAGGGTGTTGGGATCGTTGGAGGCGTAACCGTACTCATAGGCCAGCACAGCCTCTTCGGACAGGATGGAGTCGATGACCACAAACGGAGCCTGGTTGTCGGCTACCTTTTGCAGCGGCACGTAGGTACCGGTATCCCACTTTTCGCGGTTCTGATCGTGAATGACGGCGTGGCGGTGGGTAAAGGTACCGCGTCCGCAGTCTTCACCCGACAGACGCACCGGGAATCCGCTGGCCACCAGCGAGGCAAAGGCCATGTGCTCGCCCATGCCCCAGTCCACGTTCACTTCGCCGCGGCCCATGGCTGCACGGTTGGCGTACAAGTCCTTGACCAGCTTGTGCGGGGCAACGCTTTCTGGAATGGTCGTGATCTTCTCGGCCAGACGCTTCCACTCGGAAACGGGAATGGCGGTGTCACCCACATCAGTCCATTTTTTGCCCAGGAAGGGGCTCCAGTCGACAGCAAACTTGCTCTTGAAGTTGGTCAGCACCGGATCGGTGGTGTGCTTACCAGCGTCCATCGCGGCGCGGTAGGCCTTGACCATGTCGTCGCCCAGCGTTTCGCCCAGACCCAGCGCGGTCAGGCGGTCGGCAAACAGCTTGCGGGTGCCGGGGTGCTGTGCAATTTTCTTGTACATCAGCGGCTGGGTCAAAGCGGGTGTGTCCTGCTCGTTGTGGCCCAACTTACGGAAGCAGACCACGTCCAGCACCACATCCTTCTGGAAGGTCATGCGGTATTCGAGCGCGAGCTGGGTAGCCAGCACCACGGTCTCGGGATCATCCGCGTTGACGTGCAACACAGGCGCTTCCACCATCTTGACGATGTCGGTGCAATACACGCTGGAGCGCATGTCGCGCGGGTCAGAGGTGGTGAAACCGATCTGGTTGTTGATGATGATGTGCACCGTTCCGCCGGTGGTGTAACCACGGGTTTGGGCCAGTGCCAGGGTTTCCTGATTCACGCCTTGGCCGCCGAAAGCGGAGTCACCGTGCACCAGAACGGGCAGCACTTGCGCGCCAACCGGATCGCCACGGCGGTCCATACGGGCGCGCACAGAGCCTTCCACCACGGGGTTCACGATTTCCAGGTGCGACGGGTTGAACGCCAAGCTCAAGTGCACCGGACCGCCAGGGGTGGACACATCCGAGCTAAAGCCCTGGTGGTACTTCACGTCACCTGCGGGCAGGTCTTCGGGAGCGGTGTGGTCAAACTCAGCGAACAGATCAGCGGGCAACTTGCCCATGGTGTTCACCAGCACGTTCAGACGGCCGCGGTGGGCCATACCGATTACCACTTCCTGCACGCCCTTGGCGCCAGCGGATTGGATCAGTTCGTCCATGGCAGCGATGAAGGTTTCGCCCCCTTCGAGGGAGAAGCGCTTCTGGCCCACATACTTGGTGTGCAGGAAACGCTCAAGGCCTTCGGCCGCAGTCAGGCGTTCCAGAATGCTTTTCTTCTTTTCAGCCGTGAAGTTGGGCTTGCTGCGAATGCTTTCCAGCTTTTGTTGCCACCAGCGCTTTTCGGTCTGGTCGGTGGTGTACATGTATTCGGCGCCCAGCGTGCCGCAATAGGTTTCGCGCAGCGCATTCATCAGCTCGCGCAAGGACATGCTGTTCTTGCCGAAGAAGGTGTTGCTGGTGTCGAAAACGGTTTCCTGGTCGGCGTCGGTAAAACCGTAGAAGCTCGGGTCCAGATCGGGGATGGCGGGACGCTCGGTGCGCTTCAGCGGGTCGAGGTCGGCCCAGCGCTGGCCCACATTGCGGTAGGCGGCAATCAACTGTTGCGCGGCGGTGCGCTTGCGGCCCATTTCGGCATCGGCACTGGCCATCACGACCTTGGTACCGCCCGCCTTGGCGCGCTCTGCGAACGCGTTGATCACGGGCATGTGTGGCACGTCTTTTGCATTCGTGCCATCAACTGCGGGAACATGGCTCAAGGCATCGAAATACTCGCGCCAGGAATCGGGAACGCTACCGGGGTTGGCCAGGTAGTTCTCATACATCTCTTCGACGTACGGGGCGTTACCACCAAACAGGTAGGTGTTATTTTGGTACGTCTTGAAGATAGACGACGCGGAATCACTCATATTGCGCTGACCTCCGTTCCCCTTGGGGGAACATTAGCTGGTTAAAGCTGGTTGATTAACCTTCCGCGACACGGCTGAACCGATTGGCGGATGCGACTGTGGCATGGGAAGGACCTTCGTTGCGGGGTGCATTGTGCCACCGATTTTCAGACTCGGTGGCAGCGCTGCATTCTTGGTTTGTGGCCTGACAATTAGCTGACCACGAGATCCTTAATCTGTTGCAAAGCACCCGGATCTTCCATAGTGGTCAGGTCGCCCGGATCACGGCCTTCGCAGACCGCTTGAATCGCGCGGCGCAGCAACTTGCCGCTGCGGGTCTTGGGCAGCACGTTGACAAAACGCACCCGCGCGGGGCGTGCCACTGCACCCAATTGGTCATCCACCACTTTCATGATGGCGCTTTCGAGCTTCTTGGCATCGTCGTTGGTGGCAGCCTGGCTGGGGTCTTTCAAGACCACAAATGCCACGGCCACCTGGCCCTTGAGCTGGTCAGCCACACCGACCACCGCCACTTCGGCCACGTTGGAATGGCTGCTGATGCTTTCTTCAATTTCGCGGGTGCCCAGGCGGTGGCCGGCCACGTTGATCACGTCGTCGGTACGACCCAGGATGAAGAAGTAACCGTCTTCGTCCTTCACGCCCCAGTCGAAGGTGCTGTACATCACGCGGTTGTGAATGCTGGACCAGTAGGTTTTGACAAAACGCTCGTCATCGCCCCAGATGGTCTGCAGGCAGCCGGGTGGCAGCGGGCCTTCCACGGCGATCACGCCCTTCTTGTTGGCTTCGTTGATTTCTTCGCCGGTGGTTTCGTCAATCAGGCGCACGTCGTAGCCGTATACCGCCTTGCCGGGCGAGCCGAACTTGGTGGGGGCCTTTTCGACGCCGTTGCAGATCGCCATGATCGGCCAGCCGGTTTCGGTCTGCCAGTAGTTGTCGATGATGGGCTTGTTGATGGCGCCCGCAATCCAGGTTGCGGTTGGCTCATCCAAGGGCTCACCGGCCAGGAACAGCGCCTTCAGGCTCGACAGGTCGTATTTGGTGAGGTAGGACTCGTCCTGCTTCTTCAACACACGGGCGGCGGTGGGCGCGCTGAACATGACGCTGACGTTGTACTTCTCGACCAGCTTCCACCAGATGCCGGCGTCCGGACGGATCGGCAGGCCTTCGTACATGATGGTCGCCATGCCTGCAATCAGCGGGCCGTAGATGATGTAGCTGTGGCCCACCACCCAACCGATGTCGGACGTAGAGAAATACGTCTCGCCGGGGTTGCCCATGTAAATGTGCTTCATCGAAGCGGCCAGCGCCACGGCGTAGCCGGCGGTGTCCCGTTGCACGCCCTTGGGCTTGCCGGTGGTACCGCTGGTGTAAAGGATGTAGCTGGGGTGATCGGAGTCGACCCACTCGCACGGCACTTGCACATTCAGGTTGGCTTCGCGCAAAGCAGCGTAGTCTTCGTCACGGCCGGCCACCTTGGGGAATTCGGCCAGGCCACGGTTCACCATCAGCACCTTGGCAGGCTTGTGGGCGCTCAGGGCAACCGCTTCGTCCAGCAGGTGCTTGTAAGGAACGACCTTGCCGCCACGCATGCCAGCGTCGGCGCTGATGATCGCAACCGGCTTGGCATCTTCAATGCGGCTGGCCAGGCTGTGGCTGGCGAAACCGCCGAACACCACCGAGTGAATGGCACCAATGCGCGCGCACGCCAGCATGGCAAAGCAGGCTTCGGCAATCATGGGCATGTAAATCAGGACGCGATCGCCCTTGCCTACACCCAGGCTCTTCAAAATCGCGGCCATGCGCTGCACTTCGGCGTGCAATTCGCGGAAGCTGTAGGCCTTTTCAATATCGGTTTCGGTCGAAACAAAAATCAGCGCATTCTGATCGGGGCGGGTTGCCAGATGGCGGTCCACCGCGTTGTGGCACAGGTTGGTCTTGCCACCCGCAAACCACTTGGCAAAGGGGGGACGGCTGTAATCGCAGACCTGATCGAAGGGCTTTTGCCAGTCAATCAGTTGCGCCTGTTCGGTCCAGAATCCGTCGCGGTCGGCAATGGAACGGCGATGAAAGTCTGCGTAGGAAGTCATTGTGCGGGTCTCCGATACCTTGTTGTGGGGCCAAAACTGAATTCATAATTATGAGTAATCAACTTGCGGCAAGCTGACTTTGACGGCCCTTCCACCCCACTTATTCCGCACAGTCTCCGAGCCATCGGCACCCGGCTCGCAGACACCCAAGCGCTATTTGATAAAGCCCTGCACCGTCTTGAAGGCCGGATGTTCCGCGCTGCGCAGCCACTCAAACGCCACCATTTCGGTGGTCACCAACTCCACACCGGCGCCGGCCAGTCGGTCGAAGGCCGCATCGCGGTTGCGCTCGGTACGGGAACTGCAGGCGTCGGTCACCACCCACACGTCAAACTCATCCTCCAGAAGGTCGAGCGCGGTTTGCAGCAGGCAAACATGTGCCTCGCAGCCCGCCAACACAATCGTGTCACGCTCGCTGCCAGCGGCAGGTTTCTGCAAATGCTTGGGCAAACTGCGGGCATTGCCTTGCACCGGTTTGGCGGGGGGACGCAGCATCTCGCCCAAGCCCTCTTCCACCGCGCTGAACTGCATCTTGGCAAGCGACTTTGCGCGGGCCGACTGCAAAGCGGCCAGCAACGCCGGCTCGGTGGCGCCAAGCTTGGAGGGGTTCTGTTCGGTGTAAAACGCCGGCACTTGCAGCGCGGCAGCCATTTGCGCCAGCCGCACGGCATTGCGCGTGACCGCTTCAGGCTCATGCATGGCGCCCATCAGGCGGGTTTGGTAATCAATCAGAACCAGTTGCGAAGATTCAAGTTCGAGCAGCATATTTCCCTTCCAGCGAATGTCCGAAAGCATAACCACTCCCCGCCCCAGGCAGGCACCGCCATGCGCTATTGGCTGGCCGGCGCTTGCATCTCTTTACATTTCACGATGCAACAAATTAAATATATTCAATAATTTCAATAGGTTACGAAACTTTATTAATGTGTTTTGTGGTTTGACTTGGTGCCCTTGTGCAGGTATGCTCCGCCGATGCGTTTTTTGACAGTGTTGGCCTTGCTTGGGTCACTCTTTTTCTCCACAGTGTCCTATGCCGGCCCCACCGATTCGTCGGAGGACGTGAGCCGCTTGCTGCCCGACATGGGCTTGCTAACCGACATCAAGCTGCTAGACCGGATTGGCGAAGTCGGCACCCAGGTGGAAGCCACTGCATCCCAGTTGGTCGTCGGAGCCTTGGGGTTTCTGGGCGTGCCCTACCGCCGTGGCGGCAGCAGCGCTGAAACCGGCTTTGACTGCAGCGGCCTTGTCCGCGCGATTTACCAACAGACGGCTGGGCTGCTCCTGCCGCGCAAGGCTTCAGAGCAAGCCGCCGCGACCGAAAAAATTGACAAAAACGAATTGAAACCAGGTGATCTGGTGTTCTTCAACACCATGCGCCGCGCCTTCAGCCATGTCGGCATTTATGTCGGCAACGGCAAGTTCATCCACGCACCCAAACCGGGAAGCGAGGTTCGCGTGGAAGACATGGGCGCCTCGTATTGGGTCAAGCGCTTTGATGGTGCGCGCCGGGTGCAAACCGACGCCAACGCGCAGCCGCAATAAGATCCCATCTACCGCATGGCATTTTCCGCTTTGGCCTTGTCGCCAGCCCTGCTCCGCGCGCTGGAGCGCCAGGGGCTGACCCAGCCCACCCCCGTTCAATCGCAAGCCATTCCGGCCATTCTTGCAGGGCGCGACGTACTAGCCTGCGCCCAAACTGGCTCTGGTAAGACCCTGGCGTTTGGCTTGCCGCTGCTGCAAGGTCTGGCACAGCAAGCAAGGCCCCATCCCCGAGCCGTTCGCGGCCTGATTCTGGTTCCCACCCGCGAACTCGCGGTGCAAGTGGGCGATGCCCTGCGCGCGCTGGCCAACCAATTGCCCGAGTCCATCAAGGTCAGCGTGGTGTTTGGCGGCGTCTCGATCAACCCGCAGATGCTGGCCATGCGCGGCGGCACCTATGTGGTGGTTGCCACGCCGGGGCGCCTGCTGGATTTAGTGAAACACAACGCGCTGCACCTCTCTAGCGTGCAAACACTGGTGCTGGACGAAGCCGACCGCCTGCTCGATATGGGCTTTGCCGACGAGCTGCAACACATCCTCCGCCTGCTACCCGCGCAGCGGCAAAACCTGTTTTTCTCGGCCACCTTTGCCGCCCCCGTCGACGCGCTAGCCCAGAGCCTTTTGCGCGACCCGCAGCGCATCGAGATTCCGACCTCGCCGCAAACTGCACCCGACATCACCCAACGCGCCATCCACGTCGATGCGCCACGCCGCACCCAGTTGCTGCGCCACCTGATCACCACCCAGCACTGGAAGCGGGTACTGGTTTTTGTGGCGACCAAGCATGCCGCTGAAATCGTGGCCGACAAGCTGCGCAAGGCGCGCATCTACGCAGAACCTTTTCACGGCGAACTCAGCCAGGGCAAACGCAGCCAGGTGCTGTCGGACTTCAAAGCCTCCCGCCTCAAGGTGGTGATTGCCACCGACATGGCCTCGCGCGGTCTGGACATTGCCGAGCTGCCGGTCGTGGTGAACTACGACCTGCCCCGCTCGGCGGACGACTACACACACCGCATCGGCCGCACCGGCCGCGCCGGCGAGTCCGGTCTGGCGGTGAGCTTGGTCAGCCACTCCACCGAGGCGCACTTCCGCTTGATTGAAAAGCGCCACGGATTGCAAGTGCCACTGGAAACCATTGAAGGTTTTGAGCCACAGCCGCCCGAGCCAAGCGACCTGGCGCCAGGCACCACGCCAGCCGCATCGCCGTCCAATGGCGGCATCAAGGGCAAACGCCCCAGCAAGAAAGACAAGCTGCGCGCGCTCCTCGCCAATCCGCAGCACTAAAGGAAGGCGGCACCCACCGCCGTACCGAGGGTTCCGATGCAGCCCAATTTGCGCCTCAACACCTCCAGACTGACGCTGCGCCCCGTATCCCCCGCTGACCGCTCCGATCTGATTGCACTGGAAGCGGACCCCCTGGTGATGCGTTTTCTCAATGGCGGACAGCCCGTTCCTGAGGTTGGTCTTCCCGATGCCGATTTTCTGACCCCTCGCGGTGCAGAGCCCGAGGTCCTGGCCGCCCACAGCCGGACAAGTGGAGCCTTCATCGGCTGGTTTGCGCTGTTTGACGATGGCGTGGTCGATGCGCTACGAACGGCAGAGATCGGATACCGCTTGTCCCGTGCGGCATGGGGAAACGGTTATGCCACCGAAGGGGTTCGTGCCCTGATCAAAGCGGCTTTTGGTCCTTTGGGCTTTGACCGGGTGCGCGCTGAAACAATGGCGGTCAATCTAGCTTCTCGCCGTGTATTGGAAAAGGCGGGCCTTCAAGCCTTCGAGACGACTTTTCCAATCCGTTCCTTTGCTATTCCCGGCGCCGAACAGGGCGAAGTCATCTACGAAATTCGCAAGTTGCCATAAAAAAAGCCGCGCAGCCCTTTCGGAATCTGCGCGGCCTGCTGCTGAACCGTGAAGGTTCAGCGGCTTATCACCGTCAATTACTTGCGTGCCGGCGGTACATCGGTACAGGACCCGTGCGCCACTTCCGCCGCCATGCCGATGCTTTCACCCAGCGTGGGGTGCGGGTGGATGGTCTTGCCGATATCCACTGCGTCCGCGCCCATCTCGATGGCCAATGCCACTTCACCGATCATGTCACCCGCGTGGGTGCCGACCATGCCGCCGCCCAGGATCTTGCCATGGCCGTGCGCTTCAGGACTGTCATCAAACAGCAGTTTGGTGACGCCCTCGTCGCGGCCATTGGCAATGGCGCGGCCGGAAGCCGTCCAGGGGAACAGGCCCTTCTTGACCTTGATGCCCTGCGCCTTGGCCTGGTCTTCGGTGAGACCGACCCAAGCCACTTCGGGGTCGGTGTAGGCCACGCTCGGAATCACGCGGGCGTTGAAAGCGGCGGATGCCAGTTCCTTGTTGCCCTGCAGTTCACCGGCAATCACCTCAGCCGCCACGTGCGCCTCATGCACCGCCTTGTGCGCCAGCATGGGCTGGCCCACGATGTCGCCAATGGCAAAGATGTGCGGCACGTTGGTGCGCATCTGGATGTCGACGTTAATGAAGCCACGGTCGGTCACTGACACGCCGGCCTTGTCGGCGGCGATCTTCTTGCCGTTGGGCGTGCGGCCCACGGCTTGCAGGACCAGGTCGTAGACCTGCGGTGCGGGAACCGTAACGCCATCTTCTGCCGGCGCAAACGTGACTTCAATGCCTTCGGGCAAGGCGCGTGCGGAGACGGTCTTGGTCTTGAGCATGATGTTGTCAAAACGCTTGGCGTTCATCTTCTGCCAGATCTTGACCAGATCGCGGTCGGCGCCTTGCATCAAGCCGTCCAGCATTTCCACCACGTCCAGGCGTGCACCCAGCGTGCTGTAAACCGTGCCCATTTCCAGGCCGATAATGCCGCCGCCCAGAATCAGCATGCGCTTGGGCACCTCTTTCAGCGCCAGGGCGCCGGTGCTGTCCACCACGCGCGGATCTTCGGGCATGAAGGGCAGGCGCACCGCTTGGGAACCGGCCGCAATGATGGCGCGCTTGAAGGCAATGACCTTCTTGGTGCCGGTCTTTTCCTGCGCCGTGCCATTGGTTTCTTCTACTTCGAGGTGGTTGGCTCCTACGAAAGCGCCGTAACCCCGCACGGTGGTGACCTTGCGCATCTTGGCCATGGCAGCCAGACCGCCGGTCAGCTTGCCGATGACCTTTTCCTTGTGGCCGCGCAGCTTGTCGATGTTGACCACGGGGGCACCGAACTCCACGCCCAGGTCACCCAGGTGGCTGACTTCGTCCATGACGGCGGCCACGTGCAAGAGCGCCTTGGACGGTATGCAACCCACGTTCAGGCAGACGCCGCCGAGGGTGGCGTAGCGCTCAACAATCACCACCTTGAGGCCCAGGTCGGCCGCGCGGAATGCTGCCGAATAGCCGCCGGGGCCACCGCCGAGCACCAGCACGTCGCACTCCAGATCGGCACTGCCGCCGAAACTGGATGCGGTGGGTGCCGGAACGGCGGGAGCCGCCGGTGTGGCCGGGGTAGCTGCCGCAACTGGAGCCGCAACGGGTGCAGGTGCCGCAGCGCCGCCCTCGCCTTCGAGCACCAGCACCAATGTTCCTTGCTTGACCTTGTCGCCCAGCTTGACCTTGAGTTCCTTCACCACGCCGCCGTGGCTGGAAGGAATTTCCATGGAGGCTTTGTCGCTCTCCACAGTGATCAGGCTTTGCTCGGGTTTGACCGTGTCGCCCACTTTGACGAGCAACTCAATCACCGCCACTTCGTCGAAGTCACCAATATCGGGAACCAGAATGTCTATGTTTGCCATCTTGGTTCCTTAAAGCATGATGCGACGGAAGTCGCCGAGGATTTGGCTCAGGTACACGTTGAAGCGTGCAGCGGCGGCACCGTCGATCACGCGGTGATCCCAGGTCAGCGACAGCGGCAGCATCAGGCGCGGCTGGAAGGCCTTGCCGTCCCACTTGGGTTCGATCTGGCTCTTGCAAACGCCCAGAATGGCCACCTCGGGCGCATTGATGATGGGCGTGAAGTAACGGCCACCGATGCCGCCCAAAGACGAGATGGTGAACGTCGCACCGCTCATTTCGGCCGGGCTCAACTTGCCGTCACGGGCCTTCTTGGCCAGCTCACCCATTTCCAGGCTGATCTGGAAGATGCCCTTCTTGTCGGCATCCTTGATCACGGGAACCACCAGGCCGTTGGGCGTGTCGGCGGCAAAGCCGATGTGCCAGTACTGCTTGTAGACCAGTGCGTCGCCGTCCAGCGAGCTGTTGAACTCAGGGAACTTCTTGAGCGCGGCCACGCAGGCCTTGATCAGGAAGGCCAACATGGTCACCTTCGCCGCAGTCGGATTCTTCTCGTTTTCCTTGTTGGTGGAAACGCGGAAGGCCTCCAAATCGGTGATGTCGGCATCGTCGTGGTTGGTGACGGCCGGAATCATGATGGCGTTGCGCAGCAGATTTGCGCCGCTGATCTTCTTGATGCGGGAGAGGTCCTTGCGTTCGATCGGGCCAAACTTGGCGAAGTCCACCTTCGGCCACGGGATCAGACCCAGCGCGGCACCGTCGCCGCTGCCGCTGGATTTGTTTTGCGCAGCCGCAGCGAGCGTTTGCACCGCGCCGCTCATCACGGAACGCGTAAAGCCCTGAATGTCGGTTTCGGTAATCCGTCCCTTGGGGCCGGTGCCTTTGACTTCCGCCAGCGGCACGCCGAGTTCGCGGGCGAACTTGCGCACGGAAGGCGATGCATGCGGCAGACCTACCGGCGCTGCGCCAGGCGCGTGGGCCGGAACGGCAGCAGCGGGAGCAGCAGCCTGGGCTGCCGGGGCGGCGGCAGGTGCCGACGCCGCCGCAGCGGGTGCAGCAGCAGGAGCTGCGGTGGGAGCAGCCGCGCCCACGCCTTCCAGCATCGCCACCAGATCACCGATGTTGACCTTGTCGCCGAGCTTGACTTTGAGTTCTTTCAGCACGCCGGCGGCGCTGGACGGGATTTCCATGGAAGCCTTGTCCGACTCCACGGTAATCAGGCCCTGCTCCAGCTTGATGCTGTCGCCGACCTTGGCCAGGATTTCGATCACAGCCACATCCTTGAAATCGCCAATGTCGGGAACACGGACTTCTACCGGGCCCACGGCAGCAGGTGCTGCGGCAACCGGAGCAACTGCGGGGGCTGCGGCCGGTGCTGCAGCGGGTGCTTCGACCGCGCCAGTGGCTTCAAGCATCAAGACTACGGAACCTTCCTTGACCTTGCCGCCCAGGGCGACCTTGATCTCTTTGACCACGCCAGCGTGGCTGGAGGGGATTTCCATGGAGGCTTTGTCGGACTCCACGGTGATCAGGCTTTGTTCGGCCTTCACCGTGTCGCCCACCTTGACCATGACTTCAATCACCGCGACTTCATCGAAATCGCCAATGTCGGGAACTTTTACTTCAACGAGTGCCATCTTGTTTTTCTCCGACTCTTAGGCGTACAGCGGGTTGATCTTGTCGGCGTTGATGCCGTACTTGGTGATGGCTTCGGCCACCTTGGCTGCGGGCAGCGCACCGTCTTCGGCCAGCGCCTTGAGCGCGGCCACCACAATGTAGTGGCGGTTGACTTCAAAGTGCTCACGCAGTTTGCTGCGGAAGTCGCTGCGACCAAAGCCGTCGGTGCCCAGCACCTTGTAGTTGCGGCCCTTGGGCACGAACGGACGGATCTGCTCGGCATATGCCTTCATATAGTCGGTCGAGGCAATCACCGGACCGGCGCTGCTGCTGAGTTGCTGGCCGACGAAGGACACACGCGGTGTCTCCAGCGGGTGCAGCAGGTTCCAGCGGTCAGCATCCTGACCATCACGGGTCAGCTCGTTGAAGCTCGGGCAGCTCCACACATCCGCCTGAATGCCCCAGTCGGTAGCCAGCAAGGCCTGGGCCGCGATCGACTCGCGCAGGATGGTGCCGGAGCCCAGCAGTTGCACGCGGTTCTTGCCGGGTCCGGAGGAGCCTTTGTCAGACTCAGCGCCGGGCTTGCACAAATACATGCCCTTGATGATTTGCTCTTCGGTTCCAGCCTTCAGGCCGGGCATGGCGTAGTTTTCGTTCAGCAGCGTCAGGTAGTAGAAGACGTTGTCTTGCTTCTCGACCATGCGCTTCAGGCCGTGGTGCAGGATCACGCCCACTTCGTGCGCGAAGGTCGGGTCATAAGAGATGCAGTTCGGAATAGTGCCAGCCATGATGTGGCTGTGGCCATCTTCGTGCTGCAGGCCTTCGCCGTTCAGCGTGGTACGACCGGAGGTGCCACCCAGCAGGAAGCCGCGTGCCTGCATGTCACCCGCAGCCCAAGCCAAGTCGCCAATGCGCTGGAAGCCGAACATCGAGTAGTACACATAGAACGGCACCATGATGCGGTTGCTGGTGGAGTAGCTGGTGGCGGCAGCAATCCAGCTTGCCATGCCGCCGGCTTCGTTAATGCCTTCCTGCAGGATCTGACCGGCCTTGTCTTCGCGGTAGTACATCACCTGGTCTTTGTCCACCGGGGTGTATTGCTGGCCAGCCGGGTTGTAGATGCCCACCTGACGGAACAGGCCTTCCATACCGAAGGTACGGGCCTCGTCCACCAGAATCGGCACCACGCGCGGGCCGAGTGCCTGGTCACGCAACAACTGAGTTAGGAAACGCACGTAGGCCTGAGTAGTGGAAATTTCACGGCCTTCGGCGGTGGGCTCAATCACACTCTTAAAGGTTTCCAGCGACGGCACGGTGAAGCTCTCTTCGGCCTTGACGCGGCGGCTGGGCAGGTAGCCGCCCAGGGCCTTGCGGCGCTCGTGCAGGTACTTCATTTCCGGGGTGTCGTCGGCCGGCTTGTAGAACGGAATGTCGGCAATCTGGCTGTCCGGCACCGGAATATTGAAGCGGTCGCGGAAGGCCTTGATGTCTTCGTCGGTCAGCTTCTTGGTCTGGTGGACGTTGTTCTTGCCTTCACCGGCCTTGCCCATGCCAAAGCCCTTGACGGTCTTGATCAGCAACACGGTCGGCTGGTCTTTGTGCTTCACGGCGGCTGCGTAGGCGGCATACACCTTTTGCGGGTCGTGGCCGCCACGGCGCAGGGCCCAGATGGCGTCATCGCTCATGTTCGAAACCATTTCCAGCGTTTCGGGCGAGCGGCCGAAGAAGTTCTTGCGCACGAAGGCACCGTCATTGGCCTTGAAGGACTGGTAATCGCCGTCCAGCGTGTCCATCATGACCTTGCGCAGGGCGCCGTCCTTATCGCGGGCCAAAAGCGGATCCCACTCGCTGCCCCACAGCAGCTTGATCACATT